>Ga0070710_10000427_pt1 | contig 19823 bp, 17 predicted proteins | sample LARL52metaG_FD_65454 | JGI IMG/M metagenome (GOLD analysis project Ga0070710, IMG submission 65454) | Corn, switchgrass and miscanthus rhizosphere microbial communities from Kellogg Biological Station, Michigan, USA - LAR L5-2 metaG | ecosystem: Host-associated > Plants > Roots > Rhizosphere ... | reverse complement strand
TGCAGCGCGGTCAGGAACGCCAGTTCCACGCTCTCCCGCTGCTCGTAACGCGCCTCCGGCGAGGGCCCCGCGGCCCCGGTCAGCCACAGGTCCGGGTAGGGCTCCAGCCATACCGGGTCCTGCACCGCCGCTTCCACCTCGATGCCCGTGCCAGCGGCCGGGCCGAAACTGACCGGCAGTTCCCGCCGGGACCGGTGCCTGGTGATGTCAAGCGCGGCGTTGCCCGCGATCGTGTACAGCCAGGACCGCACCGAGCCGCGGCCCTCGAACCGGGGCAGGCCCCGCCAGGCGCGCAGCAGCGCGTCCTGGAGTGCGTCCTCGGCGTCGTGCAGTGAGCCGAGTATCCGGTAGCAGTGGGCCCGCAGTTCGGCGCGGTAGGGCTCGACCAGCTCGCCGAACGCGCCCTGGTCACCCTCGCTGGCCCGCTTCACCAGTTCGTTCTCATCGGCCCGTGCGGGCCGGGCTGCGGTCACGGTCACAACGCTAGCCCGCCCGGCCCGGGCCTGCCGTGCAGGGGCATCAGTCGGTGAACGTCGGGTCCGGCCCGTGCAGCCGGGGCGCCCGTCCCCTGGGTTCCTCCCAGTCTTCCTGCCTGCCCAGCGCGGTCAGGTCAAGCAGCGAGTAGGCGCCGCCGAGGCTGTCGGTGCCGCGCGCGTAGGTCGAGTAGGTGTGGAAGATGTCGTCGCCGTCGCGCAGGAAGCAGCTGAAGCCGGGCACCTCTGCCGTGGTGGTGTCGCCGCTGACGATCTCCGGCTCGGGCCGGAAGTTGTACTCCAGTTGCGGTCTCGACCTGTCCAGGGTGGCCTGGAAGTCGTAGTTGAAGTCGCTGCCGTGTGAGGAGTACCAGGGGGCCGTCCAGCCCCTGCTGGCCTGGTACTTCTGCAGCTTGGCCAGCGGGGCGCGGGAGACAAGCACGAAGGCGGTGTCCCTGGAGCGCAGGTGGGTGAGCACCCCGTCGGCCAGTTCGTCGATGCTGGCCGTGCAGCCCGGGCAGGCCGCGTCCCAGTCCGGGTCGAACATGACGTGCTGGACGATGAGCTGGCTGCTATCCCCGAACAGGCCGGGCAGCGTGATCTTGCCCTCAGGGCCTTCGAACGCGTACTCCTTGCCGATCCGGACCATAGGCAGCCGCCGCCGCTCCGCGTTCAGCGCGTCACGGCTGCGGGTGTGTTCCTTTTCCGTGGCGAGCAGCCGCTTCCTGGCTGCCAGCCACTTCTCGCGCGTTACGACCTCGGGATACGCCATGTGAACCTCCCGGCCTGGGCGGGTGACCTTCGTACCGCCTCACCCATGGGACGGACCCGGTGGCCGCGATTCATCGCTCCTGGCCCGAAAACCAGTTCGCCGGTAGTCTCCAGCGGTGCCCGAGAACGCACGGCCCGCGGACCAGCAGCCCGCGCCGGTCTGCCTGGGAACCTGGCCCACCCCGGTCGAGCCGGCCCCCCGTCTCGCGGCCGCGGCCGGGCTGGCGGCGGACGCTTTGTGGATCAAGCGCGACGACCTGAGCGGGCTCGGCGGCGGCGGGAACAAGGTCCGCAAGCTCCAGTACACCTGCGCGCAGGCGCTCGCCGTGGGTGCGACAACCCTGGTCACCAGCGGCGCGCCGCAGAGCAACCACGCAAGGCTGACGGCCGCCGCTGCGGCGCGCCTCGGCCTGCGTGCCGTGCTCGTCCTCGGCGGGGAGCGGCCCGCGCTGGCCCAGGGCAACCTGGCGCTGGACCACCTGGCGGGTGCCCGGCTGGCCTGGCTGCCCGGCGCCACGCCGGAGCGGCTCCGCGACGAGGTGGAGCGCCAGGCCCAGCAGGTACGCGAGGACGGCGGCGTGCCGTTTGTGATCCCGTTCGGCGGGTCGAGTTCCTTCTCCGCCCGTGGGTACGCCGACTGCGGTGCCGAACTGCTTGACCAGTTGCCCGGCATCGACCACGTGGTGGTGGCGTTCGGATCCGGCGCGACCATGGCGGGGCTGGTCGCCAGCCTCGGCGCCGGCCGGGTCATCGGCATCGACACCGGTGCCGTCGCCGATCCGGGCGTCACGCTTGATGAGCTTCTCGACGGCATGCCTGATGTAGCGGTCCGCCGGGCGGACCTGCGGATCGACCGTGGCCAGGTGGGTGCCGGGTACGCGGCGCTGACCCCGGATGCCGCCGCGGCGATGCGGCTTGCCGCGCGCACCGAGGGCATCTTCCTCGATCCCACCTACACGGCGCGGGCCCTGGCCGGGCTGGTCGCCTGCGTTGCCGACGGCCGCATCGGACCCCGGGACCGCACGGTTTTCGTGCATACCGGGGGACTGCCCGGCCTGTTCGGCCACCCCGCACTCCCACAACTGGCCTAGGTTCCCCGCACCCCGCCCGCAGGCTCGGCCCAGACGACCTTGCGGTGGTGGCCGGTGCGCTCCCAGCCCCAGCGGTCGCTGAGGGCGGCGACAACGGTCAGCCCGCGCCCGCATTCGTCGTCGGCGTCCGGCTCGCGGGGCTCCAGGTCGCGCGGGCAGAGGCCACGATCCGCCACAACCGCCCCGGAGGTCTGCCGCGATGGCCAGGCGCGACCCAGAAACCAACCCCGCCGCGTTCCTCGGCGGCGAACTGCGGCGCGCCCGGATGGCCGCCGGCTTCAGCAGCCAGGACGCCTTAGCGGCCAAGCTGGGCTTCGACCGCACGGTCGTCGCCAAGGCCGAGACGGGCGAGCGCCCGCCGACCGACGACGTGCTGGCCGCCTGGTGCCAGGCATGCCGCCTGGACGAAGAACTGTTCGGCCGGCTGGCCCGGCGGGCGGACGGCCCGGTGCCGACCTGGTTCGAGATGCGCTGGTGGCGGCCAGGCTTGAGCGGCAGGCCATCTTGTACCGGGCCGACCCTCGCCATCTCGTAGTGGTGCTGGACGAGGCGGTGCTGCACCGTCTCGTCGGCTCACCGCAGGTAATGCATGATGCGCTTGTCCAGGTGACGGAGCTATCGCGGCGGCCTTACGTCGTGGTGCAGGTGGTGCCGACCAGCAACGGGGCGAACGCCGGGCTCAGCGGAGCATTCGGCATCGCCGCCGCCGACGGCATGCCGGAGACCCTGCAGATGGATGGTGTCGAGGACCGGACCACGGAGAAGCGGTCACTGGTGCGCAAGGCGGCAGTAGCCTTCGACCGGGTGCGCGGGGACGCGCTGCCGCGTGATGCCTCACGAGACCTGATAGTGAAAGTGGCTGATGAGAAATGGAAATCCTAGAGTGGCGCTGGCGTAAGTCCAGCTACAGCGGCAACGGCGGCGGCAACTGCGTAGAAGTCGGCACCGTGTGGCTCAAGTCGAGCTACAGCGGTAACGGCGGTGCAAACTGCGTCGAGGTCGCGCGCGACCTGCCCCGCACGGTCGCCGTACGGGACTCCAAGGACCCGCACGGCCCGCTCCTGACCATCGAACCGGCAGGGTGGCGGGACTTCATCGAAGAGGTGAAGGCCGGTGGGCACGACCTGGCCTGATGCTGGCGCCGGATGACGTAGTCGTTGCGGCGGCGGCGTCCGAGGCCGCGCTGCGGCCGGTCGCCGGGCGGAACTGGTCGGTCCGCGCTGGCACGCTCGACTGGGACGTCGAGCAGACGATCACGCACATGATCGGCGCCACCGCAAAGTACACCCTGTACCTGGCCAGCCGGTGTGAGCACTTCATCGGCCTGTCCGTGACGCGCTGGCCGGACGCGACTAACGAGGAGGTCATCGACTCCCTCGTGCCGGTGGCCATGGGACTCGCGGCGGTCGCCGCGGTCACGCCGCCCGGCGTGCGGGCCTATCACGTCACCGGCCCGTCGAGGGCGGCCGACTACGTGGGCCGCGCCTGCGTCGAACTCCTGGTGCACACCGACGACGCCCTCAGCGGCCTAGGCGTCGCCTTCGCGCCGCCCGTAGACCTGTGCGAGCGGGCGCTGGCGCAGCAATTCCCCGATGCCGCAGGACCGGGCAACGCCTGGCACGGCCCGCTGGCGGCCAATGGCAGGCCCATCCGCTGAGCCGTCCCGACCACGCGCAACCGGCACCTGTTCCGTGGTGATTCGGTACCCGATCAGTGGTGTACCCGTGCTTGTCACGGATGTTCCGGTATGCGTCCCCGGGACACGCTGCAGGCGCGAACGAGATCCACCCCGTTCGCGGTGGCGCCGGATCGATCGGCACCATCTGAGCCTGCAAACAAGGAGTAACAGTCATGAGGAAGCATCTGATGGCCGGTGCCCTGGCCGCTGCCGTAGCCGGCAGCGGGGCGCTCGCCCTGTTCACGGGCGTGGCACAGGCCGCCCCGGTCGCGTCGCACCAGGCCCGCGCGGCGACGGCGTACACGTTCACGACCCTGGATGACCAGGCGGACCCGACGTTCAACCAGCTGCTCGGCATCAACGTGCACAACGTGATCGCCGGGTACTTCGGCTCCGGCGCCGCCGGGCACCCGAACAAGGGCTACCAGCTCAACCCGCCCTACGGGCAGGGCAACTACGTGAATGAGAACTTCCCCGGCTCCGCGCAGACCCAGGTCACCGGGATCGACGACAAGGGCAACACCAGCGGGTTCTGGGTCACCGCGGGCGGCACCAACCACGGGTTCGTGGAGTGGAACGGCGTGTTCGCCTCCTACAACGACCCGAACACCCCCAAGACCAAGGGCAGCGTGAACCAGTTGCTGGGGATCAACAACGCCGGCACCGCGGTCGGGTTCTACAACGACGCCAAGGGCAACTCCCACGCCTACGAACTGCACCAGGCCACCGGTAAGTTCACCCCGATCCACGTCCCCGGCGTCAGCACCGTCGCGACCGGGATCAACAATGTTGGTGACGTCGTCGGCTTTGCCACCGACGCCGCCGGGAACACCTCGTCCTGGCTGAAGATCGGCACCACCACGATCGCCTACCAGTTCCCCGGCGGCACCGACACCCAGGCCTTCGGGATCAACGCCAAGAACCAGATCGCCGGCTCCTACCTCGACGGCGCCGGGGTGCTGCACGGGTTCGTGCTGACCAACCCGATGGGCCCGACATCGCACTGGCAGTCGATCGACGACCCCAACGGTGTTGGCTCCACCGTGGTCAACGGCATCAACGCGGCCGGCGACCTGGTCGGCTTCTACACCGACGCCGCCGGCAACACCGACGGCATGCTCGCCACCCCGTAATCGCTTTACTGTCCCTTTAACAAACGCCACCTGGCGAAATACCTGATCGAACGCACCACCCATAACCGCGAGGGCGGCAGGCCAACAGGCCTGTCGCCCTTGTCCAATTCACCGGTGCCGCGCCGGTGAACCACGGGCGACCTTCACTGGTCGCTACGGATGTCCCCGGTGGCGGTCCGTGCCAATCCGTGGTGAATGCGTGGCGGATACGTGGTGGATGGGTGGCGAGCACGGATGTGGCAACGGGGCTGCCGCAGGCACGCTTTGAGTGTCAGCAAGAACGCATTTGACCAGCAAATACGAACTCGGGAGTACTTGTCATGAACATTTCACTGCGCCCCGCCGCCCGCCGCGCCCGTACCGCCCTGGTGACCACCGCCGTCGCCGGCGTCGGCCTCGCCGGTGTGCTCGGCATGGGCGGCGTCGCCCACGCCGCCAGCCACGCGCCCAACGGCTACGTGGCGATCGACACCTGCACCGGGGTCTCCGGCAAGATCACCTTCTCGCCCGGCATGGTGAAGGTCAAGAAGCCCCTCATCCACGCCGTCCTGACCGGCACGACCAGTGGCTGCTCCGACATCTTCAGCGGCGCGATCGGTGGCACCGGCACGATCACCGCGGTCATGTCCGGCCACGCCAACCTGAGCGCGCAGAACTTCAGCGGCACGTTCACGATCAACTGGCCGGCCGGCAGCGGCTTCAACCCGTCGAACGGCAATCTGACGGTCACCGAAGCCAACGGGCTCGAGAACGTGTCTGGGTCCGTCACCAGCGGCTTCGACACCGGCACCGCGTTCGCCATGCAGTACGTGGTCACCGGCAAGACCGGTGTGGGTGGTGCCCTGCACCCGGTCACCGCCGAGACCTACACCAACACCCAGTCGCTGACCCTCTCCCGCAACGAGGGCTGATTCTTCAGGTAACCGCACCACGCCCGGTCCTTCCCGCAATGGGAAGGACCGGGCGTTTTTTGCATACCCGCCAAAAGTGTCCTTGGCGCGAGAAATCCCCGTTGTTTAGCATGTTGGCCATGGCAGCCGTTGGGATGCAGTGAGCGAGAGGGCTGCTGACACGGCGGCCGTGTCGGAGCGTGAGGCAGAAGTCCTCGAAGCGATCGGAGCGCACCTCAGCAATGCGCAGATCGCGGGCCGGATGCACATTTCGGTCCGCACCGTCGAAAGTCACGTGTCCTCGCTGCTGCGGAAGTTCGGCGTACCGGACCGGCGCGCTCTCGCCGGCCTCGCCCCGGTCGTCACGGCGCGGCAGCACGCGGGGACCGGGATGGTGGTCGGCCTCCCGGTGGCGCGGACGAGTTTCATCGGGCGGTCCGCCGAGCAGGTCGGCGTGCTCGCGGCGCTGGACGACAACCGCCTGGTGACCTTGCTGGGCCCGGGCGGGGTCGGGAAGACGCGCCTGGCGGCCAGGGTGGCCGAGGCGGCGGCGTCAAGGTACCCACTCGGCACCGTGTTCACCGACCTGGTCCCGGTGCGCGAGGGGTTCGTCACCGAGGCGGTGGCGGCGCTGCTGGGCGTCACCGAGGGGCCGGGACTGTCGCTGGACGCCGCCCTGCACGAGCACCTGGCCCGCGGCCGGTCGCTGCTTGTGCTCGACAACTGCGAGCACCTGCTCGAGGTGGCCGCCGCCTTCATCGAGAAGCTGCTGGCCGACTGCACCGACCTGACGGTCCTGGCGACCAGCCGGGAAAGGCTGGCCATTCCCGGCGAACGCACGGTGCCGCTGCCGCCGTTGTCCCTTGTCGCGGGGCAGTCGGACGGCGTGGCCGGCTCCGAGGCGGAGGAGCTGTTCCTCGACCGGGCCCGGGCCAGCGATCCGGGATTCTCCGCCAGCCCGTCGGTGCTCACCGAACTGTGCACCCGCCTGGACGGGATGCCGCTGGCCATCGAGCTGGCCGCGGCGCGCAGTGCGTCGCTTGGCCCCGATGGCCTGCTGGCCGGGCTGGACGACCACCTGCGCCTGCTGGCAGGCAGCCGCAGCGCCAACGAGCGGCACAGCTCGCTGCGCGCCGTCATCGGCTGGAGCCACGACCTGCTCGATGAGGACGAACGGGCGATGTTCCGGCGGCTGGGCATCTTCGCCGCCGGGTTCGACCTCAGCGCCGCTCAGGCGGTCTCCTCGATCGGCAGCCGGGCGCTGGTCGCCGACCTGATCGGCCGGCTCACCGACAAGAGCCTGCTGAGCTACAGCCGCGGCCCCGAGGGCAGCCGGTGGCAGATGCTGGGGACGATCCGGCTCTACGCCTTGGACCGGCTGGCCGCCAGCGGAGAGGAACCCGCCGTACGGCAGGCCCATCTCGACTGGGCCGCGGCCATGGCCGACGACCTGGAGCGGCGGCTGGAAAAGGGCCAGCAGTGGCGCACCGCGTTCGACCTGGTCGCCGACGACCTGCGCGCGGCACTGATCACCGCGACCAGCCCGAACGGGCACGAGGTCAGCCACCGGCTCGCGCGGACCCTGGGCCATCTCGCCTACGCCCGCCGGTTCCTGCTGGAGTCCCGCGGCCACTACGAGGTCGCGGCGGCGCATGCGCCGCCCGCCGAGGCCGCCTGGGATCTGCGGGCGGCCGCGGACGTGGCCATGGCGGAGGGCGAAGGCGGCGTGGCCTTCGACCTGCTGCAGCAGTCGGCGGAGCGGGCGGCCGAAGCCGGGGACAATGCCGCCCGGGCGTGCGCACTGGCCTACGCGGCCACCATCGCCGACCGGTTCGCCGGGAACTTCCCGGCCGAGCAGCCGCACGACCGGCTGGGCGCACTGGTGGCGGAGGCCGGCCGCCTCGCCCCGGACGGGGATCCGGTCGCCGCGGCCTACGTGGCGTCCGCGAGGGCGTGGACCACCCAGCCGGAGAAGTCGGTTCCCGATCCCGCGCTGGTCGACGACGCGCTCGCTGCCGCGCGCCGCACCGGCGACCCGGTGCTGATCTCCGGCGCGCTCGACGCAGTGGTGGAGGCGCTCGACGCGAACGGGCGGGTCCGCGAGGCGCACCAGGTCAACCGGGAGCGCGCCGCGCTGCTTGACCGCCTGTCCCGGCATGACCCGCGTACCGGCGCCGAGATCGTGGACACCTTCCACATGGTGACCGAGATCGCGGTGACCGCAGGCGACCTGCCGGACGCCCTCAGCACCGCGCGGATGGCCCAGGACGACGACATCGCGGCCGGGCAGCCGCACATGGCGGCCAGCAAGCCGATCCTGCCGCTGGTCCTGCAGGGCCGGTTCGACGAGGCCCTCACCCAGGCGGCCATCATGTGGGACGCCTGGCAGCGGGCAGGCCAGCCGCCGGCCAGGTGGATGGGCCCGGCCGCCTACGCGGCGGTGCTCGCGCACGGGCTCCGCGGCGACGACAAGGAGCACGACGACTGGCTGGTCCGGCTCAGGGAGATCACCGGCACCGGCACGCACGGTACCTACCTGGCCTCGTTCGCGGCGTTCAGCGACGCCCGCATCGCGCTGCATCAGGGCCGCATCGACGCGGCGGTGGTCGCGGTCGCCGGCCTGCCCCTGGGGCAGGAGCCCTGGTACGGGACGCCGCACTGGTACTCGGCGCGCCCCTACGCCTGGGCGATCGCCGCCGAAGTGGCCATCGTCGCCGGGCTGCCCGACGCCGCCGACCGGCTGGCGGCCGCGGCACCGGCCGGGGAGGAGAACTACTGGGCCGCCGCCTGCCTGGCCCGCGCCGCGGGCAGGCTCAACGGCGACCACGGGGCACTGGCCCGGTCACTGGCCGGGTGGGAGGGGATCGACGCCCGCTTCGAACGGGCCTGCACGCTGCTGCTCATGGACGGCCGGGCCGACGAGGGGCGCGCCGAACTGGCCATTCTCGGCTGCCGGCCGCCCGCCTGATCCATCGAACCCTTCCGTTGCGGAGCTGATCCGCTTCGTGTTGCCCACCGCCATGCGGGACAGCGGGAGCCAGGTCAGCGGGATCCTCCGGCTGTGACGGCTCGCGTGCCCGGGCCGTAGGATCGGGCCAGGGGATTCAGACCGCCAGCAGCGGAAGTCGTGATGTACCAGCCGTACCCGGCCACCGGACCCGCGCCAGGCGCGGACCCCATCCAGCCGCCGCGCACGGTGCGCGGTGCCGTGCGGCTCATGTACCTCGGCGCGGTGCTGGAAGTGCCCGCCCTGATCGTCGCCGTGGCGACCAGAGGCAGCTTCCGGTCGGCCATCCTCAGGCTTCACCCGGGGTACACACAAGCGCAGTTGCACACCGCCGAGGTCACCCGGATCGTCCCGCTGATCGTCGGGACGGTGATCACCATCGGGCTCTGGCTCTGGATGGCCTGGGCGAACGGCCGCGGGTTCGCCTGGGCACGGGTCGTCTCGGTGGGGCTGTTCGTCGTCAGCACCCTGGACCTGATCGTCTCGCTGGCCCTCATCCGCGTTCCGGCCGACACGGCCGTCGACGCGGTGATCTGGCTCGTGGGCCTGGCCACCGTCACGCTCCTGCTCTCCCGCGAGTCCGGGCCGTTCTACCGGCCCGGACGAGCGGCCGCCGGGCCGGGCAGCCCCGCCGCCCGGGCCGGCGGATGAATTACCTGGCGTCAGGAATTCGCGATGCAGCGCCCGCATGGTTCGGCGATTTACTCAGGTGGGCGGCGCGGAGCGAAGAGTTCGGTTATCGGTCCAGACGTGGAAGTCCCCACAGCACGTCGTAGAGCACCCGCGGCCGGCCGACCGCATCGAACGCGCCGAACGTAACCGTCGGGCTATCCGGATCCGCGGGATCGGTGAGGAAGGTCCGCTCATCGAGCGGAAGTGCTTCGGTCTGGCCGTCTTCGTCGGCGAGCAGCAGGCCGTTCGCGGTGGCCGTGACGTCCACCTGCCGGTCCGGCCACGCATAGCGGCCGGCGAAGCGCGACAGGTCACCGGCCGCGCCGGCGGCAGCTTCGAGGCGCAGCGGTGGCACACCGATCCGGAACAGTGCGGCCATCAGCTCGGTGAACAGCGACCGGTACATCGCTCGCCCGGTGCCGCAGTTGGTCATCAACACGACGGCGGCCTGCTGCCCTGGCACCAGCCGCAGCACGGACCGCTCGCCGTTGATCAGGCCGTCCCACCCCCACACCGGGCCGCCTTCCCAGTCGAACCTGGCCCAGCCCAGGCACCAGGCATCGAGCCAGCCATAGATCGACACCTCCGCGTGCGCGTCACGCAACCGGGCGAGCGAGGGATCCTGCAGGTGCCAGGCAGCGAACCGCAGCAGATCGGTGACCGATGTGACGGCGGAGGTGCCGGCCGGCCCGTACGCGCGTGTGACCAGCGGCTCGACCGGCACCACACCGTCGGCGCCGGCCTCGTGCCCCATCGCGCGCCGCTGTGCAACCCCCCTTGTCACGAAGGCCGCCTCACCCATACCTGCCCGGTCGAAAAGCTGGCGCTGCATGGCGTCTTCCCAGGCACCACCGGTTACGGTCTCGACCACCCGGCCGAGCACGCACCAGCCCACATTCGTATACGACCAGAAGTCATCCGCAGGCCCGCCCGTGGCAGTTTCGGCTACCAGCCGCGAGAGCGCGCCGTCGTCTTGGTCTTGCCGACGCTCGAAGCCGAATTCCAGGTCGACGCGCAGCGGAAGCCCGGAACGATTCGCTAGCAGGTCGCGGAGTGTCGCACGTCCGGCCCAGTCTCCCGCGCGCAGTTCCGGCACGTGTGCGGCCACCGGGTCATCAAGCGACAACCGGCCCGCCTCCGCCAGGCTGGCGATCACCGTCGCAACCATCGTCTTGGTCAACGAGCCAGCGCTGAAGCGCGTCCCGGCAGTGACCGGCTCGCCTGTGGTGATATCCGCGACGCCGTAGCAGGCGGTCGTGGCCACCCCTTCGCGAAGGATCCCGAGCGCCGCCCCCGGCACCGAATGCCTTGCGGCATGCTGTGCGAGCAATGCCGCCAGCTCGCCCTCCGTCACGCGACAACCCTAACCGCGAGCATCTCGACACCCTGGTCAGGCCAGCCCCGGGCAGGCGGACTGCCCGGGGCTGGCGACTATCTGCGCAGGTCCTCGGGGTCAGTGGGCAACGGAGTAGTGCACCGAGCCGTTAGCGGCCTTGGTGATCGTGATGTTGTAGGCGGCGTGCGGCGCGGTGGCCTTCGACGAGGCGGGAACAAGGGCCTGGGCCGCCCAGGGGACCGTGCCCGAGGCGCAGTCCTGCAGGCCCTTCTGGTTGTCGAACGCGGCCAGGTCGTAGAACTCGGTTCCGGTTGCCTTCTTGGGGGTTATGGTCCCGCTCCAGGTGAACAGGTCGGAGAGGTCGTTGAGCGAGATGCTGAACTTCCCGTTCTTGATAGGAATCTCGAATCCGATGAAGCTGAATCCCGCGGTGATCGTGTTACCGGTCGCCGGGCAGTGGAGGACCAGGGTGGTAAAGAATGGGTCAAATCTCGGGCCGTTCGCGGTCTGATCCACGCTGAATAGCAACTTCTGGCCCTGCGAGTTCTTGCCCGCGTAGTAGGTGCTGCTCGTGCCGGCAAAGGCGGTCGTGCCCGTCAGTAGCACCAGCAGGCATACGCCGATCACTGACAAACCGAGATACTTGCGCATTGCGAACCTCTTTCCTCCCAGCATTAACCGGGACTCGGCCACACTCGCGGAATCGACCTTCGCACCGAAAGGCCGATACGGCAAGAAGGGCCGGAAAATGGCTCAGCTCAGCCGGACGCGAGGGTCGAGCAGGGTATAGGCGATGTCCACGAGGATGTTCGCCACGATCACGAACACGGCGGCGGCCAGCACGAATCCGATGATCAGCGGCAGGTTGCCCTGGTCGATCGCCTCGACCGAGTCCTGGCCGATGCCGCCGATCCCGAACACGGTCTCGACCACCACCACGCCGCCGAGCAGCGTGCCGACGTCGATGCCGAGCTGGGACACCACCGGCGTGAGCGCGGACCGCATCGCGTGGCCGAGCACCACCCGGTGCTCGGCCAGCCCCTTCGCCCGCGCGGTCCTGATGTAGTCCTCGCCGAGCGTCTCAAGCAGCGAACTGCGCGACAGCCGCGAGTACACCGCCGCCGACACCGTGGCCAGCGTGATCCAGGGCAGGATCATGTGCCCGATCCACCCGGTCAGGCTTTCCGTGGGGCTCACGTAGCCGTCCTGGATCCAGGTGAAGCCATGCTTGTTCAGCGGCAGGAACACGCCCCACAGCAGAAGCTGGCCGAGCACGAACGTGGGCATCGACAGCCCGGCCAGCACGCCCACGGTCGCCACCCGGTCGAACAGACTGCGGGCCCGCGTCGCGGACAGCACGCCCACCGAGATCCCGCCGGCCAGCCAGAGCACCACGCCCCCGGCAACCAGCGACGCGGTCCGGGGCAGGTCCTGGGCCAGGATCGTGGTCACCGGCTCGCCGGTGACGTAGGAGTAGCCGAGGTTGCCGTGCACCAGCCGGCCGGTGAAATGCCAGTACTGCAGGGGGATCGGCTGGTTCAGCCCGAGCTGCCTGGTGATCTGGCGCAGTTGCGAGGCGGTCGGCTCCTTGCCCGCCATGGACCTGGCGACCGAGATCGCCGGGCGGGTGAAGAACAGCAGGAAGGTGCCCAGCGTGACCACCCACAGCACGACCAGGCCGGACAGGGTGCGCCGGACAGCGAAGGCCAGCACGGTGCGCCCGCCGCGCAGGGACCGGGCGAGCCGGGCACGCCATGGCTCCTGCCGCGCCACGGCGGCCGGCGCGGGCTGGGACGGTGGCCGGCCACGCGCGATCGTAGCGCCTGAATCCCGGGCTGCCGCGGGGACGGGGGCCGGCGCCGCGACGGGGACGGGGGCCGGCGCCGAGACGGGGACGGGGGCCGGCGCTGCGACGGGCACGGGCTGCCGCTCAGAGGCTGGCGCGGGGACGGGGCAGCGGCGCGGCCGGCTCAGCCGGCGCCGGAGGGAGCGCGGCCGGCGCTGGGCGGAACGCCGCCTGCGAGCGCCGGCCCGGCCGAGCAGGCGCTCGGCGCCCGGGTCGAGTGCGTCCCTGATGCCGTCGCCGAGCAGGTTGAACGCGAGTGTGGTGATCAGCAGCGCGAGCGCGGGGAACACCAGGTACCACCAGGCCACGCTGTAGTAGTTCTGCGCACCGGCCAGGATGTTGCCCCAGCTTGGCGCCGGCGGCTGGACCCCGAGGCCGAGGAAGGACAGCGTCGCCTCGAAGATGATCGCCGACGGGATGGACAGCGTGGCGAGCACCAGCACCGGGCCGGCCAGGTTCGGCAGGATCTCGGTGAACATGATCCGCAGCGGCCCCGCGCCCAGCGACTTCGCGGCCTCGATGTAGTCACGTTCGCGCAGCGAGATCGCCTGGCCACGGACCACCCGGGCAATGCCGGACCAGGCGAAGAACGAGATGACCCCGATCACCACCGGCAGGCTCGGCCCGAGCACGGCCGCGAGCGCCAGGGCCAGCACGAGGTAAGGGAACGCCAGCACCGCGTCGACGAGCCGCGACAGGGCCGTGTCGATCCAGCCGCCGAAGTAACCGGCCGCCAGCCCGGCGCCCACCCCGAGCACCGTGCCGATCACGGTGGTCACCACCCCGACGAACAGCGAGATCCGCGCCCCGTAAAGGAGCCGGACGAGCAGGTCACGGCCGAGTTCGTCGGCACCGAGCCAGAACTGCGCGCCGGGCCCGGCCGGGGCCCCGGTGGCGGACAGCCCGGTGTCAGGGAACTGCTGGGCGGGCCCGTGCCCGGTGAGCGCGGCGAACGCCGGTGCGGCCAGGGCAAGCGCGGCCATGATCAGGATCACCGCGGCGCTGGCCACCGCGGCCTTGTCCCGGCGCAGCCGGCGCCACACCAGCCGCCACTGGCTGCGCGCCTCGACCGCCTGGGCCGGGTCGGACCTGCCCCCCTGGGCCTGCAGTTGCAGTTCGGTGACGCTCATCGGGCGCTGACCTGCCCGGTGCGCTGCGCGGCCGGCACGTCAGGGCGTCGGCGGGTTGAGCCAGATGTTGGTGAAGTCCCAGCCCTGCAGGAGGGTGGAGAAGTTGGCGGTGCCCGCGGTGGCGCTGTGTACCCGGCTGCTGGCGTACTGGGTGATCTGCCCGCTGATCAGCGGCACGATGGCGGCGTCGTTCATGGCCCGGGCGCCGGCCTGGCGCCACAGCGCGGCGGCGGCGGGCGCGGAGCCGGTCTTGAGCGCCTGGCCGATCAGGGTGCCCACGGCGGCGCTGTGGTAGCAGCCGGCGTTCACGGTGCCGAGCGTGCACGCGCTGCCGAACAGCGGCTGGATCAGCGTGCGGCCGTTGTTGCCGAACCAGTCGGGGAACCAGCTTCCGGTGGCCATGTCCCAGGTCCCGGGCTTGCCGGTCTGCGGGGTGTTGCCCAGGTCGGTGAAGTAGGCGCCGCCGCTCGGCTCGGGCATGCCCTTGAGCGTGATGCCGCACGCGCTCAGGCTGCCCTGGATCGACTGGAAGATCGTGGTGTCGCCGCTGTCGTTCGGGTACAGGTAGCCGAGCGTCAGCCCACGGGAGTAGCCCGCCGAGGCGAGCAGCGCCTTGCATTTGGCCGGGCTGCCCTGGCTGCCCGGGGTGGCGTACCTGGTGGAGGGCTGGTACCCGGCGCTGCCGGGCGGTATCGCGCCGGTGGTGATCTTGGCGACCGCTGGGCCGCCGCTGACCTTGACGATCGCGGCCTTGTCCACCCCGTACTCGATGGCCTGCCGGACCGCGAGCTTGCCCATCGCGCCGCCGGCGTTGGGGGAGCGCAGGTTCAGGATGATGTAGGGGCTGAGGTTGCTGCTCGGCCAGATCCGCAGCCGCTGGTCGTGGGCGGCCTGCAGCCCCGCGATGGCCTGCGACGGGATCCCCAGGTCGGCCAGGAACAGGTCCTGGCCGCCGGCCTGCAGGTCGGCCAGCACCGTCTGGTCGCTGCTGGTGCCCAGGGTCACCACGACCTTGGTCACGTACTGGTGCCGCACCGGGTCGGTGGACTGCCGCCACACCGGGTTGCGGGACAGCACGATCTGCTTGCCCGGCGTATAGGACGCCACCTGGTACGGGCCGTCGGACAGCACGTGCTGGTTGAGGCCGGCGCTGCCCGGCAGGTAGGCGTCGTATTCGGCCGGCCGGGCCGAGACGAACGGCAGCGCCATGATGTTGTTGAAGTCACCGGCCGGCTGGGTGAGCGTGACCCGCAGCGTCAGCGCGCTGGGCGCGGACAGCCCGGAGATCTGGTGGCTGTTCTGCCACGCCGCCACCGCGGCCGCGGTCACCGGCGGCGCGCCCTTGGCGGTGAAGTGCCTGCTCTCCGCGGCGCAGTAGCCGGCGAACCCGGCGATCGCCGAGGTGAAATAGGCCGAGTTCCCGACCGGGAACTGGCCCGGATTGCAGAACGCCTGGAATTCGCGGATGAAATCGGCGGCGGTCACCTGCCGCGGCGGGCTGGAGTTCCATTCCACGCCGCTGCGCAGATGGTAGGTGTACACCAGCCCATTGCCGGTGACCCCGCCATTGGCGGCGGTCGGCACCTGCGCCGCAATATCGGGCACCAGCGTGGTGGCGCGGGCCCAGGCGCCCCCCGGCGCGGTGGCCGGCGACGTCGTCGGGTAGGTGACAAGCTGCCTGGCATAACCGCGTTCCAGCTCGTAACCGGCGTAGTTGTAGGTCGGCACCGGGTCCAGCGAACCCGGCCCGGCATTGGAGATCACCCGCAGCGTGCCGCCGTACACCGGCCTGCGGCGGGCATGGCCGGATGAGGTCGCCGTCGAGCTGCAGGACACCAGCCCGCCCATTCCCAATGCCGCGACAAAAAGAATGGCAGCAGCCTTGACCAGCGGCTTCACCGGCACACCCCTCACAATCCGCGCGTCGCCCGGAACCCCTATGTGCCATGCCGAACCTGTACTTCCTACCACGAACGGCACGGCATACTCGGGGCCCGCGGGTCCCATTTGGGGCGCGGTTTACTGAGGGCGGCTCAGTCGAACGAGGGCTTGCGGTCCCTGGTCCGCTTGAGCTCGAAGAAGCCGTCCGCCTCGGTCACCAGCGCCAGCCCGTCGAACAGCCGCCCGGCGGCCTCGCCCTTGGGCGCCGGGGTGATGACCGGGCCGAAGATGGTGTTGCCGCGCAGGCGGATCACCGGCGTGCCGACATCGAGCCCGACGGCGTCGAAGGCCTCGTGGTGCGAGGCCTTGATCCGCTCGTCGAACTCGGTGCTCACCGCTGCCTTGGCCAGGTCGGCGGGCAGGCCAACCTCGGCGAGGGCCTCGGGGATCACCTCGGGGTCCTCCCGGCGGCCCTGGTTGTGCAGCCGGGTGCCGATGGCCGTGTACAGCGGCCCGAGGACGTCCGGGCCGCTGTGCTGCTCGGCCGCGGCGCAGATCCGGACCGGGGCCCAGGCCCGGCTCATCCGCTCCAGGTACTCCTCGCTCAGCCCTTCGCCCTCGTGCTGGGTGAGGTTCAGGTAGGCGAGCGACATGATCCGCCACTCGGTATGCACCGGCCGGACCTTCTCCACCTCCAGCATCCACCGGGAGGTGATCCAGGCCCACGGGCACACCGGATCGAACCAGAACTGCACGGTCTCGCGTTCAGCCGGCTGCGTCATGACCGCGCCAACAGCCGATGCCGTCCCGGCATTCCCGCCATTTCATGCGCTACGACGGCCGGCCATCGCGCGTCCCGTGACCGCGGCGTCGTCGTGGCTGCCAGGAGCAGCTCAGGCGTCCCTGCGGCGCAGCACCAGCGTGCCGGCCAGCAGCGCCGCGGCGGCCCAGGCGGCCAGCACGCCGAGGCCCGCCCACGGGCCGATCGGCAGGCTGCGCAGGCCGGTGCTCGCCTGGATCTCCAGCCCGGCGGTCATCGGCCCGATCTGCTGCAGGTGCCGCGCGATCCCGGGGCTGCCGGCCACCTGGGTCAGGATCGGGAACAGGTACAGCAGGCCGAGCACGGCCCCGATGGCTACCGCGGCGTCCCGCACCGCGGCGGCTACGCCGAGGCTGAGCAGCGCGATCAGGGCCAGGTAGAGGACGGTCCCGGTGGCGGCGCGCAGCACCGTCCCGTTGGCCAGTGACAGCACCGGGTACCCGTTCGCGGGGGTGTACCCGTGGCCGGGCAGGATCAGCCGCCCCGCCAGCACCGAGCCGAGGACCGCGAGGGTGCCGGCGGCCAGCGTGACCGCGGTGACCACGGCGGCCTTGGCGGCCAGCACCGCGGTCCGCCGCGGCATGGCGGCCAGCGTGGTCCTGATCATGCCGGTGGCGTACTCACCGCCGACCGCCAGCACGGCCACGATGGCCACGACCGCCTGGCCGAGGTAGGTCCCGGTGAGGCTGAGCTTGGTGACGTCGACGTGGCAGTTGGCCGGGGAGGAGCAGGACACGCTCGCCGATACCGCCGCGCTGATGATCACGGTCGCCGCGACCACGCCGATGAGCAGCCAGCCGGTTCCAGGCAGCGTGCGCAGCTTGGTCCACTCCGCGTGCAGCGCCGTTCTCATGCGTCCCTCCGCCGCAGCAGCACTGCGGCCAGGCAGAGGGCGGCCGCGGCCCACAGGCACAGCACGCCGAACCCGGCCCACGGCGCGAGCGGGAAGTAGCCGTGCTGCGGCGTGTAGACGTTGTTCACCTGCGGATAGGCCGGGACGTACTGCTGGATCGCGAACCCGGCGGCCGGGGTGACCCGCAGCAGCCAGTCCGCGGCGCCGGCGGGCAGCACGGCCAGCGGTACGGAGAAGAAGTAGATCACGACGGTGAGCGTGACGACCGCGGTGATGGCCCCCGCGGCATGCCGCAGGATCGTGCCAGCGGCCAGGGCCAGGACGGCGGTGATGGCGAGCAGCGCCGCGATCCCCGCCACCAGGCGCACCTCGGTGAGCGCGCTCATCGGGAACACGTAGTTGCCGTGGCTGCGCAGCAGGCTCGCACCGACCGGGATCAGCGGCGCGGCCCCGATGACTCCCGCCACGAACGTGACCGAGCCGACCACGGCCGCCTTGGCCGCCAGGACGCGGCCGCGGGCCGGGGCGGCGGCAAGGGTGGTGCGGATCAGGCCGCGCCGGTACTCGGCGGTGATGAACATCGCGCCCACCACGATCACCACGATCAGCCCGGCGAACGCGCCGACGAAACCGTCATCGGCGGGCCTGCCGATGTTCGTGGGGCCGGGCCCCGCCGGCGCGATGTCGCCGGAACCGGTCACCGTGAACGTGCCGCCCGTGGCGTGGAACCGGCCCGGCAGGGACGACGCCACCTGGGCGTTCGCCCCGATGCTGGCGCCGTGCCATCCGGCGCCGGGCGCTGCGCCCGGGAAGCTGACGTGGTCGAAGACCGCGATGGCCACGGTGGGGCCGCTGTTCTGCGGCTGCACCCACGCGGGTGAGGTGACGAACGGCCCGGCCTGCACCGTCGCGGGCAGGCCCGCCAGGCTGACGGTGCCGACCCTGGTCCAGCGCGTGCCGTCGGCCGAGTCGTACCCGGTGAGCGTGTCACCGGCCCGGACCAGCCGCAGCCAGCGCGGCGACGCGGCGGACATGGCCCCGGGCAGGCCCGGTGTGTCGCCGGTGTAGTTGTACTGCATTCGCACGCCGTGATCGCCCGTGATCATCATCGCCGCATACGGCGAACCCTGCCGGGTGCTCGCGGTGACGATGATCCCGGCCTTGGCCCAGGGCTGGATGGCGGTGGTGAAGTTCTGCTCCGGGTTCGGCCCGGGCGCGATCCCGCCGCCAGTGGGCGATTTGCGCCCGGTCAGCGAGGTCACCCGCACGGTGATGCTGCCGTTCCCTGGCAGTGCCCGGTGCACGAAGTAGTAGCTGTCGCTGACCGCCTCACCGCCCGGCCCCACCGGGTTGGATGGCCTGCAAGGGGCCGGGGGGCCGCTCGGGCCGTTCGGGCCGACCGGCTGGCAGCCGGTCTGCGGCCCGGACGCGGCGTACAGCCCGACCGCGGCGGTCAGCGCCGCGCCGATCACCGTCGCGATCACCCAGCCGCGCACGGTCCGGAACTTGGTCCATTCGGCATGCACCAGCCGCCCGAAGCCGTCGCGGTTGCCAGCCTCGGTGCCGGAGCGTTGCATCGTCGCGGTCATCGCGTGACCCGCTCGGTCTCCTGGGCGCGGTACTCGACCGCGTCGCGGGTGAGTTCCAGGTAGGCCTCCTCCAGGGAGGCCCGGTGCGCCGACACCTCCGAGAACGGCACCGCGTGCTCGGACAGCAGCAGCACGACCTTCTCCGGCGCCAGCCCGGACACGGTCACCGTGGTGCCGTCGGCTGTGGCGGTGGCCCCGGCCCGCTGCAGCGCCGCGGCCGCTCGGTCCGGCGCCGTGGTGCGCAGCGTGACCCGGTCCCCCGATACCGCGGCCAGCAGGTCGCGGGTGCTGGTGTCGGCGATGACCTTGCCGCGGCCGACGATGACCAGGTGGTCGGCGGTGTCTTCCAGTTCGCTCATCAGGTGGCTGGACACCAGCACCGCCCGGCCGTCCGCGGCCAGCGACCGCAGGAACTTCCGCATCCACACGATGCCCTCGGGGTCCATGCCGTTGAACGGCTCGTCCATCATCAGCACCGGCGGGTCGCCCAGCATGGCGGCCGCGATGCCCAGCCGTTGCCGCATGCCCAGCGAGTAACCGCCGGCCCGACGCCGGGCCACCTTGTCCAGCCCGGCCTGGGCGAGCACCGCGTCGGCCCGGGCGGCGTCCAGGCCCTGGGAGTGCGCCAGCCACAGCAGGTGGTTGCGCCCGGT
>Ga0070710_10000424_pt1 | contig 19929 bp, 18 predicted proteins | sample LARL52metaG_FD_65454 | JGI IMG/M metagenome (GOLD analysis project Ga0070710, IMG submission 65454) | Corn, switchgrass and miscanthus rhizosphere microbial communities from Kellogg Biological Station, Michigan, USA - LAR L5-2 metaG | ecosystem: Host-associated > Plants > Roots > Rhizosphere ... | reverse complement strand
CGCGGAACAACACCCGTCCGGCACGCGGTTCCGGTTGCTGGAACCGTTGCGCCAGTACGGCCTGGAGAAGCTGCGCGCCGCCGGTCGCGAGCACGTGCTGCGGGAACGGCACCGCGACCACTTCATCGAGTGGGCCGAACGCCGGGAAGAGGAGTGGTTCGGGCCGATCCAGCCGCAGATCTTCTCGCGCACGCGCCTGGAACACCCGAATTTGCGGTCAGCACTGGACTTCTGCTTCGAAGAGAGCAGCGAACGCGGCGTGCACCTCGCGTCGACGCTGTGGTTCTACTGGGCCTGCTGCGGCATGCTCGGCGAGGGCCGCCACTGGCTCGACCGCTCACTGCTCGTTCCGGCACCCGACGCCGAGCGCGCGAAAACCCTGTGGGTCAACGGATACGTGGCGACGTTGCAGGGCGACCTCACCGCGTCGGTGGTCATGCTGGAGGAGTGCCGCCAGTACGCGAAGGACTCGGGGGACGCGACCGCGCTGGCCTACGCGACGCACCGGCTGGGGTGCACGCACCTCGTCGGCGACGACCTCGACCAGGCGGACGAGCTGTTCTCCGAGGCCATCGGCCTGTACCGGCGCCAGGGCATGGTCAACAGCCACACCATGCTCGCCGGTATCGAGCTCGCGATCGCGGCGACGTTCCGGCACGACTTCGCCGCCGCGGAACGGCTCTGCCTCGAAGCGAAGTCGGTGGGCGAGCAGCACGGTGAGCTGTGGGCGCAGGCGTACGCGATCTACGTGCTGGCGCTGTGCGCGTGGGTCAGCGGCGATTTCGCCCGCGCCGACCAGCTCGGCCGCGAGTGCCTGCGGATCAAGCGGACCTTCCACGACCTGCTGGGCATCGTGCTCGCGATCGAGGTGCTCGCCTGGATCGCGGCCTCGCAGGACAACCCGGTGCGCGCTGCCACGTTGCTGGGCGCCACCAGCGAGATCTGGCAGTCCGTCGGTTACCCCATGTTCGGCTCGCGCTACTTCGGCGCCCCGCACGGCGAGTGCGAGGCCACGACCATCGCCGCGCTCGGCGAGCAGGAGTTCCGCGCCGCGTTCCGCAGGGGCATGGACCTGGAGCTCGACGACGCCATCTCGTACGCCATCGGCGAGGAGGTGGCCGTGCGGGCGCGGGCGATCGCGGCACCCACGCCGCTGACCAAGCGCGAGCAGCAGGTGGCCGACCTCATCGCCGGCGGCATGACGAACAAGGAGATCGCGGCGCGGCTGGTGATCGCCCGGCGCACCGCGGAGGGGCACGTGGAGCGGATCCTGCAGAAGCTCGGCTTCACCTCACGCGCCCAGATCGCCACCTGGGTGACCGAACGCCGCAACTAGTCGATGCACGGCACGCCGTCGTTCGCCGGAGGAGGCGGTGGCGCGGTGGCCAGTTCGGTCACCTTCGCCTGCACCTTCGCCGGGTCGACCTGGTTCACGTCCTGACCTCCGACGTTCGCGCCGCGCTCGACCGGCAGCGTCTCGAACCGCACCTCGCTCGGCAGCCTGCGGGCGAACTCGGTGAGGTCGAACCGGGAGTCCAGCACGACGTCCTGCTTCGCCATGTCGATCATCGCCTGCACGACCGACACGTCCGCGCCCTTCAGCCGGCGGGCGACGGCCGCCAGGAAGGCCTGCTGCCGCTTGGTCCGGTCGAGGTCGCCGTTGGGCAGGCCGTGCCGCTGCCGCACGAACGACAGCGACTGGCCGGCGTCCAGGTGCTGCCGCCCGGCCGGGAAGTCCGCGCCGGAGAACGGGTCCTTCGTCGCGTTGTTCAGGCACACGTCCACGCCGCCCAGTCCCTCGGCGATGTGGAAGAAGCCGATCAGCGAGATCTCGACCAGGTGGTCGATCGGCTGGTTGAGGAACGTCGCCACCGTTTGCACCTGGGCACGCCTGCCCGCCTCGCGCCCGGCTCGTTCCAGCGTCCGCTTCTCGTGCTGGCCCGCCGCCTGCAGCCGTTCCTCCTCGGCGATCTTGGCCCGGCCGTACGCCTCCTTGATCTTGCCCTCGCCGCCGGACGCCAGCGGCACGAGGTTGTCGCGCGGCACGGACATCGCCACGGCCGGGCCGGAATCGGGAACGTGCAACAGGATCAGCGTGTTCGCGTTGTAGCCGCCGCGGTCGCTCTCGCCCGCCTGCATGCGCCGCAGCACGTCGTCCGGCAGCGGTTCACCGTGCAGGTCCAGCCGGGTGGTGAGCCCCATGATCAGGATGTTGCGCCCGGACGCCGACCGCGGAGCGTCGTCCGGGATCGCGTCGGACCGCTCCACACCGGTCGAGATCGTGGACACGGTGGCCCACGCGATGCCCGACACGACGAGCACGGCCGCGCACACGGCCACCCACGCGGTGCGGATCAGGACGAGAAGGGCCGTGCGGTGAAAACGGCCACGTGATTGCATGAACAAGACACCCCCGCGGCTATTCTAGGTGCTCATGGGGGTACAGCTGCCGAGTTTGGCGGCGCTCGCGGTGCTGGCGGTGTTCGCCCAGGTGGGGATCTGGGTGGACGGGGACAACCTCAGCTGGTCCTTCGGCGTCTGGATGATCGTGGGGGCGGTGCTGGCTTCGGCACTCGTGCGCCGCATCGGTTTGTGGACGGTGGCACCGGCGCCACCTGTCGTGTTCGTGATCGTCGCGGTGGGCAACGCCGCCTGGCGGCGGTTGGCGTTCTGGGGGAACAGCAAGGAGTTCGTCGCGGACGCGGTCCCGTGGTTCGTCAACGGGTTTCCGTGGCTCGCGGCATCGGTCGGCGCGGCACTGGTGGTCGCGGTCGTCCGCGTGTGGTCTGGGGGAACAAGGGGAAATGCAGGTCTTCGTAGACGGGGGCGGCAGTAGGCGGGTGCTGGCCCGGCTGGTCAGCCTGACCGTCGCAAGTGGATTGATCGTGTTCGCCGTCGTGGTCGGCGGCACGCTGCTGGAAGTGTGGTGAGGCGGGCTCCGCGGCTGCACTGGATCTCCATCCTGCTCGGGTTGCTCGTGCTGATGAGCGTGGTCTCGTTCCACGCCTACACCGAGATCAGACCCGAGCCGGTGCAGCACGCCCGTGAACACCGGGAGCTGCCGGAACGCACGCTCGCGCTGGCGTTCCACGGCGGCCCGGATCCGAAGTGGACACCGCGGCTGCTCGACGCGTTGCGGGAATCCGGTGTCAAGGCGACCTTCTTCGTCGTCGGCACGCAGGTCACCCGCAACCCGGAGGTGACCAGGCGCATCGCCGACGAGGGCCACCAGATCGCCGTCGACGGGTTCCGCGCCGAGGGCGACTGGGTGGACCCGCACAACCTCGCGTTCGCGCAGGCCGCCCTCGCCGACGTGCTGGGCGCGCACACGCGGCTCGTCGGCGCGCCCGTCGAGGTCGACAGCGGTGACCGCGACCACCAGGACATCGGCACGCTGGTGCGGATGTCGCTGCACGAGCAACGGGGTGTCGTCCGGCTGCACGACGACGGCAGCATCGGCGCCGACATCGCCCGCGAACTGGCCAGGACACCCGGCTACCGGTTCGTCACGGTCACCGGTGACCGCCTGGTCGAGGCCACCGCGGCCGAACGCTTCACCGGCGCGGTCACCGCGTGGTCGCAGCGCAACGGCGGCATCGTGCTGATGCTGCTCGGCACGGCCATCGCGATCGCCGCCCTGCTGGGCCTGCTGCGCACGCTGCTGCAGCTCGGCCTCGCGCACACCGACCGCCGGCTGCGGCGTGAAAGCGCGCAGGAGCCGCCGCCGTGGATCACGCCACCGGTCTCGGTGGTCGTCCCGGCGTACAACGAGGCGCTGAACATCGCCGCCACGGTGAGGTCCGTCGCCGCGAACAACCACTGCGCCGACGTCGAGGTGATCGTCGTCGACGACGGTTCGACCGACGGCACCGGTGACCGCGCCGAGGAGCTGAACCTGCCCGGCGTCACGGTGATCCGGCAGGCCAACCAGGGCAAGCCGGCCGCGTTGAACACGGGGATCCGCGCGGCGAGGCACGACGTGCTGGTGCTGCTCGACGGCGACACGATCTTCGAGCCGGACACGATCGGCGAGCTCGTGCAGCCGTTCTCCGCCGCCGACGTGGGCGCGGTCTCGGGCAACGCCAAGGTCGGCAACCGGCGTGGCCTGCTGGGGCGCTGGCAGCACCTCGAGTACTGCGCGGGATCCAACCTGGACCGGCAGATCCTGCACGCGCTGCGCTGCATCCCGACCGTGCCGGGCGCGATCGGGGCGTTCCGCAGGGCCGCGCTCACCGACGTCGGCGGAGTCAGCGACGACACGCTCGCCGAGGACACCGACCTGACGATGGCGGTCACGCGCGCGGGCTGGCGGGTCGCGTACCGGCAGCAGGCGAAGGCGTGGACGGAGGCACCGAGCACGGTCCGCGGCCTGTTCCGGCAGCGTTATCGCTGGTCGTACGGCACATTCCAGTCCATGTGGAAACACGGCGGCGCATTGCTGGAGAAGGGACCGATGGGCCGGTTCGGGCTCCTCTACCTGCTGGTGTTCCACCTGCTGCTGCCGTTGCTCGCGCCGATGATGGACCTGTACGTCCTCTACGGTTTCCTGGTGGCCGACGCGCCGCTTGCGTTGCTCGTGTGGGCGGTGTTCCTGCTGCTCCAGACGGCGAGCGCCGGGTACGCGCTGAGGCTCGACGGGGAGTCGCTCAAGCCGTTGTGGGTGTATCCGCTGCAGCAGATCGTGTACCGGCAGCTGATGTACGCCGTGGTGATCCAGTCGTTGATCACGGCGTTGCACGGCACGCAGCTGCGGTGGATGTCGGTGCGGCGGACGGGTCTGCTCACGGACGTGGCCGGCGGTACGGTGCACGTCACCTAGCAGTCGGCACGGAAGGAGCGCGGTGGGTCGCACGTCCCTGGACACGCCTGCGCGTCAGCAGGAGGTCTTCGCCGCCGTGCTCCACGTGCTGGCCGAGGTCGGCTACGCCCGGTTCAACATGGACCTGGTCGCGGCGCGGGCGCGGGCGGGCAAGGCGAGCCTCTACCAGCGGTGGCCGTCGAAGGCGCGGTTGATCACCGAGGCGTTGAAGGCCAACCTGCCGGCGCTGGCGCAGCCCGACGAGGGCACGTTCGCCGAGGACGTCCGCCAGATCATGCGTTCGTGGGGCGAGCCGATGCCGTTCGACACCGCCGGGATCTTCCTGGGACTGCTGGAGGGCAGCCGGCAGGACGCGGATCTGGCGTGCCTGCGGGCGGAGCACGTCGACCGCGCCTACACCGAGCACCTGCGGGTCGCGATCGACCGGGCGAAGGCGCGCGGCGAGCTGCCGGCCGGTCTCGACGGTGACGTCCTGGTCACCGCGCTGATCTCGACGTTCATCATGCGCTCGGAGGAGAACGACGTGATCGACAGCATCGTCGACGGCCTGTTGAGACCGCTGATCAGCACATTTCGTACCGAATAACTCGTCAGACCGTGGTTTCTTCGCTGCGTTCGGTCATGGTTTCAAAAGAACAATTCTGTTCTATTGAGGGGACTCCAGTGACTGAAGCTGCCGTCTGTCCTGTCCTGCACGAACGCGACCACCCCCTGCAGCCACCGGTCGGGTTCGCCGAGGCCGTCACCGGCGGCCCGATCAAGATGCGCTGGCCCAACGGCGTCGAGGCCTGGATGGTGTCGAGCTACGCCGGGGCCAGGCAGGTGCTCTCCGACCCGCGCTTCGTCTCCCGCAAGGGCGGCCACCCGGAGGTGCGCGACGAGGGCGAGGGCGTGGTCGACCCCGACCAGCCCGGCAACATCAACGGGATCGACGGCGAGGCCCACCTGCGGTTGCGGCGTCCTCTCTCGCGCGGGTTCATGGTCAGGCGCATGAACGAGCTGCGCCCGCGCATCCAGCAGATCGTCGACGAGCACCTCGACGTGATGGAGGCCAAAGGCGCACCGGCCGACCTGGTCAGCTCGCTGTGCCTGCCGCTGCCGTCGCTGGTGATCGCGGAGCTGCTGGGCGTGGCGCCGGAGCACCAGGAGCTGTTCCAGGCGGCCGCCAGGGGCATGTTCGGCAAGAACAGTTCCAAGGACGAGTTCGCCGCGCAGGCCGCCAAGCTCGGAGAGGTGCTCGTGCCGATCATCGAGCAGAAGAGGGCCGCGGGCACGAACGACGATCTGATCGGCCTGATGGCCAACGACACCGACTTCGCCATGGACGAGCTGATCTTCCTCTGCATCGGGTTGCTGGTGGCCGGTCACGAGACCACGTCGAACTTCCTCGGCTTCTTCGCGCTGCACCTGTTCGAGCAGCCCGACCAGCTGGCGATCCTGCAGCGCGACCCGAGCCGTGCCGACGTGATGGTCGAGGAGCTGCTGCGCTACACCGTCGGCCAGCTCGGCGGGGCCGGTCTGACCCGCCGGGCGACCGAGGACGTCGAGGTCGACGGCGTGCTGGTCAGGGCGGGGGAGTGGGTGAGCGTGTCGCTCTACGCGAACCTCGACGAGGCGCTCTGCCCGCGGGCAGGCGAGCTGGACCTGGAGCGCGACGTCGTGTCGCACCTGGGTTTCGGGTTCGGCCCGCACCAGTGCCTCGGCGCCAACCTGGCCCGCGCGGAGCTGCAGATCGCGTTGCGGTCGCTGTTCGAGCGGTTCCCGAACCTGCGTCCCGCCGTGCCCGTGCGGGAGATGAGCTACCGCACCGACATGATCACGTACGGTGCGGCCGAGATCCCGGTGGTGTGGTGATGCCAACGGTCCGGATAGACCAGACGAAGTGCATCGGATCGGGTCAGTGCGTGCTCGCCGCACCGGAGGTGTTCGACCAGTCCGACGACGACGGCCTCGGCCTCGTGGTGATCACCGAGCCGCCCGCTGGCCTGCTGCCGGGTGTTCGTGACGCGGTGGACAGGTGTCCCGCTCAGGCGGTGAACCTGGAAGAGTGACCTGAATCCGCCGTTCCGGTGAGCCGTCATCACGGGAAATTGATTCAGATCCTTTTTTCCGACACCCCGATGGCCCCTTTCCGGTCACGCTGTTCGTCCAGAATCGTAGGCGCGACCACCACGGCGTTGTGGTGGTCGCGCCCGCACGTCCCCGAAGAGCCGAAAGACCCTTCCCGACCAGGTCGGACAACGGGGATGGTGACGGCGGTGCGGTGAGTATCGGCGGTGTGCAACGGGTACCTCTGCAACGGGTGTCCAGCGCACGTCAGGAGGACCAGCTATGTTCACCGGCGATCCATTTCCACCTCGCGTGGACAAAACAGACGTGCGGCACGTCGAAACGCTGACGAGCGCTTTGCGGGCGTTGGACTACGAATACGGCGGAGGCGCCTGCCGGGATGCCTGCGTCGCGTTGCTGAACTGGGCGAACCCCCTGCTCGACGCCGGCTCGTCCGGTCCCGTGCTGCAACGGCTCCAGGTGGCCATCGCGGACCTGCACAACCTGGCCGGCTGGGCGTCGTTCGACATGGGACTGCTGGAGTCCGCACACCTGCACTTCGGCCGTGCGATGGATCTCGCGCGTGCGTCGGGCAACAGCGCGTTGGAGGCCAACATCCACTATCGGATGGGCCGCGTGCATCTGCACTACGAGCTCGCCGAGGACGCGCTGGCGTCGTTCCAACGCGGTTTGCCCATCGCGCAGGCGAGCGGGTCCACTCTGGCCGTGTCGATCCTGCACGCCAACGAGGCGTGGGCGTTCGCGAAGATGGGTGCGGAGAAACAGGCGTTGCGTCAGTACGCGCGTGCAGAGGAAGAGTTCGAACGCGCGGAGGGCGAGGACGCGCCGCCGTGGGCGCGGTTCTTCGACCTGTCCGACCTTGTCTCGATCGGCGGCATGGTCCACACCGAACTCGCCCGCACGTGCGACGTGAAGTACGCGCGGTCCGCGATCCCGTTGCTCACCAGGGCCATCGCCTCCGGGGGAGAGGAGGCCTCGCGCAGCCAGTCGTTCCGGCTCGCCGCGCTGGCGGTCAACCACCTCGTGCAGAACGAGGCCGAACAGGCGCGGGACGTCGGTGAGCAGGCGATGGCGCTGTCCGGTCCCATCCGCTCGGTCCGCACCCGCGATCGCATGCGGCCGTTGAAGCAGGAAGCGGAACGGTTGCGCGGCAACGCGGCCGCGGACGAGCTGTCGTCACGCCTGGGCGTGTTCATGTCGACATCGCGGGGAGCGGCCTGAGTCCCGTGGAAGGCGTCGCCGGAGCCCGAGGAGAGGTTTGGGCTTCGAGCCCCGGCGACACCATGGGGCCGAACGACGCCCAGCTGGGGGGCCTTGACGCCGTCCGGTGTCTACAGGGGCCGGTCAGCAGCGGATTTCGGTGCTCACCTGGTAAGTCGTGCCGTCGACGGTCCATTCGCCGTGGGCCGAGGTACAGACGTTGAGCGTGTCGCCGGGGCCGGACCACAGTTCCTGCTGCCGGTAGCCGCCGTGCTTGCCGCCCGCGTAGCCGTACGGCTCGTGGTAGTCGGGCCCGCCCCACTTCTCGATCACGATGGCCGGGGTGTAGGGCGCACCGCCGTTGTGGACGTCGGACCAGGTGTAGATGTAGGCCCAGTTCTTGCCGCAACCCTTGAACTGCTTGACCGAGGCCCACTTCTGGCCGCCCGAACCGATGTAGGCGGTCTTGCCGATCTGCGTCACCGAGCCGCAACCGGGAGCGCTTTCCGCCTGAGCCTGGCCGGAGGTGGCCACTCCGAGGAGCAACGCGGCAACGGCTACGAAGGTTGTCCTCTTCATGGGCGAGAAGCATCACGTGACCCGCTGACATTTCGCTGACACGTCGGGTTACCTGCTGGTTAGGATCGGCACATGCAACGGCGGTGGGGGTTCAAGGTTCTCGGATCGTTGCAGGTCATCGACTCGGGCCGGGTCGTGGAGCTCCGCTCGGCCAAGCAGCGTGTCCTGCTCGCCGCGTTGTTGATGAAAGCCAACGCGCCGGTCTCGTCGTACGAGCTGATGGAGCACCTCTGGGGCGAGGAGCCGTCCGGTTCCGCGCGCGCGACCCTGCAGACGTACGTCATGCGGCTTCGCCAGTCGCTGGACGACCTCGCGGACCGGCAGCTCGTCCGCACCTGGCCGACCGGTTACTCGATCCACGTCGACGACGACCAGCTCGACCTGCTGACGTTCCAGCGGCTGCGCGCCGAGGCCCGGCGCGCGTCCGATCTGGAGACCGAGGCGCGGCTGCTGGGCGAGGCGGCGGCGTTGTGGCGGGGGCCCGCGCTCGACCAGGTGTCCTCGCTGCGGATGGAACAGACCGACGTGCAGCGGCTCAACGAGCAGCGCTGGGAGGTGCTGGAACGCCGCAACGACGCCGAGCTGCAGCTGGGGCGGCACGACCAGATCGTCGACGAGCTGCGGTCGCTGGTCGCGGAACACCCTCTGCGGGAACGCTTCTGGTACCAGCTGATGCTGGCGCTGCACCGGTCCGGGCAGCAGGCGCAGGCGCTCGACGTCTTCCGCCGTGCGAGCGAGGTGCTCGCGGACGAGCTCGGCATCGATCCGAACGCCGAGCTGCGCGCGTTGCACATGGAGGTCCTCGCGGGATCGTCCGCGCCGGTCGCGGTGCAGACGGGACCGTCCTGGCTGCCACCGGCCGTCGGTGACTTCTCCGGCCGGTGCGACGAGGTCACGCGGCTCACGGCCGGGTTGCGGGCCGGTGGGACCTGGACGATCACCGGGCCGGGCGGGGTCGGCAAGACCTCGCTGGCCGTGCACTGCGCGCATCTCGTCAGGGACGCGTTCCCGGACGGGCAGCTGTACCTGAACCTGCGCGGTGGCGAGCAGAAGCCCGTCGAACCCGCTGCCGCGCTGGACCGGCTGCTGCGCGGCCTCGGCGTGTCGGGTGGTGCGATTCCGTCCTCTGTGGACGATCGGGTCGATCTGTACCGGGACCTGTTGTCGGACCGGAAGATCCTGGTCGTGCTGGACAACGCGATCAACGAGGCGCAGGTCCGGCCGCTGCTGCCGGGGACCACCTCCGGTGCCGCGCTGGTGACGTCACGGGCGGCGTTGGCCGGGCTCGAAGCCGCTCACGTGGTGCCGCTGGACGTGCTGCCCGCCACCGACGCGCTGGCCCTGCTGCGGGCCGCGATCGGCGAGGCGCGGTGCGCCGCGGAACCCGTTGCGGCCCAGGCGATCGTGTCGTACTGCGGGCAGCTCCCGCTGGCCCTGCGAGTGGCCGCGGCCAGGCTCGTCGCCCGGCCGCACTGGCAGCTCGCGAAGCTCGCCGGGCGCTTGTCCGACGAACGGCGCCGGTTCGACGAGCTGTCGCTGGGAGACCTGGACGTGCGTGCTTCGCTGGCGCTGTCCTACGACGGCCTGGACGAGTCGCACCGCACGGCGTTCCGGCTGCTGTCGCTGGTCGACACGCCCGACTTCCCGGCCTGGGTCGCGTCACCGCTGCTGGGGCTGGATCTCGACGACGCAGAGGACCACGTCGAGGCGCTGGTCGACGCGCGCCTGGTCGAGTACGCGGGCCGGGACGTCCTGGGCCAGGTGCGCTACCGGCTGCACGACCTGCTGCGGGCGTTCGGACGGGAAGCCGCCGACGAAGATCCGGCGGTGGCGCTGAAGGCGTTGTTCGAGCAGTGGCTGGACCTGGCCACGCGGGCCGACGCCGAGCTGCCGCACCAGGCGATCCGGCTGGAACCGCTCGGGCCGGAGCGGTTCGGCCTCGGTGACGCGGCCGACTGGTTCGACGCGGAGTGGCAGAACGTCCACGCGGTGATCACGCAGGCCGCCGCGCTCGGCCTGGACGGACTGGCCGCCGAGCTGGTCATCCGGTCGGCCGCGTTCTGCGACCTGCGGGCCCGCTTCGACGACTGGGCGCAGATCAACGAGCTCGGGATGTCCTGCGCGCCGCCGGAGCGCAAGCCGATCCTGTTGCAGCAGCGGGGAATCCTGTCCGGCCGGATGCACAGGTACACCGAGGCGTCCGCCGACTTCGCCGCCGCGCAGGAGGCGTTCGCCGCGGCCGGTGACGTGTGGGGCGAGGCCTACGCGTGGTACGGCATGGGGTGGATGCACGAGTGGAGCGGCCGGTCGGTGGAAGCCCGCGTGGCACATCGCGAGGCCATGACCCGGTTCGTGGCGTCGGGCAACCCGCACGGCGAGGTCGAGGTGCTGTGCTCGCTGGGCGCCATCGAACGGCGGGCCGGCGGGCTGGCCGCGGCGCAGGAGTACCTGGAGCGGGCGCGGCGGATCGCCCGTCAGCTGGGCGACGAGCAGAGCGAGCTGATGGCCACGCTGGAACTGGGGCGGCTGCACCAGTTCACCGGTGAGCTGGAGATGTCGGCGACGTTCCTGCGCTCCTCGCTGGCGGCCGCGCAGAAGCTCGGCGACCCGGACTTCGCCGCGAACATGCGGTTGTTCCTCGCCGACACGCTGATCCGGTCCGGGCAGCTCTCGCTCGCCGAGGAACAGCTGCGGCAGGCCTGGGAGTACTTCGAGGAGCACAACGACCAGCACGGCCGGATCTGGGTGTGGCGCTTGAGATCCGGGCTGGCGCAGACGCCGGAGGAGGCGTTGCGGCTGGCCACGCTGGCGGTGGACCAGGCGCGGGAGATGGACTCGCCGCCCGAGTACGGGCGGTCGTTGCGGGTGCTGGGCAACGCCCTGGAACGCGCCGGACGGCTGGACGAGGCCCGCGAGCACTGGGGCCAGGCCGAGGAAACGCTGACGGCGGCCGGGTTCCAGGCGGAGGTCGACGAACTCCGCCTGGCCATGTCCTAGTCCTAACTCTGGTTCTGGCTCAGCACCGTGTCGACGGTGACGCCAGACGCGATGATCATGCTGAGCAACGGGTCCGGCACCTGGCGGTGGAACTGCACGACGTAGTTGTCCGCGGTCGTGAACAGCGCCTTCGCCATGCCCTGCCACGTCTTGGTGATGCGCGCGACCTCCGTCTCGGTGTGGTCGCGCAACGAGAAGTTCCACGCGCGGAAGTTCTCCGCGTAGATGCCGCCGACCTTCATCCCGTTGCACACGTAGGCGAAGCGGACCTTGCCGAAGACGTTCTCCTGGATGATCTCGCCGATCGGCATGCCGTCGCCGCGCTCGACCACGACCTTGGACTTCCACATGGTCGCCGGGCGCACCAGCCGGAGCACCGGATGCCCGTGCACGTCCCGGATCTCCAGGCGGACGTCCAGCATCGAGTCGAGCTTCGTGAAGGCGCGCAACGCCTTGGCGGCGCCGGACTGGCCGACCTGCTCGACGGTGCCGATGTGGCGGGCGTGCTGGTCGTAGATGACGTAGGAGTTCGACATCTCGATGAGCTTCGCCTTCTGGTTCACCACCAGGACGGGCTCGGTGAAGAGCGTGCCGCCACCGCCCTGGACGGGCTGCCCGACGCCGGCGCGCTGCACCTGCTGCGCGACGCGTTCCTGGCCGGTGCCGCCCATCTGCACTTCCAGTTGGTGGGCGTCGGTCTGCTGCTGGCGCGGCTGCACGTGCGACGTCCACTGGGCGCCGTCCCACCAGCGCACGAAGCGCGGATCAGCGTTGTCCGGGTACCAGCCGGGCGCGGTGTTCATGCCGGAGAGCGTACGACCTCACGGCAGCCGTTGGTGCCAGGCGACGGGGCACGGTTGTCGCCTGGCAGCTCTCTCTTCAACGGTGGGTCAGCTGATCGTGATCGCACTCGCCGGGCAGAGGCTCGCCGCTTCCTTCGCGGTGGCCTCGTGCGCGGCGTCGGGGTGCTCCACCAGCAGCACCACGGTACCGTCTTCTTCGCTCTGGTCGAAGAGGTCCGGATCCGTCAGCACGCACATCCCGGAACCGCAGCACTTCGACTGGTCGACGGAAATCTTCATGACGACCACGCTACTGGCAACGAGTGGACTCCGTAGATGCCCATGTTCGTGCGCAGCGGTACCTCCTCCGGTGCCACGTCCAGCCGGAGGTCCGGGAACTCCTGGAACAGCTTGGTGAACGCGATCCGCATCTCGATGCGGGCGAGCTGCTGACCGAGGCACTGGTGGATGCCGTGCCCGAACGCGACGTGGCCGGACGCCGGGCGGTGCAGGTCGAGCTCGTCCGGGTTGCCGGGGAACTTCTCCGGGTCCCGGTTCGCGACCGGCACGTGCATGAGCACGCTGTCGCCGGCCTTGATGAGGTGCCCGTCGATCTCCACGTCCTCCAGCGCCGACCGCATCGGTCCGAAGTGGATGATCGACAGGTACCGCATGAGCTCCTCGACGGCGTTGTCGATGACCTCCGGTTCGTCCTTGAGGATCTTGAGCTGGTCCGGGTGCTCCAGCAGCGTGAACGTGCCGATGCCCAGCATGTTCGCCGTGGTCTCGTGCCCGGCGAGCAAAAGCAGCATCGCCATGTTGGCGGCTTCCTCGTCGGTCGGCTCACCGGTGGCCAGCAGGTCGCTGATCATGTCGTCGCCGCCGGGGTTCGCCTTCTTGCGGGCGATCAGCTCGCGCATGAACTCCCGGATCCGTTCGAGAGCCGCCATGACCTCCTTGAACGTGGAGTCCAGGCTCAGCATCTTCGCGGTGTCCTCCTGGAACCGGTGCCGCTCGTCGTAGTCGACGCCGAGCAACGCGCAGATCACCAGTGACGGCACCGGCAGCGCGAACTCCTTGACCAGGTCGGCCCGGCCGTCGAACGTCCGCAGGTGCTTGAGCTGGTCGTCGACGATCCCGCCGATCCACTCGGACAGCTGATTCATCCGCCGGACCGTGAACTGGCCCTGCAGCATCTTGCGCAACCGGGTGTGATCCGGCGGGTCCTGGCTGAGGAACATGCCCGGCTCGGACCTGCGTCGGCTCCCCTCCTCGGGCAGCTCGCCCTGGAACCGCTTGTCGAGCAGGTGGAACCGCTCCGGCTCGTTGCTGAACTTCGGGCTCCCCAGGATCTCCCGCACCTGGTGGTGCCCGGTGACGAGCCAGCCGAGGTGACCGTCGGCGAACTTCAGCCTGCTGATGCGGGCCTTCTCGCGGATCTCGGTCACCTCCGCGGGCGGGTCGAACGGGTTCTGGCGCGTGGTGGGCAGCTCTTCGGAGATCACTTCGGTCATCTCGCACACCTCCCAGTGCTCGGGAGAGGACCTATTTCGAAGCTACAGAACTTTCATGACTCTGTGAAGATGAATCCAGCGTCACGGTCCGCCACGAACCGAAATCCGTCCGCATCCGCCTGTCGTGGGTCGCGACGGCCACGGCCGCCCTGGTCCGCTGCAGCGCCTCCGTCAGCTCGTCGACCAGCGCGATCGACAGGTGGTTGGTCGGTTCGTCGAGCAACAGCACGTGCGGACCGCTGCTCAGCAGGATCGCCAGCTCCAGTCGCCTCCGCTGTCCAGTGGACAGGCTGCGGACCGGACGCGCGAGGTCTTTTCCTCTCAGCAGACCGAGTTCCTCCACCCGCGAACACAGCTGCGCCGCCGTGGCGTCCTCGTTCTCGAACGACGACTCCTGGGCGAGCAGCGCGACCCGGCCGGCGTGGTGCACGGTGCCGACGGCGGGGGAGAGGCGACCGGCCAGCACGTTCAGCAGCGTCGACTTGCCGGCCCCGTTCGGGCCGGTGATCAGCAGCTTCTCGCCCGCGCTGAGCGAGATCGGCTCGGTCAGCGTCAGCCTTTCGGGCACTTCCAGCGGGCTCGCGTGCAGCAGGTCGCCGTCGGCGGACAGGTCCGGCGGGGCGAAGCGCAACGGCGGCGGGGGAGCGTCGACGCGCTGGTCGTCCAGCGCTTCCAGCCTCCTGGCGACGTTGCGCATCTTGTTCGCCGCGCGCGTGCTGCGCTTGTGCCCGAACGCGCCCTTCGGCGGACGCCACGCGTCCCTCAGCCGGGACCTGGCTTGTTCGACCTTCCCGGTCAGCTCGCCGTGCTCGGCTTCCTCCTGGGCGAACCGCTGTTCCCAGCGCTGCCGTTCGGCGCGCTTGGCCTCCTTGAACGCCCGGTAGCCGCCACCGTGCAGGTGCACCTCGCCGTCCGGGGTCGGATCGAGGTCGAGCAGCTGCGTGCAGACGTCGTCCAGCAACGTGCGGTCGTGGCTCACGAGCACCACGACGCCGTGGTGCTGCCGGAGGCGTTCGGTGAGGAAGTTCAGCGCGTGCGCGTCCAGGTGGTTGGTGGGTTCGTCGAGCAGCAGGACGTCCGCGCGTTCGGCGAGCAGGCACGCGAGCCGGACGCGGTAGCGCTCGCCCACGCTGAGCTCGGCGAGCTTCTTCGTCCGGTCGTGGTCGGCGCCGAGCGCCTTGAGCGCGATGCCGGCACGGCGTTCGGCGTCCCACGCCCCGATGTCCTCGGCGTGGGTCAACGCCTTCTCGTAACGCTGCTCGTCGAACGGCGTGGCCGCACTGTCCAGTTCGGACAGTGCCTGACGGCTTTCACGCAACGCGTCGTTGAGCAGGTCCCCCACCGTTTCGTTGTCGTGGAACGGCATTTCCTGGCGCACCAGGCTCAACGAACCGTGGCGGGTGACAGTTCCCTGGTCCGGTGCCAGGTCGTCGGCGAGCAGTCGCAGCAGGGTGGTCTTGCCGCGGCCGTTCTCGCCGATGACGCCGAGTCGTTGGCCCGCGGAGACTTTCAGCGAGATGCCGTCGACGACAGGGCCGGACTCGTAGCCCTTGGTGAGGTCGTGGGTCGTCAGATGAACATGCGAACGCATGCGGGATTCCTCTTTCGGGTACGCGAAATCAGGACGTGGTGCGGTGGCACACGTCCTGAGTCAGAGGTAGAAGACCCCGTACCCGAATCTCACGAAACCCACGCTACTTGCGGCCGCAACGCCTTTTCGACGGCTGTCCGAGATCGGCTTCAACAACGTCGAGGCGACCGGCGTTGAGGAGCTGGACGCGGACCTCGCGGCGGCGGACGGCATCAACGGCCGCCTCCGCGCGGAGCTGCTGCCCGGCGCACCGGGACCGGTGCACGCGGGGGCCACGGTGTGGCGAGGGGTCGCGCCGTGGCCTTTCGACCTGCCGATCAGGCAGACACCCGGTCCTGGCGGCGGTCCCACGGCAAGTTCACTCGATCGGGTCGAATCCACCAGTGAACTAGATCACTGGTCAATGTTTGGTGACGGCGAGATAACAGTCCAAAACCACTCTTTGTCGCGTCCTTTGTCACCCGGTTGCGGTATCAAGTACTCGCTGAGCGTGTCGGACGCGGTCCAGTGATCCAGATGGCGTAGCGCTAGAGGCGGTTTCGGCCACACGAAAGCGCAACTACGGTGCCTCGCCATGACCCCCGTCCCGACTGATGTGATGCCCCGTTCCCTCACGGCGCTCCCCCCGGCGCAGGACGAGAACATCGGCGAGATCGACATCGCCGAGGCAGAGGACTTCGTCCGCCGTCACCACGCGGAGGCCCCCGACCTGGGCCCGGTGGAGGCTCGCCTGGCCGAGGTGCACGCGGAGATCGCCGCGACCGGCACCTACCGCCACACCACCGCCGAACTGACCTTCGGCGCACGTGTGGCCTGGCGCAACAGTTCCCGATGCATCGGCAGGCTGTACTGGCGCAGCCTGAAAGTGCGCGACCTGCGGGAGGTGTCCACCCCGGCCGACGTGGCCGCGGAGTGCGTCGAACACCTTCGCGTGGCGACGAACAAGGGCAAGATCCGGCCCGTCATCACGATCTTCGCCCCGGCCGAGCCCGGCCTGCCCGCCCCGCAGATCCTCAACGAACAGATCGTCCGCTACGCCGCCTACCGCGGCTCCGACGGCGGCGTGCTCGGCGACGCCCGCAACCTGGCGCTCACCGAGCTCGCGCTGAAGCGCGGCTGGCAGCCACCGGCGTCGCGCGGCCCGTTCGACGTGCTTCCGCTCATGGTGTCCTGCCAGGGCCAAGAGCCGGCACTCGTCGAGATCCCGGCCGACGCCGTGCTCGAAGTCCCGTTGTCCCACCCGGAACTGCCGTGGCTCGCGTCGCTCGGCGTGAAGTGGCACGCCGTCCCCGCGATCAGCAACATGCGGCTGCGCATCGGCGGCATCGACTACCCGTCGGCGCCGTTCAACGGCTGGTACATGGGCACGGAGATCGGCGCCCGCAACCTCGCCGACCACGACCGGTACGACCTGCTGCCGTACATCGCCAAACGAATGGGCCTGGACATGTCGTCGGAGGCGACGTTGTGGCGCGACAGGGCTTTGATCGAGCTCAACCGCGCCGTCCTGCACTCGTTCGGCGAGGCGGGGGTCACGATCACCGACCACCACACCGAGTCGAAGAGGTTCCTGACGCACCTGGAGAAGGAGGAGGCCGCCGGCCGTTCCTGCCCCGCTGACTGGTCGTGGATCGTGCCACCCGTGTCGGGTGGGCTCACCCCGGTCTACCACCGCTACTACGACTCAGGTGAACTGCTGCCGAACTTCTTCCCCGCGGCCAAGCCCGGTTGTCCCGTGTCGCACTGATCCGGCGGCAAACTGACCGGGTGCAGCTCACCCGAAGTCTCACCCTGACCGACGCCGTCTTCGTCGGGCTCGGCTCGATGATCGGCGCCGGCGTGTTCGCGGTGTTCGCCCCGGCCGCGGCGGCGGCCGGGTCCGCACTGCTCGTCAGCCTCGTCATCGCGGGCGTGATCGCCTGCTGCAACGCGTTGTCGAGCGCCTGGCTGGCCGCGAAGTACCCGCAGTCCGGTGGCACGTACGTCTACGGGCGGGAACGGCTCGGCCGGCTCTGGGGCGACCTGGCCGGGTGGGCGTTCGTGCTCGGCAAGACGGCGTCGTGCGCGGCCATGGCGTTGACGGTCGGCAACTACGCAGGTGTGCCCAAACCCGTTGCGGTGGCGGCGATCGTCGCGTTGACGGTGCTGAACCTGACCGGTGTCCAGAAGTCCGCGCTGGCCACCAGGGTCATCGTGATCGCGGTGCTGCTCGTGCTCGCCGCGACCACGGTGACCGCGCGCGAAACCACGCAGCCGGCGGAGTTCCTGCCCGCAGGAATCCTTCCCGCCGCCGCGCTGCTGTTCTTCGCGTTCGCCGGCTACGCGCGCATCGCCACCCTCGGAGAGGAGGTCAAGGAACCACAACGGACGATCCCCAGAGCGGTGATCATCGCCCTCGCGATCACCCTCGTCGTCTACGCGGCCGTCGCGCTCACGGCGTTGAGCGCGCTGGGCGCCGACCTGGCCACGAAGACGCTCGCCGACGTGTCACCCGCGCTGGCTCCGGTGATCCGCGCGGCCGCCTGCCTGGCCGCACTGGGCAGCCTGCTGTCGTTGCAGCTCGGGGTGAGCCGGACCGCGCTGGCGATGGCGCGGGACCGCCGGTTGCCCAAACAGTTGGCGGATCTGCGGGTCGCCGAGATCTGCACCGGGCTCGCCGCGATCGCGTTGGTGCTCACCGTGGACGTCACGCGCGCGATCGTGTTCAGCTCGTTCTGCGTGCTGCTCTACTACGCGATCGCCAACGCCAGCGCGTGGACGCTCGGTAAACGCGTCGTGCCCGCGATTGGGCTGGTGGGGTGCCTGACCCTGGCCGGTGCGGTGCTCTGGCAATTGTGATGTGGTCCAGGTCACCTTTGATCGCGTAACGTGCGTACGGTGAGAGTGGGAACACCCGCAGAGACGCGGCCCGCCGAGCGCCGAGTCGCCTGCGTACCGGAAACGGTGTCGTCGCTGGTCGACGCTGGACTGACCGTGCACGTGCAGGAAAACGCCGGGCGCCACGCGCACGCCGTCGACGCCGCCTACCGCGCGGCCGGGGCGACCGTGACGCCGGAGGACCCGACGCCGGAGTCCGATGTCGTCGTGTCCGTGCAGCCGTTGACGACGGACCAGGCCGAGAAGCTCAAACCCGGCGCCATCACGGTCAGCTTCCTGCAGCCGGGCAGCGAGCGAGAGCTGCTGGAGGTCTACCGGCGGCGACGCGTCACGTCGTTCAGCTTCGACCTGCTGCCGCGGGTGACGCGGGCCCAGAGCGCGGACGCCCTGTCGTCGCAGGCGCTGGTGGCGGGCTACCGGGCGGTGCTGGTCGCCGCGGAACGACTACCGCGCTTCCTGCCCATGTTCACCACCGCCGCGGGCACCGTGCCGCCCGCCAAGGTCCTGGTGCTCGGCGCCGGTGTCGCGGGCCTGCAGGCGATCGCGACCGCGCGCCGGCTCGGTGCCGTCGTCGAGGCCTACGACGTGCGCAAGGCCGCGGGTGAGGAGGTCCGCAGCCTCGGGGCCAAGTTCCTCGAACTGGACCTGGAGACGCAGTCCGGTGTCTACGCGTCCGTGCAGTCCGAGGAGTTCCTGGAACGCCAACGGGAACTGATCGGCGAGCACGTGGCGGCGTCCGACGTCGTGATCACCACGGCGGCGATCCCCGGCCGCAAGGCGCCGGTGCTCGTGACGACCGACATGCTCAAGGCGATGGCACCCGGTTCGGTGCTGGTCGACCTGGCCGCGGAGTCCGGCGGCAACTGCACGGCCTCCGTTGCGGGACAGGAGACCTGGGTCGGCGAGGTGCTGGTGCACGGCGTGCGGAACCTGCCGTCGTCGATGCCGGTGCACGCGAGCCGCCTCTACGCGCGCAACGTCCTCAACCTGCTCAAGCTGATGATCGCGGACGGAGAGGTGCGGCCGGACCTCGACGACGAGGTGCTCGACGGTTGCTGCCTCACCCACGACGGTCAGATCCGCAAGGAGTTGCCGTGATCGACCTGCTGACGATCTTCGTGCTGGCCGTGTTCGTGGGCTTCGAGGTGGTCTCGAAGGTGTCCACGATCCTGCACACGCCGCTGATGTCCGGTGCGAACGCCATCCACGGCGTGATCCTCGTCGGCGCGATCCTGATCACCGGGTCCGCCGGGAGCACCCTGGAGCTGGTGCTCGGGCTGCTCGCGGTCTTCCTGGCCACGGTCAACGTCGTCGGCGGCTTCGTGGTGACCGACCGGATGCTGGAGATGTTCCGGAATTGACTTCTTCCCATCGTGAACGAAGGGTTTCCTGCGGCTCGCGCCGCAGGGTTTTCTGCTTCGTCGCCGACTGCCCGCCCGGAGTGTTCCGTTGAGGTCTTACACCGGCTCCACAGACTGTCACCGCCAGCCCGGCGGCCAG
>Ga0070710_10000421_pt1 | contig 19958 bp, 15 predicted proteins | sample LARL52metaG_FD_65454 | JGI IMG/M metagenome (GOLD analysis project Ga0070710, IMG submission 65454) | Corn, switchgrass and miscanthus rhizosphere microbial communities from Kellogg Biological Station, Michigan, USA - LAR L5-2 metaG | ecosystem: Host-associated > Plants > Roots > Rhizosphere ... | reverse complement strand
TTGTGAGGATTCGTTTCACACCAGTACTGACTCATCATGCCGGCGAAACCCATCGATATGCCGCTGGTTCCGCGGCCGGCTCACGGGATCCACCACTGAGTGTGCCCATCCGGTTACCATCTGGCGAACGGGACCATGAGGGGGCGGCGCTGGTGGGACGCGGTTGACCGGGGCCACGGCAACGGCGCGGGACGTGCGCAAGGGCCGCCCGGCGCCCCGCGGCCGGCTCGCCGCCGCTGGCCGGGACCCAGTGATCCTGGTCATCGCCGCCGCCACCGCCGTCGGGCTTGCGCTGCGGCTCTGGCAGCTGAGCCGGCCGGGCTACCTGTTCGGGGTCACCGAGTACGACGACGGGCCCTACTTCGGCAGCGCCGTGCGGCTGGTGGACGGTGCGCTGCCCTACCGCGACTTCATCCTGGTGCAGCCGCCGGGGATCACCCTGCTGATGGTCCCGGCCGCGCTGGCCGGCAAGGTGGCGGGCACAGCCTGGCCGTGTACCCGGACAGCGTGGCCGGTGCGGTGGAAAGCTGGGCCATCCTGCCAGTACTCGTTGTTATCTGCTTGTCCCTGATCAGGACGGGCCAGGCAGGGATGCGGCGCGCCGGGGTGTTTGCGGGCGGGGTGGCGGCCGGGTTTGCGGCGCTGGTGCTGCCGTTCGCCGCGCTGGCGCCCGGGCGTTGCTACGACAGCCTGATCGTGGCGCAGGTCGGGCCGCGGGCCGGGGTGAGCCGGGTGCCGGCGCTCGCAAGGCTGCAGGAGATGGCCGGGCTCAGCTACGCGCGCTTCCCGCTCCGGCTCGGCAGCGTTTACCTGCCGGCGCACACCACGATCGTTCTCGTTACGGCGGCCCTGGTGCTGCTCACCGCAGCGACGCCTGCGCTCGTGGCACTGGCCTCGGCACCCCGGGCCGCACGCGGCCTCACCCGGCAGGCCCGGACGGTGGTGGCCGTGGCGGCGGCCGTCATCCCCGGTGTGTGCGCGGCCGCCGGGTTCGCCGCCGAGGACGGGCTGAAACCGGACGTCAGCCCGGCCGTGATCGCGGCGGCCGCCCGGTGGATCCCGCCAGGTTCCTGCGTGGTCACCGATGAGGTGTCCCTGCTCCTGCTGGCCGACAGGTTCTCCGCCCAGGTGCCCGGCTGCTCGCCGGTGCTGGACGGGCTTGGCACCGACCTGGCCCTGTCCGGCGGGCTGAAACCGGCCACAGGGGCGGGCCGCGTTCCTGCCGTGGCGGCGGTGTGGTGGCAGGCGTTCCGCCATGCCCGGTTCACCTGGCTGTCCCGGCTGAACCACCGCCGGATCGCCTGGACCCCGGCGCTGCGCGGCTACTTCCGCAGCCACTTCACCCGGGTGCTCACCGACCGCCGAGGGGATGCCCTTTATCGCAGGGGCGGGTAGCCGACGTAGTTCTCGGCCAGGGTCACCGACGCCGCGCGGGACGTGGTCACGTACCGCAACTGGGACAGCTGCAAGGCCGCCTCCATCGGGTCGGCACCCGGGGTGCGGTGCAGCATCGTGGTCATCCACCAGGAGAAGTGCGTGGACCGCCAGACCCGGCTCAGGCAGGTGTCCGAGTAGGCGTCGGCGAGCCGGTGATCCCCGCGCAACAGCAGTTCGGTCAGGGCATCGGCGAGCACGGTCACGTCGGCGATGGCCAGGTTCAGCCCCTTGGCGCCGGTCGGCGGCACGATGTGGGCCGCGTCGCCGGCCAGGAACAGGCGGCCGTAGCGCATCGGCGCGCTGACGAAGCTGCGCATCGGGGTGACCGCGATGTCCAGCGCGGGGCCCTCCTTCACCGCCCAGCCGGGCAGCGCGAACCGCTCCTGCAGCGCCTGCCAGATCCGGGCCTCCGGCCAGTCCTCGGCCCGCGTGTCCGGCTCCACCTGCAGGTACAGCTTGCTGGTCTGCAGATTGCGCATGCTGTGCAGGGCGAAGCCGTCGGGGTGGCGGGCGTAGATCAGCTCGTCGGTGGCGGGCGGCGCCTCGGCCAGGATGCCCAGCCAGGCGTACGGGTACCCGCGCTCCCAGACCGTACGGAGCCGATCGGGGATGGCCGGCCGGCAGATGCCGTGGAACCCGTCGCAGCCCGCGATCACGTCGCAGGTGATCTCGTGGCGCTGGCCGTCGGGCGTGGTGTAGGACAGCACCGGTGTGCCGGTGTCCAGGTCCGCCACCGCGGTGCCGGACACCTCGAACTCCAGGTTTGCGCCGTCGGCCAGGCGGCTGGCGATCAGGTCCTTGACCACCTCGGTCTGGGCGTAGACGGTGACGGTCCGGCCGCCCGCCAGGTCGCGGAAGTCCAGATGGTGCCGCTCCCCGGCGAACTGCAGGTAGATGCCGCCGTGTTCGAGGCCCTCGCGCTCCAGGCGGCCGGCCAGCCCGGCCTCGCGCAGCAGCCGGACGGTGCCGTCCTCCAGCACCCCGGCACGCTGCCGCGCTTCGCAGTAGGCCCGGCTGCGGATCTCCACGACCACCGAGTCGATGCCGCGCAGCGCGAGCAGATGCGATAGCAGCAGCCCGGCGGGGCCCGCGCCGACGATGCCTACCTGGGTCCGCTTGGCTGCCGTGGCGTCTCTCCTTCAGGTCGCCGCCAGCCCCCGGCCCGGCGGCTTGGTTGCGGGCTAGAAGGGGTACGGGGCGATGTCTCCGCGCATCGTCACCCAGCGGGTGTCGGTGAACGCGTCCAGGTTGGCGGTGCCGCCGAAGCGGGCGCCGGTGCCCGAGGCGAAGACTCCGCCGAACGGTGTGTTCGGCGCGTCGTCCACGGTCTGGTCGTTGATGTGCACGATGCCGGTGGGGATCCGGCGTGCCAGGTCGAGGCCGCGCATCGCGTCGGCGGTGAGGATGCCCAGGGACAGCCCGTACTCGGTGTCCGCGGCCAGCTTGGCGGCCTCGTCCGCGGTGGCGAACCGGAGCACGGGGGCGACCGGGCCGAACACCTCGTGGGCGTAGGCGGGCATGGCGGGCGCAACGTCGGCCAGCACGGTCGGCTGGTAGAACAGCCCCTCGTACGTGCCGCCCGCGGCCAGCCGCGCGCCCGCGTCCACGCTGCCGGTGACCAGGCTGTGCACCTTGTCCCGCTGCCGGGCGTCGATGATCGGGCCGAGTGCGACCTGCTCGGTGGCCGGGTTGCCGACCGGGAGGTGCTCGGCCTTGCCGGCCAGCGCCGCCACGTAGTCGTCGTAGACAGCCTCGTGCACGATGTGCCGTCCGGTGGTCATGCAGATCTGGCCCTGGTGCAGGAACGAGCCCCAGGCACCGGCGGACGCAGCCTTGGCCACGTCGGCGTCATCCATCACGATCATGGCCGAGTTGCCGCCGAGCTCCAGGTGGCAGCGCTTGAGGTGGGCGGCGGCAAGCTGGCCCACGTGCCGGCCCACCGCGGTGGACCCGGTGAACGAGATCACCCGGACCAGCGGGTCGGTGATCAGTGCCTCGCCGGCGTCGGAGCCGCCGGGCAGCACGTGCAGCAGGCCCTCGGGCAGGCCCGCCTCCTCGAACACCCGGGCGAGCACGACACCGCCGCACACCGCGGTGCGCGGGTCCGGCTTGAGCACCACCGCGTTGCCCAGCGCCAGCGCGGGCGCGACCGAGCGGATGGCGAGGATCTGCGGGAAGTTGAACGGGGCGATCACGCCCACCACGCCGACCGGGACCCGCTCGGCGAAGCTCAGGTGCGGCGACTCGCTCGGCAGTAGCTCACCGTAGGGGCGCGAGGGCAGCGTGGCCGCCTCGTAGACCTCCTCGGTGGCGACGTGCGTCTCGAACTGGGCCGCCGGGGGGATCTTGCCGCTCTCGCGGATGTTCCACTGTTCGATCTCTTCCGCGTGGGCCTTCCAGATGTCGCCCGCCCGGCGCAGCAACGCGGCCCGCTCGGTGTGCGGCGTCGCGGCCCAGCCGGCCTGGGCGGCCGCTGCGGCGGCGGTCGCCTGGGCTACGTCAGCGGGGGATGCGATGCCGGTGCGGCCCAGTTCCGCGCCGGTGGCCGGTTCGGTGACCGGGGCCTCACCGCCTGCGGCTGCCCTCCATCCGCCAGAGTAGACCTTGCCCCGCCAGGTTGACTCTTCCAGGAACGCCATGTGCCCTCCTCGGGCGTCGGCGGGCTCCGCCGCGTATGTGCGGGTCGCGAACATAGGTTCTGAGCACGAACATGGGCGAATCTAGGTGATCGGTCCACGGGTGTCAACGCGGCCCCGGTCGGGGCTCTGGGCACCCGGAATCGCCCCCGGACGGCCTGCTGGCAGGCCCGCGGGCAGGCTCTTTCGCGAATCCGGGCGATCATGCTACCTCTGTCTCATGAGTGAACACAGAGACCGCCCGCCGCTGCTGCCGGCGGCCGGCCGTGAGGCCATCGCCCGGGTCACCGCACGAGTCCACGAGGAGAGCATCTCGCTGGTCTGGTTCCTCTACGCCGACCATGGCGGGATCATCCGGGGCAAGTCGGCGACCGCGCCGATGCTGCCGGCCCGTGTGGTGACCGGGATCGGGCACACGGTGGCCATGATGGCCATGTCCATGCTGGACCACCTCCAGCCGGTGGACGGCATGGGCCCGGTCGGCGAGGTGCGCATCATGCCCGACCCGGCGACGTTCGTGCCGCTGCCGTACGCCCCGGGCGCGGGCGCGATGCTGGCCGACCAGGTCCTGCCGTCCGGAGAGCCCTGGGACGGGTGCGCGCGCACCTACCTGAAGCAGGCCATCGCCACGGCGGCCGCCGAGGGCTATGCGGTCACCGCGGCGTTCGAGCCGGAGTTCACCCTCGGCCGCCGCGAGCGCGACCCGGGCGGCGGGCCCGACCGGCTGGTGCCCAACGACGACAGCCTGTGCTACTCGGCCACCGGCTTCCACCTGGCGCACGACTTCACGATGGACCTGCTCGGCGCCCTCACCGCCCAGGGGCTGCGCCCCGAGCACTACTACCCCGAACTGGGCCACGGCCAGCAGGAGATGACCGTCAGGTACGCGCCCGCACTGCGGGCCGCCGACAACCACGTGCTGTACCGGGAGGCGGTGCGGGGCACAGCGTTCCGCCGCGGGCTGTGGGCGAGCCTGGCACCCAAGCCCATCCCCGACCAGGCGGGCAACGGCGCCCACCTGCACATCTCGCTGCGCGACATCCGCCCGGGCGGCGAGCCTGGGCCGACGCGGGTCTTCTACGACGCCGGGGATCGGTACGGGCTGTCCGCCACCGGATACCACTTCATCGCCGGCCTGCTCGCGCACCTGCCCGCGCTGGTCGCACTGACCTGCGGGTCCGTCAACAGTTACCGGCGGCTCGCACCGCAGATGTGGAGCAGCGCCTACACCATCTACGGGATGGACAACCGGGAGGCGGCGGTGCGGATCTGCTCGCCGATGAGCGACGACCGCGCCGAGTCGGTCAACCTGGAACTGAAGCCGTCCGACTCCAGCGCCAACCCGTACCTCGCGCTGGGCGCGGTCATCCACGCGGGCCTGGACGGGATCCGGCGCAAGCTCGACCCGGGCGAGGCCGTGAACGTCGACCCGGCTGTTCTTACTGATGCGCAACGATCGGCCCTGGGTGCCCGCCGCCTCCCGGAATCCCTGGGCGCGGCGCTGGACGCCCTGGAAGCCGACGAGTTGCTGATGGAGTCCCTCGGGGACCTGCGCCGCCGCGCCTACCTGGCGGTGAAGCGGTCCGAGGCGGCCGAGTTCGCGGACATGGACACGGCCAGGGAGTGCTTCGAGCACTTCACGAAATTCTGATCCTGGGAGCGTCATGCCCGACGAGAGCTTCACCGAGCTAACGGGGGAGCGTGTGGTGCTGCGCCGGTTCCACCCGGGAGACGTGACGGAGTTCGTGGCGTACCGCTCATCCCCGGCGGTGGCCCGCTACCAGAGCTGGGACGCGCCATATCCGCGCGAGGAGGGCGAGCGCTTCGTCCGGGAGATTACGAAGGATCATCCCGATACGGCGGGGGAATGGTTCCAGTTCGCGGTGGCGCTGCAGGCGACCGGGCAGCTCATCGGCGACTGCGCGGCCATGCCGCTCGCCGATGACCCCCGCCAGTGTGAGATCGGGTTCACGCTCGCCGAGAGGTATCAAGGCCACGGATACGCCACCGAGGCCGTCCGGCTGCTCATCGGCTACCTGTTCACGGTCAGGGGTAAGCACCGGGTCATCGCCTACTGCGACGCGCGGAACGCGCCATCGGCCGCCGTGCTGGAACGGCTGGGCATGCGGCGCGAGGGTCACCTCCGCGAGAGCACCTGGGCCAAGGGCGAGTGGACCGACGATCTGCTGTACGCCGTGCTGGATCACGAATGGCAACGCGGTGGGTAGCCTCGTCGGATGTGGCCAGGTGAGCGGGGGCGGGTCTGGAGCTGGGCCGGTCCGCTGCTGCTGGCGGGGGTCGCGCTGGCCTTCGACGCGATGGACCGCAGGGTTCCGTTTGGCCTGGTGAGCACCGGCCTGCTCGATGAGGTTGCCCACCTGGCCACCGCGGCCCTTGGCCTGCTGGTGCTGGCGTGCCTTGTCGATGCGCCGCGCCGGTTCTATGTGGCGGCGCTGGTGGCCTCGGTGGCCATCGACCTCGACCACATCCCGCTCTACCTCGGCTGGCTGGAGGACGACGGTCAGCGCCCGGTCACCCATTCCCTGGCCACCGTCGTGGTGTTCGCCGTTGCGGTGGCGGTAAGCCGCCGGCACCGGGCCGCGCTGGCCGGCGTTGCGACAGGGCTCGTGCTTCATTTCGCGCGGGACATCGCCGAGGGCCCGCCGGGCGTGCGGCTGCTCTGGCCGCTGGACGGGCAGGCCTGGACCGCCAGCTACTGGTGGTTCCTTGGCATGATCATCGCCTTCACCGCCGCGCGGCTGATCCTGGTGGCCACCGGTGTCCCGCGCACCCGTGTCCGCCTGTTCGAGCAGCGACTCCCGGGCCGCCCCGATCCGGGCACCCGGATCGACGGCGTCGATCCGGGCAGCCCGGCCCTGGGTCATGAGTCCCGGATCACGGAATAAACGAAACCCCGTCGAGTGAGGTGAAGCACTGGGCGTTGGAGAAGGTCCCGCCCTCGGCCTCCACGCTCACCACCCCGTTGTGCTGGATGAACAGCCGCCCGTTGGTGGCGTTGCACAGGTCCACCGGGACGTACACATTGGTGCCGGGGTGGAAGTTCGCCGGAAGGGTGAACGCAACCGAGTTCGTGCCGCTGGTCGCGATGGCGCCTTTGAGGTAGACGATTCCGGAAATGCCGCGCGCCGCCGCCTTGGAGGTGCCGAAGGGGGAATTGGTCCAGCCGTTCTTCAGCGTGAGGTTAGTGAAGAACGCGGGCGCCTTGGCGAACGAGGCCCCGTCGAGTGAGGTGAAGCACTGGGCGTTGGAGAACGTCCCGCCCTCCGCCTCCACGTCCACCACACCGCTGGGCGTGATGTGCAGCCTGCCGTTGGTGGCGTTGCACAGGTCCACCTTGACGTAGACATCGGTCGTGGGGCGGAATGCTTTCGGCAGGGTGAACGGGACAGCGTTGGTGCCGGAGGTCGCGATCGCGCCCTTGAAGTAGACGATCCCGTTGATGTTGCGCACCGCGGCGTTGGAGGCGCCGAAGGGTGCGTTGGTCCAGCCGTTCTTGAGGGTGAGGGTGGTGAACGACGCATTCGACTTGGCGAATTTGGCCCCGTCGAGTGAGGTGAAGCACTGGGCGTTGGAGAAGGTCCCGCCCTCGGCCTCCACGTTCACCACGCCACTGGGCGCGATGTCGAGCCGCCCGTTGGTGGCGTTGCACAGGTCAATGGGGATAAACACGTTGGTCGGCGGGCGGAAGGCCTTCGGCAGGGTGAACGGAACCGGGTTCGTGCCGCCGGTTGCGATCGCGCCCTTGAAGTGGACGATCCCGGAGACGTTGACCACCGCGGCGTTGGACGTGCCGAACGGGGCGTTGGTCCAGCCGTTCTTGAGGGTAAGCGGGGTGGGCGTGGCCGCCTGAGCCACGCTGGTGCCGAGGAGGGGGAGCATGACCGCCGCGGCGCACAGGGCCCCGGTCGCTACCTGCCGCAGTCTTTTCATGTGTCCTCTGCTTTCTCTGTGTGCAGGCCACCGCCCGGCCCGCTTACCACAGATTTAAGCGACTCTCCTGGTGATTTGCATGACCGGGCATTACTCATCTTTGGGCCATGCTTTACCGGGCGGGCGTCCGGCTGGCTTCGACGCGGCAGCACCCGGCTGTGGCGGGAGAACGGGGACTGAACTCCCGATTGCGTTTTACCGTCGGCGTGCCCGGGATGTCCTCAGTGGGTAGATCTCAAGGGTGGTTCCCCGCACCAAGGAGGATCCATGACGTCCCAGACCGGCAGGCGCGTGGGAGCGATCGTCCGAGCGGGGGGCCTGACCAGCGCCGTGGTGCTGCTCACCGCGGCTGCAGTGGGGCCGGCCACGGTCACGTGGACGCTCTCGAAACCCCAGATTCCGCAGGCCCGCAACGGGTCCCTGGCTGCCGAGTCGTGCCCCGGCACGAACGCATGCATCGCGGTCGGCTCCGGTTACAGCCCGTCCGGCCCCGCGCGAACCCTGGCGGAGGCCTGGAACGGGACCACCTGGGCGATACAGGCCACCCCGAACCCGCCGGGCAGCAAGGGCAGCAACCTGGACGCGGTGGCGTGCCCGGCCGCCACGGCCTGCGCCGCCGTCGGCACCTATGTCGACAGTTCCGGCACTCAGCGGCCGCTCGCCGAGGCATGGAACGGCAGCACCTGGACCATCCGGGCCACGCCGGACCAGCCCGGCTCGCACGGCACCGTCCTGGACGGCGTGTCCTGCACCGCGGCCAGCGCGTGCATCGCCGTCGGCTACTACGAGGACGTGAGCAGTCAGGACTACCCGCAGGCGTTCGCCGAGTCGTGGAACGGCCAGGCATGGCACATCCTGCCGGCCCCGGACACCGCCGGCGTCCAATCGCCGCTCTACGCGGTGTCCTGCACCAGCCCCACCACCTGCATCGCGGTGGGCGCCGCCACCAGCGGCACCGGCGTCAACACGCCGCTCGCAGCGGCATGGAACGGGACGGCCTGGACGATCCTCCCGGCGATCGGCCCCAGCGGCTCCAGCCAGATCGCGCTGAACGGGGTCTCCTGCACCGCCGCCGATGCCTGCACCGCCGTGGGCTCCTACACGCAGCCGCCCACCTTCGCCAGGCACACGCTCGCCGAGGCGTGGAACGGGTCGTCGTGGAAGATCCAGCCGACGCCCAACCCGGACGGCTACGCCAGCCTCGCGGCGGTCTCCTGCATCTCAGCCAGCGCCTGCACCGCGGTCGGATCGAAGGCCCTGACCGCCGCGGTGCTGGCCGAGGCGTGGAACGGATCCACCTGGACGGCGCAGCAGGCTCCGGTGCCGGCCGGTACCAGTGCCCTCACCGCGGTGTCCTGCGCCGCCGGCGCCTGCGGCGCGGTCGGCTACGCCGGTCCACCCGCGGGGACCAGGCACGTGCTGGCCGAGGCGCGCACCGGCGGCACGTGGGCCCTTCAGGCCGCCCCCAGCCCGCTCGGCGCGCTGCCCGCCTCGCTGGGCGGTGTGTCCTGCACGAGCGCCAGTTCCTGCGTCGCGGTGGGCACCTCGACCGCGCAGGGATGGAACGGCACCCGCTGGCGCGACCTGTCCGCCGCGGGTCCCCCCGGTGCGGCCAGCATCAACCTGACCGGCGTCTCCTGCGCAGCCGCCAGTGCCTGCCTGGCGGTCGGTTTCTACCTCAAGAGTGGTGGCGGCCTGGGCATGCTCGCCGAAACCTGGAACGGCACCACCTGGACACTGCGCCCTCCGATCCGGCCGGGCGGGATGGTCGGCGACCTGACCGGCGTGTCCTGCGCCACGGCCCGCGCCTGCATGGCGGTGGGCTCCTACGTCAACAGTTCCGGCGCCAGGCTGGCGCTGGCCGAGTCGTGGAACGGCACCGCCTGGACCATCCGGCCCACCGCCCAGCCCGCGAACTCCGACGGGAGCGAGCTGAACGGGGTCTCCTGCACCGCCGCTGGTTCCTGCACCGCGGTCGGCGACTACCACGTCGTGAGAAGCTCCGACCTGGAGCTTGCCGAGGCGTGGAACGGGACGGCCTGGAGCGTCGAGCCCACGCCCGGCACCAATGGGACCAGGATCCTCAACTCGGTCTCATGCACCGCCCCGGCCGCCTGCGCCGCCGTCGGCTACCAGGGCGGGGGCCCGCTGGCCGAGACCTGGAACGGGACGACCTGGACCGCGCGGACCCCGCCGAGCCCGAAGAACAGCGCCGACGTGTTCCTGTTCGGAGTCTCCTGCGTCGCGGCCAGCGACTGTACGGCGGTGGGGGAGTATTCCCTCACCAACACCGGGTTCGGCGCGACGCTGGCCGAGGCGTGGGACGGCACCGCCTGGCACCTGCAGCAGACCGTCGGCCCCAGCAACACCGAGATCGTCGGCCTCACCGGGGTCTCCTGCATGCCGGGCGGCGCCTGCACCGCCGTGGGCAGCTACGGCCCGAGCCAGCCCGGCTTCGGCGCGTTCGTCCCGCTCGCCGAGCAGCGCAATTGACGAAGGCTAAGGAGGCACGGCCATGACCGCTGCTGACACCGACTCCGGCTCGCTGACCTCCGAGCGGGTGGCCGGGGGCATCCTGCCCAAGGTGCTCACCACGTTCGACATGGTCGCGATCTTCGTCGCGATCGTCTTGTTCATCACCAACTCGGCGGTGATCCAGTCCGCAGGGCCGTCGGCGTTCGGCTGGTGGATCATCGGGTTCGTCGTCTTCCTGATCCCGTGCGCGATCGCCACGGGGCAGCTTGGCGCGATGTTCCCCGGCGAGGGGTCCATCTACCTGTGGACCCACAAGGCGTTCGGGCCTTTCTGGGGGTTCTTCGCCGGCTTTTGCGCGTGGTGGCCCGGGGTGCTGGTGATGGTGGCCACCGGGACGTCGATGGTCGCGTTCCTCGGCTACGCCTTCCCGGCCGTGAACAACTGGCCGATCCAGACGCAGGGCGTGCTGATCATCGGGCTGATCGTGGTGTCCGCGCTGGTCGCCATCCTGCGGTTCCGGGTCACCCAGAACCTGGTCAACATCGTGTTCGCGCTGTACGGGCTGGCCATCCTGGCGATGTTCGTGTCCGGGATCGTGTACCTGGCCAAGGGCAACCACGCGGTGGTCAACCCGTGGGACTTCTCCGCCTGGAAGGCCAGCGCCCCGCACGGCATCAACTTCACCAACTGGACCTTCTTCGGCCTGGTGGTGCTCGCCCTGCTCGGCGTGGAGGTGCCGCTGAACATGGGCGTGGAGATCCGCGAGCAGCGGTCGGTGACCCGGTACCTGCTGTGGGGCTCGCTCGTCGTCGTGGTCGCCTACCTGCTCGCCACCTGGGGGGTCATGGTGACCGTGCCGACGTCCAGTTCGGCGAGCATCACCGCGGTGGCCGGGGTGGTCACCATCGGGCTCGGCAGCGTGGCGGGTAAGATCACCGCGATCATCCTCGCGCTGTTCTTCCTGTTCATCACCGTGGTGTACAACTACTCGTTCGCCCGGCTGATCTTCGTGTCCGGGCTCGACCAGCGGCTGCCGAAGGCGATGTCACACGTGAACAAGGCCCGGGTGCCGGACACCGCGGTGTGGGTGCAGACCATCATCGCCGCGCTGTTCACGCTGCTGGCCTTCGTGGTGATCCCGAGCGTCACCAGCGGCAGTTCAGTGGACGCCGAGACCAAGATCTACGACGTGCTGCAGGCGGCGGTCACCGTCATCTGGTGCATCTCGATCGTGATCTTGTTCGTGGACATCCTGATCATCCTGCGCCGTTTCCAGGCCCAGTTCCAGGCGCGCAGGATCGCCCACCCGGCGGTGTTCTGGGCCTGTTCGATCATCGGCGGCCTCGCGTCGCTGATCGGGGTGATCGCCACCCTGTCCGGCTCGTGGACCCCGCTGATCAGCAACAGCGCGGGCTCGATCACCGTGCTCGGAGCGACGATCACCTACGGCACCTGGTTCTGGTGGATCGGCGGCATCACGCTGGCCTCGCTGGCCGTGGCCGCGCTGCTCTACCTGGTCGGCCGGATGAGCGGGAACGGCGCGCGGCCGCTTCCGGCCGGCGCCGGGCGGCACCGGGCATCGGGCGCCGATGGCTGACCACGGGGCGGTCGGCGAGGCCGTCGGCGCGCTCGCCCTGGTGGACCACCACGTCCACCAGGCGCTGGGCAGCGACGTGCCACGGGCCGCGTTCGAGGAGCAGATCACCGAGTCGGACCGCCCGGCGCCACCGGGCACCACGCAGTTCGACTCCCAGCTCGGTTTCGCGATCCGCCGCTGGTGCGCGCCCGTGCTCGGCCTGCCGCCGTCCGCCCCGGCGGAGGACTACCTGGCCCGGCGGGCCGAGCTGGGCCCGGAGCAGGCCACCGGGCTGCTGCTGCGCGCGACGGGCGTGGCCTGCTTCCTGATCGACACCGGCTACGTGCTCGACACCATGCTGAGCCTGCCCGAGATGGCCGCGGCGTCCGGCGCGGAGGCCGGCGAGATCGTCCGGCTGGAGCAGGTGGCCGAGCAGGTCATCACCGCCGGTGACGGAACCGCCGCCGGGTTCGCCCGCCGCTACCGCGAGGCCCTCTGGGACCGTACCCGGGATGCGCTCGGACTAAAGAGCATCATGGCCTACCGGCATGGGCTTGACTTCGACCCCAGCCCGCCCGCGCCCGCGGCGGTGACCGGGGCCGCGGGCCGCTGGCTGCGCGAGATCGAGGCGGGCGGCGCGGTGCGGGTTACCGACCCGGTGCTGCTGCGGCACGTGCTGTGGGCCGGGGTCGACCGCGGGCTTCCCGTGCAGTTCCACACCGGTTTCGGGGATCCCGACTGCGACCTGCGCCGCAGCGACCCGCTGTGGCTGCGCGGCTTCATCGAGCGGTGCGAGCCGCGCGGGGTGCCGGTCATGCTGCTGCACTGCTACCCGTTCCACCGCAACGCCGCCGCCCTTGCCCAGGCCTACCCGCACGTGTACCTGGACGTGGGCATGACGCTGCACTACGTCGGGGCACGCGCCGCCGCGGTGGTCGCCGAGTCACTGGAGCTCGCGCCGTTCGGCAAGGTGCTGTTCTCCTCCGACGCGGCCGGCCCGGCCGAGCTGCACTACCTCGGCGCGCTGCTGTGGCGGCGGGCCACCGCCGACGTGCTGGGCGGGTGGGTCGAATCGGGGGACTGGAGCGCAGGCGACGCCATCAGGGTGGCGCGGATGATCGGGGCAGAGAACGCGCGCCGCGTGTACCGGCTGCCTGAACCCTGAGGGGCACAAGGCAGCCGGCTGAGGCCCTGTCTCCTGCCAGCGGCTCCGCCACAGACGCGCAGGTCAAGATCGGCCGATAGCGGCGCTCCGAGATACCCGGCATGCCATGATTAGCACGGCATTGACCAGGGACGTCGTGATATAGCCCGATATAAGCCGTTCCCGGGGGCGCGACGTAAGGGCGGGAGCTTCAGTTGGCACAGGTTCACAATTTCTCGTATGGCCTGCTCAACCCGGCACTGGCCTATCTCATCTCCTGCCTGGGCTGTTTTCTCGGGCTGCAGTGCACGGCCAGGGCAAGGGCGATGGAGGGCGCCGCGCGGGCCCGGTGGCTGCTGCTGGCGGCGGTGTCGATCGGGGCCACGGGCATCTGGGTCATGCACTTCATCGCGATGCTCGGCTACACCATCAACGGTCAGGCGATCACCTACAACGTGCCAGTCACGATCCTGAGCATGGTAATCGCCATCACCGTGGTGGCCGGGGGCCTGTTCATCGTCGGCTTCGGCCGTGCAGGCGACCGTAGCCGCCTGCTGCTGGGTGGCTCGATCCTCGGCATCGGCGTCGCGGGCATGCACTACATGGGCATCTGGGCGATGCGGATGCCGGACACGATGGGCTTCAGCCCGGCACTGCTCATCCTGTCGGTGATCATCGCCATGGTCGCGGGTACCGCCGCCCTGTGGGCCGCGAGCACGCTGAACGGCCTGACCGCCACCCTCGTCGCCTCGCTGATCATGGGCGTCGCGGTCAGCGGGATGCATTACACCGGCATGGCCGCGCTGCACGTGTACCACGCGCCCAGCGGCGGGATGCTGGCCATGGGCGCCGGGGCCAGCCCGACCTCGTTCCTGCTGCCGCTGATCCTGGGCATCAGCATCGTGACGTTCCTGGTGACCGCGATCGTCACGATGGCCCCCACGGCAGAGGAGATGCGCGAGGACGCCGCGCTGATGGAGCGGATCGCGACGCTGTCCAAGAACCTGGACCGGCCGCAGCAGCGGCGGTTAACCTGCGCCACGGTCTGACCCTCCGGCCGCCCCAGAACTCCCCGGTGGTCCGTGCGGCCCGGATGATCACGCGCTAACTTGTGCGCAACCCTGCGCCGGCCCGCCTGCCGCCGCGCCGGGCAATCAGCGACCGGGGAGGACCCATGACCGACACGGCCACCGCCACCGCGCCCCACCCGAACGGCCAGCCGCACCTGGCCCGCACCTCCGGTCAGGCGGTGCGGGACAACGCGCTGTACGCGGCGAGCCTGGCGCAGCGGGCCGCGGAGATCCGCGCTCATCCCGAGCAACACAAGCCCAGGCTGGTGCTGTCCCGGCATATCCGCGGCGAGAGCCCGCTCGACAGGATCGCCGACGCGGTGAACAAGTTCTGCGGGTCCATGTGGGTGTTCCTCGGCATCACGTTCGGCATCGTGTTCTGGCTGTTCGCGGGCAACATCGTCGGGTTCGACAAGACGCCGTGGCCGCTGCTTCTGACGATCTTGAACCTGCCGCAGCTGTCCATCATGATCTCGCTGCAGGTGAGCGCGAACCGGGCGCAGACCGCCAGCGACAAGCGCGCGATCGCCGACCACGAGACGCTCATCGCCCTGCACGAGATGGGCAAGCAGCAGCTCGACATCCTGCACGGCCAGGACCAGGTGCTGGCCATCCTGAACAACTTCGCCAGCCATGACATGCCGGGCCGCCAGGCGCAGATGATGACGGACGTCAAGCAGATCCTGGCGAAGCTGGACGGTCAGCCGACGGCAGGCTGACGGGATTCCGGCAGGCCTGGCCGGCGCCCGGCCCGCTGACCGCGCGTGAAGGGAACCAGCCCCGGTGCCCCCTGCGTCCAAGCGGTGTCCCACTTCCTCCTGACGCCGGAGCGGCACCATGGCCGTCCAGTTCTCCCCAGCCCAGCGCGCGGCCGCGGCAGGCGTGGCCTCGGCCGGCCTGCTCATCGCCGCGTTCGCCCTCGGCGTCGGCCAGGGCAGTGCCGCGCCCGCCTCGGCCAGCGATGCCGCCGGTAACGCCGCGCTGACCGCCGCGACCTCAGGCGCGGGTACCGCCCGCATCACGGTCACCGGCACCGGCGACGTGTCCGGCGTCCCGAACCAGTTGTCGCTGTCGATGGGCGTGCAGACCAGTGCGGGATCGGTGGCCACCGCGCTGCGCCAGGCCAACGCGGCGGCGCGGTCGGTCACGGCCGTGCTGCGCAGGGGCGGGGTCGCCACGTCCGACATCCAGACCTCGGGCCTGTCGATCTACCCCAACTACTCGGGCAGTTCGGGCGTGCCCAGCGGCTACCAGGTCAGCGAGCAGCTCACCATCACCCTGCGCCGCCTGTCCGTGGCCGGCGGCCAGATCAGCGCGGCGGCGCGGGCCGGCGGCAACGCCACGACGATCGACGGCGTGTCGCTCAACCTGTCCGACACCAGCACGCTGCTGGCCTCGGCGCGGGGAAAGGCGATGGCGGACGCCAAGGCCAAGGCCGCGGCCTACGCCCACGCGCTCGGCCGCCCGCTGGGCCCGGTGATCAGCATGTCGGAGGCGGCGCCCGCCCAGCCGTTCCAGCCGCTGCCCGAAGCCGCGGTCCCGGCCCCGGGCCGCGCCTCCTCGGTCCCGGTTCACCCCGGGACACAGCAGCTCAGCGTCACCGTCACGGTGGTCTTCGCGCTGGGCTGAGCGGCTCGGCGTCACGGTGGTCCTCGCGACGGGCTGACCGGCCCGCAGGCGCGGCGGCCCGCGCCCGGCCGGGAACATACCGGGCTTACCGCCGTAACCTGCTGCTTTGCGCCCACAGCCTAGCGTGGGCGGCGGGCGGCCGGTAGGCTCCCCTTCGTGCGCGGGAACCAGTGGTGGCGCCGCCCCTGAGGCGGTGACTGGTTCGCGCGCGTAAACGACCAGAGGCGATCGCCCGGCAGCGGCGGTCGCTTCTCGCGTCCGGGCACCGGGCCCAGCCGAATTACAGAGTCAGGGGAGCACAACGTGGACCCGGCAGGACGACAGACGGACCAGACGGCAGCGCCGGGCGCCAGGCGCGCCGAATCGGTGACCCGCGGCGGGGTGCGGGTGACCCGCGTGGCGGAGCCGTTCCGCGCCGACGACATCGACCAGGTGTGCGCGCAGGTGGACGGGCGGCGCGGCGGGGTGCTCAGCTCCGGCATGGAGTACCCGGGCAGGTACAGCCGCTGGCACCTGGCCTACGTGAACCCGTGCGCGGAGATCGTGGCACAGGGGCGGCTGGTCACCGCCCGGGCGCTGAACCGGCGCGGCGCGGTGCTGCTGCCCGTGCTCGGCGCCGCGCTGGCCCGGGCCGGCCAGCCCGCGGCGGCGTCCGGCCCGGACGAGGTCAGCGTGGCGATCCCCGAACCGGCCGGGCTGGTCGCGGAGGAGGACCGCAGCAGGCGCCCCACGGTGTTCTCCGCGATACGCGAGGTCATCGCCGCCTTCGCAGGCGACCATCCGCACCTGGGCCTGTACGGCGCGTTCGGCTACGACCTGGCGTTCCAGTTCGAGCCGGTCACGCCGCGCATCGACCGGCCCGCCGGCCAGCGTGACCTGGTCCTGCACCTGCCCGACGAGCTGTTCGTGGTGGACCGCAAGCGGGAAACGGCGATGCGCTACTCCTACGAGTTCACCGTGGACGGCGTGTCCACCCGGGGCCTGCCACGGGACACGCCGGCGTCCGGCGAAACGGGGCCGGCCACGGGGAGCGTAGGGCATGAAAACGAGCCAGGCGCCTACGCGCGGATCGTGGCGGGGGCCAAGGAGCGGTTCGTCCGCGGCGACCTGTTCGAGGTCGTGCCGAGCCAGGCGTTCCGCGCGCCGTGCGCCTCAGCCGCCGCGTTCTACCAGTTGCTGCGCAGGCGCAACCCGGCGCCGTATGAGTTCTTCTTCAACCTGGGTGAGGGGGAGTGCCTGGTCGGGGCGTCGCCGGAGATGTACGTGCGGGTGACCGGGGACCGCGTGGAGACCTGCCCGATCTCCGGCACGATCCGGCGCGGCACCGACCCGCTGGAGGACGCGGACAACATCCGCGCGCTGCTCAACTCGGCCAAGGAAGAGTCCGAGCTGACCATGTGCACCGACGTGGACCGCAACGACAAGTCGCGGGTCTGCGTGCCGGGCAGCGTCCGGGTGATCGGGCGGCGGCAGATCGAGATGTACAGCCGGCTGATCCACACGGTCGACCACATCGAGGGCCGGCTGCGCCCCGGGCTCGACGCGCTGGACGCGTTCCTCACCCACATGTGGGCGGTCACCGTCACCGGCGCGCCCAAGACCTGGGCCATGCAGTTCATCGAGGACCACGAGAAGGCACCGCGCCGCTGGTACGGCGGCGCGGTCGGGATGATCGGCTTCGACGGCGACATGAACACCGGCCTGACGCTGCGCACCGCGCACATCGAGCGCGGCGTGGCCACCGTGCGCGCCGGGGCGACGCTGCTGTTCGACTCAGACCCGGCCGCCGAGGAGCAGGAGACCGAGCTGAAGGCGCGAGCGCTGCTGGAAACGCTGGCCGAGGCCACCACCGCGGTTTCTTCTGCTGAACGCTCCACGGGGCCGGTCACCGCCCGCTCCGCGGAACCGCCGCCCGGCGCTGACCTGCGGGTGCTGCTCGTCGACCACCAGGACTCGTTCGTGCACACGCTGGCGGGTTACTTCGCCGAGCAGGGCGCCCAGGTCACCACCCTGCGCGCGGGGTTCCCCGCCGCGGCGCTCGACGGCTACCGGCCCGACCTGGTGGTGCTGTCACCCGGGCCGGGGCGCCCGTCCGACTTCGACTGCGACGCCCTGCTCACCGAACTCGACAGAAGGGGGCTGCCCGCGTTCGGCGTGTGCCTGGGGCTGCAGGCGATGGTGGAGCACGCCGGCGGGGAACTGGCGCTGCTGCCCGAGCCCGCCCATGGGAAACCGGGCGCGGTGCTGCGGCTCTCCGATTCCGGCGACGGGCTGCTTGCCGGGCTGCCCCCGGACTTCATCGCGGCCAGGTATCACTCGCTGCATGCGGTGCCGGGCCAGGTCAAGGGCGGGTTCACGGTGACCGCGGTGACCCCCGACGGCGCGGTGATGGCGATCGAGGACGCTGTGGCGGGCCGGTGGGGCGTGCAGTTCCACCCGGAGTCGATCCTGACCGCGGCGGGCGGCACCGGCCACCAGGTCATCGCCAACGTGCTGCGCCTGTGCGCCGCCCGCCAGCACGCCACGGCGAGCCCAATGAGCCGGTGACCCGGCACCCGGCCGTGGTCAGGGCGCAATGCCCAGCCGGGCGGCCTCGCGGGCCGCGGCGGTGCGGGACGAGACCCCGACCTTGGCCAGGACCGCGGAGACGTGGTGGTGCACGGTCCGTTCGGAGATAAACAGCCGCCGGGAGATCTCCCGGTCGGGCAGGCCTTGCGACAGCAGCGCCAGGACCTCCTGCTCACGGGCGGTCAGCCCGGCCGGGGCGGCCCGCGTGGCCGCGCGGGGCCCGCGCGGGATCGACGTCATGCCGAGTTCCCTCATCCGCCGCCGGGCCGCGGCGGCGGTCGCGCGGGCACCGAGGCCGTCCAGCACGGCGAGCGCCGCCCGGAGTTCGGCATCGTCCTGCGCGGAAACGATCCGCGTCAGGGCGGCGTCATAGGTCCGGCCGAGCCGCTCCCAGGCGGCGGCGCTGCCCTGCCAGTCGCCCGCGATCTCCAGCGCATACGCCTCCGGCAGGCCGGTGGGCAGGTCCACTCCCGCGCCGAGCCGCCACAGCCAGATGGCCAGCGCCCCGAGCTTCCACGGATCGACTCGGCCGAGTGCCAGCTCGTAAGCCTCCCGTGCCTCCTGGCAGGCGAGATCGGTCTGCCCCGACAGCCAGAGCAGTTCCGCCCGCACCGCCCGGACCTGTGCGACCCATACCGGCGAGACGATTCCCGCGGCCAGGGCGGCCGAGGAGTCCAGTAGCTGGGCGTAGCCGGGTTCGCCGCGGCGGCCGCGTATCGTGCCGAGGATCCGCAGCGGGTAGAGCTGATTCGAGGCCGAGACACCCGGGATGGCGAGCACGTCGTTGCAGAGATCCACGGCCTCGTCCCAGCGCCCGAGCAGCAGCAACGTGTCCGCTTGGGCGCCGTGCATGCAGCGCGTGCGCCAGCGCAGCTCGCGCCGCTCACAGAAGGCCGTGCCCGCCTGGTAGTAGCGCTGGGCCTCGTCCAGCCGCTGCACGCTGACGCAGATGTCCTGCAGGTTGACGTAAGCGCTGCCCGCTTCCTGCTCCAGGTGGGCGTCGAGCGCCAGCCGGAGCCCTTGCTCGGTCGGGCCGATCCCATCCTGGCCGATGTCGACGAGGAAGGCCCCGGTCATGATCAGAGCCTGGCTCACGACATCATCCCGGCCCAGTCGCTTGCCGAGGTCGAGCGCCTGGGCGACGCGGTCGCGGGCTTCAGCGTGCCGTCCCGTGTTCCACATGCCGGCGGCCACATCGATCTGGGCCGCCGCCAGCTCCGGGCCGGGCGGCAGCGGCTGCAAAGCCCGGAGCGACTCCTCGGCGGCCCGGATGCTCTCCTCCCCGCGGCACTGCTGCCACAGGATGGCGGACAGCATGCTCAGGTCCTCGCCGACGCGCATGGCGTCGCCGAGACCGCGGCGGATCTCCAGGGCGGTGCGCAGCTCCGCCTCGCTTTCGTCCAGCCGGTCGAGCAGCGCGTATTCAGCCGCGAGCCCTTCATGCAGTCCGGCCAGGTCCGGCAGGTCGGCGG
>Ga0070710_10000419_pt1 | contig 19984 bp, 20 predicted proteins | sample LARL52metaG_FD_65454 | JGI IMG/M metagenome (GOLD analysis project Ga0070710, IMG submission 65454) | Corn, switchgrass and miscanthus rhizosphere microbial communities from Kellogg Biological Station, Michigan, USA - LAR L5-2 metaG | ecosystem: Host-associated > Plants > Roots > Rhizosphere ... | reverse complement strand
GCGGATGGCCGAGACCGAGCTGACCGAGGAGGGGCAGGGGATCTCGCTCGCCGCCTACTGGCCGGAGGTGGGGCGGGTCGTCGGCGACGTCGTCCTCAAGTGGCTCAGCGCGCAGGACCGGCAGGGCGAGATCGGCTACGGCTTCAACCCCGAGTTCGGCGGCAAGGGGCTGGCCACCGAAGCTTCAGCCAGGATGCTGCGGCTCGGCTTCGAAGAGCTCGGGCTGCATCGGATCGTCGCCGAGTGCGACCCGCGCAATGAGCCGTCTTGGCGGCTCATGGAACGGCTGGGCATGCGCAGGGAGGCGCACTTCCGGCAGAACGAGATCTTCAAGGGTGAGTGGGGCGACCTCTACGTCTACGCGATGCTCGAAGAGGAGTACCGGCGTGCTCAGGCCTGACTATCCACTGAGGACGGACCGGCTCGTCCTGCGTCCGTTCGAGCCGGCCGACCTGGAGGACTTCGTCGCCTACCGCTTGCGGCCGGACGTCCAGCGCTATCTCTACAACGTCGCGGTGGACAAGAGCGCTTGCGCGGAGCTGCTCGCGAAGCGGGTGAACGAGACCGAGCTGACCGAGGAGGGGCAGCGGATCGCCCTGGTCGTGCAGCTGCCCGAGGGGCGGGTCATCGGTGACGTCGTGCTCAAGTGGCTCAGCGCGCAGGACCGGCAGGGCGAGATCGGCTACAGCCTCAACCCCGACCACCAAGGCCGCGGCTACGCGAGTGAGGCCGCCGCCAGGATGTTGCGGCTCGGGTTCGAGGAGTTCGGGCTGCATCGGATCGTCGCCCGGTGTGATCCGCGCAACGAGCCGTCGTGGCGGTTGATGGAACGGCTGGGCATGCGCAGGGAGGCGCACTTCAGGGACTTCGGGATCCTCCGGGGTGAGTGGGGCGACCTCTACGTCTACGCCATGCTTGCCGAGGAGTACCGGCACAACAGGTAGGGGTGACCATGTCGCGCGTTGCGGCCATCGACTGCGGGACCAACTCGATCAGGCTGCTCGTGGCCGACGCGACGTTGCGGGACGACGGCACCGCGTGGCTGCGGGACGTGCACCGCGAGATGAAGATCGTCCGGCTCGGGCAGGGGGTCGACGCGACCGGGCGGTTGCACCCCGATGCGATCCAACGCACCAAAGCGGCCCTTGAAGACTACGCGCGCACGATGCAACGCAAGGGAGTCGAGCGGGCACGGATGGTGGCCACCAGTGCCACGCGGGACGCGGGCAACCGCGAGGAGTTCTTCGGCATGACCGAGGCGGTCCTCGGCGCGCCCGCGGAGGTGATCACCGGGGACGAGGAGGCGCGGTTGTCGTACCTCGGGGCGGTGGCCGATCTCGACCCGGACGAGGGGCCCTTCCTCGTCACCGATCTGGGTGGTGGCAGCACCGAGTTCGTCCTCGGTACCGGCACCGACGTCGAGGCCGCGCGGTCGATGGACATCGGGTGCGTTCGGCTGACCGAGCGGTTCATCAAGTCGGATCCGCCGGGGAAGGACGAGATCGCCGAGGCGGAAGCGTTTGCGCGCGAGCAGATCAAAGCGGCGTTCGAAGTCGTCCCGGTGGAGAAGGCTCGGACGTGGATTGGCGTCGCCGGCACCGTCACGACGTTGTCAGCCCTGGTCCAGGGGCTGGAGGTGTACAACAGCGACGATATTCACCTCAGCCGAATCACACTTGACAATGTTCGAGAAATCACGCACCGTATCCTCTCCATGACGCATGATGAGCGTGCCTCGCTCGGGCCGATGCACCCCGGACGGGTGGACGTCATCTGCGGTGGAGCGCTGGTTCTGCGTGCGATTGCCGAGGAGCTCTCGAATCGCGCGGGTATTCGCGCGCTCGTGTGCAGCGAGCACGACATCCTCGACGGCATCGCGTTTTCGCTGGTCTAGAGTCGAATTAAGGTCGACTTGAGGTGATCGTGACGAGTTTGTAACCGCTTTCGATGCGCGTACTCCTGGACACCCCGGTTAACGTCCTCTCACGTTTTGGGAGGTGGACGAGACCTCCCGGGGAGGCGTGCGCACGCAATAACTGCGGCGACGCCGGGGAAAGGCGGGAGAGACTGATGTCGCGATCACGGGTTGCGTGGGTGGCTGTGCCAGTCGCGCTGGCCATGACGCTCAGCGCGTGCGGTGGCGGTGGGGGTTCGTCCACCGCTGGGGGCAAGGAAGACCCGGATGGCACCGTGTCGATCTACGGCACCGAGCCGAAGAGCACGCTGTTCCCGGCCAACACGACCGAGGCCGGCGGTAGCAAGATCACCGACGCGCTGTTCACGCGCCTGGTCGGGTACAAGCCCGAGGACGGGTCGACGTACAACCTGGCCGCGGAGTCGATCGAGTCGAGCGACGCCAAGGTCTACAAGATCAAGCTGAAGCCGGGCCAGAAGTTCCACGACGGCACCGACGTGAAGGCCAAGAACTTCGTCGACGCCTGGAACTACGCCGCGTACGCGCCCAACGCGCAGCAGGCCAGCTCGTTCATGGCGCCGATCGACGGCTACAAGGACGTGCACCCCGACGACGAGAAGGCGAAGCCGGCCAAGGACAAGATGTCCGGCCTCAAGGTCGTCAGCGACACGGAGTTCGAGGTCACGCTGAGCGCGCCGAACTCGGTCTTCCCGATCATGATCGGCTACCAGCCGTTCTCGCCGCTGCCGGACGCGTTCTTCGCGGACCCGAAGGCGTTCGAGGCGAAGCCGATCGGCAACGGCCCGATGAAGTTCGTCTCCCGCACGCCGAACGCGCTGATCAAGCTCGAGCGCTTCGACGACTACAAGCTCGAGAACAAGGTCCACTTCAAGACCCTCGACGTGAAGATCTACTCCAGCCAGGAGACCGCGTACCAGGACCTGGTCGCGGGCAAGCTGGACTTCATGGAGGCCCTGCCGCCGTCGGCCAAGGTCGGCGACAAGTACAAGGCGGACCTCGGTGAGCAGGTCCTGACCGCCAACCTGCTGGGGCAGAGCGCCATCGCCCTGCCGTACTACATCCCGGCGTTCAAGGACAACGTGAAGCTCCGCCAGGCCATCTCGATGGCCATCAACCGCGAGCAGATCACCAAGACCGTGCTGGCCGGCTCCTACGTGCCGTCCGACGGCTGGGTCTCGCCCGGCATCAAGGGCCACCGCGACGGCGTCTGCGGCGAGTACTGCAAGTACAACCCGGAGAAGGCCAAGCAGCTGCTCACGGAGTCCGGCTTCACCGGCAAGCTGACCATCCAGTCCAACCAGGACGGTGGCCGCAAGGAGCCGCTCGAGGCGGCGTGCAACAGCATCAAGCAGGCGCTGGGTGTCGAGTGCGAGTTCGTCGGTGCCACCAACTTCGGTGCGTTCCGCCAGATCGTCGACGGCAAGCAGCTGACCGGCATGGCCCGTTCGGACTGGTCGGCCGACTACCCGTCGATCGAGAACTTCCTGAACCCGCTGTACCGCACCGGTGGTTCCTCGAACGACTCGAACTACTCGAACCCGACGGTCGACTCGCTGCTGGAGAAGGCTGACGGCACCGCCAACCCGGACGAGGCCATCAAGCTGTACCAGCAGGCCGAGGACCAGGTCGCGAAGGACATGCCGTCCATCCCGACCTGGAACGAGAAGGGCATCGGCGCGCGGTCGAAGAACCTCCTCGCCGCCAAGCTGACCTTCAAGCGCGACGCCGAGCTCGCCGCGTTCCGGGTCAAGGCCAAGTAGCTGACCGCCGAAGCACACGTCTGAACCTGAGCAAGTGATGTCTGAGCAGTAACCTTTCCGGCCTCGCGTCCGCCAAGCGTTACGGACGCGGGGCCGGAGGGGTTTCCGGCTCAGGTTCCGGCGCCCCCCACCACGCAAGGAGCCGACCTCATGGGTCGCTATGTGCTGCGCCGTCTGCTGCAGCTGATACCGGTCTTCCTGGGGACCACTTTTCTGATCTACGCCCTGGTCTGGGCGATTCCGCAGGACCCGTTCTCCGGCAAGTGCGGTCAGCGGCCGTGCGACCCGTCCTACATCGCGGAGATGAGCCAGAAGCTCAACCTCAACGACCCGTTGCTGGTCCAGTACTTCAAGTACATCGGCAACCTGCTGACCGGTAACTTCGGCACCACGTTCAACGGCGTGTCCGTCGGCGAGCAGATCTCCATCTCGTGGCCCATCACCTTCAAGCTGGGCATCATCGCGGTGATCATCGAGGCCGTCATCGGCATCATCGCCGGCGTCCTCACCGGTCTGCGCAAGCAGGGCTTCCTGGACAACCTGGTCCTGGTGTCGACGCTGTTCCTGATCTCGCTGCCGGTGTTCGTCACCGGTTTCGTGCTGAGGCTCTACCTCGGCCCGCAGGGCTTCGACATCATGGACACCTCCGTCGGCTCGGACCCGACGATCGGGGAGCTCATCCTTCCCGGCTTCGTGCTCGGCAGTCTCTCGATGGCCTACGTCGCCCGGCTGACCAGGACGAGCATCGTGGAGAACCGCCGCTCCGACTACGTGCGCACGGCCATCGCCAAGGGCCAGCCGCAGACCCGCGTCGTCGGCGTCCACCTGCTGCGCAACTCGCTGATCCCGGTGATCACGTTCCTCGGCACCGACCTCGGCAGCCTCATGGGTGGCGCGATCGTCACCGAGGGCGTGTTCAACATCAACGGCATCGGCGGCCTGATCTTCCGCGGCATCCAGGAGAAGGAAGGCGTCATGGTCACGGGCATCGTGACCCTGCTGGTGCTCGTCTACCTGCTGGCGAGCCTGCTCGTCGACCTCCTGTACGCCGTTCTCGACCCGAGGATTCGCTATGAGTGACCCAGGATCCGTGTCCGGCGGCACCGGACTCGAGGCGGCCGCGGCGGCCGGTGTGGACCAGCTCAGCCACGTCGACGACTCGTCGCAGAAGCAGCGCAAGCCCCGCTCGCTGTGGAGCGACGCGTGGGGCGAGTTGCGGCGCAAGCCGACGTTCATCATCTCGCTGGTGATCATCCTGATCGTCGTGCTGATGGCGATCTGGCCGTCGCTGTTCACGTCGGTCGACCCGCGTCACGCCAACCTCGACAAATCGCTGCAGAAGCCGTCCGCCGAGGCGTGGTTCGGCTACGACCTGCAGGGCTACGACGTGTACGCCCGTGCCATGTACGGCGCCCGTGCGTCGCTGCTCGTGGGTATCTTCTCGACGATCCTGACCGTGCTCATCGGTTCGTTCGTCGGCATCATCGCGGGCTACGCGAAGACGTGGATCGACAGCCTGCTGTCCCGGTTCGCGGACATCTTCGCGGGCATCCCGTTCGTGCTCGGCGCGATCGTCATCCTGACCACGCTGAACGCCCCGAACGAGAACCCCGGTGTGGTCCGGATCGTCACGCAGGTGGTGCTCTCGATCGCCGTGCTGTCGTGGCCGGTCGTCATGCGCATCATGCGTTCCGCGACGCTGGTGGCGAAGCAGCAGGACTACGTCAAGGCCGCCCGCGGCCTCGGCGCGTCGCCGATGCGCATCGTCTTCCGGCACCTGCTGCCGAACACGATCGCACCCGTGCTCGTGTACGGGACGATCGCACTCGGCGCGTTCATCGGCGCCGAGGCGACGCTCGCGTTCCTCGGCATCGGCCTGCGGCCGCCGGTCGTGTCGTGGGGCGTGATGATCTCGGAGTCGCGTGACTACTTCCAGTCGGCACCGCACATGCTGCTGTTCCCCGCGGGCTTCGTGACCGTCACCGTGCTGGCCTTCGTCATGCTCGGCGACGCCGTGCGCGACGCCCTCGACCCCAAGTCCCGATAGGGGAGATCTCGTGACTCAGCCATTGCTGGAGGTCGAGGATCTCCACGTGGAATTCCGCACCCACGACGGTGTGGCGAAGGTGCTCAACGGTGTTTCGTACCACGTCTCGGCGGGCGAAACCCTTGCGGTGCTGGGTGAATCCGGCTCCGGCAAGTCCGTGACCGCGCAGACGATCATGGGCATCCTGGACATGCCGCCGGCGTTCATCACCAACGGTTCGATCAAGTTCCGCGGTGAGGACCTGCTGAAGAAGTCCGCGGAGGAGCGCCGTGAGGTTCGTGGCGAGGGCATCGCCATGATCTTCCAGGACGCCCTCTCGGCGCTGAACCCCGTGTTCACGGTCGGGTTCCAGATCGAGGAGCAGCTCAAGGTCCGCCGCGGGATGTCCAAAGCGGACGCCCGCAAGCGCGCCGTCGAGCTGCTCGACCAGGTCAAGATCCCGAACGCCAAGGGCCGGATCTCGGACTACCCGCACCAGTTCTCCGGCGGTATGCGGCAGCGCGCGATGATCGCGATGTCGCTGGCGCTCGACCCGGAGCTGCTGATCGCGGACGAGCCCACGACCGCTCTGGACGTCACCGTGCAGGCCCAGATCATGGACCTGCTGGCGGAGATCCAGTCCGAACGCGACATGGGCATGATCCTGATCACCCACGACCTCGGCGTGGTCGCCGACGTCGCGGACCGGATCTCGGTCATGTACGCGGGCCGCATCGTCGAGCACGCCGACGTGTACGAGCTGTTCCGCGCGCCGGGCCACCCGTACACCGAGTCGCTGCTGGAGTCGTTGCCGCGCCTGGACCTCAAGGGCCAGGAGCTCAAGACGATCAAGGGTCTGCCGCCGTCGCTGACCAACATCCCGCCCGGCTGCCCGTTCAACCCGCGCTGCCCGCGCGCGTTCGACCGGTGCGTCACCGAGGTGCCGACCGTGCACAATCTCGGCATGGGCCGCACCAGCCGGTGCCACATCGCGGAGGAGGTTGTCGCTCGTGGCTGAGCCGATCCTCGAGGTCGAGAACCTCGTCAAGCACTTCCCGGTCCGGGTCGGTGTGCTGTTCAAGCGCACCGTGGGCCACGTCCAGGCCGTCGACGGCGTCTCGTTCTCGCTGAACAAGGGCGAGACCCTGGGTGTCGTGGGCGAGTCCGGCTGCGGCAAGTCCACCCTGGCCCAGGTGCTGATGCGCCTGGAGCCGCCGACGTCGGGCGTCGCGCGCTTCGAAGGCCGCGACATCTTCGCCATGAAGGGCGCGGAGCTGCGCAAGCTGCGCCGCGACATCCAGATCGTGCTGCAGGACCCGTACACGTCGCTGAACCCGCGCATGACGGTCGGCGACATCGTCGGGGAGCCGTTCGAGATCCACACCGAGGTGGCGCCGAAGGGCTCGCGCCGGCAGAAGGTCCAGGAGCTCCTGGAGATCGTCGGCCTGAACCCCGAGCACGTCAACCGGTACCCGCACCAGTTCTCCGGCGGTCAGCGCCAGCGCATCGGCATCGCCCGCGCACTGGCGCTGCGGCCCAAGGTGATCGTGTGCGACGAGCCGGTGTCGGCGCTGGACGTCTCGATCCAGGCGCAGGTGATGAACCTGCTGGGCGACCTGCAGACCGAGTTCGGCCTGTCGTACGTCTTCATCGCCCACGACCTGTCGGTGGTGCGCCACCTGTCCGACCGCGTCGCGGTGATGTACCTCGGCAAGATCGTGGAGATCGGCACCGAGGACGACATCTACGAGCGGCCGATGCACCCGTACACGCAGGCGCTGCTGTCCGCCGTGCCGGTGCCGGACCCGACCCAGCGCGGCCGGCGCGACGTCATCCGGTTGACCGGTGACGTGCCGTCGCCGATCGACCCGCCGTCGGGCTGCCGGTTCCGCACGCGGTGCTGGAAGGCGCAGGACATCTGCGCGACCGAAGTGCCGGAGCTGGTGTCGCGCAACGGGGGTCACCCCGCGGCGTGCCACTTCGCCGAGGAACGCGCGGTCGTCTGACGTTCAGGGCCGGCTGAGGTCGGTGAGCGAAACGCCTGGCGCGACCTCGCGCGTGCCGGTCTCGGAGAACCCGCGCTTCCGGTACAACCGGAGCGCGGGTTCGTTCCTGCTGGCGGTGCTGACGGTCTGCGGCCCGTCCGGCAACGCGTCGAGCAGCTTGGACGCCATGCCGCGGCGGTGCACGCGCGGGTGCACGACCAGCCGGCAGATGTCCACAGTGGACCCTTCGACCAGGTACGACACCGCGCCCGCGAGACCTTCCTCGTCGTACAGCCCGAGGAAGGTCTCGCCGCACGCCCTGAGGTCGTCGAGCGACTCGTGCAGCGGCGGGATGCCGTCGAAGCCGATCAGCTCGGCCTCCACGGCGTAAGCCAGCCGCTGCACCGTCCACAGCTCGTGCAGGACGGTGTCGTCGGACAGGTCCAGGATCACGTGTTGGACGAGTTCCGCACGAAGTTCGCCAGGTCCTCGGACTGCTGGATCCTGCTCGGCTCGTGCACGTACATCATGTGGCCGGCCGGGTAGTAGGCCGACTCGATGTTCGCGGTGAGCTCCTTCGGGATCTGCAGGTGCGCGAGGAGGTGCTCGGCGGCGAAGTACGGCGTGGCACCGTCGTACCAGCCGAACGCCACGTGGACCTTCAGGTGCGGGTTCGCGCGCATGGCCGTCGAGAGCTTGCCCGCCGTGGTGACGTGCCGGCCCTCGAACTCCTTGTACGACCACTGCTCGATGGCCCGCGAGAGGACCTCGTACGGCAGGTCGTTCGAGTAGCCGAGCTCGGCGTGCAGGTAGTGGTTCATCGTCGCCGAGTACGGGCCGAGGATCGCGTCGATGGACGGGTCCGCGGAGATCTCCTCGCGGCCGTAGTCCTTGTCCCAGCCCGTGAAGCGACCGTCGATGCGGCCGACCGTCCTGCGGTCGCGGCGCAGCAGCTCGGTGAAGAACCGGATGTGCTCGATGCGCAGGTCGACCGCGTCCACGTAGTCCTCGGACAGGCCGGTGAGCCTGGCCAGCTTCTCGATCGTCGCGGCGCGCTCGACGTCGGAGAGCCGGTTGCCGCGCGCGAGGGCGTACGGGTAGTCGCGGACCGCGAACTCCTCCGCCTCCGCGAGCACCTCCTTGAGCGGCCGGTCGCCGTGCAGGCCGTGGTAGTGCGCGATCGCCGCGTACGTGGGCAGGTAGAGCGTGTAACCGAGGTCGTGGCCTTCGTTGAACTCCAGCGTCGCGAAGTCCAGCACCGAGGAGATCAGCATGAGGCCGTTGAGGTACATGCCGTGCTTGCGCTGCAGCTGCTCGGCCAGGCCGGCGGCCCGCAGCGTGCCGTACGACTCGCCGCAGATGAACTTCGGCGACATCCACCGCCCGTTGCGCGAGGTCCACAGCCGGATGATCTCGGCGATGGAGTCGATGTCCGGCTGGTAGCCGTGGTAGCTGCCGGGCTTCTCGCCCTCCGCCGCCCGTGAGAAGCCGGTCGACACCGGGTCGATGAACACGAGGTCGCTCTCGCCCAGGAGGCTCTCCTCGTTGTCCGCGATCCCGTACGGCGGCGCGGTCAGGTTGCCGACGTCACCGCTGAGCACCCGGCGCGGCCCGAGGAGCCCCATGTGCAGCCAGAGGCTCGCGGACCCCGGCCCACCGTTGAACGCGAACGTCACCGGCCGCTTCAACGGGTCGGCGCCGTCGAGCGTGTAGGCGGTCAGGAACACCTCGGCCTTGGGCTTGTGGCCCTCGAACACACCGTCCTTGAGCACCTCTTCCCTGAGCACGACACGCCCGGCCGTAGCGGTGTAGTTCAGCTCGCGGCCCTTGACGGTGATGCTGTGCTGGGTGGTGACCAGGTCATCAGCGGGAGACGAGGGCTTCGCTTCGGTCTTCTCCTCGGACATAGGAGCAACACTACGGAACTCGACGATCGAATAACGGCCTGCCGAGCGTGCCCGCGCCTGGTCGCGTGGCGCGAGTCCGTCGCCTCGGTGAAGCGCGCCGCGTTCCGCGACCAGGAGTACTGGGGCAAGCCGGTGCCGAGCTTCGGCCCCATCGACGCCTCGCTGCTGATCGTGGGCCTCGCCCCGGCCGCCCACGGCGCGAACCGGACCGGGCGGATGTTCACCGGTGACCGGTCCGGCGACTTCCTCTACCGCGCGTTGTACGAGGTGGGGCTGGCCTCTCAGCCCGAGGCCCGGTCCCTGGACGACGGGCTGGAGCTGTACGGCGTCCGGATCGCCTCACCGGTGCGGTGCGCGCCGCCCGCCAACAAACCGACGCCGGAGGAACGCGACCGGTGCTCGCCGTTCCTGCGCGAGGAGCTCGGGCTGATGACGTCGCTGCGGTCCGTCGTGGTGCTCGGGGCGTTCGGGTGGCAGGCGTTCCTGCCGTTGCTGGGGCCGGCTCGGCCCAAGTTCGGGCACGGGGTGGAGGTGACGCTGGGCGGGTTGCGGGTGTTCGGGTGCTACCACGTTTCGCAGCAGAACACGTTCACCGGGAAGCTGACCCAGGAGATGCTGCAGGACGTGCTGAGGCGGGCGGTCAAGGCCGGTTCCAGACCTTGACGGCGATCTTCATCTGACCCGGTCCGCTGATCTGGGTCACCTCCAGGTGGCCGACGCGCCTCCCGGCAGTGCCGAAGCAGGCCTTGGTGTTCACCTGCACGCTGAGGGACCGCTGACCGGGGTTGCGGTTCAACAGGTCCACGCACTGCTCACGCTCGGGCAGGCCCTCGCCGTCCCAGGCGACGAACTCGGTGCCCGTGATCTCGTTCTGCGCGCAGCCGAGCTGGCACACCAGGCCGATGTCGCCCGCCGGCTGACGTGTCGCCGGAGACGTGTCCAGCGTGTAACCCGTCACGAACTGCTGGCCGTCCAGCGTCAGCGTGCCCTCCCAGAACACTTTGGGCTTTGGCGGCGGAGACTTCGTGGTGGTGGTAGTCGTCGTCTCGACCACCGGTGGGTTCGTCGACGAGGTCGTGGTGGTGCCAGGAGCCGTTGAGGCGGAGGTTGAGGGACCAGGTGCCGGACGGTCCTCCCGCAGCAGCGACGACATGCCGACGCCGACACCGGCGCCGGCCAGCACCAGCGCCGCCGCGCCAATCGCGAGACCCTTGCGACGACGAGCCGGGACGTATCGGGCGACCTCGTCGACGATCTTCCGCACGTCCTTGGCCGCGTACTTGAGCGGCAGGTACCTGCCCTGGATCGTGGGCAGCGCGCTGATGTCCTGTGGCAGCTCCACGAGGTCCTCCGGCCGCGCGCCCTCCGTGAACACCGGGATCACCCGGACCCCGCACGCGAACGCGGTGGCGAGCTCGCGCCGGATCCAGTCGTTCTCGTCGTCGATCCGGCGCTTCCCCTCGGCGTCGACGCTCAGCCACTGCGGCCCGATCACCGCGAGCAGCACCTTCGACCTGCGAACACCCTCGAGCAGCTCGAGGACGTAGTTCTCGCCGGGCTGGATCGACTCCTCGTCGAAGAAGACCTGCTTGCGCCAGAACGGCCGATTCAACTCCTTGTAGAGCAGCCGAGCGGCGTAGTTGGAGTCTGCTCCGCGGTAGTTGATGAAGACGTCGGCCACACCCGCAACTTAGCCAAAGGATCATCCGAACGGGCCGAACCGTGTCAGGCTGATCCGCATGAAGTGGTGGCGGGCCGTGGTGGCGGTGGCGGCGCTGCTGATCGTCGTCGTCGCGGCCGGCGGTTCGTCGCCGGTCACGCTCGTCAACCGGCTGGACGACCGCCCGCCGCCGCAGCACCGCTCCGGCTCGGTGGACCTGCCGCAGCCGCAGGAGCTGCCGGACGTGGTGGGCGTGCCGTTCTCGCTGTTCCTGCTGTTCCTGGTGTCGCTGGTCCTCTTCGGACTGGTCGGCCTGCTCCTCGCGCTCGAACTGCCGGGCTGGCGCCGCCGCCGGGGTGTCCGCGGGGTGGAGATCGAGGACTTCGAGGTCGGCGGGACCACGTCGGTGGTCCAGCGCGTCGAGAAGGCGTTGCAGGAGTTCACCGCACATCCGCAACGGCCGCCGCGGGACGCCGTGATCGCCGCCTGGCTCGCGCTGGAGGAGGCCGAGCCGCGCAAGCCGCACCAGACGCCCACCGAGTTCACCGAGAAGCTCGGTGTCGACGCCACCGTCCTCAGGGACCTCTACCAGCGGGCCCGTTTCGGGCACGAGGACGTGACGGCCGAGCAGGCCCAAGAGGCGCAACGGGAACTGAGTCGCATCGTCCGGGAGCTCGCATGAAGACCGCGCTGGCACTGCTGGTCGGAGTGATCATCGGCGTGGTGATCTGGCTGCTCGGCGCCGAACCGTTCTGGGCGGTGGCGCTGGCCGTGCCGCCGACCGCGTTCGCCGTCCTGGTCACCAGGCTCAAGCGCGCCACGGACATCGTGTGGAGCTCGGCACCGCCGCCGCCCGGCTCGATCAGCACCGCGCACGCCGGCACGCTCGCGTCGCGGCTGGCGGAGGCGGCGGAGAGCCCGCAGCGCTACCGGGAGCGGTTCCGCACGCGGCTGCAACGACTGGGGATCGACGCGTCCGAGATGCCCGATCCGAAGGAACTCGCCGAAAGGCTCAGGAGGGTGGAGTGACGATCGCCGCCAACACCATCGCAGCGGAGGCCGAGGCCGTTCTCGACGAGATCGGCAAGGTCGTCGTCGGGCGCACGCGGACCGTGCGGCTCGCGCTCGCGGCCGTGCTGGCCGGTGGGCACGTGCTGCTGGAGGACGTGCCGGGGCTCGGCAAGACGCTGATCGCGCGGTCGCTCGCGCAGGCGCTCAGCCTCGAGTTCCGGCGGCTGCAGTGCACGCCGGACCTGCTGCCCGCGGACGTCACCGGGTCGTTCCTCTACGACCCGGGCAGCCGCGAGTTCGAGTTCCACCAGGGACCGGTGTTCACCGGGCTGCTGCTCGCCGACGAGATCAACCGGACGCCGCCCAAGACCCAGTCCGCGCTGCTGGAGGCCATGCAGGAGCGGCAGGTCACGGTCGAGGGCCGCACGTTCCCGCTGCCCAGGCCGTTCCACGTGCTCGCGACCTCGAACCCCGTCGAGTACGAGGGCACCTACCCGTTGCCGGAGGCGCAGCTCGACCGGTTCCTGGTGCGGCTCGACATCGGCTACCCGCCCGCGGAGGAGGAGATCGAGGTCCTGCGCCGCCGGATCGCACGGCAGCGGGAGGAGGCCGAGGTGCCGCCGGTGCTGGCGCCCGGTCGCCTCGCCGAACTGCAGCAGGAGCTCGAACGGGCCACAGTGGACGACGATCTCCTGCGGTACTGCGTCGATCTGGCCGTCGCGACGCGGCAGCACCCGTCCGTCGAGGTCGGTGCGTCACCGCGGGGTGCGCAGGGGCTGGTCCTCGTGGCCCGCGCCCTGGCCAGTTTGGACGGACGCGGTTACGTGACGCCCGAGGACGTCAAGGAGTGCGCGGTCGCCGTGCTCGCGCACCGGCTCGTGATGAAGCCGGAGACGTGGACGTCCGGCGTGAACGGCGTGCAGGTGGTCACCGAGCTGCTCGGCAAGGTTCCGGGCCCGCCCAGCTCATGAGCAGAGCGGACAAGATCAGGGAGGCGTTCGCCCAGTCCCGCGGCGCGCACTGGCACCCGACGGACGCGTACTCGCGGGCCGTCTGGCTCGGCACCGGGCTCGTCGTGGCCGGGCTGTTCCTGCACCAGGTCGAGATGGTGCTGTTCGGCGTTCCGCTCATCCTCTCCGTGCTGCTCACGACCAAACCGAAGGGCACACCGACGGTCAGCGTCCGCCCGGTGCCGCGCGGGGCGGGTGCGGGCGTCGTGCACACCGTCGCGCACCTCGACGGGGCGGACGCGGAGATCGCCGTGGTCAAGCTGCCCGGCGTGACCAAGGCGGTGCCCGCGCACTCGCCCGACCTGCCGGTCCAGATCAGGCGCGACGCGTGGGGTCCGGGCATCGACCTGCGGCTGGACCACCTCTTCGCCGGACCGGACGGCATGCACGTCTACGGCCCGATCGTGGGGACCGAGCACGTCCGCACGATCCTGCCACCGGTCGAGCACCACCCGGCCGGACCGCTGCCGCCGCGCCCCGCCGGCCTGGTCGGCATCCACCGCTCACCGCGGGCCGGCGACTCGACCGAGCTGCGCGACATCAGGGCGTTCCAGCCGGGTGACCGGCTCAAGCGCATCGACTGGCGCGTCACGACCCGCACCGGCACGGTTCACGTCCGCGAACGGCACGCCGAGGCCGATGCGGAGATCGTGCTGGCCGTCGACACCAGGACCGACGTCGGCGCGGACGTCGCGCTCTGGTCCTCCCCGCACTACGGGGCCACGACCCGCCCGGACGGCAGCCTGGACCGGGCGGTGCGCCGGGCCGCGTCGATGGCCGCCGGATACCTGCGGCAGGGCGACCGGGTGGCGTTGATGGACCTGAGCCGGCCGCAGCTCAACGTGCGGTCCGGCGTCGGGCGCCGGCACCTGATGCGAATCCGCACGCAGCTGGTGGTGTGCGTGCAGGCCGCCGGGTGGTCGTCGCGCGTGGCGTTGCGGAAGCTGCCGCACGGGTCCGTGGTCGTGCTGCTGTCGCCGTTCCTCGACGACGAGATCGCCGAGCTGGCCGTGCAGACGCGCAAGCACGGTCACGTCGTGCTGGCGATCAACACGCTGCCGTTGCCGTTGAAACCCGACCGCGAGACGCCGTGGGGCGAGGTCGCGGCCGAGCTGATCGCCGCGGAACACCGGCAGCGGCTGCGGCGCATGGCGGAGCACGGGGTGGCGGTGACGCGCGAATGCTGATGCGACTGGCGATCGTGCTCGCGGCGCTGCCCGTGGCGCTCGTGCTGCACCTGGACTCCGGCGCGGTCGTGCCGGTCGTCATCGTCGTGGTGCTGACGGCGCTCTCGGCGCTCATGCCCGGCAGCGCGGGTCCGGCGTTGCTGATCGGCTACGCGGCGCTCGCGATGGCGTTCGGCGACGGGCACCCGTTGCGGCTCGGCGTGTGGATCATGATTCCGGCGCTGCACCTGATTCACGTGACGTCCGCGCTGGCCGCGGTCGTTCCGGTGAAAACGAAAATCGAGCTCGCCGCGCTGAAAGCTCCGGCCCGCCGGTTCGCCATTGTCCAGGCGATCTCTTTTGGTGTTGCCGCGTTCGCCGCTTTCATCCCATCGGGGCCCGGCATCGGCCTCGTGGAGCTGCTCGGACTGGGGGCTCTGACGGTCGTGATCGCGGTCGTGGCGCTGAGGATCTGAATCGCTCCTCTCAGCGAGAACTCCTCGACTTCGACCCAACGCCCAGGTCAGTTGCGATGGTGTCCGGCATCACCCGGCGACGGTAGTCACAACGGCGCCTCCGGACGCGCGAAAAAGGGGGTCTCGGTGCAACCATGTGTATATGGCTGCTGTGAAGTCGCAACCCACGCGGATCGTGATTGTCGGCGGTGGGTACGTCGGTATGTACACGGCTCTCGGATTGCAGAAGAAGCTGCGATCCGGTGAGGCCTCGGTCACCGTCATCGACCCGCAGCCGCACATGACCTACCAGCCCTTCCTGCCGGAGGCGGCGGCCGGCTCCATCGAGCCGCGCCACGTCGTCGCCCCCCTGCGCAAGGTGCTCAAGCGCTGCCACGTCGTCACGGGCCGCGTCACCAAGATCGAGCACGCGCGCAAGATCGTGACCGCCGAGCTGTCGGACGGCCACGTCGAGGAGATCGAGTACGACGTGCTCGTCTCCGCGCTGGGTGCGATCTCCCGCACGCTCCCGATCCCCGGCCTGGCCGAGGTCGGCATCGGCATGAAGACCATCGGTGAGGCGATCTACGTCCGCAACCACGTGCTGTCGCGCCTGGACCAGGCCGCCAGCACGAACGACGCGGACCTGCGCAAGCGCCTGCTCAGCTTCGTCGTCATCGGCGGTGGCTTCGCTGGCATCGAGACGCTCGCCGAGCTCGAGGACATGACGCGGTATGCGCTTCGGTACTACGAGGGCATCAAGCCCGAAGAGATGAACTGGGTCCTGGTCGAGGCGATGGGCCGGATCATGCCCGAGGTCTCCGCCAAGCTCGGCGCGTGGACCGTCGAGGCGCTGGAGAAGCGCGGCATCAAGATCTACCTCGACACCCGCGTGAAGTCGTTGGAGAACGGCCACGTGGTGCTGGACGACGGCACGGAGTTCGACTCCGACACCATCATCTGGACCGCCGGCATGAAGGCGAACCCGGTGCTGCGCAACACGGACCTCCCGCTCGACGAGCGCGGCCGCGTCCGGTGCACCGCCGCCATGCAGGTGCAGGGCCTCGAAGGCGTGTGGGCCGCCGGTGACTGCTCCGCGGTGCCGGACCTCTCGCGCACCGAGGAGGACCCGACGGCGACGTGCGTGCCGAACGCGCAGCACGCCATCCGTCAGTCGAAGCTGCTCTCTAAGAACATCGTCGCGTCGTTGCGCGGCCAGCAGCCGAAGGACTACTTCCACAAGTACCTCGGCTCGGTCGCGGGCCTCGGCCTCTACAAGGGCGTCGCGGACGTGTTCGGCCTGCGTTTCAAGGGCATGCCGGCGTGGTTCATGCACCGCAGCTACCACGTGGCGTTCATGCCCACCGTGAACCGCAAGCTGCGCGTGCTGATGGACTGGACGCAGGCGCTGTTCTACGGTCGCGAGGTCGTGGCGCTGGGTCAGATCAACGACCCGAAGTCGGACTTCGATCGCGCGGTGCAAAGCTGATCATCACTCTCTGTGAGTGACATGGTGCCCCGGACGAGATATCGTTCGGGGCATTGTTGTGGCCTCTAGGCGGAACTTAAGCGCCCAATCGGAGTAAAGCTCCGGCGGCCGCCTTGACATTGCGTTACGTGAACCAGAGACTACGGCAGGTGCATCACCTGAATGCGTGATGCGCCTGTGTGGGGAGAGAGGTGATCCCGATGTCTCTCGAGGAGCTGGCCGCACAGCTTCGCCGTGGCGAGATCGAGGACCCCGCGTTGGCGCAGTACGCCGCAGAGTACGCGCAGGCGGGGCAGAGTTTCCGCAGCAAGAAGGACGATTGAGCAGGTCAGCTGACGGGCGGGTGCCGGGTGCCCCGTCCGAGGCTGCCAGACCGTTGCTGCTGCAGGGTCAGGACTACCTCTTCCGCTCTCCGCCCAAATGCCTGGACTTCCAGGAACAGGTGCACCGCCTCGGCATGGTCGACGAGGGCGACGGCAACCCGCAACCCTGTGTGCTCGTACTGGCGCGCGCCGCCGACATGGAGATGAACGAGCTCTCCATCGCACTGGCCGAGCGCGGCATCCGCATGGCCCGCATCGACGCCGACCGCTGCGTCGACCTGCCGCTGTCCGTCTACACCGACCAGCCCCTGATCGAGCTCGACCGCTGGCTGCTGCGCCCTTTGCTGGTGTGGCGCCGCCACTTCGAGCTCTCCGCCATCCCGGTCGAGCCGGGCACGCTGGCCGGCGCCTACGCGGTCGACCAGTGGGCCTCAGTGGCCAACTGGCTGTCGTCCCGCTCGGACTGGGCACACGTGAACCCCTCGCGCTTCTCGACGCACCTGGACCGTCTCACGCAGCTTTCCGACGCATCAGCTTTTGGCTTGCGTGTGCCGCGCACGGCCGTGACGACACGTCCGGGCCGCACGCGCCCCGGCGGCGGCCGTTGCATCGTGAAGACCGCGGGACGACACCTGCTGGAACCACGCCCAGGCGTGCAGCACGGCCTGTTCCCGCGCCCGCTGGAAACCTCACGTGCCTCGGACGCCCCCGAGCCCGCCCCGGTGATCGTCCAGGAGTACGTCCCGTCCGACACCGAGCTGCGCGTGTTCGTGGTCGGCGAGCGCTGCATCGCCTTCCAGGTCGACAAGCTCGACCCCGCCCAGCTCTGGGTCGACCCGGACGCCGTGCGCGTGACGCCGACCTGCGTGCCCACCTCGCTGTCCGACCGCCTGCTGGCCCTGGCACGGCACTGGCGCGTGCAGGTGGCCGCGTTCGACCTCCTCGTGACCGGCTCCGACCACGTGTTTCTGGAGATCAACGTCAACTGCGACTGGCGCTGGTTCGAGCACAGGGCAGGCGACAACTCGGTCTCCGCGGCCGTGCACGACTGGGTGGCGCTGCGCTTCAAGGAGCTGCTCGGAGCGGGGAGGGCGCGCTGATGTTCGGGTCCGTTCGACGCTTACCCGGATGCTCGCTCTAGTCCAATTCGCTGGGCCGTGCGGGCGAGAAAAGTCCATCCGCTCACACAGGCAGACGATCAAGGCTTAGGCTCCCCGTCGCCCCCGTAGCCCAATCGGTAGAGGCAGGTCCCTTAAAAGGATCACAGTACGGGTTCGAATCCCGTCGGGGGCACCACGCGCGTTTTGGTGCCTGAACAGGCTTTTTGCTCTTCGCCGGCACGGGTTCGGCCACCCTTTCGGCCGTGTCCGCCACCTCCGAAAGAGGCTCGGAGGGGAGTCGGAGAGTAACCGGAAGTTGATCTTGATCATCGTTCAGGTGGACGCTGAGCCGAGTGATCATGAACTGGAGTCGTCGCAGCAGGTCAGGGCCTTGCTGGGGTTCGCAACGAGGTGCGGCTGCGCCTCGTGTGGCCGATCGGCCTCGGCGTGTTGCGGGATGTGGCTTTCGTCACGAGACGACGACATCTGGACGACGTTGTTCGATGACCTCGACGTGCCTCAAATGGGTAACGCCTGGATGGGTTAAGTGCGATCATCTGATGACTGACGGTGGCAACGGTCGGCGTCGGAGTCGTCGCGAGGGTGGTGGCCCTTTCCTCATGCGTGTGTCTTTACGTGACGTCCTGTTGCTGCAGCCTCAGTGGACTTCGCAGAACACCCCCGCCATGCAGAAGCGGGGTCGCTTGATCAGGCATGAGGTAGCGGGCTGGTTGCGGGAGCAGCTGCCCGTGCTGAGGCGGGGCGCACCGGTCGACACGGCCGACTGGCGGGTCGAGGCGAGTGACGGCGCGGGGAACAAGAACGTCGTGCCGTGGGTCCGGGTGTACTCGGCTGCCCGCTCGCCCAGTGCGACCAGCGGGTGGTATGTCGTCTACCTGTTCGGGGCTCAGGGCGACCGCGCTTACCTGTCGTTGATGCAGGGAACCAGCGAGTGGACGAACGGCGAGTTCCAGTCTCGGCCTCTGCCAGGGCTGCGTGAGCGTGCGCAGCGGGCGCGAGAAGTGCTGGCGGACCGCCTGCGTCCACGTCCGGATCTGGTCGAGAAGATCGTCCTCAACGCCGACAGGTCGAAGCACGGCCCGGCGTATGAGGCCGGGACCGTTGCGGCGTTCGAGTACGAGGTGGACGCGATGCCGTCCGACGAGGTGCTCCTGAGCGATTTGAGCTTCCTCGTGTCGGTCCTCAGTCATCTCTACGACATCGCACCGCACGTCGGTCTTGAGGACGACCTGGCCCCCGAGATCGTCGACGCACTGGTCGAGGCGGACCGGTCGGCCGGCAGGGGACGACGAGGGCAGGGGCTTCGGCAGACGGCGGCGGAACGTGTCGCGATCGAGCGTCGGGCGGTCGCCGTGGCGGCGGAGTACCTAACGGCGGAAGGCTACGAGGTGGTGGACGTTGGAGCCACCGAGTCCTACGACCTCGACGCCCGGCGAGGTGAGCAACACCTGTACGTTGAGGTCAAGGGCACCACGACGGTGTGGACGAATGGCTCCGAGATCCTCTTGACGAGGAAGGAAGTTGCCCTTCACCTGCGTGAGTACCCGAACAACATGCTGTTGATCGTCAGTCGGATCGCACTCGATCGCTCTATCACTCCGCCGTCCGCATCGGGTGGCGAGCTGCGAGTCATTCAGCCGTGGCGGCTCGTGGAAGCCAACCTCACACCGGTGACCTATCGGTACCTCGTGGGGGAGTAGTCACCAGGTCGGGCGGGCCGTGACGCCGCCGTCCACCACCAGGTCGTGGCCGGTGATCCAGGACGCCAGGGCCGAGGCCAGGAACACGCACGCGTTGCCGATGTCCTCAGGTGTGCCGAGACGCGTGAGCGGCGCTGCCGAACGCCACCGCGCGACGCCTTCCGGCCACTGCGCCTCGATGCCGGGGCGGGTGATCAGGCCGGGTGAGACCGTGTTGACCCGGATGCCGCGCGGGCCGTACTCCAGGGCGGCTGCCCGCGCGTGCATGATCAGTGCGGCCTTCGAGGCGGCGTAGTGGGCGTGGCCCGGTGCCGGGTGCGAGCCCTCGATCGACGCGATGTGCGTGACCGAACCGCCTGCTGGCAGGAACGAAGCGGCCGCCTGGGTGACGGCGAACGGGGCCGTCAGGTTGATGTCCACAACGGACTGCCATTG
>Ga0070710_10000418_pt1 | contig 19985 bp, 16 predicted proteins | sample LARL52metaG_FD_65454 | JGI IMG/M metagenome (GOLD analysis project Ga0070710, IMG submission 65454) | Corn, switchgrass and miscanthus rhizosphere microbial communities from Kellogg Biological Station, Michigan, USA - LAR L5-2 metaG | ecosystem: Host-associated > Plants > Roots > Rhizosphere ... | reverse complement strand
GGCACGGCCACAACGAAGCCCAGCAGGATGGCGACGGCGAGCACGAGGCGATTCGACATTACGGCTCCTTGCATTCGGAAAGCCCTCAAAACTTCACGGCGGTCCACAGGCTGAAATAGAGATTGTTGTTCCGGCTGGCGTTTACCGAACTGCCATCGAAACGGAAATAGTTGACGTATTGCATGGCCAATCGAACATTCATGTTCGGGAAGGGCGAATCCGGCTTTCCCCATGGCACATAGGCGACTTCCAAGATCATGCCATCCGAGTTGGGGCTGCCGTTCGGCGTGCCCCAGTAGCTGGTATCGGCGGAGCCAACCGTGCGAAAATACTGCACCGACGGCGTTACCGTCGCGGCGAAGCTGTAGGAGACGTCGACGCGCATCGTGTCGAGCCAATGCTTGTCAAACGCGCCGAGGGCCAACGCATCGCCCGCGGCCATCGAGGCTGTCTCATGAATGTAGGTCGCGTGCGCTGACAACCGGTCGCTGGTGACCTTGCTCGCATCGGAGATAAACTGGTAGTTGGCATCGAGCGCCAGATCCGTCTTGCGGACCGGCAGGCCGAGGGTCTGGCCGCCGCCGGGAACGACCGTGCCCGATAGCATGTAAGCCCCAATTTCGGCGTGATGGCGCTCCCAGTCCTTCAGCAGCGCAACGCGCGCGTAAGGCAGAAACGATGATGTCTGGTCGCTGTCATCGGGCACCTGGCCCGTCGCACGCAGCGTCCCCCGGTCGAGCCCCTTGTAGACGTCGCCCTCCAGATACACGAGGCTGTTCCAGAGCGAGTAGGCGCCCACGCCGACGGCGCGCTGGCCAAGGCTGTTGTCGACCAGCGTTGCCGCCATCGGCGTCGGCGCCAGCGGCGAGCTGTTGTAGGGAAATCCCCATACCGGCGTCGAATTCCAGGGGTCCTGCACGGTTGGGCTGTTGTTGACGGTCACCCCCCAGAGCAATTCCTGTCCAAGCAATTCAGCTTCGCGCGCATGGCGGATATCCATGTTGTTGAGCTTGGCCTGCTGCGCCACGCCGTCATAGTTCAACTCGATGAAGGCCCCGACCTTCGACGTGATCTGTCCGGCATAATAGAGCGACAATTGATCGACGGCGAAATTGTCGTTCGGCTTGAAGCCTGGCGCCGCACCACCGTCCTGCGGCTGCGCGGTGTGCGTGAACGAGAATTGCGCCGTGGCGGCGATCGGCAGCCCGTGGTCTTTTCCGTCACTGGCGACGTAGCCGTGCATCTTGAAGTCTCGTCCATAGGGGGTCAGCTGCGGACCAAAGGCCCCAATGTGGCAGGCCGCGCAGGGTTGACCGGTCTGGATGGCGAAGGACGGCACCGCGAGCGCCGCCTCGTTCGTTGCCAGGATGAATAATGCCGCCAGCCAGGCAATCCCGCCGCATGCGACGCCGCGGAAACGTCTGCGCGTGCGGTGCTCGAATTGAGCCGCCGAACTCCGCGCTGCTCGCCAGCGCCATCGGTCAGGAAAGGCCCTCGACATTTCGCGCCCAAGCATTCAAGCAATGACGTATGAAAGTCCGAACATGGTTAACATTCCGTCAAACGCGATCGGGTGGCGGACACTCGGCTGTCTTCCCGAATGTCCCGCCGAGCCCGCAGTCACGCCGGCGTTTCGCGTTGCAGGAGGGATCATCGCGTTCCTGAACGAGAAAGCGCGCGCCGAGGTGCCCGTCGTGTTGAATGATCGGTAAACCACGGATGCAGGCTTTGGCCGGCTTCCGAACACCGAACGAGCGACCCCGGAAAAGTGCGGTCAACCGTTGCAAGGGTTTCGGAATGGCTGTCCATACTTGGCCTTAATATTACAGGCCTACCGTTGCCGCGTTTCGTCAATGGAGTGGGTCGGGTGGCCTCGCCTGAAACGGATTCAGGAGCAAGCAGCGGTTTGTCTCGTGGGGATCGCCCGGCCAGCCAGCCGGGTGACCGCTATGCAATCTCCTTTCGCCGCCATTTCCGCGTGCTCACGGTCACGCTGCTCGCGGTCAATCTCGCGATCGGGTTGGTCGCTCGCCGGCAACAGCATGCCATCATCGACCACGCGGTCAATGTCTACGATACCGCATTCATCTCCACGAATTACGTCAACCTCGCGCAGATCGCGTTTCAGCACTACGTCGATGAGCGCTTGCGCGCGGAAGATGCGGCCGAGACGTCCAAGGCGAACGAGCTGCTCGACGACGTGCTCGACAACATGGATGTCGCTATCGAGCGCGCGAGCTCCGCTTTCGCGCGCGCGGAAGGCCAGGATATCAAGGCCAAGCTCTCCGAACTTCGCGATCTCGCCGCAGGCGATCAGGGTCTCAAGGCACAAATCACCGTCCTTCGCAAGAAGATGGAGCGGCTGCGACAGCGCAATTCCGACATCGGCCTGAAGGCGCGCGACGAAATCGAGGACTTCTCGCTCAAATCCGATTTGCTGCTCCTGGGTTCCGTCTTCACCAGCATCACGCTCGCCGGTCTAGTGCTGCTCGTGATGCACCGCATGATCAGCTCGATGAAGCGACGTTCGAATGATCATCTCCACGCAGCGCTCGAGGGGATGCCGCAGGGTTTGAGCATGGTCGACAACAATCTGCGTCTGATCGTCTGCAACGCGACATATGGCGAGATGTACGGTCTGCCCGCGGAACTGACGGAGCCCGGCACGCCGCTTCGGGCCATCCTGGACTATCGCGCCAGGCACGGCGCGGCCTCGATCGATTCAAAGGATTTCGTGGAAGAAAAGCTTGCTCTCGCCGCGCAGCCGACGACATCGACGCTCGAGCAGCAGCTGCAGGATGGTCGCATCATCTCCCTGGTCAGGGCCCCGCTGAACACCGGTGGTTCGATCACGATCCATATGGACGTGACCGAGAAGAGAAATTCCGAGAAGAGGATCGCGTTTCTCGCGCATCATGACGCGGTTACGGGCCTCGCCAATCGCATTCAATTGCGCGAGCACATCGAGAAGACCGTCACGGATCTGGGAGGCGGAGGACATGCGGCCGTGCTGTGCCTCGATCTCGACAACTTCAAGACCGTGAATGATACCTTGGGGCATTCCGTCGGCGACATGTTGCTGTGCGCGGTTGCCAAGCGATTGCAGGCTCTCGTGCGCGATCAGGATCTGGTTTCGCGAACGGGAGGCGACGAGTTCGCCATCGTGCAGTCCGGCGCCGAGCCGGCGATGCAGGCCGCTGCCGCGCTCGCGACCCGCATCGTCGAGACCCTGGGTGCGCCGTTCGAGATCGGCGATCATACCGTCGTGATCGGCGCAAGCGTCGGCATCGCGATTGCACCGGACGATGGCAACGATCCGGATCAGCTTCTAAAGAACGCCGATATGGCGCTTTATCGTGCCAAGGGAGCCGGGCGGGCGCAATTTCATTTCTTCGAGACCGGAATGGACGTCAGAGCCCAGGCCCGGCGTCTCCTCGAACTCGATCTTCGCAAGGCCGTCGGTGCCGGCGAGTTCGAACTCTTCTATCAACCCATCGTCAATCTCGCGGCAAACCGCATCACCGGTTTCGAAGCGCTGCTGCGCTGGAATCATCCGATGCGCGGGAGGGTCGCGCCCAACGAGTTCATCCCGCTGGCGGAGGAAACCGGCCTGATCGTGCCGATTGGCGAGTGGGTCATCCGCCGGGCCTGCAAGGACGCCAAGATGTGGCCGTCCGATCTGAATGTTGCAGTGAATGTCTCGCCCGTGCAGTTCCGCAACAAGAGTCTGGCGATGACCGTGACGTCGGCCGTCGCGTCATCCGGCTTGTTGCCGAGCCGGCTGGAGCTCGAGATCACGGAAACCGTGCTGATGCACGACACGCGCGAGACAATGGCGACGCTGCACCAGTTGCAGGAGCTCGGCGTTCGAATCTCGATGGACGATTTTGGCACCGGCTATTCGTCGCTGAGCTATCTTCGCAGCTTTCCTTTCGACAAGATCAAGATCGATCAAAGCTTCGTCAGGGACCTCCTCGACAAGCCCGATGCGATCGGGATCATCCGTGCGATCACGAGCCTTGGCCGGAGCATGGGCGTCACCACGACGGCGGAAGGCGTCGAGACCCAGGAGCAGCTCGACCAAATGCGCGAAGAGGGGTGCACCGAAGTGCAGGGCTATTTCTACAGCCGCCCCGTTCCCGCCGGCGAAATTGCCGGACTGCTCACAGGCTTCCGGGATCGTGCCGAGGCGGCGGCCTGATCGCTATCAAAAGCTATTCCGCCGCGGGCGAGATGATGCCCGCCGGCTTGGACGGCGTCCGCGCCGTCGTCCCGGCATGGTGCGCGTCCGTTTCATGGCCGGTATCGTGGTCGGCGGTCGAGACGATCAGCCGCTTGCCGACGCGCCAGATCAGCGAGCCGATATCGTCCATCACCATGAACATCGCCGGCACGAAGACCAGCGACAATACGGTCGAGAATATCAGCCCGCCGATCACGGCGAGCGCCATCGGCGAGCGGAACTCGCCGCCGGCGCCGACCGCGAGCGCGCTCGGCATCATGCCGGCGACCATCGCGATCGTGGTCATCACGATCGGACGCGCGCGCTTCATGCCGGCGTCGATCATCGCTTCGTCGCGCGGATTGCCGGCCCGGATCGATTCGATGGCGAACTCCACCAGCATGATCGCGTTCTTGGTGACGATGCCCATCAGCATCAAAATGCCGATCCACACCGGTGTGGTGAGCTGCTTGCCTGTCAAGAGCAGCGCGGCGATGGCGCCGCCGATCGACAAGGGCAGCGAGAACAGGATCGTGATCGGTTGCAGGAAGGTGCCGAACAGCAGCACCAGCACGGCGTAGACCATCATCAGCCCTGCGGTGATCGCGGTGGCAAAACCCTCGGACAATTCGTTCAGGCTCTCGGCGTCGCCCGAGGGATTGACCCTGACGCCCTTCGGCAGCGTCTTCATGACCGGCAGTTCGTGGATCATCTTGGTGGCGTCGCCGAGCGCGGCGGAACCGACGAGGTCGGCGGCGACGGTGGCCTGGCGCTCGCGGTCGTAGCGGTTGATGCTGGTCGGGCCCTGGTCGAGCTTGATGTCGGCCACCACCGACAGCGGCACGCCGCCTTTTTCGCCATGCTGGCCGAGCGGCACCCGCAGCTGTTCGAGCGTCCTCAAATTGCCGCGTGCGGAATCCTCGAGCTGGACGCGGATCGGCACCAGGCGGTCGCCGGCGTCGAATTTGGCGAGCGCCGGGCCGACATCGCCGATGGTGGCGACGCGGACGGTCTGTGAAAGGCTTTCGGTGGAGACGCCAAGCCTCGCTGCGAGGTCGGCGCGCGGCTGGACGCGCAGTTCCGGGCGCTCCAGCGCGGTTTCCGGGGTCACATTTGAGATGATCGGGATCCGCTTCATCTGGATCGCCAGCTCGTTGGCGACTTCATTGACGATATTGCTGTCGATCCCGGTGACGACGAGCGAAATGGCGCGCAAGCCGTTCTCGTCGAGAAACCAGAAGCGGATGTCGGGAACGCCTTCGAGGTCCTTGCCGATCTCGAGTTCGAGTTCGCGCTGCGTGATCCTGCGTTCGGTCTTCGGCGTGTAGTTGATGATCAGCGCCGCGCGGCGCACCTCCTGCGTTCCCGGCGGGACGCGCCCGCCGTCGACGAAAACGCTGCGTACCTCGGGCCGCTTGCGCAGGCGCGCGACGATGTCCTCGGTAACCCCTTCGGTATAGGCGAGCTGCGAGCCCGGCGGCAGCTCCATCGCGAGCAGCGAGCGCGCGGTGTCCTGGGCCGGCAGGAAGCCCTGCGGCAGCAGCGTGATGCTCCAGATCGAGGCGGCGAAGATCGCAAAGCCGATCAGCACGGTGATGAAATAATGCTTCACCGACCATTTGACGACGTTGTGATAGGCGTTCAGCACGCGGCCCGGCGGCAGCTCGGCGTGCGCATGGTGTTTCAGGAAGTATGCGGCCAGCATCGGTGTGACGAAACGCGCGGCGAGCAGCGAGAAGAACACCTGCACCGACACTGTGATGCCGAACTGCTTGAAGAACTGGCCGGCAATGCCGGACATGAAGCTTGCGGGGGCAAAGATCGCAATGATGGTCAGGCTGATCGCGATGACGGCAAGACCGATCTCGTCGGCCGCTTCGAGCGCCGCGCGATAGGGGGTCTTGCCCATGTTCATGTGGCGGACGATGTTCTCGATCTCGACGATGGCGTCGTCGACCAGGATGCCGGTCGAGAGCGTGATAGCAAGGAACGAGACCAGGTTGAGCGAAAAGCCCAGAAGGTCCATCGCCCAGAAGGCCGGGAAGATCGATAGCGGCAGCGAGATCGCGGCAATCACGGTGGCGCGGATGTCGCGCAGGAACAGCAGCACGATCACCACGGCCAGAATGGCGCCCTCGAACAAGGTGGAGATCGCGGCCTCGTAGTTGCCCTTGGTGTAGTCGACCGAGGTGTCGATCAGCTTGAGGTCGACATCCGGGTAGGCCACTTTCAGCGCGTCGATCCGCTTCTGCACCGCGGCCGCGACCACCACGTCGCTGGCGCCCTTGGAGCGCTTGATGCCGAGCGCCACCACCGGCTCGCCGTTATAGCGCGCAAACGTTCGGCGGTCGGCGATGGTGTCGGTGACGGTGCCGAGGTCGTCGAGGCGCACCTCGCCGCCGCCGAACAGCGGAATCATCGTGCCGGCGAGATCGTTCAGCGTCTTGGCGCCGGCGAGGGTGCGGATCGCCTGGTCATCCTTGCCGATCTCGGCGCGTCCGCCGGCGAGGTCAACGTTGGTGCCGCGTAAAAACTGGCTGACATTGACGGCGGTCAGCCCCATCGCCTGCAGCCGATCGGGGTCGAGCGAGACCAGAATCTCGCGCTCGACACCGCCGATACGCTCGACCTGCGCCACGCCGCGCACGCCCTGCAGCGCGCGTTTCACCACATCGTCGACGAAGTAAGACAGCTGCTCCGGCGTCTTGCCGGGCGAGATCGCGGCATAGGTGACGATCGGCAGACCGATCACGTCGACGCGCTGGATCAGCGGCTCGTTGACGTTCTGCGGCAGGTTGGCGCGCACCCGCGTCACCGCGTCCTTGACGTCATTGAGCGCGCGGTCGGTGTTGGTCTCCAGCGCGAACTGGATGGTCGTCACCGACAATCCGTCGGTGATGGAGGAGGAAATGTGCCGCACGCCCTCGACGCCGGAGACGCCATCCTCGATGGTCTTTGTGACCTGCGATTCGAGCTCGGCGGGTGCCGCGCCGAACTGCGCGACCGCGACCGAGATGACGGGGATGTCGGCCGACGGCAGGCGGGTCACCGCGAGCTTTGTGAAGCTCACCCAGCCGAGCACGAGCAGGATGATCGAAAACACCACCGAGGGCAGCGGATTGCGGATCGACCATGCGGAGATGTTGAGAGCCATCAGCGTACCCGGGTCCGGTCGGCGTCTTCGGCCAACATGGTCTTGACCTGGTCGCCATCATGCAACGAACTGCCGGCATCGGCCACCACCATCTCGCCGACATCGAGACCTTCGAGAATTTCGGTCGCGGTGTCGGATACGAGCCCGACGCGGACCTTGCGCGTTTCGATTGTGTTGCCCTTCACCACCTGCACTGTCAGATGATCGATCGCTTTCCGCGGAACCGCGACGCCGCAGCTACGCTTGGCATCGATGTTGGCGCGCGCGAACATGCCGACCTTGAGCTGCGGATTGTTGGTCATCGAAATCCTGACATGACCGAGCTGCGTCGCGCGATCGATCTGCGGCGACACCAGGCGGACCCGCCCGATCAGGTCGGGCGAATCGTCCCGGCTGATGCGCGCGGTCGCGCCGACGCCGAGCTTGAGCAGGTGGACGCTCGGCACCTCGGCGTCGAGCTCGAGCTCGTTGCCAACAGCGATGCGGAACATCGGTCCGGCCTGTGGCGATGCAGGCGCGCCGACGATGGTCCTGACCTCGGTGACGAGGCCCGCGGCCGGCGCGCGCAGCGGGATCGGGCCGGATTTCGCGCCGCCGGCAGGGGCGCCCGGTTGTTGCGGCGGCGGGCTCAGACGCGCCAGCTCCTGGTTCTCCGTCACGGTGTCACCCTCGTGAACGAAGAGGTCGGTGACCCTGGAACCTTCCTGGTCCGCGCCGACCACGGCCTCGCGGCGCGGCACTACGAAGCCGGTGACGCGGACGAGGTCCGAGAAGCAGGCATTGGTCGACTTGGTGACCACGACCAGCGGCTGTCCCTGCGTTTCCTTCTCGGCGGGGCGCGAGCGGTGCTCGAACCAGTAGACGCCGCCGACCAGGACAAGAAAGAACGCCGCGCCCGCGGCAGGTTTCAGGTACTCGGAAAGCATCATCGCCGGATCAGTCCATGGCAGAGTTCATGGGGTGTGAGGCAGAGGTCGCGTGCCGTCGCGATGGTTTCCGAGGGCGCGACGTCCCGCGAGACAGCAGGACCTGGCGAAAACAGCCAGGCCGACCTGCCATCCGACACGGATGATGACCTCACTTGGCCGCCGCGGTCTTGTTCTCCATGTTCACCACCTGCACCCGGCGGTTCACTTCGGCGAGCGGATGGGTTGGGTCCTTCAGCTTGCTCTTGCCATATCCGACAGTCACGAGGTCGGCTGCCGCGATGGCGTATTTGTCCATCAAATAGCGCTTGATCGAATCGGCGCGCCGTTCGGAAAGGTCCTGATTGTAGGTCTCGCTGCCGGCCGCATCGGTATGGCCGGCAACGATGAAGGTCGAGCCTTTCAGGTCGGCGTTGGTCAGCGCACGGCCGAGCGACTGCACCAGCGGCAGCGACTTCTGGCTGATCTCGGCGGAGTTGTAGTCGAAGGTGATTTCGAGATCGATGTTTGGCTTGCTCGTGGCGATGGTGGCGATTTCCTCGCGTTCGGTCGCCGACAGCGACCGGCTCGTCCGCCCGCGGATGGCCTGGACGAATTTTGCTTCCGCTGCGGCAGCAGTCGGATCGGCCTGGGGCGTTTGCGGTCCGAGCGAGAGGCCGCGGGTCAAGGGAGCCTTCTTGACGGGGGCCAGCGCCTGCAGGATCTGGTCTTCGGTGATGCCGTCTTCGGCGCGCGCGGTTCCCCCCATGATGGACAACGCGGCGCCGATGATCACGGTCGATAGGATTGCGGTGACCCTCGCGCGCCCGAATGGTTTCGACATTGCCAGTCCCTCCTGCCCTGTCTGAAGCGAATTTCAGGACCGCGTCGCAAACAGCGCGCGGCGGTCCGCCCGATTAGTCTTGGCCATTTAGTCTTGGCCATTGTCGCCCCGGTTCGGCGGCGCCGGCCAAAAAACCCAAAAATATCAATGGACGCCGTAGCCTTCGTACTCCTGGACGATGTTCGGATCCATCGCCTTGGCGTTGGCGATGTCGAGAGCGCCTTCCGACGCCGCGCCGTTGCGCTGCTTGGCGAGACCGCGTCCATAGAGCGACGAGGTCAGCCGCGGATTGAGTTTCAGCGCCGCCTCGAAATCCGCCATGGCATTCTTGGTTGCGCCGGCCTTCAGGTTGACGAGGCCGCGGCTGTCCAGCGCGTCGATGAAGTTCGGGCGCAGGCGCAGCGCCTCGTTGCAATCCTTCAGCGCCGCCTGCAGGTCTCCGACCACGGCGCGCACCCAGCAGCGGTTGTTGAGGGCCTCGACGTCCTTGGGATTCAAGCGGATCGTGTCATCAAAATCCTTGATCGCGAGACTGTAGGCGCCCTTGCTGGCATAGACCTGGCCGCGCCGGTAGAGCGCATTGATGTCATCCGGATTGGCGCTGATCTTCTCGGTCAGGCTCTTGATCGTCGGATCGTCATTGAGCGCGGTCTGCGGCGACCCGGTGCTAACGCTGGCTGGCTTGTCGGATGGGGCGGCGCTTGGGGTCGGGCTTGGACGGGTTCCCGGGCTGATCGCTGGACCCGGCGTCGCGATGACGACCTGGGTCTGGGTCGGACTTGGCGTTGCCGTCACGACCTGGCTCGGTGTGGGCGTCGGGGTCGTCACCACCTGGCTTGGTGTCGGGGTCGGCGTCGGAGTTGCGACGACGGCCTGGGTCGGCGTGGGGGACGGCGCCGGCGTCGGCGTGAAGGTGGTCACCGCGGCGCCCGCATTCGGGCGGGTGCCGCCGGCGCCTGGAATGAAAGAAAAATCTTCTGCCAGCGACGACGAGATCCAGGGCACCTGTTCCTGACGCGAGGCCCGCGTCACGCCGACCCTGGTACGGTTGAGCGTTTCCTCCGCCATCAGATCCGGAACGCGGATTTCCTTGAGCAGCTCCTGCACGAACAGGCTGTGATCACCGCCGGCATCGGAGACCACGGAACTCAGCGCCGCCGAATACATCACCAGCGTACCGTTCGGCGCGATCACCGGCGCGAGCCCGGCCGAGAAGCTGCGAAACCGTCGCTCATAGGGGTTACGCCGGGAGGCATCGATCAGGGCGATCTTGACGCCGGCACCGCGGCTGTTGATCTCGCCCAGCACGGTCTCGAGGCTAAGACCGTCGCGCCGCACATCGGACTCGGTCCAGATCTGCGCGTCGACCGGGATCATGTAGCTTTGCCGCGCGGATTGCACGCCGAAGCCCGAGAAGAAGATCAGCGCGACGGAGCCGGGCTTGATCTTGCCGTACAGCCGGTCGCAGGCCCGCCGCATCGCCTCCCCGGTTAGGTTCTCGCCGATCTCGACCGCAAAACCATCGCGCTTGAGTTCGTCGGCCACATCGCGGGCGTCGTTGACGGGCTCCTTCAGCGGCGCGTCGGCGTCCGGGTATTTGGCGTTCCCGATGACGAGGGCGTAGCGGTCACCCGCGGCCAATGATGGCGCCGACGATGCGACCGCGAAAAGGCAGGCAAAAAGCAATGCAAGACGGATGTTCATAATGACGGCGGTCCAGGATCCCAGCGAGGAAGACGCCGATCCGGCTCGGCGACCTTCCTTCCACACCGAGGGCATTATCAAATCGCGGTCTCGACGCGTCAACCGTTGGGCGACTGTCCTAATTGGCGATGGACAGGGGGCTTGCGCGCGGCTGCGGCGAGGGGCCGCGGATTTTTGGCTGCGGCGAGGATGAACGCCCTGAACGAGGGCGCGCCGACCGCACTGTGATTGGCCTCACATTGCGACCGCATTGCGTCATCTGCTCAGCGATGCAGGCGGATCATTTGACCTTTTCGCGCGGCGGTGGCTTGGTGCGGACCCACTGAAAACCAAGAAGAAGCGAGAGCCATGGGACACGCCCACGAAATCTATGCGCTGCGCTACGCGACGATGTCGCAGCGCACTCCCCACATGAATTTCCTGCTGCCCGACCCGCATGACACCACGGCGGCCGACCTCGATTATTTCGTCTGGCTGATCCGGGCTGACGGCCGCGACGTCCTGGTCGATACCGGTTTCAATGCCGAGGAGGCGGCGCTGCGCAGCCGCAAGCTGACGCTCAATCCGGTTGATGCGCTGGCGGCCTTCGGCGTTGCGGCCGCTGACATCAACGACGTGATCGTGACGCATCTGCATTACGACCATGCCGGCAATCTCGACCGCTTTCCGAACGCGCGCTTTCACCTGCAGGAACGCGAGATGAGCTATGCCACCGGCCGCTGCATGTGCAACGGCCTGCTCCGCCATCCGTTCTCGGTCGAGCACGTCACGCTGATGGTGCGCCATGTCTATGGCGAGCGCGTCACTTTCCATTCCGGCGACGGCGCGGTCGCGCCCGGCATATCAGTGCATCGTGTCGGGGGCCATTCCGACGGCTTGCAGGTGGTGAAGGTCGAGACCGCGCGGGGACCTGTGGTGCTGGCCTCCGACGCGACGCATTACTACGCCAACCTGCAGAAGCGGAGCCCGTTTCCGATCGTCTACAATATCGGCGACATGGCGCTGGGCTGGGAGATCGTCGAGCGGCTCGCCGGTCATCCGGATCGCTACATCCCGGGCCACGATCCGCTGGTTGCCGAGATCTATCCGCGCGCCAGCGACAAGGTCGATGCCTTCGCGCTGCACGTCGAGCCATCGCGCTCGTTTGTGAAGTAGGATTCAACTGTCGTCCCGGCCAAGCGAACTCTGGCGGCGCGGAGCGCCGCCCAGAGTGAGCGCAGAGCCGGGACCCATACCCACAGGAAATTGTTGTTGCGAAGACGGGCACCGCAGCTCTATTGATGGCGTCTGCGGTATGGGTCCCCGCTCCAGTGCGCAATTGCGCACAAGGTGGGAACGACGTGGTTCAATACGCGCCCTTGGCGTCCGCTTCCTCGCTGGTCTGCACCAGGTCGAGGCTTTGCTCGATCTTTCCGAGCAGCGTGCTCAGGACCTCGCGTTCGCGCTTCGAAAGGCAGGACAGAATCTCCTGCTCACGGTGCAGCAGGCGCGGGATCAGCTCCTCATAGAGCGTACGTCCCTTGCGCGTCAGCTGCAGACGGAACTCGCGGCGGTCGGCGGCATTTTCGACCCGCTCGATCACCTTCCGTTGCAACAGTGTCGTCACCGCGCGGCTGATCGTGGATTTGTGTGTCCGCGTGCAGTCGGAGATGTATTGCGCGCTGCAGGCATCGCGCCGGAAGCCGAGCGTCGCCAGCACCCGCCACTCCGGAATGTCCAGGCCGTACCGCTCCTGATAGTCGGCGGCGAGCGCGGCCGAGACCTCGGCGGCCAGCCGGTTCAGGCGGAACGGCACGAAGCGGAACAGATCGAGCCGCGCGCCAGCCGCTGCGACGGTCGCTGTCGCTGCGCGCGCGCCGGGCGCGGCGCCGTTCCTTGCGGCCTTGGCCCGCTTGCCCGCGCCGCCAGCGTCGTCATTCGAAGATGCCGTCCTCAAAATCGCTTCCTTTTCAGGGTTGACGTCGCATCGTGCCGGGCTAGAATAGTTGCAACTGAAACTAATTGGCAAGCCCGGAAATTTCTTCAGGTTGCGATCGGAAGAAAAAAGGGCAGGTGAGGAATGTCGCAAGCGAGCACTGAGGCCAAAACCCAGTTCAAGACCCAGTTCGGTTATCGCCGTCATGGCGATCAGGATCACGCGGCAGGTCAGGTGGCCGAGCATGCGGTTGTCGTGGTCGGCGCGGGCCCGGTCGGGCTGTCGCTCGCCATCGATCTTGCGCAGCGCGGCCAGAGCGTCGTGCTGCTCGACGACGCCGACCGCATCGGCGAGGGCTCGCGCGCGATCTGCTTTTCCAAACGCTCGCTGGAATATTGGGACCGGCTCGGCGTCGGCCAGAGGATGGTCGACAAGGGCGTGGTATGGAGCGTCGGCAAGATCTTTCACGGCAACGCCCAGCTCTATCAGTTCAACCTGTTGCCCGAACGGGGCCACAAGCGGCCGGCCTTCATCAACCTGCAGCAGTTCTATGCCGAGGCCTATCTGGTCGATCGGGTCGAGCAGTTGCCGCAGATCTCGCTGCGCTGGCGCAACAAGGTAGTCGGTCTCGCGCCGCGCAATGACGGCGTGACGGTCCAGGTCGAAACGCCCGACGGGCCGTATGCCCTGCACGCGCAATATGTGATCGCTTGCGACGGGGCGCGCTCGTCGCTGCGGCAGATGGTGGGCGCGGAGTTTGCCGGCCAGGTGTTCGAGGACCAGTTCCTGATCGCCGACGTCAGGATGACGGCGGCATTCCCGACCGAGCGCTGGTTCTGGTTCGATCCGCCGTTTCATGCCGGCCGCTCGGCACTGCTGCACAAGCAGCCGGACGATGTCTGGCGCATCGACCTGCAGCTCAGCCGCTTCGCCGATCCGGCGGTCGAGAAGCAGCCGGACAATGTGCGGCCGCGCATCGCGCGCATGCTCGGCCATGACAAGTTCGAGTTCGAGTGGATCTCGCTCTACAAGTTCCAGTGCCGCCGCATGGACCGCTTTCTCCACGGCCGGGTGATCTTTGCCGGCGATGCCGCGCATCAGGTCTCGCCGTTCGGGGCGCGCGGCGCCAATTCGGGCCTGGAGGATGCGGAAAACCTCGGTTGGAAGCTCGATCGTGTGCTGCGTGGCAGCTCGCCGGAAGCCCTGCTGGAGAGCTATCACATTGAGCGCAGCGCGGCGGCCGACGAAAACATCCGGGAATCGACCCGCTCCACCGATTTCATGGCGCCGAACTCGCACCAGGAGGCGCGGCTGCGCAAGGCGGTGCTGTCGCTCGCCAAGGAGACCGAGTTCGGCAAGCGCATGGTCAATGGCGGCCGGCTCTCGGTGCCGACGATCTACGACACGCCGCTCTCGACCGCCGATATCGACGAATGGCGTGGCGGCCCCCGGCCGGGGACGTCGATGCCGGACGCGCCGCTGGCGCTGCGCGATGGGCAGGCGAGATTTCTGACTGAGGCGTTTATCAGCGTCGGAACGGACTTCACCTTGCTTGGTTTTGCACCGGACGAGGAGCCGGAGGCCGTCAGCGCGATCCGGATCGGCGGCGAGTACGGTTATCTCGATCCGCAGGGGCTTGCCGCCTCGCGCTACGACGCCGAGCGAGGCACTACCTATCTGCTGCGGCCCGACGGCTACGTCGCCGCGCGCTTCAGGCATCCGACGCCCGAACTGCTGGATGCGGCGCTGGCGCGTGCTGCCGGCCGATCTTGAAAAGGCTTAAGCCATGCCGCTCTCGACCAATTCGAATTTTTCGAAGCCCGATGACGCGTTCCGCGCCGTTGTCGAGGCGCATCGGGGCCTCAGCGACGAGCAGAGCGCCGATCTCGATGCGGCCCTCGTTCTCATCCTCGCCAACCATATCGGCGACATCGACGTGCTGCGCGAGGCGGTTGCGCTCGCCAGGCGCCGTGTGCTCGACGTTCAGCAGCAGCAGCAACAACAGCAGCAATAGAGTTTGAGGAAAAATTGATGGCGAAAGGTTTCGCATCGACCGGCGATCTCGCCGAGAAGAAGATCACGTTTTCCGAGATCGGCAGCGATCTCTATGCCTTCACCGCGGAGGGCGATCCGAATTCCGCTGTCGTGGTCGGCGAGGACGGTTGCCTGGTGTTCGATGCGCAGGCGACGCCTGCGATGGCGAGCAAGGTGATCGAACGGGTGAAGACCGTCACCGACAAGCCGATCAAATATGTCGTGCTGTCGCATTATCACGCGGTGCGCGTGCTCGGCGCTTCGGCCTATCGGGCTGAGGCGATCGTCGCCTCCGAGGAGACGCGGCGCCTCGTCGCCGAGCGCGGTCAGCAGGACTGGGATTCCGAATATGGCCGCTTCCCGCGCCTGTTCCAGGATGCGGAGAGCATTCCCGGCCTCACTTGGCCGACGCTGACCTTTGACGGCGAGATGACGATCCATCTCGGCAAGCGCGAGGTGCGCCTGATGCAGCTCGGCGCCGGACATACCTCCGGCGATATCGTCGCCTGGGTGCCAGATGCCGGGGTGATGCTCTCGGGCGACCTGATCGAATATCACTCGGCCTGCTATTGCGGCGACGCCTATTTGCGCGAATGGCCGGCGACGCTAAACGAGATCCTGGCATTCAATCCGAAGGCGATCGCGCCGGGCCGCGGCGACGCGCTGAAGGGTGCACAGACCGTGCGTGAGGCGATCGCGATGACGCGCGATTTCGTCACCACGCTTTTTGGCGCAGCCGAAATGTCCGTGGCCAAGGGCCGCAGCCTGAAAGAGTCGATGGCCGCGACGCGCGAGGTCATGGATCCGAAATTCGAAAAGTTTGCGATCTACGAGCACTGCCTGCCGTTCAACGTCTCTCGGGCCTATGACGAGGCCTCGGGCATCGATGATCCGGTGATCTGGACCGACAAGCGCGATCGCGAGATGTGGGCCGCCCTACAAGGAGGATAGTCATGAATATCAACACCTCTCCGGCAACCCTGGGCAAGAGCTCGGCGCAGGTCACGCCGGGCTACATGTCCGGCTTCGGCAATTCATTCGAGACCGAGGCACTGCCCGGCGCGCTGCCGATTGGGCGCAACTCGCCGCAGCGCTGCGCCTACGGGCTCTATGCCGAGCAATTGTCAGGCTCGCCCTTCACCGCGCCGCGCGGCACCAATGAGCGGTCCTGGCTCTATCGCATCCGGCCGTCGGTCAAGCATTCCGGCCGTTTTGCGCGCGTCGATGCCGCCCTGTGGCGCACCGCGCCGTGCCATGAGCAGGAGATCGTGGTCGAACAGCTGCGCTGGGACCCGACGCCGATCCCGCAAGCCGAGATGACGTTTCTGCAGGGCGTGCAGACTATGACCACGGCCGGCGACGCCGCGACCCAGTGCGGCATGGCTGCGCATGTCTATCTCATCACAAAATCCATGGTCGATCAGCATTTCTACAATGCCGACGCCGAGATGATGTTCGTGCTGCAGCAGGGACAATTGCGCTGCGTCACCGAGTTCGGCCGCATCGATGCCGAGCCGGGTGAGATTGTTGTCATTCCGCGCGGCGTCAAGTTCCGCGTGGAAATTCCCGCGGGGCCGGCACGCGGCTATCTCTGCGAGAATTACGGTGGCGCGCTGACGCTGCCGGAGCGCGGCCCGATCGGCGCCAATTGCCTGGCCAATGCACGCGACTTCCTCACGCCCGTCGCGGCCTATGAGGACAAGGACACGCCCACGGAGCTGTTCGTCAAATGGGGCGGCGCGCTGTTCAAGACCGAATTGCCGCACTCGCCGATCGATGTCGTCGCCTGGCACGGCAATTACGCGCCCTACAAATACGATCTGCGCAGCTTTTCACCGGTTGGCGCGATCGCCTTCGATCATCCGGATCCCTCGATCTTCACCGTGCTGACCTCGCCGTCGGAGACCGCGGGCACTGCGAACATCGATTTCGTGATCTTTCCGGAGCGCTGGATGGTCGCCGACAACACGTTTCGACCGCCCTGGTATCACATGAACATCATGAGCGAGTTCATGGGCCTGATCTATGGCGTCTATGATGCAAAGCCGCAGGGCTTTGTGCCAGGCGGCATGTCGCTGCACAATTGCATGCTGCCGCACGGTCCGGACCGCGAGGCGTTCGAGCATGCGAGCAATGGCGAGCTGAAGCCGGTGAAACTCACCGACACCATGGCCTTCATGTTCGAGACACGCTTTCCCCAGCGCATCACCGCGCACGCGGCAACCACAGCCACGCGCCAGCACGACTACGCCGATTGCTGGAAGGGCCTCGACAAGCGCTTCGATCCGAACAAGCCCTGACGCACTGACCCTCCCCATCCAGGAAGGGTGGCAACCAGTTTATGGCGACCATGCATCCCAACGATCCAAAGCTCCGGTCCTTCATCGACGTCGCGCCGACGTCGGACTTTCCGATTCAGAATCTTCCTTACGGTGTGTTCTCCGCCCGCGGCCTTGCGCCACGCATGGGTGTCGCCATCGGCGACTACATCCTCGACCTCTGGGAACTCGAGCAGGACGGCCGTCTCGACGTTGGCGATCCCGGCACATTTGCCGTCGGGCTCAATCACTTCATGTCGAAGGGCCCAAAAGTCTGGTCGCAAGTGCGTGCGCGTATTAGCGAGCTGCTGCGCGCCGATCACCCGGAGCTGCGCGACAATGAAGAGCTGCGCCGGCGGGCGCTGGTGCCGATGCGCGAGGCAAAACTGCATTTGCCGATCACAGTCTCCGGCTACACCGATTTTTATTCGTCGAAGGAGCACGCCACCAATGTCGGCGTGATGTTCCGCGGCAAGGACAATGCGCTGCAGCCGAACTGGCTGCACATGCCGATCGGCTATAACGGCCGCGCCTCGACAGTCGTGGTGTCCGGCACCAGGGTGAAGCGGCCGCGCGGCCAGCTGAAGCCGCCGAACGCGGATAACCCAAGTTTTGGCCCTTGCAAGCGGCTCGACTTCGAGCTCGAAATGGGCGTCGTGGTCGGCCAGCCCTCTGCGATGGGCGAGATGCTCAGCGAGGCGCAGGCCGAAGCCATGATCTTCGGCTTCGTTTTGCTCAACGACTGGAGCGCGCGCGATATCCAGCAATGGGAATATGTGCCGCTCGGCCCGTTCCAAGCCAAGGCGTTCGCGACCTCGATCAGCCCGTGGGTGGTGACGAGGGAGGCGCTGGAGCCGTTTCGCCTGCACGGGCCGGTGCAGGATCCCGCGCCGCTGCCTTACCTGAAGCAGACGCAGCCGAACAATTTTGATCTCGCGCTCGACGTCTCCTTGCGCACCGCCGACATGAACGCGGCGCAAAGCATCTGCCGCACCAATTTCAAATACATGTACTGGTCCTCGGTGCAGCAGCTCGTGCACCACGCCTCGAGTGGCTGCGCGATGAATGTCGGCGATCTCCTGGGCAGCGGCACCATCTCGGGGCCCGAAAAGCATCAGCGCGGCAGTCTGTTGGAAATCAGCTGGAATGGATCGGAGCCGATCGAGCTTCCAGGCGGCGCAAAGCGCACCTTCCTCGAAGACGGCGACCAGCTCGTCATGCGCGGCTGGTGCCAGGGCGAAGGTTATCGCGTCGGGTTTGGCGAGGTCGAGGGCACGATTGTGCCGGCGGAGTGAGCCCGTCCGTCATTGCGAGGCGCGAAGCGCCGAAGCAATCCAGGATCCCACCGTGGAAAGATTCTGGATTGCTTCGCTGCGCCCGCAATGACGAGTTGGTACAGCTCACCGCGCTTCCGGCGGCACATCCCTGATTCGCGTCGCGTGCGCGGCGACCTCGTCGCGCGAATATTTCAGCTGCACGCGCTTGTCCGACGGCGGATGGCTTTGCACGCACACGCCGTTCCGCCATGGCTTTGCCGGCCGGATCGGTCGCGGCACAAAGCCGCCGCCGCAGTTCGGGCAGACGTTGAACAGTCTTGTTTCGACGCAGTCGGCGCAGAACGTGCACTCGTAGGAACAGATGCGCGCCTCAGTCGACGCGGGCGGCAGGTCCTTGTCGCAGTATTCGCAGTTGGGGCGCAGCTGCAGGGCCATGGTTCTCTCGTCGGCTGAAAACGGCACATCATCGCAACAGGCGACCGGAAAGCGAATGCCGAATTTCCCTCGATTTGCGCCGTTCCCTGCGTCTCCGTTGCCCGCACGCGGGCAGAGGTGATCATGGTACGATCTGCTTCAGCGGCAGCCTCGCGCTTTCCTTCAGCCGTTCCAGCACGATCGATGAGCGCACATGGGCCACGCTTGGATGTGGCATCAGCACGTTGTTGACGATATCGGACAGACCCTTGAGGTCGCGCAGCACCGCCTTCAGCAGGTAATCGGCGTCGCCGGTCAGCGCATAGGCCTCCTGGATGTCGTCGACCCGGGTGACCAGCGCGCGAAACTTTTTCGCATTGTCCGGTGAATGGGTCGCAAGCGTGATCTGGATGAAGGCGATCAGGTTGAAGCCGAGCGCCTCGCCGGCAAGGCTCGCCCGGTAGCCGGCGATCACCTTTTCCTCCTCCAGCCGGGCGCGGCGCCGCGAGCATTGCGAAGCGGAGAGGCCGACGAGATCGGCAAGCTGCTGGTTGGTCAGCCGGCCGTCATCCTGCAAGGCCGCCAAAATCTTCAGGTCCGCCCCATCTACAGCGATCATGCATAGAATCCAGGAATTGTGCACGAAGTGTGCATCATCCTAGCGAACCGTCGGCCAGTTTGCATGCACTTTGCAAGCCACATGCGGCAAGATGTCTGCATCAGATCAGGGAGAATCGCCCATGGGGCCGTTTCCGCACAATGCGCCGCCCGCCACCATCAGCGCCGACAATCCGATGGGCACCGACGGCTTCGAATTCGTCGAGTATGCCCATCCCGAGCCGGAGATGCTGCACGCGCTGTTCGCCCAGATGGGCTATCGGCCCGTGGCGCGTCATCGCACGAAAAACATCACGCTCCATCGCCAGGGGGACATCAATTATCTCGTCAACGCGGAGGGCGGAACGCACGGCTTCGACTTCGTCCGGGAGCACGGTCCCTGCGCGCCGGCGATGGCGTTCCGCGTGGTCGACGCTGAGGCAGCCTATCGGCGCGCGCTCGCGCTCGGCGCGGAGCCCGCCGAGATGCCGGCCGGGCGCAAGACGCTGAATGTGCCCGCCGTCAAGGGCATCGGCGGCAGCCTCCTGTATTTCGTTGATCGCTATGGCGCCAAGGGGTCTCCCTATGACGCCGAGTTCGA
>Ga0070710_10000417_pt1 | contig 19992 bp, 23 predicted proteins | sample LARL52metaG_FD_65454 | JGI IMG/M metagenome (GOLD analysis project Ga0070710, IMG submission 65454) | Corn, switchgrass and miscanthus rhizosphere microbial communities from Kellogg Biological Station, Michigan, USA - LAR L5-2 metaG | ecosystem: Host-associated > Plants > Roots > Rhizosphere ... | reverse complement strand
TGATGAACCGCCTGATGGGCCACAACATGATGCGCAAGGACGGCGAGGCGCATATGAGCGAGCGCGCCGCGATGTTCCCGTCGGTGTCGCCGCGCGCGGTGCGCGCGACCTGGCTGACAAAATTCCAGGCCCATGCCGACCGCATCCTCGACGAGCTTTGTCCGCGCGGCGCCGCCGACCTCGTCAAGGCGCTGGCGCTGCCGCTGTCGGCCGAATGCCTGAAGGACGTCACCGGGCTCACCAACATGCGCTTCCAGGACATGGACGCCTGGTCGCAGGCGATGATCGACGGCATCGCCAATTACACCGGCGATGCCGCGGTGGAGGGGCGCTGCAACGCCGCCACCGCCGGCATCGATGCCGCGATCGACGACATGGCCCCGGTGCTCAGGAAGCATCCGGACACTTCGATTCTGAGCGTATTGCTTGCCGCCGGACAGCCGATGGAGAGCGTGCGCGCCAACGTCAAGCTCGCGATCTCGGGCGGGCAGAACGAGCCGCGCGATGCGATCTCCGGCACGGTGTGGGCGCTGCTGAGCCATCCCGCGCAGCTCCGCCTGGTCGTCGAGGGGCGCGCGAAGTGGATCGACGTGTTCGAGGAATACACCCGCTGGATCGCGCCGATCCAGATGTCGCCGCGGCGCGTCGCCAAACCGTGCTCCTATGGCGGCGTCGATTTCGAGCCCGAGGAGCGCGTGTTCTTCATGTTCGGCTCGGCCAATCGCGACGAGGCCTGCTTTGCCGAGCCGGACAGCTTTGACATCACCCGCGATACTTCGAAGAGCATCGCCTTCGGCGCCGGTCCGCATTACTGCGCCGGCGCGTTCGCTTCGCGCGCGATGGTCGCCGACGTGGCGCTGCCCTCGATCTTCACGCGGCTGAAGCATTTGCGGCTCGACGCGAGCGAGCCGGCGAGGATCGGCGGCTGGGCGTTTCGCGGCCTGCTCAATCTGCAGGTCGCATGGGACGTGAGCTGACACGCGCGCAATGCGCGGCGCGGCGAACCTGCCGGCGCGCCCACACCCCACCCATCACGGCAAGTGCAATCGCAGCGACCCAGGCCGCCACGAGCTCGATCGCGCGCAGCAGGAAGGCAGTCAGCACGGCCCAGGATGGTTGCGCCTCCTCCTGATAGCCGATCGGCACGACATCGGGCACGAGCAGCCGCGCGCACGCAAAGGCGACGAGAAAGACGAGCGCGGCCAGTCCAAACACCTTCCATCCCGCGATCATCGCTCTCTCCGTCGCGTCGCCCGTTCCCGCTTACCGTCGGCTTTGTCGCATAAATCGTTGTCGGGTCGATTGATGTTGATCAAGCGGGCGCGGCACTTGCGCGCAATTGCTGGCGTCTGCAACCGTCTGCTAGACAGCTCTGAGAATCAGTGGGAGTTGCTGACGTGGCGGAGAGTAATGTTGCACGACGAGGCCGAGCGGGGCCGCCGGGCCCGCGCGGACCGGCAGGCAAAGTTGGGCCGCAGGGCAAGCGCGGCGAAGCGGGGCCGCAGGGCAAGCCGGGCCCGCAAGGCGCGCCCGGTCCGCGCGGCGAGCAAGGTCCTCCGGGATCGCTGCCGCCGATCGAAGAGGTGATGCCCTGGCTGCATCAGGTGTTCGAGGCCTTCGAAGATTATCGCCGGCAGCGCGAGCGCGAGGCAGCCGAACGCGAGGAGCTCGCAGCCCAGCAGCGCGAGGCGCTCAAGATCTTCGAGAACGCCGACATCAGCGATGACGATGTCGACGACGACGGCCGGGGCAGGAAAAAGAAGGACAAGAAGAAGCACAGGAAGCACAAGCACAGGAAGGACGCGAACAACGACCAGGAATAAGCGCTGCGTGATCCTGCGAAGCGACGCAGCGGGCTTCGCCCATCACGCGGCGGTCAGCGGTCTCGTCTAATTCGCAGAATCGTCTTCGCGCGAGAGGCCCTCGCGCCGGAATTGCCAGCGCATCGCGCAATACCAGGCAGAACCGACGACAACGCCGCCGACCGACAGCATCAGCACATTGCCGCGGTCAAGCGACCTGCTCCATGACAGCATCCACAGCGTCCACAGCACCGCGAAAACGACCGCTCCGAGTTTCAGCGATGTCGACGGACTTTTCGGCATGCGCTGCCCCACCTGATTGATGAAGGCCATGATGCGCCCTGACACGCGCGGGCACCGTGAGCTGCGTCACGGTCGAGCGCCCCGATGGAGGTGCTCCCCCCTCTCCTCGCAAGCGGCAGGGTATCGCATATGGAAAGTCGACGTGATACCAACGGCCTCAACCAATGACTCGTCATGCCCGGCCTTGTGCCGGGCATCCACGTCTTTCTTCCTTATGCGTCAACGACGTGGATGGCCGGGACGAGCCCGGCCAGGACGATGGGGAAACGTCTGCGCCAACGTCTGGTATCGTCAAATGCGATCGCCCTGCCGCACGCGGGAAGAGGTGAACTGAGTGCCTGGAGAAGCGATACCAAACTTCATCCGGCCTCGCCGAACCGCAGGCGCGAGCGCTCCTTCGCCTTCTCGGCCTCGACCGCGCGGTCGCGCGCGGGCGCGTGGGTGTGCAGCGAGGTGAGCAGCCGCCGCGCGGCGTCCGAGACCTCCTCGATGGCGCGGTTGAAGGCCGCCTCATTGGCCTGCGACGGTTTTGTGAAGCCGGAGAGCTTTCGCACGAATTGCAACGCGGAGGCCTGGATCTCGTCCTCGGTCGCGGGCGGCTCGAAGTTGAACAGCGTCTTGATGTTGCGGCACATGATCTCTTCTCCACACGCTTCGTCCACTGCCATGGGACGATTGGCCGGACCCAAATCCTACATCGCAGCCCCGTGCCAGCCCACCATCAGAAGGGAACCGCGACACCGAGCCGCTCGAAAAACGCCCGTCCCTTCTGCGTCATCCGCAGCGCGCGCGCCACGTGCCGCGGCGCCAGGCATCGCGTTTCGATCAGCCGCTTCAGAATCGCATTGGGAAGCGGCCCGGAGAGATGCGGAACCCGCTCGGTCCAGTCGTTGCACAGCCGGCAATGCGGCCCGCGCGCGGCGCTAAAATCGATGTCTTCCGAGCGGCACCATTCGAGTCCGGCATCGGTGATCTCGCCGGCCCGTCCGCTGATCCTGACCAGCCGCTGCCGCACCAGCGCATCGCCGAGCAGCACACCGAGCTGGCCGGCGAGGTGACAATAGCAGCTGCGCGACTGGCGCAGTTCGTCGGCAACCGGACGCCGCTTGCGGGCCGCGCCTGCGGCCTTGGCCGCGAGATTGGCGAGACCTTCGATCAGCGCCGCGGCGTCCTCGTCCACGATCCGGTAGTAGCGGAAGCGCCCTTGCGCGAGCACGGCGAGCAGGTGCGCGTCCACCAGCCGCTGCAGATGCGCGCTGGCGCTTTGCGGCGACACGCCGGCAATCGCCGCCAGTTCTCCGGCCGGCATCGCCTTGCCGCCCGCGAGCGCACCGACGATCGCCTCGCGCGCGGGATCGGACAGCGCCTCCGCGACGCGCGAAAAGCCCGAATGAACCACCGGCCGGGGCGACGGCATGCGAGATCCTGTGAACGATGAGCCGAAAGCAACGTCACTATAGCCGATCGCGGCGGGAACTCATTTCATGATTTCATGAAACGTCACCTGCGCCGGACCTGTCATCCTCGGGGCATGTTCCATGGAGACTCAAGGAGATCGTCATGATCCGCGACACGCAACAGGACGTCGAACGCATCTACCGGCGCTGGGACGAGGCGCTCGGCAACAAGGATCTGGAGGCCTCGCTGTCGCTCTATGCAGACGATGCGAGCATCGAAAGCCCGCTGGTCCGCCACCTGCTCGGCACGCGCGAGGGCATCGTGCAAGGCAAGGACGCGCTGCGCGCCTTCATCACAAAAGTGTTCCAGATCAACCCGCCGGAGCGCAAACGCTTCAAGCAGGGCGTTTTCACCGATGGCCGCGTGCTGACCTGGGAATACCCGAGGGCCACGCCAGGCGGCGACCAGATGGACCTCGTCGAGGTGATGGAGATCGAGGACGGACTGATCAGGCGCCACCGCGTCTATTGGGGCTGGTATGCCCTGAAGGTGCAGGTGCTCGGAGAGGATTAACGCAGGCGACCGATCGCCGCAATTGGCGCGGCCGATGACTCCTCTCACTCGTGATGCCCGGGCTTGTCCCGCGCATCCACGTCTTTCTTCCCAGCCGCATCAAGGACGTGGACGGCCGGGACATCTGCGCGAACGGGCGCGTAAGACGCGCTTCGCGCTCTTGCCCGGCCATGACGATGGGGAAACTTCGGCCGCTGCGATCCCCCTGCCCCGTGCTAGGCTCCGCGCCAAGCGGCAGAAGCCGCATGCGCTCGGGGAGGAAATGATGCTAGTGACGATGTTACGCGCGGCGCTTTCAGCCGTTCTCTTGATGTCGACAGGTGCAATGGCCGCTGATTACCCGACGCCCAGGCAGGGCGAATGGATCGCAAAGGACTTCAAATTCCATAGCGGCGAGGTGATGGGCGAACTGCGGCTGCACTACACGACCGTGGGCGAGCCCAAGGGCGAGCCGGTGCTGGTGCTGCACGGCACCGGCGGTGCGGCGGCCAGCATGCTGACGCCGGCCTTTGCCGGCGAATTGTTCGGGCCGGGCCAGCCGCTCGATGCGCAAAAATACTACATCATCATTCCCGACAATCTCGGCCATGGCCAGTCCTCAAAACCGTCCGACGGGATGAAGACGGCGTTTCCGAAATACGACTATGACGACATGGTCGACGCCCAGCACCGCCTCCTGACCGAAGGCCTCGGCATCAAGCATCTGCGGCTCGTGATCGGCAATTCGATGGGCGGCATGCACACCTGGGTCTGGGGCGTGCGCTACCCCGCCTTCATGGACGCGCTGGTGCCAATGGCCTCGCAGCCGACCGCGATGGCCGCGCGCAACTGGATGCTGCGCCGGATCATGCTGGACACCATCCGCAGCGACCCCGACTACAATGGCGGCAACTACACGGCGCAGCCGCGGATGATGAAATACGCCATCGTGGCCTATGGCATCGCGAGCGCCGGCGGCACGCTGGCCTACCAGATGCTGGCGCCGACCGCGGCCAAGGCCGACAAGAATGTCGACGAGCGCCTCGCGCTGCCGGTCACCGCCGACGCCAACGATTTCGTCTACCAGTGGGACTCCTCGCACGACTACGACCCGTCGGCGGCCCTCGAGAAGATCGAGGCCACCGTGCTCGCGATCAACTCCGCCGATGACGAGCGCAATCCGCCGGAAACCGGCGTCACCGCCGACGCGCTGAAGCGGATCAAGCACGCCCAGATCTACCTGATCCCGGCCAGCAACGACACGCGCGGACATCTGACCACCGGCAACGCGAGATTTTATGCGGAGCAGCTGAAGGAGTTTATGCAGAGCGCACCGCAAAAGGCGATGTGAGGCGACAAGCATGTCCGCAGCGCGCTTCCGGCGAACCGCGCTCAGCCTGCCCGACGTGGTCGAAGGCGCGCATCACGGCCACGCCGACTTTCGCGTCGGCAAGCGAATCTTTGCGACCCTGGGCTCACCCGACAAGGAGTGGGGCATGGTGCAACTGACGCCCGACCAGCAGTCCATGCTGGTCGGCGCAGAACCAAAAATGTTTAGGCCGGTGCCGGGCGGATGGGGCAGGCGTGGCAGCACCAATGTCCGCCTCGCCGAGCTTGATCAGAAGACATTGCGCAGTGCACTCATGATGGCATGGCGCAATGCCGCGCCAAAATCGCTGCTGAAATCGACCGTAATGGATTGATTTTCGTACGCATTCGCCGTCATTGCGAGGCGCGCGCCGAAGCAATCCAGAGATTTCCTTGGCGGATCGAACTGGATTGCTTCGCTTACACTCGCAATGACGGCTGACGACAGTATCGGCAGATGGTATTCTTGCCGGGAGTTCGCCAGGAGCGCAGCCGTGACCGACCTCGCCGCAAAAGACCTCGCCACGATCTATCCGAAACCGAGCCCGCGCGTGATCGCCAAGGCGCGCCCCGCGATCGACGCGCATGCCAAGAACTTCATCGCGATGTCGCCGTTCTGCGTGCTCGCCACCTCGGGCACCGACGGCAGCGTCGATGCCTCGCCGCGCGGCGGCCATCCCGGTTTTGTCCATGTCGACGGCGCGAACCGGCTGTTGATGCCCGATCGCCACGGCAACAACCGCATCGACAGCTTTCGGAACATCGTCGAGGGCACGGGTTTCGTGCAGCTCATCTTCTTCGTCCCCGGCATCGACGAGACGCTCCGCGTCGGCGGCAAGGGCAAATTGTCGGCGGAGCCGGAACTGCTCGCCGCGATGAAGGAATTCGGCAAGCTGCCGCGCGCGGTGCTCTGCATCGACGTGCGGGAAGCCTATTTCCATTGCGGCAAGGCGCTGATGCGCTCAAAACTGTGGGCACAGGACGCGCAGGTCGAGCGCTCGTGCTTTCCGTCGATCGGCGAGATCATCCACGACCAGACCACGCTTGGCGAGGCGGAGCCGCAGTCGGTGATCGAGGAGCGCTACCGCGAGCAGCTCTAGGCCGGGCTATCTCTACTGCGTCAGAAACGACTATATCCCCTCATCCTGAGGAGCTTGCTTTAGCAAGCGTCTCGAAGGATGAGGCCCGGACACCAGCATCGGGGCCTCATGGTTCGAGACGCCGCGCAACAGCGCGGCTCCTCACCACGAGGGTTTAATGATGCAGTCGGGCTCTTGGCGCTCGAAGAGACCGGCGAACGCGGCGTTACTCCCGCTTGCCGAGCTGTTCGGCGTGCAGGGCCAGCCGGTCATACTCTTCGGCGATCTTGAGCAGCCTGTCCTTGGATTGCCGGAAGGCGAAGGATTCCGCCTTCGCCCGGGTTTTCTCGGCGCGCTCACGCCAGTGATCTGGATCGTAGACAAAATTTTTCATGTTCATCTAAATGAATTGTTGTGTTCATCCACATGAACAACCGGAGGTGACAGGAACTTGACAACTATTGGGCGATATCTTGGTATTCTCAACCGAAATATCGGAAAACACTTATTTAGTATAACTATTACATGTACTTAATAGCTTGTTCCGGCACCTTCCGAGATCCACCTTCAGAAGCCGGCGGGACGTCCGCGGCGAGTCCTAAAGCGCGCGCCGCACCGCGCCGCCATCGACGGGGATCGCGGCGCCGTTGATGTAACGGGCGAGCGGCGAGGCCAGGAACGCTGTGAGATGGCCGATGTCATGCGGCTCGCCGAAATACCCCGCCGGAATGTTTTGCCTGATGAAGTCGGCCCGCGACTGCTCCGTCGGATGCAGTTTTCGGATCTGCGCCGTATCGATACGACCCGGCGCGATCGTGTTGACCGAAGCAATCCAGACCCTTGCCGTGGAGAGCTTCTGGATTGCTTCGCGGAGCCTGCCCTCGGGCGGCGCTTCGCGCCGACCCGGGACTCGCAATGACGATGAGGCCGCTCAATCCCCGGCTTCGAGGCCGCCGACGTGCTTCTGGGTGTAGAGCTCGAGGCCGATGCGCTTGATCAGGTCGAGCTGGGTTTCGAGGAAGTCGATATGGTGCTCCTCGTCCTTCATCAGCTTTTCGAACAGGTCGCGCGAGACGTAGTCCTTGACGCTGTGGCAATAGGTCGCCGCCTCCTGGTAGAGGTTGCGCGCGCTGATCTCGGCGGCGAGATCGCACTCGATGATCTCCTTGACGTCCTGGCCGATGCGCAGGGGATCGAGCACCTGCATGTTCGGAAAGCCGTCGAGGAACAGGATGCGGTCGGTGAACTTGTCCGCGTGCTCCATCTCCTCGATGGATTCCTTGCGCCAGACCTTGGCCATCTCCAGCAGGCCCCAGTTGTTGAGCATGCGATAGTGCAGCCAGTACTGGTTGACGGCCGTGAGCTCGTGCCGCAGCCCCTTGTTGAGATAGTCGATGACCCTGGGGTCGCCCTGCATGATGCGCTCCGGAAACTGGTTTGAAGGCCGACAGGCCTGAATGGACGGAAGGCAGAATAGCCGGTGTGCGGCCAGCTCAGAAGCCGCCATCACGGCGAAAATCGGTCAAATGTGCAGTTTTTCAGGCGGCCGCGAACGCGTAGGCATCGTCCTGCGCTGCAGTCTGGGCGTGCCGGCAGCCGGCCAGACACCCGCCGACGCAGGGGCCGAGCGCCTGCTCGATGATCCCGGTGATGGTTCGCGCGCAACGGCCGCATTCGGCGCTGCAACCGAGACAGCCATAGACCTGCTTGGCATTCCGGGGAAGCTCGTCCGCATTGTTGACGGCATGGCGGACGTCATGGTCGCTCAGGACGTTACAGGAACAGACAATCATGAAAAACGGCAGTCCTTCCGTGATACGAGCCGATCGATAGTGAAGAGCGTGGCGCGATGCAAAAGGAAAAGCCGCGTTTTGAAGGGATTCCAAATTGCGGCAAAACTATACTATTCCTCCAAAATTGCCTCATTGAGGCAAATCAAGCGACGCGAAATCCACTCGGTCGCCTCCGCTGCCCTTGCTTCGACGACGTTCCGTCGCAATGTGGGGTGACATCAGCGCCGCGGCAATGCGCTGCAGCCGAGGGACGGCCATGTCCGTCCCGGCGACGATTTCGCATCGCAGCAAGCCTGGCCGGATCATCTTACCGGCCCACCCTGCCCATTTGTAATCGAATGTGTCAGCGGCGTTCATTGAACGTTCAAGCGGAATATGGAACGCTCGCAGCAATGATTTCATCCGAAAATCTCGGGAGATAGGGCGATGAAAAAGACATTGATGGCAGTTGCAGCCGTGGCCGCGCTAGCGCTTGCGACGGCTTCCCCCGCCAACGCCTGGCGCGGCGGCTGGGGTCCGGGTCTCGCCGCCGGCCTGATCGGCGGCGCGATCGTCGGCGGGGCGATCGCCTCCAGCCCCTACTATTACGGTCCGGGGCCGTATTACTATGGCGGTGGTCCGGCCTATGTCGCCGATCCAGGCTATGGTGGCTATGGCTGTTACTGGCAGCGCCAGCGTTTCTGGGACGGCTATGGCTGGGCGATCCGCCGCGTGAGGGTTTGCGGCTGATTCGGTCGGCTTGAGCCCGTTCACGTCAGTCAAATCCGACAGCGACGTCCCGGAACACGGCAGGTGTCCGGGACGAGCCCTGAAAAAGACTGCTTTTTCGGGGCACATTGTTGCCGCGTTTACCTCCGGTTGACCGTTTCTGCGGTTTGGTAGAGAAACGACCAATTTCGGGTACCCGCGTGCTCGGTCACCCCCAACAGGCGTCGCTGAGGGGACGCCACCTCCAGGAGACAGCAGGAATGAACAGGACAATTGCCGCTCTGGTCGCGGTTACGACCATCGCCGGGTCGCTGGTGTCGGTCACCCCGCCCGCCAAGGCCGGGGATGGCAACGTTGCAGCCGGCGTTGCTGCCGGTCTGATCGGCGGCGCAATCGTCGGCGGTGCCATCGCCAACAGCCGCCCGGCTTATGGCGGGCCGGTCTATGTGGCCGAGCCGCCCCCGCCGCCGCGCTATGGCTGCTACTGGCAGCGCCAGCGTTATTGGGACGGCTATGGCTGGGTGGTCCGCCCGGTCCGCGTCTGCGACTGACGCACATTCGATCGGCGATCTCGAGACGCAAGAAACCCGGCCGGTTCCCGGCCGGGTTTCTCTTTGGGCTTTGGGCGCAATGACGTCGAGATTCGAATGTAGCCGCGGGCGCTCGGTCTACTCCCCTCCCCCTTGCGGGGAGCGGACGGGGGTGGGGGTCCCCGGATATAGCTCGTTGTGTGGCACCCCCCTCCCCGACCCTCCCCCGCAAGGGGGGAGGGGGCGAGCCGCCGATGTGGCCCAAAATCGAACCTCATCTCATTTCGGTATGAGCGGATAGAGCAGGCGCGTCTTACCGCGCCGCGCGCATGGCCTGCAGCACCGTTTCGCTCGGCCAGCAGTCGAGCGTCAGCCCGGCCTTTTTCTGGAATGCACCGACCGCGGCGCGCGTGAGCATCCCGGCCTTGCCGTCGAGCTTGTCCTTGTAGAGGCCGAGGCGCGTGAGCTCACGCTGCATCGCCTCGACATCGGCGCTGCGCAATTGCGTCGTGGCCGACCAGGGTGTCGCGAACGGCAGCGGATTTGTCATGCGGTCGGCCAGATGCCCGACGAACAGCACGTAGAGATCGGAGAAATTGTACTCCTTGATGACAAAATAGTTCTTCGTCGTGAGGAACGCCGGACCGTAGACGCCCTCGGGCTGCAGCAGCGAAGCTTCTTCCGCCTGCTCGGCCGGCCCAAGCTGCTGGCCCCGTACCGGGACAAAACCCGCGCGCAGCCAGTCGCCGATCAGCCTGGTCACCTCCGGCACGCCGGTCGTGCAGTCGACATTGGCGGGCGGCTTCACCTCATGGGCCCAGCGCAAACCGCTCTGCCAGCCCTTGTCGAGGAGCTGCTTTGCGGCCGAGCCGAGCGCATCCGGCACCGAGTGCCAGAGATCGACCTTGCCGTCGCCGTCGAGGTCGACGCCGTGCTTGTAGTATTCCGACGGCAGGAACTGCGTCAGGCCGACGGCGCCGCCCCAGGATGCCCGAAAATCCTTGCGCGCAACGACGCCGTCGCCGAGCATTTTCAGGCCCAGGATGAACTCGCCCCGATACTGGTCCTTGCGGCGGCCGACATAGGCCTGCGTCGCGAGCACGCGCAAGGCATCATAAGGCAGCGTGTAGCGGCCGAAATCGGTCTCGCGGCCCCAGATCGCGAGCACCACCGGGCCCGGCACGCCAAAGCGCTTTTCGATCTCGCTCAGGGCCGGGCGATATTGCTGCATCAGCTTCTGCCCCTGCTCCGCCAGGCGCGCGATGGCGGCTTCCCTGATGTAGTCGGCGGGCACCTGCACGAACTCGGCCTGCTTCGGCGCGCCGGTCGCGGGCCGCCCGGGCAGGATCAGGTCGGGCAGCTTATAGTCCGGTTCGAGGCTCGCGGTCTCGCGATCGAAGGTCGCGCGCGAGACGCCAGCGGCCTCAGCATCGGGCCACAGCGAAGCGATGAAGTTCGTGAAGCCGGCATCAGCAGCGCGGGCAGGCGCGGCGAGGAGCAAGGTCGCGATCAGGGAAACGAAAGCGAGCGCACCTTTCACGACCACGGCCCTCGCTGCCTATTTCACCGCGACGATGAAAATCCGCGGAAACCGGAAGATCACCTTGCCGTCGGCCTGCGGCGGATACGCGGCGGCGACGCGCGCGTTGTATTCGGCCAGAAACTGCTTGGCCTCCGGCGGTTCGAGCAGATCGAGGAATGGCCGCAGCCCCGTGCCCTTGACCCATTCGACCACGCCGGCGGAACTCTCCAGCACATGATAGTAGACCGTGTGCCAGATCTGGAAATGCGAACAGATCGAACTGAGCGCATCATAATAGACCGCCGGCGGGGGAACCGCGTCACGCACGCGCGCTTTCTCGGAGAGCTGCTCGCGCCATGCCCCTTCGTGGGCGACCTCGCGCATCAGCACATGGGCCGGCTCGTCGAGGCTGTCGGGAATCTGTACCGCGAGCACGCCGCCGGTGCGAAGCTGCGCCAGCAGCCGCTGCAGCTGCTTCAGATGGCCGGGCACCCACTGAAAGATGGCGTTGGCAAACAGCACGTCGCAGGTCTCGGGCGGCACCCAATGCGCAATATTGGCCTCGATGAAGGTCTGCTGTGGCAGACGCGTGCGCGCCTGCCGCAACATTTCGGCCGAGGTGTCGATGCCGATCACGCTGGCGTTCGGCCAGCGCTTGACCAGAAGCTCGGTCGAGTTGCCGGGACCGCATCCGATGTCGACGACCTTGCGCGGTTCGTCGACCGGGATCTGCGCGAGCAGGTCACGCGACGGCCGCGTGCGCTCGTCCTCGAATTTGAGATACTGTTCTGCGCTCCAGTCCGTCATGGCAAGACTTCGTTTGGTCCAGATACGCGCTGTCAGCGCGTCAGTTTCTTGTATTTCACCCGATGCGGGATGATGCTGTCCTGGCCGAGCCGTCGCATCTTGTCCTTCTCGTAATCCTGGAAATTGCCCTCGAACCATTCGACATGGCTGTCGTCCTCGAAGGCCAGAATGTGGGTGGCGATGCGGTCGAGGAACCAGCGGTCGTGGCTGATGATGACGGCGCAGCCGGCAAAGTCCTCCAGCGCCTCTTCGAGCGCGCGCAGGGTGTCGACGTCGAGATCGTTGGTCGGCTCGTCGAGCAGCAGCACGTTGGCGCCCGACTTCAGCATTTTTGCGAGATGCACGCGGTTGCGCTCGCCGCCCGAGAGCGAGCCGACCTTCTTCTGCTGGTCGGCGCCCTTGAAGTTGAACGAGGAGCAGTAGCCGCGCGAATTGACCTCGCGCTTGCCGAGCAGGATCTGCTCGTTGCCGCCGGAAATCTCCTCCCACACCGTCTTGTTGCCCTCGAGCGAGTCGCGCGACTGGTCGACATAGCCGAGATGCACGCTTTCGCCGGTCGTGATGGTGCCCTTGTCGGGCTTCTCCTGGCCGGTAATCATGCGGAACAGCGTGGTCTTGCCGGCGCCGTTCGGGCCGATCACGCCGACGATGCCGCCGGGCGGCAGCTTGAAGGTGAGGTCGTCGATCAGCACGCGATCGCCAAAGGCCTTGGTCAGCCCCTCGAAATCGATGACGTTCTGACCGAGCCGCTCTGCGACCGGAATGATGATCTGCGCGGTCTGGGCCTGCTTCTCGCTCGCCTTCTTCAGCAGATCCTCATAGCGCTGGTAGCGCGCCTTCGACTTGGCCTGGCGCGCCTTCGGCGAGGCCGCGATCCATTCCTGCTCGCGTGCCAGCGTGCGCTGATGCGCGGCCTCCTCGCGGCCCTCCTGCTCCAGCCGCTTCTGCTTCTGTACCAGCCAGGAGGAGTAGTTGCCCTCATAGGGGATGCCGCGGCCGCGATCGAGCTCCAAAATCCAGCCGGTGACGTTGTCGAGGAAGTAGCGGTCGTGGGTGACGATCAGGATCGCGCCGGGATAGTTTCGCAGATGGCCTTCCAGCCACGACACGGATTCGGCGTCGAGATGGTTGGTCGGCTCGTCCAGCAGCAGCAGCTCGGGCTGGTCGAGCAGCAGGCGGCACAGCGCCACGCGGCGGCGCTCGCCGCCGGAGAGCTTTGTGACATCGGCGTCGTCCGGCGGGCAGCGCAGCGCGTCCATCGCCTGGTCGACCTTGCTGTCGAGATCCCACAGGCCCTGGGCCTCGATCTCGTCCTGCAACCTGGTCATTTCGTCCGCGGTTTCATCCGAATAGTTGACAGCAAGCTCGTTGTAGCGGTCGAGGATCGCCTTCTTCTTGGCGACACCCAGCATGACATTCTCACGAACGCTTTTCGCCGCATCGAGTTGCGGTTCCTGCTCGAGATAACCGACCCGCGCGCCCTGCGCCGCCCAGGCCTCGCCCGTATAGTCCTTGTCGAGGCCGGCCATGATCCGCAGCAGCGTCGATTTGCCGGCGCCGTTGACGCCGAGCACGCCGATCTTGGCATCGGGATAGAACGACAGATGGACGTTATCGAGCACCTTGCGGTTGCCTGGATAGGTCTTGGACAGACCCTGCATGAAATAGACGAACTGGCGCGCCATCGCGTTTCTCTTGATCCGTGATTTGCCGGGATTTTGCTGGCGCTGATGTAGCTGCGGCCGGGCGAAAGAGCAACGGGTGCGACGATCAGGGCGCGGTCTTGAGCCCATGCCCCTGCTTGCTCGTGCGGGCTTCTCAGCCGAAGCCGCGAACTGACGCATGTTCCTTTCGCGTGTCCCCTTCGCTCCGAGCCAGACAGGCGCCGTGCAGGCACTGGTGAACTTCGGGGCCGGAAACACCTGTTTTGCCTCTGTTCACCACGGATGAATACTGGATCGATACCATCTCCGTAGTCGATCGGTGCAATTGAAACAGACTTTTAATTAATGGGGCGAAGAGTCGCGTTCGGCGCTCAGAAAAGCGCTTGCAAGCGGCAAAAGCCGCGATCCAGAACAGCGAGCCCGCGTCATGGCGACCTTGACCTCGATCTCCCTTTCCGCCCCGGCCATCGGCCGTGATGCGCAGTCGAGCGTGCTCGCCGACATCAGGGCGTCCTGGCAGCGGCTCTTCACCAAGGTATTCAATCCCTACAGGCCAGAGCTGCATTATATGCGCGGCCCCGGACCGGCCTGGCGCGCCAAGTACGGCGACCCCGTCTCGTTCCGGTTGCAGGCCGACCTGGACTAGCAGTCGCCATTCGTCCCCGACGACGCACCTCTGATTTAGAGGGTGCTTGCCTACCATTCGATTGCGCGCGACCATGGCGCTTCCTGAACGACATGCCTGTCGTTCATCTCGCCATGGACGGACCCGATGACCCGGCTGCGCTGTGCAATCCTCGACGACTATTATGACACGGCCCTCACCTTGGCCGACTGGGTCAGGCTCGGCGACCGCGTCGACGTCACGGCCTTCACTCACCCCTTCGCCTCCGAACAGGACGCGGCCAGTGCGCTCGGGAATTTTGAGATCATCTGCGCGATGCGCGAGCGCACCGCCTTTCCGCGCAGCCTGTTGGCGGCGCTGCCCAAGCTGAAACTGCTGATCACCTCGGGCATGCGCAATGCCGCTGTTGACATGGAGGCGGCCAAGGAGCGGGGCGTCGTGATCTGCGGCACGCAATATGGCCGCGACCCGACAGCGGCCTTGACGATGGCACTGATCCTCGAACTGACCCGCAAGGTCGGCCGTGAGAATGCGCGCATGCATGCCGGCGAGCCCTGGCAGAAACTCGGCGGCGTCGAGATCGAGGGCAAGACGCTCGGCGTGGTCGGCCTCGGCAGGCTCGGCAGCAAGATCGCGGGGCTGGCGAAAGCGTTCGGCATGAACGTGATCGCCTGGAGCCCGAACCTGACGGCCGAACGCTGCAAGGAGGTCGGCGTCGGCCAGGCGACCAAGGAGGAGCTGTTCGCGACCGCCGACATCATCACGATTCACGTGGTGCTGAGCCAGCGCTCGCGCGGCCTCGTCGGACGCGACGACCTCGCGCGCATGAAACAGACCGCCTATCTCGTCAACACGTCGCGAGGCCCGCTCGTCGACGAGGCCGCGCTGCTCGACATCCTGCAGCAGAGGAAGATCGCCGGCGCCGGCATCGATGTGTTCTCGGTCGAGCCATTGCCGGTCGATCATCCGTTCCGCAAGCTCGACAACCTCGTGCTGACGCCGCATCTCGGCTACGTGACGGAAGAAAGCTTTCGCAGCCATTATGGCCAGATGGTCGAATGCATCGACGCCTGGTTCAAGGGCGATCCGCCGCGCCGGATCGCCTGACGCAAAATCGTCGAACCGCGCGTTTTCCAGGCCGCCGGGGCGCGTGCGAATTCAACCTGCAAAAAAGATAAAGGCGACTGCGGTAAGCAGTCGCCTTTCGATCTGATCGCGTCGATTGCGGCTGGTCAGCGCACCGTGACCGGCGGCGGCATCGGCTGCACCGTGGCCGGCTGAGCGCCATAATAGGTTCCACCGCCGGCCTGGGCCTGCGCGGGTGGCGGCGCCGCGGGACCGGGAACAGGTGCGGCCGAGGCGGTGGTGGTCGAGGCCGGCGCCTTGCCCGGCCACACCACCACGCGGGTGCCGACCTTCACGTGGTCGAACAGGTCGGAGACGTCGTCGTTCAGCATGCCGATGCAGCCCGACGAGACGAATTTTCCGATCGTCGATGGCTGGTTGGTGCCGTGAATGCGGTAGACGGTCGAGCCGAGATACATCGCGCGGGCGCCGAGCGGGTTGCCCGGGCCGCCGGCCATGAAGCGCGGCAGATAGGGCTGGCGCTCGATCATCTCGGACGGCGGATACCAGTCCGGCCACTCCGTCTTCTTGGTGATCTTCTGCACGCCGGTCCAGGTGAAGCCATCGCGACCGACGCGAACGCCGTAGCGGATGGCGCGTCCGCCACCGAGCACGTAGTAGAGATAGGTGTTCGGCGTATCGACGATGATGGTTCCCGGCGGCTCCTTGGTCGTGAACGCGACCTCCTGCCGGCGCAGGTTCGGCGGAAGCTGCACCGGCGCTCCGTCAGGCTGCTCCTCGGGCGGCAGGGTTGCCACCGTCATCGGCCTGCCCTGCGAGTCGGTTGCAGGAGGCACAGCGGCCGTGGCGTCCTGTGCGCCGCCGACGGCGCCGGGCGGCCGCGGTCCGCCGTAGCCCGCGTTCGGATCGTAACCGCCCGCCGGCGCCGGCGGACGATCGGCATAGATCACGCCGGGGCGGCCGTAACGCGGATCATCCGGCGACATGACAGGGCCTGCGCCGCGGTCGGTGTAGACGGGAGGCGCGCCCATCGGGCGGCCGTACCGCGGATCGTCGGGCGACATGACAGGCCCCGTAGGAGCACGATCGGTGTAGACCGGAGGCGCGCCCATCGGCCGGCCATAGCGCGGATCATCAGGCGACATGACGGGCCCCGGCGGCGGCAACGCGGCCATGTTCGCATCATCGTCTTCGAGCGCATCAAAATCCTGCGATTGCTGTCCACGACGCACATCCGACGGATAGGGCTGTGGTCCGGGCGAATAGACGGAGCCGGGAGGCACAGGATAGCCCTGTTGCGCCTGCGCGAACGTGCTCACCCCCGCCGTGGAGGCAATCACCGCAGCAGCGCAAATCGTCAGAATGCGTGTGTTCATCATCGCCCTTGTATATTCCGAAGCCGACACCGGATCGTTAACGCGCCAATGACGGAAGATCGCGGCGCATTCAAGACAAATCAGGCCGTTTTGCGCCAATTTCGGCGTTTTGTGATCGCCTCGCGTCACCGTTGCGCGGAAGCCGCAGATCGAAGGAAAATCAAATCGACGTGCACCCGGACGCATGAGCGCTCTGAATTTTACAAATGTCAAATGAAGCTTACGCTATGGTCTGGCGAGCCTGATTCGCACACGGCGCAATTCGCTCTGGCGCGCTCGCGATCCCCGGCCTTGTGGTCACCGCGTTCCCATGGCTCCAGGGCCTTTGCAGTTTTGCTGCCGAGGCGGAACTTTTTTGTCAATGCTCCCCGGCTTTCGTTTTCTGTTCGCCGCGATCGTCCTGTGCGTCTCGATACTGGTGTTTGGTCTCGGCGCGGCCGCGCTGCTGCGCGCTGCACACGAGGAGTTTGCCTCTAAGCCGTCCTGGCGCGGTGCGCCGGAAGCAACTTTTGCCCAACAGATCGAGATGACCCGGCCGGTGCTTGCCTTCGTCCGGCTGGAGCCGAGGCCGCCGGTCGAGCAGAAGCCTGCCGAAGTCGCGGCGGCGGTCCCGGAGACCGTGGTTGCGACGCCGGTTGCTACTCCGCCGATCGCCGCAGCGTCGATGGAGCCTGCGCCCGTCGCCGACCTGCCATCTCAAACCGAGACCACAGCCGCACTGGGCACGCCCGAGAGGCGGCCGAGCGAACCTCAGCCAGCCACGCCGTCGCCGCTTCCGGCGGTTCCCCAGGCCGACGCCGCAAAGCCGATGCCGCCAACCGAGACCGCCAAAGCCGACCTCACGCCTGCGATCAAGGTGGAGAGCAAACAGCAACTGCCGTGGGACGATGCCAAGGGTCCCGTTGAGAAGGCGCCCGTTGCGACGACGCCTGCGCCCTCGGCGGCAAGCCTGTCCGCTGCTGCGGCGGTGCCGCCTCTCGAAGCCAAGACGACCGAAGCCAAAACGACCGAAGCCAAGACCACAGAGGTCAAGACCAGCGACGCCAAGAGCAGCGACGCCAAGACCACCGATGCCAAGACCACCGACGCCGAGCCCGCGCCGACAGAGGACGCCAAGCCGAGCGTCGAAGCGCCGCGGGAGGCTTCTGCGTCGGCGCCGGCCGCGACCGCCTCCATTGATGCGACGGCCGCGATCAACGCGCCTGTGGCCTTCGCAAGCGCGCCAGTCGCCCCTGCGGACATCTCTGCTCCCGCGGCCGACGCGCCATCCGCAGCCGCTTCGGTTCCCGCGCCCGCTGCCGCAGATGCAACCGCCGCTGCCGCGGCAAATGCCCCGGCACCGGACAGCGGAGATGCGGCAGCGCGGCAAAGCACGGCTGCGGCGGCCAAGGTCGCCACGACAGGTGATCCCGCAGCATCCGTCGAACCACGATCGGCTGGGCCCGCAACGACCCCGCGCGCAAATGCCGGTCCCGACCGCAGTGCCAGCCGGAAGCAGCAGCAGGCGCAACGCGCGCGGGAGCAGGAGCAACAGCGCCGCCTCGCGCTGCGGGCACGGATCACGCGGCAGCAGGCCGCAGCCTATGCCGCCCAACAGCAATACGCTTTCCCGCTCCAGCAGCAGCAACAGCAGCCGCAGAATTTTACGCCGGTGCAGCGTCCCTCGAGCTTCTAGAGCCGAATGTCCGTTCTTGAGTCCCGCCACGAATGCGGTTCATCTCGCCCGGCTTGCGGCAGGGCTATCGCATTTGGTTCGGAAGTACGGCGGTGCGGATAGATGGGAGCTCTGTGGCCCATCCCTCGAGACGCATCGCTGAAGCGATGCTCCTCGGGATGAGGCCGTATTCTAGGCCGTAGACCCTCATGGTGAGGAGCCGCGCCCTTGCGCGGCGTCTCGAACCATGAGGCCCGGAGGGTGATGGTCTCGCGTGACTGGCCATATGCGATTGCCCTGCCGCAAGCGGGGAGAAGGGGCGCACCTTTAGTGCCGCGACACTGTAAACTGAACCCAACAGTGTAAACTGAACTCAGCAGCCTTTCGATCAGGGATGGCTCATGCCGGCCCGGTCGCAACCGGCGGGCCGTCGGCCTGTCCCCATTCCGACCATGAGCCGTCATAGAGCGCGGTGCCGCGCACGCCCAGCCGATAGAGCGCAAGCGTGAGCACCGCGGCCGAAACGCCCGAACCGCACGAGGTCACGATCGGGCTGTCGATGTCGACGCCGGCGCCTGCAAAAGCCTTGCGCAACTCGTCCAGCGGCTTCATCGCGCCGGTCGCGGCATCGAACAACTGGCCATAGGGAAGATTGCGGCTATTCGGGATGTGCCCCGACCGCAGCCCCGGCCGCGGCTCCGCGACGCGGCCTTCAAAGCGGTCGCTCGCACGGGCATCGATCACCTGCTCCGCCTTGCTTGCGACATTGGCAATCATCTCATTGATGGCGCGGACACGCCTTGCATCATAGGCCGCCTTGAACGTCGCCGGTTTTGGCGTGACTTCACCGCCCTCGACCGGGCGTCCCTCGGCGCGCCACTTCTTCAGACCCCCATCGAGGATGCGGACCTTGTCGTGGCCGTAGGACAGGAACATCCACCAGGCGCGCGGGGCCGCCACCCAGCCGCCGGCATCGTAGATCACCACCGTATCGCCATTGCCGATGCCGAGCGCGCCGACATCGCGGCCGAACTGTTCGGCGCTCGGAAACATGTGCGGCAGCGGATTTTCATGATCCGACACCGCGTCGACGTCGAAGAACACGGCGCCCGGAATGTGCGCGGCGAGGTAGTCGTCCTTCGGCAGCGGCAGCACGCCCGGCATCTTGAACGTGGCATCGACCACCCTGACGCCGGCATCGTTCAGATGCGTGGCAAGCCAGTCGGTGGTGACGAGCGGATCATCGGTATTGGTCATGAATGGGGACTCCGGCATTTTTCGAATGGTCGTGGCCGGACCCGTTATACAGCCATGTCGGTCTCTTGTTGTAACGAGATCGTCAAGGCAAGCCTGCTGCGACATCATCAGGCCTATCCCCTCGTCCTGAGGAGCGCGCTCTTGCGCGCGTCTCGAAGGATGAGGCCCGGGTTAGCATCGGGGCCACATGGATCGAGACGCCGCGCAAGAGGCGCGGCTCCTCACCATGAGGGCTGGTGACGCGGCTGCTCAGGTCGAGCTGCCGCTGCCGCCGCACTGAATGACCTTGAGCTCGACGCGGCGGTCGAGCGAGTCGCTGGGATCGTCCCGTCCGGTTCCGACGATCATCTCGCGGGAGCCCTTGCCGGCCGAAACCAGCCGCCCGCGCAGGGATGTCTGCTCGCCTTCCAGGCGGTCCTTGATGTAATCGGCACGCAGGCCGGACAGCCGGTCATTCACCGCCGGCAG
>Ga0070710_10000412_pt1 | contig 20127 bp, 19 predicted proteins | sample LARL52metaG_FD_65454 | JGI IMG/M metagenome (GOLD analysis project Ga0070710, IMG submission 65454) | Corn, switchgrass and miscanthus rhizosphere microbial communities from Kellogg Biological Station, Michigan, USA - LAR L5-2 metaG | ecosystem: Host-associated > Plants > Roots > Rhizosphere ... | reverse complement strand
GAGGTCAGCTCGGACGTCAGCACGGGGTCCCGCTGCTCCTGGCCGCAGGCAGCCAGGAACAGCAGTCCCACCAGGATGATCCTCACTTGCGCCAGAACTTGACGTTGCTCCACACGACCGTCGCCGGGCCCTGGCCGCTCCCGGTCCGGTACGCGCCGAACTTGTCGTAGAAGTTGCCGCCGGAGCTCGCCACCTCGTACTTCTTCGAGCCGTTGATGTAGGTGCGATGGGTGCTGCCGACGACGTGCACGGTGTTCACGCGCACGGTCGTGCCGACGGTCGCCCCGGTGGCGATGGTGTCGCCACCGTGCACGGCGTACAACCGGCCGCCGCGTTCCACGGCCAGCAGGTAGTACGGTCCCGCGCCGGGGTCGTCCTTGAACGTCTGCTTGAGACTGATGCGGGTGCCGCCGAGACTCGTGATCCGGAAGCTCCCCTCGAACTGCCGCGTGCCGCCGGTGTAGGTGGCGTACCGGCGCTCGGCGCGCTGGTCACCGCTCGAGTTCGAGCAGGTGAGCTGGAACGTGAGGTCGGTGACCTTGCCGCAGCCGCGTTCCTGGACGCTGAACGACGGCGAGTAGCTGGTCCACGGGCCTGACTCGACCTGCGCCTGCGCGGGCGAACCCGACACGAGCAGACCGGTCGCCAGCGCGAACCCCGCGACGGGGCGGAGTCGTTTCGACATACCGAAACCTCCTCAGGGCGTGCTGAAGCCAGCACGTTTTCTCAGGGGGCGGTAACGGCAGCGTAGCCGATAATGATCGGATGTTCGACCTTCACCGGCTGCGGCTGCTGCGCGAGCTGTCCCAGCGCGGCACGCTCGCCGCCGTCGCGCAGGCGCTGAGCTACAGCCCTTCCTCGGTGTCGCAGCAGCTGTCGTTGCTGGAGACCGAGGTCGGCGTGCCGCTGCTGGAACCGGTCGGGAGGCGGGTGAAGCTCACCCCTCAGGCGGAGATCCTGGTGCGGCACACCGAAGAGGTGCTCGCGCGGCTGGAGCAGGCCGAGTCCGAGGTCGCCGCGTCGCTGCACGAGATCACCGGCACGCTGCGGGTGGCGACGTTCCAGACCGCGGCGCTCGCGCTGATCCCGGCGACGCTGGCGCGCATGCGAGACGAGCATCCGTCACTTCGGATCGAGTTCGGGGTGCTCGACCCCGCGCAAGCGCTTTCCGCCCTGACCGCGAGGGACTTCGACCTCGTGTTCGTCGAGGAGTGGCCGGACCAGCCGGAGGCGAGGTTCACCGGGCTGGAGTACCGGGAGGTGTGCCGGGACCCGATCCGGCTGGCCGTCCCACGTGGACTGCCGGCCGCCGAGATCGCGTCCCACCCGTGGATCATGGAACCGGACGGCTTCCCGCAGCGGACGTTCAACGTGAACTGGTGCCGCCACCGCGGCTTCGAGCCGGACGTGCGCTTCTCGTCGACGGACGTGCTGGTGAAGCTGCGGTTCGTGGAACGGGGTCTCGCGGTCGCGCTGCTGCCGGACCTGGTCTGGTACGACCGCGAGGTCACCGTCGACCTGCACGAGCTGCCGCCCGCCCAGTCGCGGCTGCTGTTCACCGCGGCACGGGCAGGACGAGGTCAGCATCCCGCGGTGCGGGCGTTCCGCGAGACGCTGGCGCTGTCGACAGCGCTGCTCCAGCCCCCGCTGTGACCACCAGCGCGATGGCGCACAACGAGATCACGCTCAGGTGCTGGCCGAGCAGCACCGCGCCGGCCAGCGCCGCGGCGGCGGGTTCCAGCGCCAGCGCGACGCCGAACGTACCGGCCTGCAACGTCTTCAGCGCCCGGATCTCCAGCGTGTAGGGAACCGCGGACGCCAGCAGCGCCACCACCGCGCCGAGCAGCAGGACCCTGGGCTCGAACAACGCCGTGCCGGCCGTGGAGAGCCCGTACGGCAACGTGAGCGCGGCGGCGATCAGGCTGGCGCCCGCGAGCCCGCCGGCGCCGAGCCCCTCGGTCGCGAGCCTGCGCCCGGCCAGCACGTAGCAGGCCCAGAACGCCGCCGCGACCAGCGCGAGCACGACCCCGATCAGGTCCAGGTGCGCGCCCGTGTACTCGCGCACGCCCAGGATCACCACGCCGACGAGCGCGAGCCCGACCCACACGAAGTCCTTCGGCCGCCTGCTCAGGACCGCCGCGACGCCCAACGGCCCGAGGAACTCGATCGTGACGGCCACGCCGAGCGGGATCCGGTCCAGCGCCAGGTAGAACGTCCCGTTCATGCCCGCCATCGTCAGGCCGAGCACGGCGGTCTCCTGGCGGAACTTCGGTCTGGTGACGGCCGCCAGCATCAGCGCCGCGATGCCGAGCCGCAACGCGGTGACGCCGGGCGCGCCGACCTGACCGAAGAGCTGACTGGCGAACGCCGCGCCGAACTGCAGCGAGACGACCGAACCGAGGACCAGGAAGACTGCCATGCGTCAGAGCTTCAGCCCTCACGTCCATTCAGTACAGCGAATGTTTCCGAGCGGTATCGTTCGGTTTTCCCGACGCTTTAGACTGGCGGGTGCGATGAGACGCAAACCCTCCTCCCCACTCCCCCAGCGCAACGGCCTGGACGCCGCGCGGCTGAAGCTGCCGCCCGAGGGCGAGTGGCTCTCCCTGCGCGACCACCTCGTGGAACGCCTGCCGCGCGTGGCACCGGCGCGGATCGAGGGGATGCTGCGCGAGGAACGGATCTGGGGCGTCTCCGGTCCGCTCGGCGTCGACGCGCCGTTCGTGCCCGACTCCTACATCTGGTTCCACCGCGACCTGCCCGTCGAGGTGCCGGTGCCGTTCGAGGTGGGCGTCGTGCACCGGGACGACCACATCGTGGTGGCGGACAAGCCGCACTTCCTGGCCACGATCCCGCGCGGGCAGCACATCATGCAGACCGCGCTGGTCCGCCTGCGCGACTCGCTGGGCCTGCCCGAGCTCTCCCCCGCCCACCGGCTCGACCGGGTCACGGCCGGTCTCGTGCTCTTCGTGGTGCGGCGCGAACTGCGGGGCAGGTACCAGACGATGTTCCGCGACCGCCTGGTGTCCAAGGAGTACGAGGCCATCGCCCCGTACTCCGCCGAGCTCGATCTCCCCACCGTCGTGCGTTCGCGGATCATCAAGGAGCGCGGCATCATCACCGCGTTCGAGGTCGACGGCCCGCCGAACGCCGAAACGCACGTGTCCCTCGTGGAGCATCGCAACGGCCTGGGGCGTTACCACCTGAAGCCGCTGACCGGCCGCACCCACCAGCTGCGCCTGCACATGTCCGGGCTGGGCGTGCCGATCGTGAACGACGACTTCTACCCGGTGCTGCGGGAACGCCCGCTCGACGACTTCTCGTCGCCGCTGCAGCTCCTCGCCCGCACGTTGTCCTTCGTGGACCCCGTCACGGGCGAGGAACGCTCCTTCACCTCGGGCCTGAAGCTGTCCGCCTGGTCATGAGACGTGCGTGCGCCGGGTGTCGATCGGCTGCGGCTCCCAGATCCGGTTCATCCGGTCGAGCAACCGCCGGGCGAGCGCGCTCGTCGCGGGGTGCGTCTCGGTGAACCCCGCCACCACCCGCGCCCGGAACATCAACCGGCCGCGCGCGGTCGTGCTGTACCAGAACCAGTCCTCGTCGACGACCCTGGCGAGGTGGTCGGTGCCGTCCCGCTCGGCCCGCTGCACCAGCGCGTCACCCTGCACCAGCCACCGCACGCAGGCGTCCTCCAGCGGCTCGCTCCAGCCGCGTTCGGCGAAGTAGGCCTGCTCGGCGGCCTCCCGCAGCTCCTTCGGTGTCTCGGACACGGTCGCGCAGGTCGGAAAACCCATCCGCAGGTACACCAGCTCGGTGAGCCCGTCGCCGAGCATCGCGCCTTCGAGGTCGACGAACCGGGCTCCGCGCTCGGTGTACATGTCGTTGCCCGGACACGGGTCGCCGTGCAGGAGGTCGAACCTGCCGGTGTCGGTGAAGGCGAGCTCGGTCTCCGCGTCCCCGATCTCGACCTCCAGCGCGCGCACGAACCGCAGGAACGGCTCCGGATCGGGAACCTCCTGGCGCGGCAGGGCTCCGGCGTGCCCGGGACCCGTGGCCTGGTGCAGCCGGGCGAGACCGCGGGCGTAGTCGATCACCCAGTCCTCGTCGAACGGATGGGACGGCAGCCGCTCCAGCACGACCGTCCTGGTGTCCGGGTCGACGCCGAGAACGCGCGGCACCATGCCGGTGTGCTCGGCCAGCCGCAGCGCGGTGACCTCGCGGGTGAAGGCGGCCGCATCGCCGATGACCTGCTTGACGATGCGGTCGCCGTCGGCCCACACGCGGGACCGGACTCCACTTTTCAGTCGTTCCATCAGGCAAGTGTGAGCGCGTACAGCTCCACTCGCGGATCATTCGGCAAGGTCACCGACCGGACCGTCCTGGTCGCGTCCAGCCGCAGCGACTGCCCGAACAACCGGACCGCCGGTCCGTCCACGCCCTTGCCCGCCTTGATCCGGTGCGGCATGTCCAGCACCGCTGGACCGCTCCCCGCCCAGTCCGGCACCGAGGCCGCGACCTCGGCCGACGTGCCGTCCGTGTACCACACGGTGAAAGCCGTCGACACGGGCCCGTTGTACGACGCGCCCACGACGTGCAGCCACGAGAACTGCCCGGCGGGCAACAACAACCCCTGCCCGCGCGCCTCGACGAAGTTCGGCGCCGTCCCGGACGGGTCCGGTGCCTGGTAGGTGATCCCGCCCCACGTCACCGGTCCGGCCGCGGGCAGCAGCGCCGCGTCGTAGCTCCAGCCGCCACCGTCGAAGTCGCCGGACGCCGGAGCGTCCACAGTGGCCGTTCCGTCGTGGTTGCGCTCCGGCCCGACGTCCACCGAACACGACGAGAACGCGCACACCGCGGCCGGTTTCACCTCGACCACGGCCTTCACGGACACGTCACCGACCTTGACCGAAACGGGATACGACCCCACCGGGGCGCCGGCGGGCACGGTGACCGTCAACGGCACGGTCTTCTGCGTGGGCAGGTGCCGCGACACGATCACGAACGGCTTGGCGCCGCTCACCTGCCAGCCGTCCGGTGCGGTGACCGAAGGCCGCACCGGCATCGCGGACGGCGACTGCGCCAGCACGTCGAGCTGCAGCGTCAGCGACTGCGCGGCGGCCGAGGTCGGCATGACGATCTCGGTGTCGCGCAACGACGCGGACACCGCACGCCGCGAGTCCGGCTTGCCGTCGTTGAGCGAGGGCGGCTCGTCGGAACGCCCGGTGCCCCACGTCGAAGGCTTCGAAGACACCTCGTACGAGAGCTTCCCGCCGTGCCGCACCGAGGACCAGTCGAGCCACGTCTTGCGCACGTCACGCCCGTTCAGCGAGGCCGACTGCACGTAGCGGTCCGAGTCCGAGACGTTCGGCGCGGACACCACCAGCGTGCCGCCCTGCGCCCCGTACTGTCCGATTCGGACGGTCGCGGACGGGAACTGCGGTGACGACAGCGCCAGGAAGCCCGACCCGCTGAAGGTCGGGTACAGGCCCAGCGACGAGAAGACGTACCAGGCCGACATCGTGCCCAGGTCGTCGTTGCCCGTCATGCCGTCCGGGCCGGTCGTGAACAACGTCATCGCCGCCCGCACGACCGTGGCGGTCTTCCACGGTGTGCCCGCCCACAGGTACATGTACGGCGCGAGCAGATCGGGCTCGTTGTTCGGGTTGTAGGTCGGTTTGCCGTAGTAGTCGTACGGTTCGGTGATCCAGTCGTGCCGCGCGGTGCCCGCGGGATCCACCAGCAGCTTCTCGTAGGCGAAGAAGTCGTCCAACCGCTGCTCCGACGCCTTGCGGCCGCCCATCAGCGACACCAGCCCAGCCGGGTCCTGCGGGACCAGCCACTGGTACTGGTAGGCGCCGCCCTCGTGGAACTGGTGCGACGCGTCGACCGGGTGGTACGGCGTCAGCCAGGTGCCGGCGACCGTGCGCGGCCGGAACTGGCCGATGGACGAGTCCCACAGGTTGCGGTACCACTGGCCGCGATCGGCGAACAGCCGCGCGTCGTCGCCGTGGCCCAGACCGCGTGCCATCAACGCGAGCGAGGCATCCGCCGCCGAGTACTCCAGGGTGGCCGACGCCGGGTGCACGCAGTCGTTGTCGCCGCCCTTGTGCGCGCAGTCCGTGCCGAGCTTCAGCCCCGACGGGATGTACCCGCGGTCCGAGTAGTACGTGACGCCCGACCGACCGTTGTACGGCGATGAAGCGGGAGGCAACGACAAGGCGTTGGTGCGCAACAGCTGGTACGCCTCCTCCTCGTGCCCGCGCAGCAACCCCTTCGACCACGCCTCCACCAGGAACGGTGTCACCGGGTCGCCGGTCATGATGTTGGTCTCCGACGACGCCAGCGCCCAGCGCGGCAACCACCCGCCGTCGCGCCCACTGGCCACAACGGACAGTGCGACGTCCCGGGCCACCTGCGGTTCCAGGATCTGCAGCAGCTGGTTCTGCGGCCGGTAGGTGTCCCACAACGAGAAGTTCTGGTACGGCGTGTAACCGGAAGCCGTGCGCACCTTCCCGTCGAAACCGGTGTACCTGCCGTCGACGTCACCGGCGAGGTTCGGGTGCAGCACCGAGTGGTACAGCGCGGTGTAGAAGGCGGCCTGCCGGTCCCGGGACCCGCCGGAGATCCGCACCGCGTCGAGCTGCTTCTTCCACACGTCGCGTGCCGCCGTCGTGGTCGCGTCGAAGTCGTAGGACGGCGCCTCCGCCGCGAGGTTGCGCCGCGCGCCCTCCAGCCCGGTGTAGGACAGCCCGACCTTCAGCACGACGTCGCGGTCGGAGGAAGCGTCGAACGTCACCCACGCGCCGTTGCCCCCAGTTCCGGCAGCGTCACGGGAGCCGGGCGTGGGAACGCTCCCCCGCCACGAGCCGAAAGCGGCGAACGGCCGGTCGAACGACGCCGTGAAGTACACGGTGTGCTCGTCCTTGCCCGCGCAGAACCGGCCGTTGCGCACCCGGCCCTCGATGGTCCGGTCACCCACCACGTGGATCTCGGAGTCCAGCACGGTCTGGTTCGACCGTCCGGTGTTGAACAGGACGTTGGCCGCCGACGAGGACGGGAACGTGTAGCGCTGCCATCCCGTCCGCGGCGTCGCCGTGACCTCGGCGTTCACCCCGTAGCGAGACAGCCCGACGCGGTAGTAGCCGGGCTGGGCGAGCTCGTCCGAATGACTGAACGGCGACTTGTAGGAGTTGATGTCAACGTTGTCGACGGGCCCGACCGTCGGCATCACGGGCAGCTCGCCCATGACACCGCAGCCGACGCCCGACAGGTGCGTCTGCGAGAAGCCGTAGATGGAGTCGGCCTTGTAGTCGTACCCGCCCTGACCTCCCGTGTCAGGGCTGACCTGCACCATCCCGAACGGCACCGAGGCGCCGGGGAAGGTGTTGCCGAAGTTCTGGGTACCGACGAAGGGATTGACGAGGGACGAGGGGTCTGCGTCTGTTTGTGCCTGTGCGGGGACTGCTAGACCCAGTAACAGCCCGGCTACAACCAGTGTCCGCATTGACGCAGTATTGCGTGATCGCCGCCGCCCCGACACCCCCTCGGAGGCCGGGGCGGCGTGGAAACCAGCAGCGCCTGAGCGTCTCGGCGTTCACGACACACTGACAACCCCCTGACACCGGAGTAGGCAGGAGGTATGCCCGTACAGCTCAACCACACCATCGTCCACGCCACCGACCAGGAGCGCTCGGCGCGCTTCCTGACCGAGCTCCTCGGCCTGCCGGAGCCGGTGCGCTTCGGCCCGTTCCTCGTCGTCGAGGCCGCGAACGGCGTCTCCCTCGACTACGTGACCAGCCCGGCGCCGATCACCGCGCAGCACTACGCGTTCCTGGTGACCGAGGAGGAGTTCGACCAGATCTTCGACCGGATCTCCGAGCGCGGGCTCGACTACTGGGCCGACCCGTTCCACAGTCAGCACAAGCAGATCAACCGCAACGACGGCGGCCGCGGCGTCTACTGGGACGACCCGGACGGCCACCGGCTGGAGATCATCACCAGGCCGTACGGCTCGGGTGCTTGACGCATCTTGGCGGCCATCGCGGCGGGCGCAGCTCCGCAGCTAGGCGGCGAGCTGTTCCTTGACCTGGGCGAGCGACGGGTTGGTGAGCGCCTTGCCGTTCGGGAAGTGGACGGTCGGCACCGTGCGGTTGCCGCCGTTCACGCTCATCACGAAGTCGGCCGCACCCGGCGTCTCCTCGATGTTGATCTCGACGTACTCGATGCCTTCGCGGTCGAGCGAGCTCTTCAGGATCCGGCAGTAGCCGCACCACGAGGTCGAGTAGACGGTCAGCTGGTCGGGAGCCATCAGGCGCACTCCTCGCAAGAGGTCGGTGGTCGTCAGCGGTGTCAACGTCCGGGCAGGGCCGGTTCATCCCGGGATGCGGCCCAGATCACCTCCGGCGCCCGAGCGGCTCACTCGAACGGCCCAGCAAACGGCGATCGTCAGACAATCGTCAGGTCAATTCGACACACGGTGGGTGAGCATAGTTCGCGCACGGCCGAATATTTCGGGACGTGCTCTTCGCGCTGCTTTCCGACGAACAATGCCGAAGAATTCGGTCACCCGATCGGCGGCCCTTCGCAACACAGGGTTTCCGATATCGTTTGACTTCCGCCGCCGGTATCGCACTTCCGGAAAGAAAGGCTGGCCATGCTGAAAACGGTGCTGGCTGCTGCCCTCACGCTGTCCGCTGTGGTCACCGCTCCCGCAGCGAATGCAGTTCCCGATGTTCCGGACTTCGTCACGATCGACGTCGTCACCGTGAACGGTTCCGGCTGTCCGGCCGGCACCGCGGCCGTCGCCTCCGCGGACGACCGCACGGCGTTCACGGTCACCTACAGCCAGTACCTCGCCCAGGCCGGCCAGGGCTCGTCGCCGACGGACTTCCGGAAGAACTGCCAGCTCAACATCAGAGTGAGCTACCCGCAGGGCTTCACGTTCGGCATCGCCCAGGCGGACTACCGCGGCTTCGCCAACCTGCAGTCGGGGGCCACGGGCACGGAACGAGGAAACTACTACTTCCAGGGAATGTCCGACACGGCGAGCCGCAGCCACAACTTCTACGGCCCGGTGAGCGACAACTGGCAGGCAACCGACCGCGCCCAGGTGGCGGAAATCATCTACGCACCGTGCGGAGAAGTACGGCACCTGAACATCAACACCGAGCTGCGGGTGAACGCCGGAAGCGCCTCGAAGGCCAACAGCTTCATGACGATGGATTCCACGGACAGCAGCGTGAGCACCAAGTACCAGTTCTCCTGGAAGCGCTGCTGACCCAGGCACCAATGCCGCCGCCCGCGCATTGTTGAATCACAGACGGAAAGGTGCCCCATGCTCAACACAGTGGCCGCGGCCGCTCTCGCGATGTCGACCATCATCATCCCGCCCGGCGGCGCCCCCGGCACCACGCCGCCGCCGGAGATCATCACCATCGACGTCGTGACGATCAACGGGTCAGGTTGCCGGGCCGGAACGGCCGCGGTCGCCGTCAGCCCGGACAACAAGGCCTTCACCGTCACCTACAGCGAGTACATGGCGCTGGTCGGCGTCGGAGCCGGGCCGACCGACTTCAGAAAGAACTGTCAGCTGAACCTGCGGGTCAACGTGCCGTCGGGCTTCACCTACGGCATCGCGTCCGCCGACTACCGCGGCTTCGCGAGCCTGGAGCGCGGCGCCACCGCCATGCAGAAGGCCAGCTACTACTTCCAGGGCATGTCGCAGACCGTTCCCATGCAGCACGACTACAAGGGACCGCTCAGCGACAACTGGCAGGCGACGGACTCGACGGACATCGCCGCGATCGTCTACTCGCCGTGCGGTGAGAAGCGGAACTTCAACATCAACACGGAGCTGCGGGCCAACGCGGGTACCTCGGACCCGAAGAAGACCACCAGCTTCATCTCGATGGACTCGACGGACGGGTCGATCGAGACGACCTACCACTTCGCCTGGAAGACCTGCCCGAAGCCGTGAGCCCGGTGCCGGGCACCCCTCACACCAGGGGTGCCCGGCATCTCCCTAGATCAGGAACCGGTAGGCCGTGGTGCCCGGCGCCACGTGCTGGATCTTGAGCGGGGACTCCTTCATCCGGCCCCACAGCAGGTCGTAGTCCTCACGGCGGCCCAGCTCGATGCACACCAGCGCGGCGCCGGTCTCCCGGTTGTCGCGCTTGACGTACTCGAACAGCACGATGTCGTCGTCCTTGCCGAGGACCTCGTCGAGGAACCTGCGCAGCGCGCCCGGCTCCTGCGGGAACTCCACCAGGAAGTAGTGCTTCAGCCCGCGGTGCACCATGGACCGCTCGACGATCTCGGCGTAGCGCGAGACGTCGTTGTTGCCGCCGGAGAGCAGGCACACGACCGTCGAGTCGGGCGCCACCGAGATCTCCTCCAGCAGCGCCGCCGAGGCCAGCGCGCCCGCGGGCTCCGCGATGATGCCGTCGATCTGGTACAGCTCCAGCATCTCCGTGCACACCGCGCCCTCGGACACGCTCAGCAGCTCGGCGCCGCAGTCGCGCACCATCGGGAACGTCACGTCACCGGCGCGCCGCACCGCCGCGCCGTCGACGAACGAGTCGACCTCGGGCAGCGTCACCGGGTGGCCCGCCTGCAGCGCGGCGATCATGCTCGCCGCGCCCGAAGGCTCCACGCCGATCACGCGGGTGCGCGGGAAGCGCTCGGAGAACCAGGTGCCGACGCCGGAGAGCAGGCCGCCGCCACCGACCGGCACCACGACCACGTCGGGCGCGCCGCCGAGCTGCTGCACGATCTCCAGGCCGACGGTGCCCTGGCCGGCGACCGTGCGGCGGTCGTCGAACGCGGGGACCAGGGTGGCGCCCGTGCTCAGCGCGTACTCCTTGGCCAGCGCGGCCGCGTCGTCGTAGGTGTCGCCGTCGACGACCAGCTGGACCATGCCCTGGCCCAGGGCGGAGATGCGGTCGCGCTTCTGCCGCGGCGTGGTGCGGGGCACGTGCACGCGGCCCTCGATGCCCAGGCGGCGGCACGCGTAGGCCATGCCCTGGCCGTGGTTGCCCGCCGACGCGCAGACCGCGCCGCCGAACGCGAACTCGGTCTGGCACAGCAGGTTGAACGCGCCGCGCAGCTTGTACGACCGGCCGACCTGGAGGTCCTCGCGCTTGAACCACACCCGTGCCCCGGTCCTCTCGGACAGGCGCTGGTTCACCTCCAGCGGCGTGGTGCGGGCGACTCCACCGAGCCGGGCTGCGGCTGCGGACACCTCATCAGCGAAGGACATGTCTTCAGATCTTCCGTGAACGACTCGGGCTTGGCACGCGTACCCCTAGAAGGACAGGGGAGGTGCACGTGTTTCGCCTTGTGGGCGTACTGACGCTGCTCATGATGGTCTCCGCGGTTCCCGCGCACGCCCATGGCGCGCCCACTGACCCCGCGAGCAGGGCTTTCCTGTGCTCGCCCGGTCAGCCAACAGCATCATCCTCGCCCTGCCGCAGTGCCGTTCAGGCGGGGTTGCCGTCCAAGGAGTGGGACAACATCCGGCTGCCGAACGTGGCGGGCCAGGACGCCGCGCGCGTGCCGGACGGCAAGCTGTGCAGCGCCGGGCTGCCGAAGTACGCCGGGCTCGACCTGCCGACCGCCGAGTGGCCCGCGACGAAGCTCAAGAGCACCGGCTTCACCTACCGGGCGACGATCCCGCACCAGGGCTCGTTCCGGTTCTACGTCACCCGCGACGGCTACTCGCCGGCGCAGCCGCTGCGGTGGGCGGACCTGGAGCAGTTCCTCTCGGTGCCCAGTCCCCCTCTGGTCGACGGCTCCTACGAGTTCAACGTGCGGCTGCCGCAGGACCGCACCGGGCGGCACCTGATCTACACCGTCTGGCAGAACACCGACACCCCGGACACCTACTACTCGTGCACGGACGTCGAGATCGCGGCGCCCGAACCCGCACCCGCACCCGTGGCCGCCCCTCCTCCCGCCCCGCAGGTGAAGCAGGTCCCGCCTGCCCCGGCCACGACGACCACGACCACCACGCCGAGCACCACCGCGTCCGCCACGCCGAAGCCGAGCACGCCGCGGCCCGTTCCCGTTGCGTCGACCGTCGAACAACCCCCTTCCGACACCGTGCGGTTCGGCCTGTCCGCCGTGGTGGCGGCACTGGGAGGACTGGCGGTGCTGGGCGGGTTCATGGTGTGGCGCAAGAAAATTCTGTGAACGTCCCGCCCCCCGATAGGTCTGGACCATCCCTACGATGATCTTCGGGCGCATCGCTCATCCATCGACGCTAATCGATGGATGGCGCTCAGTCGTGGCGAACCGGCTCCCGCGCCAGCACGGTGACCCGCTCCCGCGCCGGCCGCCGCCCGACCGCCTGCGACGTCGCCAGGAACCCGTACATGTCGTTGAGCTGGTGCAACGCCGACACCGCGTCCCGCCACACGGGACAGGGCCACGCCCGGTGCCGCCCGTACCAGGTGCAGCACGACTTGCACCGGTGCCGCTCGTTCGGCTCGTGCATCCGCAGCAGCCCCCGCCACCACGGCAGGGCGGCACGCAGCTGTTCGCGCAGTTCGAAGACCTCGTTGGGCGAGTCCGTCTGCGCGAGCTGGTTCATGGTCTTGTAGACGACGTCGATCACGGTTCGGTGAAAGGATCCCTGCCGTTCGGCAAGCGCCATGTCCGAGCTCCTCCTCACCGCAGTTGAGACAGGCTCGCCAGGAGTCTATGTTGGCCATTGGACGGGTTTCAACTGGTGAAAATCCCGTCACCCAGATAGCCCTTTCCGTGGGTGGAAACGCTCACTGCGCGCAACGGGGGGAGCCGGCAATGGCGGGGGAACGGTCCCTGGCTGACAAGCTCAACCACCTCTTCGCCCGGCACACCACCCGCTCCGGCCAGGAGTACAGCAACGAGCAGGTCGCGGCCGCGATCGCGGACACCGGCGTGACCATCTCGCAGAGCTACATCTGGCAGCTGCGCAAGGGCAAGAAGGACAACCCGACGTTCAAGCACCTGCAGGCCCTGGCAGGCTTCTTCGGTGTGCCCGTGAGCTACTTCTTCGACGACGAAGTCACCGACCGCGTCGACGAGCAGCTCAAGTCGCTGCAGGAGGAGCAGAACCGCCTCAACGAGATCGCCGCGGGCAGCGACGCGCAGCTCATGGCGATGCGAGCGGGCGAGCTGTCACCCGACCGCCGGCGTCTGGTCATGGAGCTGCTCGACGTCGTCTACCGACAGGAACAGGCCGAACGCGGCGAAGGATGATCGTGGCCGAACGTGAGCTGCGCAGGCGGTGCCGCCGTCTGCTGAACGAGCTGGACATCCAGCCTCCGCTCGACGTGGAGGAGCTCTGCCGGCGCGTCGGCGACCAGCGGGGCAGGCCGATCAGGCTGATCGCCCACCCGATCCCGGTACCCGGCCCATACGGCGTGTGGATCGCCACCGCCAAGGCCGACTACATCCTGTACCAGCAGGAGACGTCGAAAGCGCACCAGAACCACATCATCCTGCACGAGCTCGGTCACCTGCTGGCCGGTCACAGCAGCGACGAGCAGGACGACGAGCTGCTCACGGGCCTCTACCCCGACCTCGAACCGGACGCCGTGCGGCGCGCGCTGCGGCGCACCTCCTACGACACCGCGCACGAGCGCGAGGCCGAGACGGTCGCGACGATCATCCTCGAATGGGCGTCGGTGCTGGACAAGGTGGCGCCGCGCAACGCCGAGGGCCCGGCACGCCGGATGGCGTCCTCGCTGGCCGACCGGATCGGGTGGCTGTAGATGCAGTACCTCAAGGAAACCCAGGGCGTCGTCGCGTTCACCGCGTTCGCCGTCATGCTCTACCTGCTGCTGCGCCGCCCGCACGACCCCCGCCTGCGCAGCGTCACCGGTCTCGTGGCCGGCTGGGCGGTCGGCTACCCGTTCGGCCGGGCCGCGGCGAACGGCCGGTGGTTCCTCGGCCTCGACCCGATGGTCTGCCAGCTGATCCAGCACGCCCTGCTGCAGGTCGGCGTGTACGGCCTGATCTGCTTCTTCATCTTCTCCGCCCTCGACGACACCCGAGCGCGCAGGCAGGCGTGGCTCCAGCTCGCCCCGCTGGTCCTCTGCGTCACCACCATGACGTGGGCGGTGCTCGCGATCCCGGACGACCTGCGCGTCGCGGCGGCGCGCGTGCCGAACTCGCTCGGCGGCGGTCCCACCGGCGTCCTCGCGATCACGGTCTTCTACGCGCTGGGCAACGGCTATCTGCTCTACGGGTTCGCGGCGATGTTCGTCTGGGCCCGCCGCTACGCCCGCGGCGCCGACCCGCGGCTGCGCCGGGGCCTGCTGATCACCTCCACGGGCCTCGGTCTGCTGGTGCCCGCCGACGCGATCTTCGTGTCGTCCAACGTCTCCCGCTACTTCGGCGCACCGCTGCCCCGCTGGCTGCTGACCACCGCCGTGTGGTTCCTGCTGCCCGGCGTGCTGCTGATCGTCATCGGCGTCGTCTACCCGATCGCCGCGATGCGGTTCGCGGCGATGCGGCTGTGGTGGCGGCACCTGCGCGCCTACCACCGGCTCGCTCCGCTGTGGACGTTGCTGAACGAGTCGTTCCCCGAGGACGCGCTGCACCGGGTGCCGTCGAAGCGCGACGCGTTCTCGTTGCGCGGCGTGCACCGGCGCTACTACCGGCGCGTGATCGAGTGCCGGGACGGGCTGGTGCGGATCAGCCCGTACGTCGCCGAGACGCCCGACGAGCTGCCGCTGGCGCAACGGCTGCGCGCCGGGCTGGAGACGCGCAGGTCCGGGCAGGTGTCGCTGCGGCGGCCGATCGCGCTGGCCGTCCCCGAGGACGACGGCATGGACGCCGACGTGCGGGAGCTGGAAAAACTCGCCGTCGCCCTGCGCTGAGCCTATGGTCACGGGCGTGGACCTGCCCGTGATGCCGCCGGTGAAGCCGATGCTCGCGAAGTCCGTGCCCGAGCTGCCGCGCGCGGACGGTCTCGCGTACGAGCCGAAGTGGGACGGCTTCCGCTGCATCGTGTTCCGCGACGGCGACGAGGTGGAGCTGGGCTCGCGCAACGACAAGCCGCTGACCCGCTACTTCCCCGAGGTCGTCGAGCTGCTCCGCGAGGCCCTGCCGCCGAGGTGCGTGGTCGACGGCGAGATCGTGCTGGTCACCCCGGACGGGCTGAGCTTCGACACGCTCCAGCTGCGGCTGCACCCGGCCGCTTCGAGGGTCCGCAAGCTCGCCGCCGAGACCCCGGCGAGCTTCGTCGCGTTCGACCTGCTGGCGTGCGGCGACACCGACGTCACGACCCGCACGCTCGGTGAGCGCCGCAAGCTGCTGGAGGAGGTCGTCACCGAGGTCCCCGGCGTCTACCTCACCCCGTCCACCACGGACCCGGACGTCGCGCAGGACTGGTTCACGCGGTTCGAGGGCGCGGGCTTCGACGGCGTGATGGTGAAGGCGCTCGACGGCGTCTACGAGCCCGACAGGCGGGTGATGTTCAAGGTCAAGCACGAGCGGACGGCCGACTGCGTGGTCGCGGGCTACCGGCGGCACAAGGACGGCGAGACGGTCGGGTCGCTGGTGCTCGGGCTCTACCAGGACGGCGAGCTGCGCAACGTCGGCGTGGCGAGCAGCTTCACCGCGGCCCGCCGCCGCGAGCTCGTCGAGGAGCTCGCACCGCTGCTCGACCCCGCCGAGCACCCGTGGGCCGCGTGGGCGACCTACGAGGGGCCCGGCATGAACAGCCGGTGGAACCCGGAGAAGCAGCTCCAGGTCGTGCTGCTGGAGCCGTCACGGGTCGCCGAGGTGCGCTACGAGCACGTGCAGGGCGGCCGGTTCCGGCACACCGCGCGGCTGGTGCGCTTCCGCCCGGACAAGACACCTGCCGAGTGCACGTTCGAGCAGCTGGAGGAGGTGCCGCCGGCCGAGCTGGACGCCCTGTTCGGGGCAGCCGAGCGGCGGCGCACAATCGAGCGGTGAAGGTGATCAAGCGGGACGGCACGCACGAGATCGAGATCGGGCGGTCGCGGTTCCTGTGCCACGTCGCCCGCGTCGCCTCCGAGCGGGAGGCGGCCGAGTTCTTCGCGCGGATCCGCAAGGAGCACTGGCAGGCCACGCACAACTGCACCGCGTTCCGCACCCGCGACACCCAGCGCTCGTCCGACGACGGCGAACCCGCCGGCACGGCCGGGGTCCCGATGCTGGAGGTGCTGACGCGGCGGGATCTCGTCGACACCGCTGTCGTCGTCACCCGCTACTACGGCGGCATCAAGCTCGGCGCCGGCGGCCTGGTCCGGGCGTACGGGCGGGCCGTGTCGGAGGCCATCGACGCCATCGGCACGTTGACCCGCGAACGCCACGAGAGCGTGCTTCTGGCCGTGGACCACGACCAGGCGGGCAAGCTGGAGAACGCGTTGCGCGCGTCCGGGTACCACGTCGCGGACACCGAGTACGGCCACGACGTCACCTTCACGGTGCTCACGAAGGAGCCGGAGGCGTTCGAGATCTGGCTCGCCGCGCAGACCGGCGGCGCGGTGACCGCGATCAGGGGCGAGCCAGTCGACCTCGACCACTAGGTGCAGGGAAGCACGTCCGGATCAGCACCCGCCTTGGGCACCCACCTCACGTTCGCGAACGACGCCTGGAACGTGCCCTCGGTGTAGACGAGCCACGCCGTGTTCACGTTCTCCAGGTCCAGCCCCTTGCTCGCCAGGCAGTTGACCGAGACCTTCACGGTCGCCTTCTGCCCGATGGGCAGGCTCCGGAACGCTTGCGTGGCATCGAGCTCCGCGAAGCACGGATAGTTGCAGTGCGCGCTCACGACCGTGCGTGCGGCCGGGGCCTGGTGCACGATCACGTCGAACTCGATGGCCGCGTTGGCGTTGCCGTACCCGCGCAGGTCGACGCCGGTCGGGCTCTGCAGGTACACCTGACCCGGTCCGGCGCCGGTCCACGTCGTCTTGAGCGCGTCCTGCTGGACGTTGACGTCGGACTGCACGACGTTGATGTTCGCCTGGGAGGCCTGGCCGTCCGGGCCGATCTCCAGGCCCCAGTTCTCCGGCGAGCCGAGGTAGCTCTTGTACGGCGCGATGTCCGCGCGGTTGAAGAGCTCCAGGTCCTCGGTCGCCGTGCCACCGCCACCGCCGTAGCAGGTGCCGCCGGGGCTGGACTCGTCGAGCTTGCCGACGTTGCCGGTCTGCCAGTCGCGCAGGCCGTAGCCGAACCCGAACAGCGGGTCCTGGCTCGGGTCGTTGAGCGGCGTCTGGCAGGCGCTGCGCGGCCACGAGTACGACAGCTTGCCGGTGAACCCGTTGTGCCGCCCGCGGATCAGCAGGTCCGCGATGCCCTGGCCCTCGGTGCCGGGCAGCCAGGCGGCCACGAACGCGTCGGAGCGGTTGATCTCCTTGTTCATGTACATCGCGCGGCCGCCGACGTAGACGGTGACGACCGGCTTGCCCTTGCCGGACACCTTGTCCAGCACCGCGAGGTCCTGCGGGTACAGGCGCGCGGTCTCCAGCGTCCGCTTGCCGATGTCGCCCACGCCCTCCGCGTACGGCGTCTCACCGATCACGGCGATGACGGCATCGAAGTTCTTGGGGTCGACGTTGTCCGCGGTCTCGGAGAACGTGACGTTCGCGGCGCCCAGCGTGTCCTGGATGCCCTTGAGGATGCTGGTGGCGTGCGGGAAGTCGGCGTTGGTGTTGCCGGTGCCCTGCCAGCTCAGCGTCCAGCCACCGGTCTGGTTGCCGATGTTGTCCGCGCTCTTGCCAACTACGAGGACCTTGCTGCGCTTGGGCAACGGCAGCACGCGGTCGTTGTTCTTCAGCAGCACCGCGGACTCCCGCACCGCCTTGCGCGCGAGCTCGGAGTGCAGCAGGTCGCCCTGGTCCCCCGCGTGCTCGCGCTGCGAGGGCTTCGGCTCGTCGAACGTGCCGGCGCGCAGCTTGACGCGCAGAATCCGGGTGACCGCGTCGTCGATGCGGGCCATGGGGATCACGCCGCTCTCGACCTGCGCGATCGTGTTGGTGATGAACGCCTTCCAGTCGTTGGGCACCATGATGATGTCCAGACCCGCGTTGATCGCCTGCGGGCAGCTGGCGTTCGTGCACCCGGTGACCTGCCCGATGCCGTTCCAGTCGGAGACGAGCAGACCGTCGAAGCCCATCTTGCCCTTGAGGATGCCGGACTGCACGTACTTGCTGCCGTGCACCTTGCCCTCGTTGATGACGTCGTTCGTCCAGCTGTTGAACGAGATCATCACCGTCTGCGCACCCGCGGCCAGCGCCCCGTAGTAGCCCTGACCGTGAATGTTGATCATGTCCTGCTCGGTGCTGGCGTTGACCCCCTGGTCCTTGCCCCCGGTCGTGCCGCCGTCACCAATGAAGTGCTTGGCGGTGGCGATCACGCCGTCCTCGCCGATGCGCCGCTTCGCGTTGTCCTGCAAGCCCTTGATGGCCTCGAACCCGTAGGCGCGCGTGATCCGCGGGTCCTCGCTGAACCCCTCGTACGTCCGCCCCCACCGGTCGTCCCTGACCACCGCGAGCGTGGGCGAGAACGCCCAGTCCTGCCCGGTGACCCTGATCTGCTCGGCCGTGGCCGCGGCGATGTCGCGGACAAGACACGGGTCGTGCGCGGCACCAAGCCCGATGTTGTGCGGGAACACCGTCGCGCCGTAGACGTTGTTGTTGCCGTGCACCGCGTCAATGCCCCAGATGACGGGAATCTTGGTGCGCGTGGCCTTCGACGCCTCCCAGTAGGCGTCGGCGAGCTTCAACCAGTCCTGCGGCGTGGCCTTCTTGTTGGCGCCGGGCCAGCTGCCACCACCGTTGAGCACCGACCCGAACCCGTACGTCGTCACGTCCTGCGGCGTGATCGAGCCGATCTCGGGCTGCGTCATCTGACCGACCTTCTCGGCCAGCGTCATGTCCTTGAGCATGGCCTTGATGCGGGCCTCGTCCCTGCGGTCACCCTTGAGCTGGCTCTCGACCTTCGGCCAGTCCTTGAGGGTGGGCAACGACTTCTCGATGCGGGCGCACCCGTGCTCAGTGCGGGGCTGCCCGATGACCGGCTGCTTCGGTCCGTGCTGCGCGTCGTCCGGTGCGGCTGCCGCTGTCGCGCTGGCGGCGAGCGTCAGCCCCAGCACTGCGGCAAGAGTGCTTCTCCAATGCATGCCGCAGATCCTCAACTTTGTGTTACGTCTGCGTCAATGGGAACGCTCTCACGACTTTTTCCCGGGACCCTCGCGCGTCTCGCTTGGCCTCCGGATGGCCGGTCGAGGTGGTGGTCCGGTTGGCGGGGTGGGGTCGCGGGCGGACCTGCCGTGCGAGTGGTCACCTTGCGTTGCCGGCTGGGCTGGACTGGCCCGACGGGCGTTGGTTGCCTCATCGCCGCTTCGCGACGATTGCGATTGGGGCTTGGCACGTCATTACCGGTTGCCGGTCGGCATTAGGCCTTTTCGGGCTCGCTTCGCTTCGCCACGGCTGGGGTCGGGGCCGGGGCTGGGCAGTGGCGGTCACACGACCGCGTTGACGAGATTGCGTCTCGGCTTGTGGTCCGAGTCCAACCAACTGGGTGCGTAGAACGTCGGTATGCCCTGCACCATCTTCACATCCCATTCACTCTGGTGAATGAGCGTGTGGTGATGGCGACACAGCAGCACCGCGTTCTTGACAGACGTATCGCCGCCGTTGGCCCAGTGACGGACATGATGCGCATCGCACTGTTTCGGAGGTCTGCCGCAACCGGGGAAAGTACAACCCTTGTCGCGGGCGACCAGGACCCTCCGGATTCCGGCGGGGAAGCTGCGGGTCTTGCGGCCGATGTCCATCGGCTGCGACCTCTCACCCAGGATCAGCGGAATGATCCCCGCGCTGCAGGCCAGCTGACGCACCTGCTCGACCGGCACACGCTCGCCGTTGTCCAGCATGCCCTCACCGAGCCTGTCGGCCAGGTCCTCGTAGCGCATCGTCACCGTCAGCGTGACCGGCTCGCCACCATGCTCGGGCATTTGGTCGGCGCGCAGCATCAGGTCGACCAACTCGGCCAGCGCATCGCCCTCACGTTCCGCGCGGGAACGCGGATCAGGGCCTTCCTCGGCCGTGGTCGGGCGCGGCTTGGCCAGCGGGTCCATCAGCGCCTCGTACTTGGCACCGGTGACCTTGTCCA
>Ga0070710_10000408_pt1 | contig 20191 bp, 17 predicted proteins | sample LARL52metaG_FD_65454 | JGI IMG/M metagenome (GOLD analysis project Ga0070710, IMG submission 65454) | Corn, switchgrass and miscanthus rhizosphere microbial communities from Kellogg Biological Station, Michigan, USA - LAR L5-2 metaG | ecosystem: Host-associated > Plants > Roots > Rhizosphere ... | reverse complement strand
CCGCCGGCGCGCAACGGTCCGCTGAGGAGGTTGCAGATGGTGGTTTCCGTGGTGCCGTAGGCGTTGTGGAAGTCCGCGACCGCCGACCACCTGGTGACCACGGCCGGACGGCACGCGCCACCACCGTTGATCACGTGCGCCAGCCGCATCCCGTTGGTGGGCGTGGTGGCGGTGAGGGCGAACGGCGTGGTCTTCAGGTGCGTGATGCGGTAACGCTCCAGCGTGTCGCGCAGCTCGGTGCCGGGCGCGAGGAAGGCCTCGTCCAGCACCACCAGGCAGCCGCCGGCCGTGAGCGTCCAGAGGATCTCGGTGATGCACCCGTCGAAGGTCAGCCGGGCGAACTGCAGCGTGCGCGACTCCGGGCCGACCTCCAGCCGCCGCACGTGGTCGTCGATCACGTGGGCGAGCGGTTCGGTGCGGATGAGCACGCACTTGGGTTCGCCGGTGGAGCCGGAGGTGTGGATCGCGTAGCAGATCTCGCCCCCGGCCGCGTCGATCACCGGCGCCTGCCCGGTCTGCCGCCACCGCTGCGGGACCTCGGTGAGCATGCCGTCCGCGCCGGCCATGAGCTTCAGGCCCAGCAGGCTCGCCTTGCGCGTGTTCGACGTGTCGCTGTCGCGGCTGTCGAGGAACACGAAGGGGCGGTTGGCCTTCAGCGCGGCGATCAGCGCGGTCACCGCGCCGAGGTGGCGTCCGGCGTCGACGCCGACGAACTCGCCGGGTGCCAGCCGCGTGCTCAGTTCGCCGGCCAGCTCGTCGGTGAGCCTGCCGAACTCGCGGTAGCCGACGGTCCGGTCCGCGGTCTGCACGGCGGGCCGGTCCGGGTGCTCCCGCACCGCCCGCTCGAATCGCTCGACGATCAGTGGTGGTTCCACGTTCTCTCCTGTGGTTCAGGCGGGCGTCAGATAGCCGCCGTCGCAACGGATGCCGGTGCCCGTGAGGTAGGCCGCGCGGTCGCTCGCGAGGAAGGCCACGAGCTCGCCGACGTCCTCGGGCGTGCCGTAACGGCCGAGCGGAATGGTGCGCAACGTTTCCTCGCGCACCCGTTCGACGGCCGTGCCGCGCCGTCGTGCGGCGGCCTCCTCGACCGCGCGCAACCGGCCGGTCTCGATCTTCCCGGGCAGCACCTGGTTGACCGTGATGCCGTGCGGCGCCACGTCTTCCGCGAGCAACCGCAGGTACGACGAGACGGCCGCCCTGAGCACGCTCGACCCGGCGAGCCCGCTGATCGGCAGCTCCACGGAGCTGGAGGTGATCGCGACCAGCCGGCCCCACCCGGCGCGCTTCATCGCGGGCAGCACCGCCTCGACGACGTGCTGGAACGGCAGCAGCATCAGCCGCATCGCCTCCTCCAGCCGCGCCGCGGACAGCTCGCCGACCCGGCCGGGCCGTAATCCCGGCGAGTTCAGCAGGACGACGTCGTACGGACCGGTGGCGGCGGCGCGTTGCCCGACCTGGCCGGGATCGCCGAAGTCGCAGGCGAAGGCGCCGTGCCCGGCACCGGGCAGCCCCGCGGCCACCTCGGCCGCCCGCTGCTCGTCCCGCCCGCAGACCGTGACCGCGCTGCCGTCGCGGGCGAGACACCGCGCGACACCGAGCCCGATCCCGCTCGTTCCGCACAACACCAGGGACCGCTTGCCCTTGAGGCCGTCGTCCACGGCCATCACCGCACGGGGTGCGTCAGCGTGCCGACGTGCTCGACGACCGCGTGCACCGTGTCACCGGTCTCGATCGGAACCGCACCGGGCGTTCCGGTGGAGATCACCGTGCCCTGCTCCAGCGTGCGGCCCGCGCTGAAGTACTCGACGAGATAACCGATGTCGTACTTCATGTCCGCCGGCGTGGCGGACGCGATCTCCTCGCCGTTGCGCACTGTGGTGATGCGCAACGACTCCAACGACTCGATCTCGTCCAACGTCACCATGACCGGCCCGACGCTGCAGAACGTGTCGAACCCCTTGGCCCACGGGATGTACCGCGGGTTCTCCCGGATCACGTCCTCGGCGGTCATGTCCAGCACCGCCGTGACCCCGGCGACGACCTCGCGCCAGTCGTCGCGCGCCACGTTCTTGCACCGGCGCCCGACCACCAGCCCGAGCTCCGCCTCCGCGGTCACCCGCCGCGACTGCGCGGGCAGCTCGATGGTCCCGCCGTTGTCGATCAGGCAGTTCCCCGGCCGCAGGTAGGACCCCGGTCCCGACCCCGGCTGCGCGGTCGCCAGGTCCGCCGCGTGCCGCCGGTAGTTGAGCCCCACACCCCAGATGTCGGCGTCGCGATCCGCGATCGTCCCGGCCCGGTCCAGGTCCACGCTCACCACGTCCAGCGTGTCGGCCAGCCCGCTCAGGTCCGCGGGCCCGTCCACGTCGGTGATCCGGGCGACGTGCTCGTACCCCGGCACCCGCCGCAGCTCGAACCACTTCTCGCCGTCCGCGACGAGGATCTCGCTTCCTTTCTTCGCCAGCCTCATTCTTCTTCCCGTCAGTTCGACATCTCGTAGTCCTCGGCAAGCGCCTCTGCGGCTGCCTGGAAATCGGCCTTGCGCGGGCTCTGCTCGGCCACTTCCACCGCGGTCTCCATCAGCCGCGCCGGATCCGTGTTGGCCTTCTCGGCGAGCTCCTCGACGAGCGGGAAGAAACCCGAGTGAATTCCGATGACCCCGCCGAGCACCTGCATCTTCCGGTCGTCGGGAATGACGTCCATGTTGACCCGGCACAGTTCCGCGAGCTGCGCCAGCTTCTGGTAGTCGAACCGGTCGCTGTCCTTGAGCTTGATGACCCCGGCGAGCGACTCCAGCGCCGCATTTCCCGATCCCCGCCCGATGCCGTTCAACGTGCCGTCGAGAATCTTCGCCCCGGACTCGGCCGCGGTGATGGTGTTGATGTTCGCCATTCCCAGGTTGTCGTGCCCGTGGAACCCGACGACCGGATAATGCTCCGCGACCGAACTCACGTACTCGTGCACGGTTTCGGGCAGCATCGCCCCGTACGAATCGACCACGTACACACCGGCGATTCCGGGGCTGACCCCTTCGAGTGCCCGCAACAGCTCGCCCACCGGTGTCGCACTCGACTTCATCAGGTTCAGGTAGACCTCGCCGCAGGAGTCGACGACCCGCTGGATGTAGCCCAGGTGGTTCTGCACCCGGTCCGGCTCCATGCCGACCCGCACGAACGACAACCCGCGCCGGCACATCTCCAGAATCGTCTCGACCTGGGTGAACTCGGGTTGCGCGAACATCCCCCAGGGCTTCTCGGTGAGCGCCGAACGGGCCATCTCACACCAGTCGAAGTGCCCGATGTTGCACGGCTTGATCCCGGCTCGCTCAGCCTCCAGCCCGAGCCCGTGCCCGACCTCGACCTTGGACACCGGCGTCTCGTTCAGCCGGTTGAGCAGTGTCCACACGAACTCTTCCTCGAACTGGAAGTCGACGGCATAGGCACCGTCGCGCAGTGTGCAGTCCAACAGCTCGATCTCCGACGCACCCGGTAACCCGTTTGCGGCCACGGACATATTCGCACTCCTCGGTTCGACGAACTTTCGCGCGACGCAGGTGAAATGGGAACCCTGCCGAGATCGACGCTGTCCCCACCCCGAATGTCGCTCGGCTGTGCACCGTTGGTTATCCACCCGTCACGCCGTGCCAACCGGGCAGCTGCCCGGATCACTCGGATGGCCCAACCTTGTTTGGGCATTGGATGTCGGGTGACACCGCTGAATTTCCAGGTGACAGCGTCGTCTGGGAGTGCGCGCAGGCTGGTCGACAGTTGTTTATGCCTGGTCGCACGGCATAGCGACAGTTGAACAATTTCGTCAGAACCAAAAGGGTCTATTGAGGACCCTGTTCGCACGGAGGCCCGTGGGAGACGAGCGTGTTCCGCTGGTCTCCCACGGGCCTCATCCGGTTGTGTCGCGAGCGCGCTCAGTCGATGAGAACGACGGTGTAGTTCAAGGTGGCGCCGCTAGCGGTGTAGGTCGCCGTCTGGCCGTTGCGGCAGTACGAGACGAACGTGTTGCCGGTCTGGCTGGTGCCGCCGACGGCCTGCACCACCGGGCGCACGTCGGAGCCCTCCGGCAGTTCGGTCGCGGTGAGGTCGACGACCCGCCACTGGTTGATGGGGTAGTTGTCGGTCTCGGGGGAGAGCCCTCCGGTGCGGGTCGTGACGCGGAACGACAGGACGAAGCCCGCGTTGTTCATCACGGCGACCTTCTGCACGCAGGGCGCGGCGGCAGCGGCCTCCGCCGCCGATGCCGGTGGTTGTGCGGCCAGCGTTCCGGTCAACGCGACCGCGGCGGCGGCGAGGGCGAGATTCCTGGAGGAGTTGTTGACTGGCAACGGATGTACCTCTCTGTTCGCAACTGGACGGAACGTCGCGGACCCCGGGCGGAAGGTGGTCCGCTGCGGCGCCTGGGTAGCCGCCGCTCCGAGTGGACAAACAGGAGTGCTTGCCAGGCAAGGGAAATTGCGGCCGAGGGGTGGCACTGTCTACTGCGGATGGAGTTCGTCCGGCATTTCGTCAAGTCACGCGCCACATGCCGGACAAGTGGCCCAAGTGGACGGTGCTGGCGGGGCGGTTCAGTCGCGGCGGTTCGCGGTGGGGATCGTGATGAGGGTGGCCGTCGGTGACGTGCCCTTGTTGAGGAACAACATTGCCAGAGCGCGGATGAACTGGTCGAACAGGTAGAACCCGACGGGCATGACGGGCAGCAGCCCTTCGCGGAAAGCGATGTAGGCGGGCCATCCGGTGCGGATGAGCGCCGCCGCCGCGTGGTCGCGGCGCAGTCCGAGCCAGTCGCCGATCGCGTCGCTGAGCACGTAGCGGACGAACTCGTTGAGGAAACCGCGGGTGACGCCGAGGTCGATCGACGCGGTCAGCCCGAGCAGGTCCTCGGCCAGCTCCCTGCCCTCGCGGGTGGGGGAGAGGATCGGTGTGAGCACCTGCGCCGACTGCGCGTACGCGGCGGCCCAGGTCTGCGGGATGAACTCGTCCCGCACGCCGAGCAGGTGGAGGGCGACCTGCCACATGTGCAGGAAGGCGTCCTCCTGCGCGGCCGACATCGGCACGCCCCACTCGCGCAGCTTCCGGTGCACGAAGGTGCCGAGGCTGTGGAAGGTGACGAGGATGTCGCCGTTGCTGATCGGGCTCTGCTCGTCGCCGGCCGCCCGCCACTGCGGCGACTGGGGCAGCAGGTGCCGCACCGCCGCGTGCACCAGACGGGTCTTGTTGGCTGTCACCACGAACTGGCCCGCGGGTTCGAACGCGGTCAGCTCGCTCAGGTCGTAGCCGAAGGTGAACGTCTTGGCCGCCCGGTCCTTCATGTCGGCGCCGCCCGCGGACCAGTAGACCGACCTGGCCTCGCGCGGGATGACCGTGCTCATGATGCCGCTGCCGAGCCCGTACAGCAGGAACAGGTAGGTGTCCTTGCGCCGGTTGAAGTCGGCGGCGAGGCGCAGCTTGGTCCGGTCGGCCCAGGGCGGCAGTTCGTTGGCCTTCCGCAGGTGCGCGGCGAGATCGGCCGGCAGGCCGCTGGGCAGCGGATCGTCGTTGTTCACCCACGACCGCATCGCGGTGTTGACCGCCGGAACCTGGCCCCGGTCGAGCAGACCCGCCAGCAGCCGGTCGACCTCGTCATCCCAGGCCCACTGCGGGTCGCCGCCCGACACCGCCGCCTCCGCCGCGGCGGTGTCGGCCACGCTTACCAGACCTAGTGCGACACCTAGCGCAAGGGCGTTCCTCCTGCTGAGATTCTTCATTTACTTACCTGGCTTCCCTGGTAGGCGGATTCACGCTCTTCGAGTGGCAATTGGGGGCAGGACATCCTTGATCCGGCGCGAGAATCCCGGTTAACATAGCCAGGCTGCACCAGCCTGCCGTCCAGCGGCAAGCCGATCGCCGACCTGAATCGGTCCGCCACTGCAGAGGAGCCTCCGATGGCCACCGAGCAGGCCCAGGTCCCAGCACCGCCGGTCGCGGGTTCCCGTCCCGCGTGGGTGACCGACGAACTGGTCGCGCGGTGGTGCGCGTGGGGTGCGCCGAGACGTGACGCGGCACGTCTCGGCGCCGGAGCCGCTGTTCGCCCGCACGCCCTACGACCTGGCGCCTGCCCCGCAGGTTCCCGCCTGCGCCGCCGAAGACGTCGCGTCCGCGGCCGTGAGCGCCGGACAGGCCCAGCGGGAGTGGGCGCGCACACCACCGGCGGGTCGTGGCGAGATCGTGCTCGCGTTCCACGACCTGCTGCTGGCGCGGCAGGAGCAGGTGCTCGACCTGATCCAGTGGGAGACGGGCAAAGCGCGGTACCACGCCTGGCAGGAGGTGACCCAGGTCGCGACGCTCGCCCGCCACTACGCCCGCCGCGCACGGCATTACCTCGGCCCTCGTCGCGTGCGCGGAATGGTGCCGGGCCTGACGAAGGTCAGGGAGGTGCGAGTGCCGAAGGGTGTCGTCGGCGTCATCTCTCCCTGGAACTACCCGCTCTACCTCGGCGCCGGGGACGTGCTGCCCGCCCTGCTCGCCGGCAACGCCGTCGTCTCGAAAGCCGACTCCCAGACACCGCTGACCCTGTTGTGGACTCGTGCCCTGATGGCGGAGGCGGGCCTGCCGGACGACCTGTGGCAGGTCGTCGCCGGTCCGGGCTCCGTGGTGGGGACCGCGGTGGTCGACTGCGCAGACTTCGTCTGCTTCACCGGCTCGACCGCCACGGGCCGCACGGTCGCCGAGCGTGCCGCACGCCGGCTCATCGGCGCGTCCCTCGAACTCGGCGGCAAGAACCCGCTGATCGTGCGCGAGGACGCCGACGTCGGGCGGCCGGGACCGCGGTGGCCGCTTTCGCCAACACCGGGCAAATGTGCATCCACGTCGAACGCGTCTACGTGCACGAGGCGGTCTACGAAGCGTTCCGCGACGAGCTGGTGCGGGCGACCACCGCACTGCGGTTGGGACAGTCCTACGACTACTCGGCGGACGTCGGGTCGCTGACCTCCGCGGCTGCGCTGGCGGCGGTCGAGGCGCACGTCGGCGACGCGGTGGGCAAAGGGGCGACCGTGCTCGCGGGCGGACGCGCTCGCCCGGACCTCGGCCCGTTGTGCTTCGAGCCGACGGTCCTCGAAGGCGTCACCCCCGACATGGCCGTCTTCGCGGAGGAGACGTTCGGCCCGGTGATCTCCCTGTACCCCTACGCCGCCGGCAGCGATCCCGTCCCGCTGGCCAACCTGGGGGCCTACGGCCTGTCGGCGTCGATCTGGTCGCGCGACAGCCGGGAGGCCGGGCGGATGGCGCTGCGGATCCGCGCCGGCTCGGTCAACATCAACGACGGCGCGGCGGCCGCCGCCGGGAGCGTCAAGGCCGGGATGGGCGGCATGGGCGACAGCGGGCTGGGCAGGCGCCACGGGGCCGAGGGGATCCTCAAGTACACCGAGTGCCAGACGATCGCCGTGCAGCGGCTCATGCGGCTGGGGCCGTCGCCGAGGTCGTCCGCGGAGCGGTTCGTCCGCCGCACCAACCGGCAACTGGCCCTGCTGCGCCGCCTGGGGATCCGGTGAGCGGCGAAGTGATGGCGTGGAACGCGAGTGAGGATCCCGGATGAGCAGTGTGGTCTCCCCAGCACGATCGCTCTACGACGACGACCACGAGCTGGTGCGCGACACGGTCCGCGCCTTCGTGGACAAGCACGCCGCGCCCCACGCCGAGCGGTGGCGGGCGGAGGGCAAGGTCGACCGCGCGTTGTTCGAGGAGGCGGCCAGGGCGGGCATCCTCGGTTTCGGCATTCCCGAGGAGTACGGCGGTGCCGGCCTCACCGACTACCGCTTCAACGCGGTGGTCGGCGAGGAGTTCTGCCGCAACCCGGTGTCGGACGGCCTCGCCGGGATCGCGCTGTCCAACGACATCGTCGTGCCCTACTTCACCGGGCTGGCCGACGCCGAGCAGAAGGCCCGCTGGCTGCCCGGCATCGCCGCGGGCAAGCTCATCGTCGCGATCGCGATGACGGAACCGGGCACCGGGAGCGACCTGGCCGGGATCAGCACCACCGCCGTGCGCGACGGCGATCACTACGTGGTCAACGGCAGCAAGGTCTTCATCTCCAACGGGCAGAACGCCGACCTCGTGGTGACCGCCGTCCGCACCGGTCCGGACCGCCACCGGGGAATCAGCCTGCTGGTCGTCGAGGCCGAGCGCGCCGGCTTCTCCCGCGGCCGCAACCTGGAGAAGATCGGGCTGCACGCCCAGGACACCAGCGAGCTCTTCTTCTCCGACGTCCGCGTGCCCGCCGCCAACCTGCTCGGCGCGGAGGGCGAGGGCTTCCTCGGCCTGATGCGCAACCTGCCCCAGGAGCGGATCTCGATCGCCGCCAACGCCGTGGCCTCCGCCGAGGGCGTGCTGGCACGCACCCTCGACTACGTCAAGCAGCGCAAGGCGTTCGGCCGGCCGATCGGGTCCTTCCAGAACACGCGGTTCGAACTGGCCGAGATGGTGACCGCCGTGCGGGTGAGCCGCAGCCACGTCGACGACCTGCTCGCCAGACACGTCCGCGGTGAGCTCAGCGCCGCGGACGCGGCGGCGGCGAAGTTCTGGACCACCGAGCAGTACGTCGACATCGTCGGGCGCTGCCTCCAACTGCACGGCGGTTACGGCTACATGCTCGACTACCGCATCGCCCACGACTACCTCGACTCGCGCATCACCACCATCTACGGCGGCACCACGGAGATCATGAAGGAGATCGTCGGCCGTGAGCTGGGGCTATAGACCCCGGCGCTGCTCGTCCATCGTGCGAAGCAGGCCCTTGGTCACCTTCCCGGCCGCGTTGCGGGGCAGCCCGGCGACCACCACGAGGTCCTTGGGCATCTTGAAGGAGGCGAGCCGTCCGCCGAGGAACGCGGTCAGGTCCCGCAGGGACATCTCGGTGCCGGGCGCGACGGAGACGAACGCGACCGGCACCTGGCCCCAGCGGTCGTCCGGCCGGCCGATCACCGCGACCTCCAGCACCGACGGGTGCTCCGCGACGGCGTTCTCCAGCTCGGCGCAGTAGATGTTCTCGCCGCCGCTGATGATCATGTCCTTCTTGCGGTCGACCACCCAGACGAAGCCCTCGTCGTCCTGCCTGACCAGATCACCGGAGTGGAACCAGCCTCCCGCGAACGCCTCGGCGGTCTCCCGCGGCTTGTTCCAGTACCCCTGCGTCACTGTGGGCCCGCGGTAGACGATCTCGCCCACCTCGCCGGGGGCGACGTCGTTCATGGCGTCGTCGACGATGCGGTACTGGATCGTCGGGATCGGCCGGCCGACGGAACCGAGCTTGCGGATCGAGTCCTCACCGCGCAGGACGCAGGTGATCGGCGAGGTCTCGGTCTGGCCGAACACCGCGACGTTCAGGGCGGCGGGGAAGTTCTCGGCCATGGCGCGCAGCGTCGCCCGGCTCGCGGGGGCGGCACCCCAGCTGATGATCCGCAGCTTCAGATCGCGCCTGGCGATGTTCGGCTCGGCGCAGATCAGGTCCCACTGCTGCGGCACGTTGAACACCACGGTGGCGCCCTCGCGTTCGTAGGCGTCGAGCACCGCCCGTGCGTCGAAGGCGCCGAGCGGGTGGATCACGACCGTGCCGCCGACGAGGATGTTCGCCACCATCGAACCGAGACCCGCGATGTGGAAGAAGGGCGCGGTCAGGAAACCGATGTCGGAGTCGTCGAACATCTCCATCGCGCGGATGCAGGTGAGCGCCTGCAGCTGCAGGTTGCGGTGGGAGAGCAGCACTCCCTTCGGCCGGCCGGTGGTGCCCGAGGTGTACATGATCAGTGCCGTCGACTCCTCGCCGACGTCGGGCAGTTCCATCGGCTCCCGCGCGGACAGGAACTCCTCGTACCGGACGTGCGCTTCGCTCTCGTGTCCGACCCTGGGCGGCTCACCGATGACGATCACCGTGCCGATCGACGCGGCGCGCGGCACGCTTTCCAGCAACGACAGCAGGTGCGCGTCGACGACGATGGCGGAAGGCGTGCAGTCGGCCAGCACGTGGTCGAGCTCCAGCGGTGCGAGCCGGAAGCTGAGCGGCACGGCCATGGCCCCCAGGCTGTTGGCCGCGAACACGCTCTCCACGAACCACGGGTGGTTCAGCGTGAGCATCGCGACGCGGTCGCCCGCCGCCACCCCTCGGGCGGCGAGCGCGGCGGCCAGCCGCAACGACCGCTGCGACAGCTGTGCCCAGGTCGTGGTCCGGCCGAGGTAGCGCAGTGCCGGCCGGTCCGGTCGCATCATCGCGTGGGTGGCGGCGTGCGCCATCCAGTGATGCCGAAAGGACCAGGCTGGAACCGCGGAGGTCGGCATGTGACCACTCCTCACAGGTGCCGGATCGGCGTCGACCGCCGGGCCAGTATGCCCGCCGCGCAGCTGGCTGAGAAGGATTATGTAAATCAGGAATCACGCAACGGACGACCGGGGGCGCCACGCCGGGCAGGTCTTGCCCGGCGTGCTTCGTTCCGTGGTTCACTGGCGCACATGGGCCTGCTGTCGCGTCTGTCCGATCGGCTGCCGCGGTGACCGCGGAGCCGGCCGCGGCCGTGCGACCGCGCAACCGCAGGCAGCTCATCGTCGACGCGGCCGGCCGGGCGTTCAGCGAGCACGGCTACCACGCGGCGTCCATGGAGGAGATCGCCACCGGTGTGGGCATCACCGCGGCGGCCCTGTACCGGCACTTCCCGAACAAGTACGCGTTGTTCGCCGAATGCGCGAACGTCATGGTGGACCGGCTGATCGCCGCACTGGGCGAGGTGGCTCCGGACGCGGCACTGGCGGACGTGCTCGCCGCCCTGGCACGGGTCACCGTCGCGCATCGCGCTTCGGGCGGCGTGTACCGGTGGGAGGCCCGCTACCTCAACCGCGAGGACCGCCGGCTGCTCAGGAGGAAGTTCGGGCACGTCGTCGGCAGGGTGACCGGCGTGCTGCGGCGCGAGCACCCGCTGCCCGACGAGCAGCTGCGAGCCGCGGCGGCCCTCGGCGCGATCGGGTCCATCACGATGCACCACACGTCGATCTCGCCACGCCGGGCCGAGGAGCTGCTGGTGGGCTCCGCCCTGCGCGTGGCCGCGACCGACCCCGCGGCCGCCGCGGGGAACGCCCACCGCGTCGAACTGCCCGCGCAGCCCGTGCCCCGCACCCGGCGCGCGGAGATCCTCGCGGCCGCCATCCCCCTGTTCGAACGGGACGGGTTCGCCGGCGTCACGAACGGCATGATCGCCGAGGCGGTGGGTCTGGTTCCCTCCGCGCTCTACCGCTACTTCCCCGGCAAGGCCGACATCCTGGCGGCGGCCTGCCTTCAGGCGGCCGGACTGCTGGCCCAGGCGGTGGAGCAGAACCTCCGCGGCGTCACCGATCCTCACGACGCCGTGACCGCGCTGGCGGCCACCTACGTGGCCTACAGCTTCGAGCACACCGCGCTCACCAGCGTCGCCAACGGCGAGGTCGCCGGTCTGGCGCCGGACGTGCGGCGGCCCCTGGTCGTCGCGCAGCGCGAGCACATCGCCGTGTGGGAGCAGCAACTGCGGTCGGCACGTCCGGAACTCGACTCGCGTCAGGCGCGAGCGCTGGTGCACGCCGGGTTCGGCGTGGTCGTCGAGGCCGGACGCAGCCTGCGCTGGCGGGACACGCCCGCCCACCGCGACGCCGTCACCGCTCTTCTGGTGAGTGCGCTGGGATCTGCCGCGTGAGGCCGGCACGCTCAGCAGGCGGGTGCTGAGCGTGCCGGCCGGCGTCGTTCACACGATCAGTTCACCGAGGCGGAGAAGTTGTCGACCGCGAGGCCGACACCGCCGTTCCACGGTTCGAACCCGGCCTGGATGCTGGTCAGGTACCAGGACGTGGTGATCGCACCGCGGGCGCGCACGTCGTTGAGGAAGTCGAGCAGGTTGAACGACCAGGAGTTGATCGGCGACGGCGCGACGTAGGAGATGACGTTGTTGGACCCGTTGCTGCCACGCCACACCTGCCAGCCGCGGCCGCCGATCGTGGTGTTGCCGACGACGCTGCCGATGGGCTGGATCGGCCCCTGGCGGTTGAACCAGATCATGATCTCCATCTGGTTCACGCCGTTGGTCTTCGGCGTGGGATCGAGCCAGATGTCGTACGAGGCGTCGTAGGTGCCGCCCGCGTACCGGTAGGAGATCGAGGACGAGGCGTTGCGGATCCGGCTGACCTGCATCGGCAGAGGCGAGCCGGGGGAGCAGTTGGTGTAGTGGCAACCGAGGAAGACCGACGGGTACGACACCGGGGCGCCGTTGGTCGGGCTGGAACCCTGTTGCGTGGCGATGCGGAAGCCGCTCGACGTGACGTTGATGCACTGCTGTGCCGACGTACCCCACCTGTTGTTCTGGACCACGTAGCGGCCCTGGATGGTGGTCGACCCGTACTGGTCGCAGATGGTCGTGTCGGCTTGCGCCGAGCCCGAGGTCGCGACCAGGACGCTCGCGACCAGCGCGCCCGCAGCAGTGAGGGCACGGATGTTCCTTAGCACGAAGACTCCTCTCGCAGGTTCTGGGAGCGCTCCCACAATACCGGGGTGTCAACGCCTCCTGCTCGGTTCAGCTCCGGCCGAGCACTGCCTGCATCTGCCGTTCGAGGATCTCCTGGAGCGGTACGGCGTCGTAGTTGGCGAGAACGACGCCCACCCAGCCGATGTCCGGGCAGATGCTCCAGCTGGCCGCGACACCGGGGTTGCCGCCGGCGCGGTCGTACACCCACTGGCCGTTCACGATGTGCACCGGCAGCCCGTACGCGCCGAACGACGCGTCCGCGGTGGCCGCCCGCAAACCACCGGTCTGGGGTGGATGGGGGATCTTGGCTCCGGTGAACAACGCGGCGTACGCCCGGTTCAGCACCGTGCCGTCACCCAGTGCCTGCGCGAACCGCACCAGATCCGGTGCGGTGGCGAAACCGCCGTCGCCCGGGGCGTCGATGAAGGCGCGGCCGGGGTTCACGCCCGGCGTGTGCGGATTGGCGCTGCTCTTGTCCAGGTTGCGCACCGCGTCCACCACGCTGCCGTCGGCCAGCGTCATGTACGGGTGCGCGATGTGCTCGTCGCTCAGCCACTGCGGCCTGGTGAAGAAACCCGTGCCGGTCATGCCGCAGCGCCGGAAGATGTTCTCCTGCACGTAGTCCCAGTACGTCATGCCGGTCACCGCCTGCACGATCAGCGCGGGGATGGCGATCTCGGCGCCGACGTGGTCGGTGGGAGTGCCGGGTGGTGCCACCAGCTTCGCCTGCCGCGCCCACTGCTCGTTGTACTCCTGCACCTCCTCCCGGCTCTGGAAGACGCGGGCCACGTCCACGTCCGGGTTGCTCAGCCCGGAGGTGCCGGAGAGCAGGTGGTGAATGGTCACCTGGCCGGCGACGTCCTCGGTGAAGCCGGTCAGATGGGTGCCGACGGTGTCGTACAGCTTCAGCCTGCCCTGCTGCGCCAGCTGCAGGATCGCCACCGCGACGAACGGCTTGCCCGCCGAGCTGAGGCTGAACGCGGTGCCCTCGTGGTTGCGGACGCCCCTTTCCCGGTCGGCCATGCCGTAGCTGCGCGACAGCACGGTCCTGCCGCGGTGCGCCAGCATCACCACCCCGGAGAACCTGCCCTCGGCGGCCAGCTTCGCCACGTACCGGTCGTACGCCCCGCCGGGTCGGGTGTCCGGCGGGACCCGGTCGTCCGCGGGCTCGGCCCGGGCACCGGTCAGCGGAGTGCCGGCCACCAGACCGGCCGCCGTCAGCCCACCCCAGCCGAGCACTCGCCGCCGGTCGACACCACGTGCGGAATCCGCGTTCATGTGCACGGCCTTTCCCTTTGACCCCGGACAGTTCGTCGATGTGGCTCCACCGAAGCCAGAAGGGGGTTGCGAGGGTGTATGGAGTTTTCGATACGTCCGCGATATGCAGGCCTTCCTGTCTGGTCACACAGTGATTTCAGTGGTGACCGAAGTCAAAGCAGGTCGAACTCGGCCTGCAGCGCCTCCGTGAGATCGGCAAGGTCGGGCACATGATCCGGATCGGCGACCACCGTGACGGTGCAGGTGTCTACATAGGACAGTGCGGCGAACGCCACGGTGACGTTGCCGGTGGTGGCGGACAACGGGATGAGGCCCACAACCGGCGTTCCCCCAAGGCGCAGGGGGCGATCAGGGCCGTGCACGTTGGTCACGAAGGTTTGCACCATGCGCTGGTGGTTCATGAACCAGTCCTGTGCACCAAGCGCCTTCAGGGCCCGGAAGACGGGCGTGGCCGACACGGCTGACTTCTTGTGCGACCGGGTGATGGCGGCGATCCGGGTGAGACGTGCCGAGAAGTCACCGCCGATCGGCAGCGCGACGGGCATGACGCCGGTGCTGTTGCCGAGACGGGCGGCCGTGGTCGCGCGGCGGGTGGACACGGGTACGGAGACGACCAGCTCGCTGACGTGGTCGCCGCGCCTGGCCAGCACCGTGCCCAGCGCGCCCGTGACGGCGGTGAGCAAGGCGTCGTTGACGGTGCCCGCGCAGCGGTGGGCGGCGGCGTGCAGCCGGGAAACGCTGGTGCGCACCATGGTCTGCCGGCGCCGCGGGCCGGTCGGCTGGTTCAGGGAGCAGCGTGCACCTCGTGCCGGCCACTGCAACCGGGGGAGCGAGACGCGCCGAGGCGGTCTCAGCCAGGCGTCCGCCGCGAGTTCACGACGGGACGGCGCGGGAGCGGGAAAGGCCGCGGTTTCGGTGTGAGGAGCTCCGTCGACCAGGTTCGCCAGCACGGCGAGGCCGCCGATGCCGTCGGACAACACGTGGTGGAACACCAGGATCAGCGCCGCCCGGCCCTCCGCCAGTCCGGTGACGAGCGTGGCGGACCAGAGCGGTGCCGAGCGGGGCAGTGGACGGATGACGAGTGCGGAGGCGATGTCGAGCAGCGCTGCCTCGTCACCGGGGGCCGGGCAGGTCGTCCGGGACACGTGCCTGGCGAGGTCGAACTCGGCGTCGTCGACCCAGACGGGACGGCCGCAGCCGAACGGTGTGGTGATCAGCTTTCGGCGCAACCGAGGAACGGTGCGGACGCGGTCCGCGAGCAGAGCCTCGACGTCGCCGGGATCGTCTTCCAGCACGAGGACCGCGCCGACCTGCATGTCGGAGGCGAGCGACATCAGGTCGTCGGGACTCGTCCGGTCGATCATCAGTGCACCGGCACGCCGCGGTCGGAGAACTGGCGGCGAACCCGCCGCACCAGCTCGGCATCGGGGGTGGGCACGTCCGCCAGCGGGAACGGGATGCCCAGCGCGGCGTACTTCGGCGCGCCGAGCTTGTGGAAGGGGAGGACCTCCACGCGCTCGACCGCGTCGAGGGTGCTGACGAAGGACGCGATGCCCTCGACGTTGTCCACGGCGTCGGTGTGGCCCGGCACGAGGACGAACCGGATCCACATCGGCTTGCGCAGCGCCGACAACCGGCGGGCGAACTCCAGCGTCGGCCTCACGTCGCCGCCCGTGACGTGCCGGTAGCGGACAGGGTCCCAGGACTTGATGTCGAGCAGCACGAGGTCGGTGTCCGCGAGCAGCTCGTCGGTCGCTCGCGCACCCAGGAACCCCGAGGTGTCGAGGGCGGTGTGCAGGCCGAGCTGCTTGGCGCGGTGGAACACGGCCGCGGTGAAGTCGGGCTGCAGCAGCGGTTCTCCGCCGCTGATGGTCATGCCACCGCCGGCCACCTCGATGAACCGGCGGTACTTCGCCATCTCGGCGGCGACCTCGTCGACGGTCGTGCGGTGGCCGTCGCGCATGTGCCAGGTGTCGGGGTTCTGGCAGTACAGGCAACGCAGCGGGCACCCGCTGAGGAAGAGCACGAAGCGGGTGCCCGGTCCGTCGACCGCGGTGGCGACGTCCCACGAGTGGACTGATCCGGTGGTGGTCACAGCGACTCGTGGAAGGTGCGGTTGATGACGTCGCGTTGCTGTTCGGGCGTGAGCCGGATGAAGTTCACCGCGTAGCCGGAGACGCGGATGGTCAGCTGCGGGTGGTTTTCCGGGTGTGCCATGGCGTCGAGCAGGGTTTCGCGGTTGAGGACGTTGGCGTTGAGGTGGAAGCCGCCCGCGTCGGTGTAGGCGTCGAGGACGCCGACGAGGTTGGTCACCTGCTCGTCCGGGGTGTGGCCGAGGCCGGTGGGCGTGATGCTCGCGGTGAGGGAGATGCCGTCCTGCGCCTGGTCGTAGGGGAGCTTGGCGACGGACAGGGCGGCCGCGACGAGGCCGTGCTTGTCGCGGCCGTTCATCGGGTTGGCGCCCGGTGCGAACGGCTCGCCGGCCCGGCGGCCGTCCGGGGTGTTGCCGGTGTGCCGTCCGTAGACGACGTTCGACGTGATCGTCAGCACGGACTGGGTGTGCACGGCGTTGCGGTGCGCGGGGTGCTGCCGGACCTTCTTCATGAACGTCTCGACGAGCTCGACCGCGATGGCGTCGGCGCGGTCGTCGTTGTTGCCGTACTTGGGGAAGTCGCCTTCGACGACGTAGTCGACCGCCAGCCCGGTCGCGTCGCGGACCACCCGGACGCGGGCGTGCTCGATCGCGGACAGGCTGTCCGCCACCACCGAGAGACCGGCGATGCCGCAGCCGAGCAGCCGCTGGACCGGGTGGTCGTGCAACGCCATCTCGATGCGTTCGTAGGCGTACTTGTCGTGCATGTAGTGGATGATGTTGAGTGCTTCGACGTAGGTCCTGGCCAGCCAGTCGGTCATCCGGTCGAACGCGGCGCGCACCTCGCCGGGTTCGAGGTACTCGGAGGTGATGGGCGGAAACGCCGGCGCCACCTGGACACCGGACATCTCGTCCCGGCCGCCGTTGATGGCGTAGAGCAGTGCCTTGGCGAGGTTGACGCGGGCACCGAACAGCTGCATCTGCTCACCGACCCGCATGGCGGAGACGCAGCAGGCGATGGCGGTGTCGTCGCTGAAGCGCGGACGGATCAGGTCGTCGTTCTCGTACTGGATCGAACTGGTGTCGACGGAGACCTTCGCGCAGAACCGTTTGAAGCCCTCTGGCAGCCGTGGCGACCAGAGCACGGTCAGGTTCGGTTCGGGCGCGGGGCCGAGGTTGTAGAGGGTCTGCAGGAACCGGAAGCTGGTGCGGGTGACGAGCGGGCGGCCGTCGGAGCCCATGCCGCCGATGGACTCGGTGACCCAGGTCGGGTCGCCGGAGAAGAGCTGGTCGTACTCGGGGGTGCGGAGGAACCGGACGATGCGCAGCTTGATCACCAGGCCGTCGACGAGCTCCTGCGCCTCCTGCTCGGTCAGGCGGCCCTCGTCGAGGTCGCGCTGGAGGTAGACGTCGAGGAAGGTCGAGGTGCGGCCCAGCGACATCGCCGCGCCGTTCTGCTCCTTCACGGCGGCGAGGTAGGCGAAGTAGAGCCACTGAACGGCTTCGCGGCCGGTCGTGGCCGGTGCCGAGATGTCGTGGCCGTACGAGGCGGCCATCTGCCGCAGCTCTTCCAGCGCGCGGAGTTGCTCGGCGACTTCCTCGCGATCCCTGATCACGTCCTCTGTGGACCAGAGCCCGTCGAGTGCTTCGCGTTCCGCCGTTTTCGCCGCGACGAGCCGATCGACGCCGTAGAGCGGGACGCGGCGGTAGTCGCCGATGATCCGGCCACGTCCGTAGGCGTCCGGGAGCCCGGTGATGATGCCGGCCTTGCGGGCTCGGCGGATCTCGGCGGTGTAGGCGTCGAACACCCCGTCGTTGTGGGTCTTGCGGTAGCGGGTGAAGATCTCGCGCACCTGCGGGTCGAGCTCGTAGCCGTAGGTGCGCAGGCCGGACTCCACGATGCGCAGCCCGCCCTGGGGCATGATGGCGCGCTTGAGCGGAGCGTCGGTCTGCAGTCCGACGACGAGCTCGTGGTCGCGGTCGACGTAGCCGGGCGCGTGCGCGGTGATCGACGACGGAGTGCGGGTGTCGACGTCGCGGATGCCGCGGGCGCGTTCCTCCACGAACATCGCGCTGAGCTGCTGCCACAGCGCGGTCGTGCGGGGCGTCGGGCCGGTCAGGAACCCGGCGTCGCCCTCGTAGGGGGAGTAGTTGGCCTGGATGAAACCACGCACGTCGATCTGGTCGCACCACGATCCGGCTCGGAAGCCCTGCCAGGCGGTGCTGGTCGTGCGTTGCGCTGTCGCCGTCATGGACGCTGCCTCTCCTTCGCCACCTCTGGGTTTCGGCCCGACTCGATCCTTCTGGAAGCGGTGGCCGGCACGCAGGGGCCGCGGGCCCGTCGTGAGAGCGACGAAGGTCCTTGCCTCGGTGGGCGCAAAGCCGTTTCCCGTGCGAGGGATCGGTGGTGAGAGTGGTGGGATGACGCGCATCGTGATCGCCGGCGGAGGGATGAGCGGGCTGAGCCTCGCGGCACACCTCGCCGTGGCGGATCACCGGCATCCCGTGGTGGTGGTCGACGACGGCAGCAGGCCCGTGGCGACCAGGGCCTGGGCGTCCTGGAGCTCCGGGCCGGGGCTGCTCGACGCGGCGGCCGGCCGGTGGTTCGACAAGATCCGCGTGCACGTGCACGGGCGGACGACCGTGCTGCCGCTGGGCCGTTACCGCTACCGGGTCGTGCGCGGGGAGGACCTCGTCGCGGTGGTGCGCAGGTTCACCGATCCGTTGCGGCACTTCACCTTTCAGGACGGTCATGTCGACGGCGTCGCCGAGGGCGGGGTGATCGTGGACGGCCGGTTCCTGAGGGCCGGGTGGGTGTTCGACAGCGTGATCGGCGCCGAGCCGGAACCTCCCGCCGACGCACAGCTGGTCTTCCGCGGGTGGCGGGTCACGAGCGAACGGGCGGCGTTCGACGCGGAGGTCCCGACGTTGTTCGACTTCCGCACACCGCAGCGGAACGGAGCGAGCTTCGTCTACGTGCTGCCCGAGGACGAGCATCACGCTCTGGTGGAACACACGTCGTTCGCCGCGCCGGGAACACCGCCGGACGAGACGGCTCAGCGCGATGCGCTCGCCGAGTACCTGGCGGAGGTCGCGGGCGCGGGTGACTACGAGGTCGGCAGCGAAGAGCACGCGGTGCTGCCGTTGCGCGCGGCCCGAACCTCGCGACGGCTTGGCCACGTGCTCACGATCGGGGCACGCGGCGGCCTGCTGAAGGCGTCGACCGGCTTCGCCTACCAGCGCGTCCAGGCCGACAGCGCGGCGATCGCGGAGTCGATGCGCCGGCACGGCCATCCGTTCGACCTGCCCGAGGCACCGGCGCGGTTCCGGTTGTTCGACGGCGTGCTGCTCGACGTCGTCACTCAGGAGCCCGCGCAGCTCGAACGGGCGTTCGGCGCGCTGTTCAGGCACCGCACCGCCGAGCCCGCTCTGCGGTTCCTCGACGAGGCGACCTCGGTGCCGCAGGAGTGGCAGCTGTTCGCGGGGATGCCGGCGGCGACCTACCTGGCGTCCGCCCGGCATCGTCTTGCGTCGAAGTGACCTACGTCCCGCCGGGGAGGTGGCCAACCGCACTGCCCGCCTGAGCGGTTGGGGCACAGGCTCAACGGCATGAACGCTGCAGATGTCATGACCAGTCCAGCGGTCGTGGTGAACCTGGACACCACCGTCCGTGCGGCGAGCGCGCTGCTGGGTGATCACGGGTTCTCCGCCCTGCCCGTGGTGGACGGCGAGGGCAGGCTGATCGGGATCGTGTCCGGTGCCGACCTGCTGCTGGCGGGCATGACGCCGGAGACCGCGAACGGGCCCGTCGCGCGGGTGATGCGCAAAGCGGTGATCAGCGCGCCGACGACGGCCACACCGGCGGAGCTGACCACGACCATGTTGTCGCAACGGTTGCGGTGCCTGCCGATCGTGACGGACGGGCAGGTGCTCGTCGGGGTCGTGAGCCGCAGCGACCTGCTGCGCATCCTCACCCCGGCCGACGCGGTGCTCGCGGCACGGGTCGACGCGGCGTTGAGGGCGTACAGTGGCAGTCCGCGGTGGACGGTGTCCGTGCACGCCGGTGAGGTCAACGTGTCCGGTCCGTTCGCGGACGTCGCCGAACGCAAGGTGGTCGAGGCGCTGGTGCGCACCGTGCCCGGCGTGCGCGGATCGAGCGTCGCCTCCTGAGGGACGAAGGTCCTGCGGCGGGCGAGACTCTGCGCCCTGTCCGGCGCACCGCTGTTCGCTGGATCGTCGGGGTATGCGCTGGAGTGCCGCGGAGGCGGCGGAGATCGTGGAAGCGGCCAGGTGTGCGCCCGTGT
>Ga0070710_10000407_pt1 | contig 20200 bp, 17 predicted proteins | sample LARL52metaG_FD_65454 | JGI IMG/M metagenome (GOLD analysis project Ga0070710, IMG submission 65454) | Corn, switchgrass and miscanthus rhizosphere microbial communities from Kellogg Biological Station, Michigan, USA - LAR L5-2 metaG | ecosystem: Host-associated > Plants > Roots > Rhizosphere ... | reverse complement strand
CCGCGCAGCAGTTCAAGTTCCACGGCGCCTTCATGGAGCAGGGCTCGCCGCAGCTGTGCACCACGCTGTCGTCGGGCAAGGTGCTGCTGAAGAAGTGCGACGGCGGCCCGGCCCAGCAGTGGTCCATCAACCCGAACAAGACCATCTCGGACATGCAGTACAACACCAAGTGCTACCGCGACGCCTCGGGCAAGGTCACCGCGGCGTCGTGCTCCGGCGACACCGCCAAGTGGGACTTCAAGGCAGCGGCCAAGAAGTGACCAGGGCATGAAAAAGGCCGCTTCCCCTTCGCTGCGGGGAAGCGGCCTTTCGCTCTGTCAGCCCTTGACGACGCCGACCAGGTGGTCGACCGCCTCGGCGACCGGGACCTCGACGCGGTCACCGGAACGACGGTCCTTGACCTCGACGTTGCCGTCCTTGAGGCCGCGGCCGATGACCAGGATCGTCGGGATGCCGACCAGCTCGGCGTCCGCGAACTTGACGCCGGGGCTCGCCTTCCGGTCGTCCAGCAGGACCTTGAGGCCCTTGCCGCTCAGCTGCTTCGCGAAGTCCTCGCCGGCCTCGACGAGCGCGTCGTCCTTGCCCGCGATGACGATGTGGACGTCGGCGGGCGCGACGTTGCGGGGCCAGATCAGGCCGCGCTCGTCGTGGGACTGCTCGGCGATCGCCGCGACGAGACGCGAGACGCCGATGCCGTACGAGCCCATGGTGATGCGGACGGGCTTCGAGTCCGGGCCGAGCGCGTCGAGCGAGAACGCGTCGGCGTACTTGCGGCCCAGCTGGAAGATGTGGCCGATCTCGATGCCGCGCGCGGCGACCAGCACACCCCTGCCGTCCGGCGACGGGTCGCCCTCGCGGACCTCGGCGACGTCGATGACGCCGTCGGGCGTGAAGTCGCGGCCCGCCACGAGGTCGACGACGTGGTGGTCGGCCTTGTCGGCGCCCGTCACCCACGCGGTGCCCGTGACGACGCGGGGGTCGGCGAGGTAGCGGACGCCGTTGGCCTGCAGTGCGCCCGGACCGATGTAGCCCTTGACCAGGAACGAGTTCTTGGCGAAGTCCGCCTCGTCGACCATCGCGACCTCGGCGGGCTCCAGCGCCGCCTCCAGCCGCTTGAAGTCCACCTCGCGGTCGCCGGGCACGGCCACCGCCAGCAGCTCCCAGTCCTTGCCGGGGTGCCGGAGCTTCACCAGGACGTTCTTCAACGTGTCGGCCGCGGTGAACTTGCGGTCGGTGCTCGCGTTGAGGAAGTCGACCAGCGACTCGATGGTGGGCGTGTTCGGCGTGTGGTGCACCTGGGCGGCGGGCTTGTCGTCGATCGACTGCGCGGGCGGCACGGGCGTCGTGACGGCCTCGACGTTCGCCGCGTAACCGGACTCGGTGCTGCGGACGAACGTGTCCTCACCCGTCTCGGCGACGGCCAGGAACTCCTCGGACGCACTGCCGCCCATCGCACCGGACGTCGCCGACACGACCACGTACTCCAGGCCGAGCCGGTCGAAGATGCGGATGTAGGCGTCGCGGTGGTCCTGGTAGGACTTGCTCAGGCCCTCGTCGGTCAGGTCGAACGAGTACGAGTCCTTCATCAGGAACTCGCGGCCGCGCAGGATGCCCGCACGGGGACGCGCCTCGTCGCGGTACTTGGTCTGGATCTGGTACAGCGTGACGGGGTAGTCCTTGTACGAGCTGTACTCGCCCTTCACGGTGAGCGTGAACAGCTCCTCGTGGGTGGGCCCGAGCAGGTAGTCGGCGCCCTTGCGGTCCTTGAGCCGGAAGATGTTGGGCCCGTACTCCTCCCACCGGTTGGTCGCCTCGTAGGGCTCCTTGGGCAGCAGGGCGGGGAACTGGATCTCCTGCGCGCCGAACGCGTCCATCTCCTCGCGGACGACGGCCTCGATGTTGCGCAGCACCCGCAACCCCAGCGGCAGCCAGGAGTACCCGCCCGGCGCGACGCGGCGGACGTAGCCGGCGCGCACCAGCAGCTTGTGGCTGGGCACTTCGGCGTCGGCCGGGTCCTCGCGAAGCGTGCGCAGGAACAGCGACGACATCCTGGTGATCACGGTGGGTACTCCTCGTTCACGGGCTGTCGGGGCAGCCTACTGGTTGGGTTGAAGGTGCCTGTCGCCGGGCATCTGACCTGCGCAAACCAAAACTGTCAGACCCCCTGGGTAGCGTCCGTCCCATGTCCCTGACGATTGCCATGATCACCATCGACACCGGCGACCCGCGCAAGCTCGCGGAGTTCTGGACCGCCGCGCTGAACACGACGATCCAGAACGACTGGGGCGGCGAGTTCATCGTCCTCGCGCCGAACGCGGAGCACGGCGTGGCTCTGGGCCTCCAGCAGGTTCCGGACGCCACACCGGGCAAGAACCGCGTCCACTTCGACTCGCACGTGCCGGACCGCAAGGCCGAGGTGGCCAGACTCGTCGCGCTCGGCGCCACCGAGGTCGCGGTGCACAGCGTTCCCGGCCTCGTCTGGTCGGTGCTGGCCGACCCGGAGGGCAACGAGTTCTGCGTCGGCCAGGCCGGCGAGGAGCTTTAGCGGCTCCGCGCCGAAGCCCCGTTCGACGGGAGTCGCGCTTGGGGTGGTCTCCACCGGTGCGGTCTTTGCCGTACGTGGTTTTCGTTCGGCAATGCCGCCAGGCCGCCGCTGGCTGGCTGTCGTGAGCGTGGGCTCCGATGCGGCTCTGGAGTTCTGCCGGTTGCCCGTGGTCGACCTGGTTCGTGCCCGCCGAGCGCACGGGTCGGCTTGGTCGTGTCCACGGACAGCCCGGCGTGCCCGTAGCCCTGCCTTGGCTTGAGTCAGCGTGCGGCTCAGGCCGGGGCAACGCGGGCGAGCACGAAACCGACCACGGCGTCGTCCTTACAACGCCAGGAATGAGGTCTCCGGAACGAAACGCCTGCTGTTGGTGAAGGACGCCGCCCACTCCTGCGGGCTGCGGTCGGCCGAACCCCGGTGTGCGGCGAACGCCGCGTTGCACACCTGGCGGACCTCTTCGGCACGAGTCGCGGAGAACGGCACGATCTCGTAGCCGTGCGGGATCGGGACCTGGGCGAGTGACTCGCCCAGTGCCACCTCCAGATCGCAGAAGTGGCGGTCGGCGCTGAACCCGAGCGACTCGACGGCGCGGTGCACCCTTCGTACCGCCGCCACGGCATCGGACGGCAGCTGTTGGCCCGCTTCGTCGGTCTCGGCGAAGTCCTCTTCGGACAGCAGGTCGTCGGCGGCCTCAGCCGTGGTGTGCAGCGCTGTCACGGCGGGGATGTCCGCCGTCGTGAGTGAGCGCCACACGAGTTCCACGAAAACGAAGCTACGGGGAGGTGATGGAGCCAACAACTGAATAACGCGTTGCCCGGACGGGACGAACGACGCCATCCTGCGTGCGATGACTACGCCTGAGATAGCGCCTTTGCACGAGGACCTCACGTTCCACGGACCGCTGTCCGAGGAACGGGCCGCCCGGTTGATCCGCGGGCTGCAACCGCTCGACGGCAAGCACGTGCTCGACGTCGGGTGCGGGTGGGCGGAGTTCCTGCTCCGCACGCTCGAAGCCGCGCCCACCGCTACCGGCACCGGTGTCGATCTGGACGCGACGGCCATCGCGCGGGCCCAGGCCAACGCCTCGTCGCGAGGTCTCGCGGCACGGGTGAGCCTGCACGTCGCGGACGTCCGGCAGTGGCAACCGGAGAAGCCGGCGGACGTCGTGATCGTCAACGGTGCCACCCAGGCGTGGGGCGGAGATCCGTTGCAGCACACGGCGAACGCGCTCGCCGCGGCCCGGAAGCTCCTGAGCCCGCACGGGAAGTTGTTGCTGGGCGAGGGTTTCTGGGAGCGCGAGCCGACCGCCGAGCAGCTCGCCGCGATGCCGATCCCGCGTGACCAGTACGGCACGGTCGCCGACCTGGTGGACCTGGCGCACGAGCACGGCTACCGGCTGCTCGCGGTGGAGCAGGCGAGCCTCGACGAGTGGGACGTGTTCGAGAACGGGCACGGCCTCGCGCGGGAGCGCTGGCTGCGCGACCACCCGGACTCCGAGCAGGCCGGCGAGATCCGGGCGAAGGCCGACGCGCAGCGCACCTACCGCCTGCGCGGCTGGCGCGGCACGCTCGGCCTCGCCTACCTGACGCTGCAGGCCCCGTAGCGAACGGGTCGCTACCCTTCACGTCGTGCTGGTGCTGCTTCCCCCGTCGGAGACCAAGGCGATCGGCGGCGCGGGCGCGCCGCTCGACCTCGACGCGCTGTCGTTCCCGGAGCTCAACCCCGTGCGCGACAAGCTGGTGTCCGCGCTGGAGGACCTGGCGAACGACGTGCCGGCGAGCCTCAAGGCGCTCGACCTCTCCGAACGCCAGCTCGACGAGGTCGAGCGCAACGCGGCGCTGCGGACGTCCGAGACGACGCCCGCGCTGCTGCGCTACACCGGTGTCCTCTACGACAACCTGGACTTCCCGAGCCTGAAGAAGGCCGAGAAACAACGCGCCTACCAGCGGCTCGCGGTCGCGTCGGCGCTGTTCGGGGTCGTCCGCGGCGGCGATCCCGTGCCCGCGTACCGGCTGTCCGGCGGCAGCACGCTCCCGTCCCACGGCAGCCTGCGCACGCTGTGGAAGCCGGCGCTGGAGCCCGTGCTCAAGGAGGCCGACGAGTTCGTCGTCGACCTGCGGTCCGGCGCGTACTCGAGCCTCGCGCGGATCCCGCACGCCGTCGTCGTCCGGGTGGTGACGAGCGAGGGCAAGGTCGTCAGCCACTTCAACAAGGCGCACAAGGGCCTGCTCGCCCGCGCCATCGTCACCACCAGCGCCGAGCCGAGCGACCTGAAAGGCCTGGTCAAGGTCGCGCAGAAGGCCGGGCTCAAGATCCTGCCGACCGGCGAGAAGACCGCTGACCTGATCACGGATTAATTCGGTTGCGCGCGAGCCGGCCGGCCCGGCAAGCTTCACCGCAGCCGAAGTGCGGCGTGAGGAACGAGGAGGTGCGACATGTCAGAGCCTGTCTTCGGACGTGGCCGCAGGACCCGTCCCTCCGCCCCTCGCGCCTGATCAGCACCGTTTGATCGCAGAGCGCCAGTGGGGCGGTCACCCTCACCTTCCGGGAGACCCCACCGTGCGCGAGCACGATCTTTACGAACGTTTCGAATCCACTTTCGACGGCGCCGACACCATGCGGCGCAAGGGAAAGCGCGGTAAGCGCACGGCCGAAGACGCGGAGCCGACGCGTCGCGGCCGCATGACGGAAGCCGAGAAGCTGCGGGTCGCACGGCTGCGCGAGGACCAGCTCAGCACGGCGGACACCCCGGCGGACGGCGACCGCTGGTCCACCTGGGGCGACGCCGAGCAGGGGCCGAAGCCGCACCCGAGCTGGGTCGTCACCGAGCTGGCCGCGGTCGACCGCGAGCTGGGCATCGTGAAGACCGGCAAGGAGGCGGACGTCTTCCTGCTGGAACGCGCGCTGGGCGAGAAGGCGTGCCTGCTCGCCGCCAAGCGCTACCGCAGCAACGACCACCGGATGTTCCACCGCGACGCGGGATACCTGGAAGGCCGGCGGATGAAGAAGTCCCGCGAGATGCGGGCCGTCCAGAACCGCACGGCGTTCGGGCGCAACCTCATCGCGGAGCAGTGGGCGGTCGCGGAGTTCGCCGCGCTCGCCCGGCTGTGGCAGATCGGCGCGCCCGTGCCGTACCCGGTGCAGCGCAGCGGTACCGAGCTGCTGCTGGAGTTCATCGGTGACGACGAGGGCAACGCGGCACCGCGGCTCGCGCAGACGCGTCCGGACGAGGACGAGCTGCTCGACCTGTGGCGTCAGCTGGTCGCCACGCTGATGACGCTCGCGGAGGCGGGCCTCACGCACGGTGACCTGTCCGCGTTCAACCTGATGGTCCACGACGGCAGGCTGGTCATGATCGACCTGCCGCAGGTGGTCGACCTCGTCGCGAACCCGCGCGGCGTGGAGTTCCTCGACCGCGACGTCCGCAACATCAGCGGGTGGTTCGCCTCGCGCGGCCTCCCGCCGGAGATCGCCGACCCGTCCGCGCTGGTGGCAACGCTGCTGGACGTGGCGGGTATGACGTGACCGGTGTTGCGCGCCCGGCCGTGTCCAACGACACTGCCGGGCGCGCAACGCACCACCAATGATCAGCTAGACTGTGCTGTGCACCGATGAAGGCCTGACCGCCGTTGACCGGTGCGTCCACCCACTCATTCAGGCGTGACCACCACGCCGGGCTCGTCCTTGTGAACTGGTACCGCGGTAGCGCGCGGGGCAGCCTTGAGACGTGCCATGTCTCGGAGGTTTGTTTTGCCATCAATGTCCGAAGGTCGTTCCGAGCGCGGACAAAGCCGCAGGTCACCGCGGCGCCGCTCGGGTCGCCAGGGCAACTCCTCGCGCCCGCAGCAGCGGGTCGAGGAACCGGTCGTCGCCGAGCACTTCGAGAGCACGCTGCCGGAAGGCCCGCTGCCCTCGTTCGCCGAAATCGGCCTTTCCGACGCGCTGATCCGTTCGCTCGCCGCCAACGAGATCACCGAGCCGTTCCCCATCCAGGCGGCGACCCTGCCCGACTCCATGTCGGGCCGTGACATCCTCGGCCGCGGCCAGACCGGTTCCGGCAAGACGCTGGCGTTCGGTCTCGCGATGCTGACCCGCCTCGCGGGCGGCCGTTCCACGCCGCACAAGCCGCGTGGCCTCATCCTCGTCCCGACCCGCGAGCTCGCGATGCAGGTCGAGACGGCACTCATGCCGCACGCCCGCGCGCTGGGCATGTGGTGCCGCACGGTCGTCGGCGGCACGTCGTTCCCGCGGCAGATCGACCACCTGCGCCGCGGCGTCGACCTGCTGATCGCCACGCCGGGGCGGCTGTCCGACCACGTCCGCCAGGGGACCTGCGACCTGTCCCAGGTCGAGATCACCGCGCTGGACGAGGCCGACCAGATGGCCGACATGGGCTTCATGCCCCAGGTCCGGGCGATCCTCGACCTGACCCCGCAGGACGGCCAGCGCCTGCTGTTCTCCGCGACGCTCGACGGCGACGTGGACAAGCTGGTCCGCCAGTACCTGCACGACCCGGTGACGCACTCGGTGGCCCCGCCCACCGCGAGCGTCACGACGATGGAGCACCACCTGCTGTTCGTGTCCGCCGAGGACAAGCAGTCGGTGGTGACCGAGGTGGCCGCGCGCGAGGGCCGCACGATCATGTTCGTGCGCACCAAGCACCACGTCGACCGCCTGGCCAAGAAGCTCCGCTCCGTCGGCGTCCACGCGGGAGCCCTGCACGGCGGCAAGGCGCAGAGCGCCCGCACCCGCGTGCTCGGTGAGTTCCGCGAGGGCACCACGCCGGTCCTGATCGCGACGGACGTGGCTGCCCGCGGCATCCACGTCGACGACGTCTCGCTCGTCGTGCACGTCGACCCGCCGGCCGACCCGAAGGACTACCTGCACCGCGCCGGCCGCACGGCGCGCGCCGGCCAGTCCGGCACGGTCGTCACGCTGGTCACGCACGACCAGCGCCGCGCCGTCCAGGGCATGGCCGCTCGCGCGGGCATCCGGCCGGAGAGCACGAAGGTGCGCCCCGGCGACGAGGACCTGATCCGCATCACGGGTGCTCGCATCCCGAGCGGTGAGCCGGTCGTCGAGCGCGAGAAGCCGGCTCGTCGCAGTGGCGGTGGCGGGCGTCGTTTCGGCGCTCCGGCCGCCGGTGGCCGCGGCGAGTACCGCGGTGGCTCCGGCCGTCGTTCGGAAGGTGGCGAGTTCCGCGGTGGACCGCGTCGCTCGGAGCGTTCCGAGGGTGGCCGTGGTTTCGGCCGCACGGAGCGCACCGGCCGTCCGCGCCGGGCTCCCCAGCACTGACGACACAGCGCTGAAAGCAACGGCGAAGGCCGCCTCTCCCGTACCGGGGGAGGCGGCCTTCGCCGTGTTCAGCCCGCCCTGCGGTCGGTGAGGTCCAGCGCCGGTTCCTCGAACCACGCGAGAGCACGTTCCTGTTTCGCCGCACGCACCGCACGCGGCAGCTGGTCGGCCACGACGTCGCGCACCAGCAGGTGCCGGAACCCGTACTCGATCTCGCCGGTCTCGCTGTTGCGGCCCTGACGGCGCAGGAAGTCACGCTGCTCCAGCAACTCCAGCGCCTTGGCGACCTCGCCGGGGTCGCGCAGCCCGGTGGCGGCGACCGCGCCGGGAGACACCAGATCACCCACCACGGCGGCGTCCTGCAGCACGGCCTTCACCTCGAACGGCAGCGAGTCGAGCTGAGCCGTCAGCACTCCCCGCACGGACGACGGCACCGGCAGCCCGCTTTCGTTGTGCAGGCACGGGTTGCGCGGATCGGACACCATCCTGGCGTACTCGGTCGCGAACAACGGGTTGCCGCCGACGCACGACACCAGGGCCTGCCACAGCTCACCGGAGAGCTCGCCGGCCTCCAGCAACGAGTTCAGCAGGCTCCGGGTTCCGTTGTGGGACAACGGTTCCAGGCTGATCGTGGTCGCGTTGCGCTTGCCGCCGAACCACGACGGGCGGCGCTGCAGCAGTTCCGGCCGGGCCGTGACGACCACCAGCAGCGGCACCGAGCCCGCGTGCTCGCTCAGCTCCTCCACGAAGTCGAGCACCACGTCGTTCGCCCAGTGCAGGTCCTCCAGGAAGACGACCAGCGGCTCGGACTCGGCGGCCTCCTCCAGGAACCGGCGCCACGCCGCGAAGTCCGGCGCGACGTCCGGACTCGGCCCCGCGAGGCCGACCAGGCTCGCCGCGAGGCGGTCCGCGAGCTCACCGGCGCCGACCAACGAGGAGACCGCGGCGTGCAGCCTCTCCGGTGCGGCGAACCCGCGCACGACGTCGGACAACGGCCCGTAACCGTAGTCGTCTCCGAAAGCCGTTGCGGTGCCACGCAATGCGGTGGCGCACGAAGAAGTGAGCTCGTTGACGAGCCGGGTCTTGCCCACCCCGGCCTCACCGAGCACGGTCACGAAGTGCGGGCGGCGACGGGTGCGCACCTCGTCGAGAAGACCTTGCAGGACAAGGAGTTCACGTTCGCGTTCGACGAACGGCACCGGCGCCTGAACCCGGCGGGTCGCGCCGCGCGGGGACACGCATGAGACCGCCTGCCAGCCACCGGTGGGGGCAGGGTCGTCGGCCCACGTCACGGAGGGACCCGCGGCACGGGTCGCCGTGCAGGCGCGGACGGCGCCCAGCGGGGCGAGCGCCATCAGCTGACGGCACCGGTCGAGCAGCACACCGGACGCGGAAGGTGTGCCGGACGCGGGCAGTCGCACCAGGGCCTCGCCCGTGGCCACCCCGATCTGCACGTCCGCGACCGCAGCCAGACGGTCGCGGATGGCCAACGCCGCACGCACGGCGCGGTCGGCGTCGTCCTCCGACGTGTGAGGCACACCGAACAGTGCGAGGAACACGGAGCCGACGTTGCCGCCGACGACACCGCCCAACCGGGAAACCTCCGACGAAACCACGGCCGCGACTTCCTGGTGCACCGCGTCGACGTCTTCGGGGTCGCCGTCGCCGGTCGCGAGACCGAGCTGGGCGGACACCATCACGGCGCTGACGAGCTTGCGCTCCACGGTCGTCACGTCCACAACGGCCGGTTCCACCGCGGGGGACGGCGGCGTGACCACCACGGGAGCCGGGACGGGGACGGGCGGAACGGGAGAGGAGTGGCCGACGGCGAGCAGGTGCCTGCGCTGCACCGACGGCGGGAGGTCCAGCGCGGGGGCGTGGTCGAGGATCGCGCGCTCCAGTTCCTGCAGCTCGCGGCCCGGTTCGAGACCGAGCTCCTCCACCAGTGCCGCCCTCGTGCGGCGGTAGACGCTCAAGGCGTCGACCTGCCGGCCACACCGGTAGAGCGCCAGCATCAGCTGTCCGCCCAGCCGTTCGCGATACGGCTCGACCTCGATCAACGACTCCAGCTCGCCGATGATCTCGTAGTGCCGTCCGCAGGCGAGCTCCGCCTCGAAGCAGTCCTCCTGCGTCGCCAGCCGCCAGTCCTTGATGGCGGTCAGCTCAGGCCAGTTGATGCCGGTCTCCGCAAGATCCGCGAGCACCGGTCCGCGCCACAGACCCAGTGCCTTGCGGAGCACCTTCGCGGCGGCGGAGAAGTCGCCGGCGGACAGTTCACCTCGCCCCTGTTCGGTGAGCTGCTGGAAGCGGGACAGGTCGAGGGAGTCGGGGTCCACGCGCAGGAGGTATCCCGGCGCGTGGGTCAGCAGCAGCGCAGACCCCTCAGAGCTGCTGCCGTGGGGAGTGAGAACGCCACGCAGTCCGGAGACCGCGTTCTGGAGCATCTTGCGCGCCGTGGGCGGGACGTCCCGCGGCCACAGCGCCTGGAGCAGCTTGCTGGTCGCCACCACGCGGTTGGCGTGCAGCAGGAGGAAACCCAGAGCCGCGCGCTGCTTGACCCCGCCGAGTGGCACGGGCAGGTCGTCGTCGAGGACTTCCAGTGAGCCCAGCAGGTGAAAACGCATGGTTCTGGCCTCCATCTAGACGGTGATCCGGTCGGAGGGGGAGAGATCAGCCCCAGGGGGTGTCGGTGGCGCGACCCCACGGGGTGTCGTTCACGGCGCTCTTGCCCCAGGGGGTGTCATCAGCGGCGATGACCTTGCCCCACGGCGTGTCGTCCGCGGCCTTCTTGCCCCACGGGGTGTCGGCCTGCGCGGTGCCGGAGAAGAAGAGCGAGAGAGCCAGGGCCGTGGGGACGGCGGAGAGAACCAGAGCGGCAGCGGTCGTCTTGCGGATCATGTCGGCCTCCTCATGCTTGGTCGGACCTTGGCTTGAGTGGTGCTTCAGCCGCGTTCGAGCGGCTTCTGAGAGCGAAGTTAGGAGCGCCGCCCATCGCGGCTCTATCGCGCACCCACCGCGTATCAATCGGCCGTGATGGCGGCCCTGAACTGGCCAAATGAGACGGCTCAGCAGCTGATCGGCCAGTCAGCAAACAGCCGTTACTACGCAGGGTGGTGGCTTATCCCTGAAATTGGGTGCGGTGTACCGCAATGGTTGGGTGCGGTTAGCGATCCGAACGAACGGCTTGTGCCGCTCGGAGTAGTGTCGATGAGACGTTCAGGCTGCTTGGCGCCATGACGTACGATCGTCGTGACGCCGCTACCGACCACCTGTTAATTCTCAGGCACACGTACTGCTTGATCTGCCGTGCTGTTCCTGATCTGAGCATCTCCAAATGAGATGCCTATTGAGATCGGGCGCATTATGGTGGATCGTGCGCCGATACACAAGAAGGATCTTGACACTTTTACCTGTCGGAGCTAACTTTGGAGATCATCAACCATCTGGATGACCGTCCTGCAGTCTCTGTGAACGGGAGGTCAGCAGCGGGAAGTGAAAAATTTTCATATTGTAAGCCGATCTTGAGGTGACGCCTGGGAGTGCCTTTTTCCGCGTCTTCGGCCGGATTGCACGAACGCGAGTACGCCCATCCGTAAATGCAATTCCGTCACGGGACACCCGTAGCGGGAATCGTCCGGAGCGTGAGGTGTTGGGGCTTTGCGAGAGATAAAGGCGCGAGGGGTCGTCCGACATGAGCTCCGCCCCTGACGAGAAGCTGATTTTCAAGCTGCTCGGCCCGATCGAGGTCATCGGCGCCGAGGAGCAGGTTCAGGTACCCCCAGGACGTCAGCAGACGATCCTGGGCGCTCTGCTGCTCGAAGCCAACCGCGTGGTCAGCATGGACCAGCTGATCGACCTCGTCTGGGAGCACACCCCGCCGTCGACCGCACGGGCGCAGATCCAGATCTGCGTGTCCGCGCTCCGGCGGGAGTTCGCGAGGGTCGACGTCGACGCCCAGATCGAGACCCGCCAGCCCGGTTACCTGTTGCGCGTCGCCGGCGACAGGATCGACACCTTCCTCTTCGAACGCCGCGTGGCCGACTCCGACGCCGCCGTTCGTCAGGGACGCATGGAAGAGGCCTCCGCGGTGCTGCGGCAGGCACTGGCGCTGTGGCGCGGTCCCGCACTCGGCGGCGCCGCGGCCACGTTGCAGAACAAAGCACTGCGTCTGGACGAGAAACGCCTGTCGGTGCTGGAGAACTGCGTCGACATCGAGTTGTTGCTCGGCAGGCACCACGCTCTCATCGGCGAATTGCAGAGCATGGTGACCGAACACCCGTTGCGGGAACGGCCGCGCGGTCAGCTGATGCTCGCGCTCTACCGCTCCGGCCGTCAGTCCGAGGCTTTGGACGTCTATCGCGCGGGCCGCGACCTCTTCATCGAACACCTCGGCCTCGAACCGAGCGACCAGCTGCGCAAGCTCGAGACCGCGATCCTGACCGACGACGAGGTGCTGCGCCTCGACCAGGAGAAGCCGGTCCCGGTCACCATCCAGAACGTCGTGTCACCGCACCAGCTTCCGGCCACCATCGCGGACTTCATCGGGCGCCAGGACGTGGTGGCCCGCGCCGAGGCCGTGCTGTCCGGCGACCACCTGACCATGCCCGTGGTCAACATCTCGGGCAAGGCGGGCATCGGTAAGAGCGCTCTCGCGATCCACGTGGCCCACCGCGTGGCGGCCGAGACCTATCCGGACGGCCAGCTCTACTGCGACCTGCGCGGCACCCAGGCGCAGCCCGCCACCCCCGCCGAGATTCTCGGGCGGTTCCTGTCCGCTTTGGGCGCTGTGGGCTCCACTCTGCCCGACGGTGTGGACGAGCGCGCGGACATGTACCGCAGCATGCTCGCCAACCGCCGCGTGCTGGTCGTTCTCGACGACGCGGCCAGCGAGTCGCAGGTGCACCAGCTGCTTCCGGGTTCGCCGACGTGCGGTGTGGTCGTCACGAGCCGGACCCGGTTGACCGGTCTCGCCGGATCTCATTTGGTCGACGTCGACTTCATGGACTCCGACGACGCGCTCGAACTGCTGGGCCGCATCATCGGCACGCAACGCCTGGAGAGCGAACCCGTTGCGGCATCGGCGTTGGTGGATGTCGTCGGAGGTCTGCCCCTGGCGTTGCGCATCATCGGCGCCCGTCTGGCCGCCCGCCCGCATTGGACGTTGGCCTCGATGGTCGGACGTCTCGCCGACGAACGCCATCGCCTCGACGAGTTGGTGCACGGCGACATGGTCGTGCGCGCCAGCCTCTCGCTGACCTACGACGGCCTGGAACCCGACACGTGCCGGGTGATGCGGCTGATGTCGTTGCTGGAAGCGGAGAGCCTGCCGGTCTGGACGGCGTCCGCGCTCACCGACGACGACCGCAACCGCGGCTTCGACCTCCTGGAACGCCTCGTCGACGCGCAGCTGCTCGACGTGGTCGGCAGCGACGTGACGGGCCTGCCCCGCTACCGCTTCCACGACCTGATCCGCTTGTTCGCCAAGGAACAGCTCGCCGCGCACGAGTCCCCGGCCACCCAGTACGCCGCTGTGGAACGCGTCGCCGGCGGCTGGCTCGCGATGGCCGAACAAGCCCACCAACGGCTGTACGGCGGCGACTTCACCGTCCTGCACGGCAACGGCCAACGGTGGCAGCCGCACTCCTCGTACCTCGACCAGGTGCTGCAGGACCCGTTGGGGTGGCTGGAAAGCGAGCGCCCGAACATCTGCGCGGCCGTCCTGCAGGCGGCCGACGCGGGCCTGGACGAGCTGTGCTGGGACCTCGCGATGACGCTCGTGACGTTGTTCGAGACCCGCAGCTACCTCGACGACTGGCAGCAGACCCACGAACGCGCCCTGGACGCGGTGCGCAAGGCGGGCAACAAACGCGGCACCGCGGCCCTGCTGTGCTCACTCGGCTCCCTGCACCACAGCCAGCGTCGCATGGAGGCGTCCAGAACGGCCCTGGAACCCGCGCTGGAGCTCTTCACCGAGCTCGACGACACCCACGGGCTCGCCCTGGTGCGCCGCAACCTCGGCCTGCTGGAGTACAACGAGGGCCGCCCGGAGCTCGCGGCCCGGATCTTCGAACAGTCGCTGGCCGGCTTCAAACGCGTCGGCGACGTCGTGGGCCAGGCCTACGTGGTCTCCCAGCTCGCCCAGCTGTCACTCGACCGGGGCGAGCACGAGCTCGCGGTGGGCCAGCTGCGCGGCGCCCTCGGCATGTGCCGGGAGATCTCCAGCCCGCGCGTCGAAGCCCAGGTGCTGTACCGGCTCGGCGGCGCGATGCTGGTGCAGGGCCGCTACGAGCAGGCGCAGCAGCTCATCACGTCGGTGCTGGGCATGGTGCAGCGCTCCGGCGACACCGTCGGCGAGAGCTACGCCCTGCACTCGCTCGGGCTCATCCACGGCCGCATGCGGATGTTCGCCGAGGCGGGACGGCTGCTGCGGCGCGCGATCCGGCTGTGCGAGGAGAACCTCGACCGCGTCGGGGCGGCCCGGATCCGGCTCGACCTCGCGCAGCTCGTGTCGCAGCGCGGCGAGACGTTCCACGCGATCGCCATCGTCGAGCAGGCGATGATGACGTTCCAGGAGCTGCGGCTCGCGCTGTGGGAGAGCAAGGCGCTGGCCGTGCTGGAGAAGATCACCGCCGAGCACCCGCTGCCCGCCGCCGTCCCGTCGAACGGCGCCACGCGCTGACTGCGGCGCTCGCCACGTCCTCCGCCGTTCAGCAGGGCGCCTCGCGGCACCGGCCCGCGCAACTACGTGGTCGGCACCAGCGAGTCGATCATCTTCTGCAGGTCGGACTCCTTCGGCAGCGGCTTGTCCGTGCCGCCTCCGCCGCCCTCCAGGTCACCGTTCACGACCAGCACGTGCAGCTTGCTGCTGCCGTTGAGCAGGACGACCTTGACGACGCCCTTGCTCGCCAGGCACTTGCTGGCCGACTGGGTGACCGTGGCGTCGACCTGCACGCCCTCGACGACGACCTTCTGGCCGTCCTTCTGGGTGTGCTGGATCTTCACCGGCTTGGGCTGCGCCAGCGCCACCTGCGGGTCACTGCCCGCCGAGTAGAACTGGGTGGCCACGGCCTTGGCGAAGTCGGAGGCGGTCTGGTTCATGTCGCCCTTGGGCAGCAACGTGCCGCCGTTGGTGCCCTTGGTGAACGACTTGCCCTCGCACTCGTAGTCGCCGTACGTGCTGACGCCCGTGAGTGCGATGCCGGGGTACTTCTCGATCGGGATCTTCGCCTCGGGCACGAGGTCCCAGTTCTTCGGGACCTCGTAGTTGTACCCGAGGGACGTCTGGACGCACTGCACGCCTTCGTTCCTGCACGCACCGGTGGTGGGTTGCGCGGAGGTGCTGGTCGGCGTGGACGGGGTGGGCTGCGCGTTCTGGTCGCTCTTGTCGCGCGACAGCACGAACCAGGTGACGCCGCCGCCGGCGAGCAGCAGCACCAGCACGACGGTGCTGATGACCAGCCAGATCGTCTTCCTGTTCTTCGGCGGTTCGTTGTCGAACCCGCCGTAGACGCCGAGACCGCCGTACTGGCCGTACCCCTGCTGCGGGAAACCACCCGTCTGCGGATGGCCGCCGACCTGGTAGCCACCGCTCGAGTAGTCACCCTGCTGCTGGCCCCAGCCCTGCTGCTGGTCGTTCCAGCCGCCCTGTCCGCCGCCACCTGGGTAAGTCACGCGGTGAACGGTACCCGGTGGGTCCGACGGAAGTTAATTCATCAAGCGTTGACTTCAACGCGGCGTGCAGGCCACCGTGCACCCGCACGACATCCCGCTCGCCGTGGTGGCACCGCCTCCGATCGCAGAACGGGTGAAAGCCGCCGGCTCACCCGAGGTCGACCTCCAAGTCGTCGGAGCCCGGACCCTGTTGGCGGACAAGGAGGTCTGCGGGGGTCCTGGAGATCTCACCCGGTCAGGCGACGATCCGGCTCAACCCGGCGGTCGACCCGTCCGGTGCCCAGGTCGCGCAGCAGGTGCTGACCGGGGTGGCGCAGGGGGCCGGGCTGCCGGTCCGGGTCGAGGGCCAGGTCGTCTCCGCGGCCGAACGCACGGCGCCGCTCGCCGCGTCCGCGCTGCTGTGGTCGTGGACGCCGTTCCGGTTCTCGGCGGAAGGCCTGCGCAGCCTCTGTACGGCGGCTCCATCAGCACCGAGTGGTGGGTGTTCGGTGGCATCGCGCTCGCAGGGCTCGTGCTGCTGCTAGCCGGCAAGGAAGCTCAGCCGGACCGTGCGGACGGGGTTGTCGACGTTGGTGTCCACGAGGCAGATGGACTGCCACGTCCCGAGCGCCAGCACACCGCCTAGCACCGGAATCGTCGCGTACGGCGGCACCAGCGCGGGCATCACGTGGTCACGACCGTGACCGGGGGTGCCGTGCCGGTGCCGCCACTTCACGTCGCGGGGCAGGATGCGCTCCAACGCGGTCAGCAGGTCGTCGTCGCTGCCCGCGCCCGTCTCGATGATGGCGACACCGGCGGTCGCGTGCGGCACCCACACGTGCAGCAGGCCGTCGCCGTTCTCGCTGTGGAGGAACCGCTCGCACTCTCGCGTGAGGTCCCACACGACCTCATCGGAACCGGTGCGGATCTGGATCTCCTCGCTGCGCATGACCTCAGATCTTACGAACTACCCGTGCCGGGTTGCCGACCGCGAGCACGTGATCAGGCAAATCACGCGTCACGACGCTGCCCGCGCCGACGACCGTGTTGTTGCCGACGGTCACGCCGGGGCACACGATGACGCCGCCGCCGAACCACACCTCGTCCCCGATGACGATCGGTGCGGTCGTCTCCCAGCCGGCGATCCGCGCCTCGTGGTCCTCGATCGGGTGCAACGCCGTCAGCAGCTGCACACGCGGCCCCATCATCACGTTGTCACCGATGGTCACCGGGCCGCAGTCGAGGATGATGCCGTCGTAGTTCATGAAGCTGTTCGAGCCGATGCGCGTGTTGTAGCCGTACTCGATCTGCAGGCGCGGCAGCAGTGTCGTGTTCGTACCGATCTCCGCGAGAAATCCTTTGAGGATGGCGTACTGGCCGTCGAGGTCTTCCGGGTCGTGCGCGTTGAACCGGGCCATCTCCCGCCAGGCGCGCCGCCGGTCCGCGTCCAGCTCCGGGTCCATCGACAGGTACGGCTCGCCTTTGATCATCTTCTCGCGGTTGGTTCCCATGAGGCCTCAGTATCGTCATGGCATGCGCGTGCTTTTCGCCAGCATGGCGACCGTTGGGCACACCTATCCGTTGATCCCGTTGGCGCTCGCACTGCGCGATGCTGGCCACGAGGTCCACTTCGCGGTCGGCGACGAGATGCACCCCGAGCTGACCAGGCTGGGCCTGCGGCCGTTCCGCCCCGGTCTGGTGTTCGGTGACATCTACGCGGAGGACATCGCGCCCGAACTGGAACGCGTCCTGCCCGACCTGGTGATCAGCGGGTGGTCCGTGCCGGAGGTGTTCTCCGAGGCCCGCCGCCGCGCGTTTCCGGTGCTGTGGCACGGGTTCGGGCGGATGTTCGACGAGGGCATCGGGCTCGCCCGGCCGGAGGGTGGCAGGCACCTCGACATCTGCCCGCCTTCGTTGCAGAGCAAGGACTTCACGGCCGAACGGATCCTGCTCCGGCCGGTGCCGCACGCGACGCCCGGCGAGGTGCCGCCGCGCACCCACGAGAAGCTGATCTACGTCACGTTCGGCACCGTGTTCGGCGACGAGGAACTGCTCGCGACCGCGGTCGCCGGGCTGCAACGGCTCGACGCCCAGGTGGTGGTCGCCACGCCCGGCCGGTGGCTGCCGCAGGCCGAGGTGATCAAGCAGGCGGACGTCGTCGTGCACCACGGTGGCAGCGGCACGATGCTCGCCGCGCTGGCGTCGGGTGTCCCGCAGGTCGTGCTTCCGCGGGGCGCGGACCAGTTCGGCAACGCGCAGGCGCTCGTCGCGGCCGGGGCGGGCGTGCGGCCGGACGCGGTGAGCGCCGAGGCGATCGCGGAGAGCGCACGACTGCTGCTCGCGGCCGGGCCGCACCGGGAAGCCGCAGGTCAGCTGGCCGAGGAGATACGTCACATGCCGTCGCCGGGGGAAGTTGCGGACAGTCTGGCGGACGTTGTGTAACACTGTTTTTTATGAAGGCCAGCCGCCTGCGCTTCGGGATGAACCTGTGGCCGCCGTTCCTGTTCACCGGGATCCGCGTGGAAGAGATCTCGCCGGACTACCGGTACGCGCGGGTGCGGATGCGCCTGCGCCCGTGGAACCGCAACTCCTTCGGCACCCACTTCGGCGGCTCGCTGTTCGCGATGACCGACCCGTTCTGGGTCCTGCTGCTGTTGCACCGGCTCGGCGGTGAGCACGTGGTGTGGGACCAGGCGGGCGAGATCGAGTTCGTCGCACCCGGCCGCGGCACGGTGCACGCGGAGTTCCGGCTGACCGACTCGCACGTCGAGCAGGTGCTGGAGCAGACGCGTTCGGGGGAGAAGGCGTTGATCTGGTTCGACACGGACGTCGTCGGGCAGGACGGGAACGTGATCGCTCGGGTGCGCAAGCAGGTCTACGCGCGGCGCAAGCGCGGCAAGCAGCTCGCGCATGCGTGAGGCCTTCGGGGCGGTCTTCGACGTCGAGCCGGGCTACCTGAACACGGCGTCCATCGGCGTACCGCCGCGGCACGTCGCGAACGCGGTCGCGGCAGCGCACGAACGATGGCGGCGCGGGAAGGACACGTCGTCGAACTTCAACGAGGTCGTCGAGACCTCACGCGCGGCATGGGGCCGGATCGTCGGCGTGCCGGCGTCGTCGGTCGCGTGCGGTGCGACGGTCTCGCAGTTCGTGTCGCTGGTCGCCCAGGCGTTGCCGGCCGGGTCGGGGATCTGCGTACCCGAGGGCGAGTTCACGAGCGTCTCGCTGCCGTTCGCCGCGGCCGGGCACCGGTTCGTGTCCACTGTGGATGAATGCGATCTCGTCGCGGTGAGCGTCGTGCAGTCGGCGGACGGTGCGATCGCGGACCTCGAGGCCCTGCGGGCGTCGGGCAAACCGGTGCTGCTGGACGTGTCGCAGGCCGCCGGGTGGTTGCCGCTGTCGTTGGCGTGGGCCGACTTCGTCGTCGGTGCCGCGTACAAGTGGCTGATGGCACCGCGCGGCGCGGCCTGGATGGCGGTGCGGCCGGACCGGATGGACTTCCTCTCGCCGTTGGCGGCGAACTGGTACAGCACGGGGGAGAACTACGGCACGGAACTCGTGCTCCATTCGGACGCACGGCGGTTCGACCTCTCACCGGCGTGGTTCGCACATGTCGGTGCGGCGGTGGCGCTGCCGTGGGTCGCCTCACTGGACATGGAAGCCGTGCGCGCGCACAACGTGAACCTGACGGATCACCTCCTGGCCGGGCTCGGGCTCCCGCTCAACGGCTCCGCGATCGTCTCGATGGGCGTGCCGCCGGTTCCCGGTGTGGTCTCGTCCGTCCGTGCAGGTAGGACGCGGTTTTCTGCTCACCTCTACAACACGGTCGAGGACATCGATCGGGTGCTCAAGGCGCTCACCTGACCGCCGTCCGTTACCGTGGGTCCTTGTGTCGGAACCACGCCAGTCACCTGAAGAGGTGACCCAGAACCTGCCTCGCTTCCCACCGAGGCCGACCGACACCGCGCCGCTCTACCCGGCCGACGAGCTGATGAAGCTCCAGTCGATCATGGACAACCGCCAGGGGCAGCTGCCTCATCAGCCGCCTGCGCCCCAGCGCCGGTCGACCTGGGTGGGCAAGGCGCTGGCACTCGTCGGCGTCGCGGTGGTCTCGGGATTCGTGTGGTGGGTGTTGCAGCCGTCGGATCCGGTCGACCAACCGGTCGCGCAACCGCAGAAGACCGCGGGCGAGTTCCAGTTCGCCACCGTGCCGCAGCTGCCGGAACCGGTGAAGGACAGCGACTGCGCGGCCCATGCCTCCGGGCAGACGTCGACGTTCTTCAAGACGACCCCGTGCCTGCAGCTCACCAGAGCCTTCTACACGGCCAAGCTGCCCGACGGCCGGACCGTGTACTCGTCGGTGTCCGTCGTGAAGATGCGGACGGCGGACGAGGCCAAGGCGTTGCGCGAGCTGACCCAGAAGGACGGCACCGGCAACGTCAAGGACCTCGTCCTGGACAAGGCCATCAGCGTGCCGCCGCTGACCACGCTGGCCAACGGCGGGTACGCGTCCGAGCAGCGCGACCAGCAGGTCGTGATCGTCGAGTCCGACTCACCGGTCAAGAGCGCGGACGCGCTGGCGCACAACAAGGAGATGAAGAAGGTCTCCGCCGACGCGATCCGGCTCGCGTCCTCGTTCGGCGGCTAGTGCCCGCGGGGCCCTTTCGTGCTGTCCCGTGGGGTACGCGGGGAGCTTTCGTACCCTTCTGGAGT
>Ga0070710_10000405_pt1 | contig 20232 bp, 39 predicted proteins | sample LARL52metaG_FD_65454 | JGI IMG/M metagenome (GOLD analysis project Ga0070710, IMG submission 65454) | Corn, switchgrass and miscanthus rhizosphere microbial communities from Kellogg Biological Station, Michigan, USA - LAR L5-2 metaG | ecosystem: Host-associated > Plants > Roots > Rhizosphere ... | reverse complement strand
CACGCGTGGCTCCATGACACGTTCGACATGGTTGCCAAGTTCGTGCGCTTCTTCGGGAAGCACCACGCGACCAAGCTGGAACACACCCCCTCGGTGATCGCGAGCCGCAACGGGTCGATGGCCTCATGGACACCCGACACGAAGTGGGACACCAAGACCAAGTCGTGGGTTCCGCGAGGTGAGCCGCGCACACCCGAGTCCAAGCTCGGCGACGCCATCCGCGACGCTGCCAAGGCCGCCCAGGACGACGCGGACTACTGGGCGTGGGGTGGGCGCGAGGGCAACAGCCTGATGGACGCCTGCACCATCGCGGACGGGTACTGCCCGACGTGCTTCTCCGGGCTGGACGCGATGGACTACTGCTCGGAGTGCCGCCAGTCGTGGGCGCTGGATCGCCCGGCCAATGAGGCCGGCATGGCCATCGACGACGAGACCGGGCAGATCATTGCGCTACCCTTCGAGGCGGACACGCCACCACTGCCCTCGGTCAAGAATTGCAAGAGCTGCGGGCAGGACATGGTCGAGGAGATCCACAACGGGTGCCCGACCTACCGCTGCGCATGCGGTCTGTGGACCGCGGAGGTTTCCTGATGCTGATTGAAGTCATCCACTCGCGCGATCCCGACACCTCGTGCGACATCCATGTCTACGTGGACGGCGTGGCCGTCGCGTCCTTCACCGAGATCGACATAGACCCCGGCGCGGGATACACCCGCGAGGGCTGGAACGAGCACCGCAAGGACTCGCTTGCGGCGCTCACATCACCCATGGCAATCGCTCGCGCTGCCGTACTGTTCGACTGCGCGGCCGAATCGCAATACATCGAGGACGTGTAACCGGCATGACTACGCGATGGATCACCAAAACGGACTGTCACGACTGCTTCATCAGCGTGGAGAGCAGTGAGCGCGACGAATCGTGGAAGTGGGTCAGCGTGGACCTGATGTCCACCCATCACGGATGGTGGTCGCGAGGTCTGCGCGTGCGCCTGCTCAATGCCTGGCGCAACCTGCGCGGGAAGGGGACGTGGTGGCACAGCTTCCACGAGCCCGCCGGTCTCGACGCCCACATTGCCGCGCTGCAAGCGGCACGTACGGAAGCCTTCGGGCCACCCACAGACACCACACCGGCACACACGGAGGGAGCCATGGGCTAAAGGGACACACGGTATCATCGCAACAACCACATTCTCACGGAGATACACAATGGCAACCATTCGCACCATCACCCGACACGTCGACTGCCAGGGACATCGCGTACGCCGCCAGGGCGTCGTGCGCACGGTGTTCAAGAAGGGCCACGACGTCAAGGTGGACTCCCTCGGACGCGTCACCATCAAGGCCAACGAGAAGATCGGCCGCAAGGACTGGGACGCGATCGTGGGAGAGGTGACCGCCATCCGCACCAAGCTCAGGGTGCGCGGCACCGTCTGACACGGCACGGGGTCGGGGGCGCACAACCCCCGGCCCCCTCCCTCTACAATTCACGGAGGACACACAAATGGCACACGCAATCCTGGAGGACGATCACATGGTCTCGGCCGGTGGCGTGCTCCCCTGGCACGGACTGGGCACAGTCCTGCCGTCTGAGGCGCTGGACGCCTCGGAAGCACTCACGTACGCCCACCTGGACTGGGAGGTCGAGAAGATCCCTGTCTACGCCCACCTCGACACGAAGGACGGGTACGGCAACCCCGTTGTGAGCAAGGTGCCCAACTCGTGGGCCACGGTGCGCATGGACACGCAACGCGCCCTGGCCGTGGTGGGGGACCGCTTCGAGGTGGTGCAGAACCGCACGGCGTTCGACTGGATGGACACCCTGCTCGGGGACGACGGCTTCCACTACCACACCGCCGGCTCCCTCTGGAACGGGCGCGTTGTGTGGCTGCTCGCCAAGGCCCCGTTCGAGATCGCCATGGCTGATTCGCGGATCGACATGTACGTGCTGATCCGCAACTCGCACGACGGCAACAGCGCGGTGATTGCGGCCATTGTGCCCATCCGCGTGGTCTGCGCCAACACCCTCGCCGCGGCACTGGGAAGCGCCCAGGCGATGTATAAGATCCGCCACACCGTCAATGCCGAGGCCAAGCTTGGCGAGGCCCAGCGCGTGCTCGGACTGGCCCAGGGAGCGGCGGACATGCTGGAGAAGCGGGCTACCGCCATGCTGGCCAAGAAGCTCTCGCGCGAGCGCTTCGACGGCTTCCTCAACCAGCTCGTGCCCATGCCCGAGGACAAGGACGGCAAGTCGGCCACAATGGCCCAGAACACACAACAGGAGATCGCGGACGTGTACTACGGCGAGCCTACGCAGGCGGACATCGTGGGCACGGCGTGGGGGGCGTTTCAGGCGGTGACGTTCTACGTGGACCACCTGCAGCCCACGCGTGTGTCACTGGGGTCCGATGCCGAGAACCGCTTTCGGCGTTCGCTCGAAGCCAAGAACCTTGCCCATCGGGCGATGGCTGTACTGGGGGAGAAGTGAGACACCCGGGACCCGCCAGACGACGCCACGCAACGAAGGAGGTCCGGCGCGCCAACGAACTAAACCGGCTCATCGTCAATCTCATTGCGTGCCACACCGGGAAAACCTGGCAGGGTGAACAAGCGCCCGAGATGACCCCAGGGCACTGGCGATGGGTTGCCGCTTATGCCGACAAGAGCGCCGGCATCATGCGCGAGGTCGCGGACTTCGCACGCAGCAACGCAAGGGCCGGGGGTGGGGCGTGAGCACACGGAACCAAGCGATGGCCGGAGCGTCGATCTTGCTGGCTGCGCTCGTGGTCGGCGCCATCATCGTGGCCATTGGCATCATCGCGTACGCACGATAGGAGGCACAACACCATGACCCACGGATTCTCGTGCGAGGGGTGGACGGACACCCAGAAGCAGGCCCTCGCGCTTTGCCTGAAGGTTCGGCTGGATGCGCTGTCCCTGCGCGACAGCGCCGGGCACCGGCCCTACGTTGACGTGGACACCGCCCACATAGGCGTCTACGTCCGCCGGCTGGACAAGCTCCCTCCCAAGGACAAGAAGACGGCCATCGAGACGGTCAACGCGGCGTACGACGGGTTCATCACCGAAAACCTCCAGGGGCGGTCGGGCGCTAACCCACCCGCGCCTCCACCGGAACCAGAGGCGCAACCAGAGCGTCTGGTCTACCTGAACGAGCCGGTGACCATGTTTCTCGATCCGGCGACACTTCGCTTCGACCAGATCGACGGCGCGAGGTTAGTAGGCGGCTTTGTGGAGGTCGGCCCCATCGCGGCAGAGGAGCGCGTCGATGACTTCGACGACGACAACGTGCCGTTTTGAGAGCCACCATCGACCACCCTGATGGAGGGAGGACCACGATCAATGGGGATCTTGTGGCCTTTCGGGGTTGCGCCGGGTGCTGGTGGGGGGCGCTGATACTGTTCCTCATCACCGCCCCGGCGTACTACTTCGCCCCACCCTGGGCCGCCATCGCCTATAGTGCGTTGGTCGTCCTTTTCGTGGCGGCACTCGTAAGGACACTGCGAGGACACCGTGACGATCGCACTTGACACACTGCCCAGCAAACCGAGAGACGCCTTCACGCCAGGACAACCGCTCCATGGATTCGATTCCGAGGCGCCCACCCCCGCCACGTCACAGCGCTTTGAGGCCCTACTGCGAGCATGGCGCGATGCCACGGGGCCGGAGGACCACACCATGAAGCTCATTTGCGGACGCCTGCCTGATGGCCGGCTGGCGATCATCCCGCACGACATCTACCCACAGGCCAAGTACGTTACGGAGACACACTCATGACCCAGGGAGCCATGGCGATTCTGCCGCGGGTGCGGCCCGATCAGATGGAACTGGCATTCGTGCCCGTATCCCAGATGACCGTCGATCCCGTGTATCAGCGCGAGGTCGACTCCCGCCGCGTCAACAAGTACGTCGCCAACTGGAACGACCTGGCTGGTGGCGTGCTCTACGTGTCGAAGCGCGGCAAGCAGTACTACATCCTCGACGGACAGCACCGCTGGGAGGCTGCCAAGCAGCGCAAGCTGGCGCAGCTTCCGTGCCTGGTCCTGGTGGACCTCTCGCCCAAGGTTGAGGCGGATCTGTTTGTGTACTACAACAAGCACCGCCGCATTGCATCCGTCGTGGACGTGTTCCGCGCTGAGGTTGCCAAGGGGGACCCAGCAGCCAAGTCCATCCTCAAGACGCTTGACCTTCACGGGTTGAAGCTGGGAGCCGGCCCAGGCAAGTTCAGCTCTGTCGCGACCGCTCGCAAGATCCACGACCGCTTCGGATGGGAGGTTCTGGCTGCCGTGCTTGGCACCACCATGCGCGCGTGGCCGTCCGACGTGGACGGAGCCACCGACAGCCACATCATGACCGCCCTCACGGCCCTGTACTCCCACTACGGCGCCAGTGGATTCGACTTCGCCACCATGGAACGCGGGCTCCACTCCACAACCCGTGACGACATCATGGGCGCAGTCAACGCCAGGCGCATCGGCAACAAGTCGGCACGGGGCAACGTCTCCAACGGTGTCGCCTTGGTTCTCATGGAGCTTTACAACTCCTCGCTCGGTCGTGGCCGGCATGGCCTGAAGCTCACGCACCCCCGGTCCAGCTCGGTGTTCTCCCAGAGCATCCGCGCCTACGGTTGGGATGACGGTGGGCTCGCGGGGGTGAAGGATCTGTGAAGCCGGAGTTGAGGGGGGTGGGCGACGGTAGCCCACCCCCTCGCATCCTCGACCTCGACAGCCTCGCCGCGCGCCACCTCGGGCCGTACCGCGAGGCCCTGCAACGCTACGGGCAACACCGGCCTGACTGCGACACCACGTCCGCCCACTGCACCTGTGGATGGACGGCAACGTGGCGGCGGCTCAGTTGTCCGCCCGACAAGGAGGAAGACCGATGAGCCCACACGCCTGCCGCCCGCCCGTGCGGGGGCCGAGCGATAGCCGGCCGCTCGTGGAGACGGGCGAGACATGGCGGTGCGAGTGCGGCGCCGAATGGCTTGTGGCGCTGTTGGCCGGCAAGCTGCCCTACTGGCAGAAGTGCTTTCCCTTCGTCCGCAACGCCATCCCCTGGTGGTGCGAAGTGAAGGTGCTCGCCGTGGGCGACACCCACGGGGACAGTGCCTTCTGGACCAGCAAGGTCATTCCCGTCGCAAAGCGCGAGGGCATCAACCGGATCATTCAGCTCGGTGACATGGGATTCTGGATTCACCAGTACGAGGGCATCAAGTACATGGTGCGCCTCAACGAGGAGCTTCTGGCGGCGGACATCTTGGTGTACGCGTCTGACGTGCGGAGGAAGGCACTGTGAACGCCCCATGGCGCCTCGCTCGCAGCAAGATGCCGCTCGGCGGTGAAGTGCTGATCGACGTCTACGAGGACGACGCGGACGGCAGGCGTATCGCCGGGCCGTTCCTCGACGGTGATGGCCGCGACGAGGCCACCGCCCGCCTGATCGCCGCGGCGCCGAGTCTGCTGGCGGCACTGAACGAAGTGCAGCGCACCCTTGCCTATGTCGTTCCGCGTACCAACGCGGACCGCGTCCGGCTTATGCGCACCATCGCGACGGTGAACGCCTCCATCGCCAAGGCGGAGGGACGCTGATGTTCCGCAGCGAGAAGTGGGACAGAGCTATGCGCGGGACTGCCGTGCCATCACAGCAACGTGCCGCCGATGCGGCAGAACGCAAGGCCCGCGAGATGTCGCGGTCCGTCGAAGTCAAGGGGCGCAAGGCTTCGTCCTGGCGCTTGCCGAAGGGAAGGCCATGACCACCACGACACAGGCAGAACCGGCAACCGCCTGGGAAGCGCTGCCGCTCCTGCAGGCCGAACTCCCCACCGTCGCCTTTGACCGGGAGAACCCTCACTTCAAGTCCAAGTTCGCCAGCCTCGCGGCCATCATGGAGGCGGTCAGGCCGTTGCTGGGCAAGCACGGGTTCTCGTGGGTGACTACGCCGACCATCCTCGGCGCGGATTCCAAGGACCCCGGCGAGGTCGCGCTGCTCTACTCGCTCCGCCACGTGAGCGGAGCGGTGGTCGCCGAGGGGATCTATCCGCTGCCCGGCGGCGCCAATGCCCAAGCCCTGGGCGCGGCAATCACCTATGCCCGGCGCTATGCGCTCTGTGCCGTCCTTGGCTTGGTGGCCGACGACGATGACGACGGCAATGCCGCCGCGGAGGCCCACGCTGGCCCGCAGCGTCGCACAGCGCCACGGCAAACGGGTCCCGCCCAGCCAGCGGCACCGGCCACGCCGAACTTCGAGTTCCTTGGCCACTGCCCGCTGTGCGCCGATCAGAGCCTCAAGTCCAAGAGCGGCAAACCCGGTCAGATGATGCGCAACCCCGAGACGGGCGACGAGATGTGCTCCGGCCGGTACGCCGACGGCAAGGCCGCCCGGCACACGCCCACGCAGGTAGAGTTCTTGGAGCGCCAGGCCGCCGAGGGACCACAGGCTGCGGCCGAAGGTGGAGACATCGATCCTTCCGAGATCCCGTTCTGAGCGAGATGGAGCGCATGAAAACGATCGAATACCGGTTCATCGACAAGGCCGCCTGGGGGCCCGGTGAGTGGCAGGACGAGCCCGACAAGGTCCAGTGGGAGGACGCGGCAACCTGCCGTCCGTGCCTAGCGGTGCGAACCGATCTGGGCCACCTGTGTGGCTACGTCGGTGTCGCCGAGCATCACCCCGCCTTCGGTCGTGGCTACGACAGCGTCGCGGCCGATGTGCATGGAGGTCTGACGTTCTCCGGGTTCTGTGTTGAGGACGACAAGGAGCACGGGATCTGCCATGTCCCCGCCGACGGCGAGTCCGACCGGGTCTGGTGGCTGGGATTCGACTGCGCCCACGGCGGCGACGCCTCCCCGGGGCGCGAGGCCCGGTACCGCGCGATGGGCATGGCTCCTCAGTCGTTCGAATGGCACGCAGGGGCTGTGTACCGCACCCTGGCCTACGTCAAGTCAGAGTGCGCATCCCTCGCGCGCCAACTGTCCGGAATGGCGGCGCGCTGATGCCCCGCAAGACAGCGCCCTACGGCTACTGCACCAACCCCGAATGCGTGTGGAAGAACGCCCTGAGCGCGACATCGACTCCGGGAGTGGTGTGGTGCGCCATCTGCTCAGAAGAGACGGACCTTGCCTCGATCGACCGGGGCCTTGCTGACTACGAGGCGGGCCGAGGCACACCTTCCGACAACACGGGCACGCCTGGTGGCGCCAAGCAGGACCGGGAAGGGCCGTCCGTCAGTCCTCCGGGGACGCCCGGTGAAGGGGCGGACTACACCGGGAGTGCTGAGGGGTTCGATTCCCCCGTGCCCGCCCTCTCGCTGGCTGACATCTCGCGCATCCAGCGGGACGCCGCCTACGCACAGAGCCGCATCGCGGAGATCGAGGACACCGCGATCGCGGAACACGACCGCATCGACGCCTGGGCCGTGCAGGAGAACGCCGCCGACCGCCGACTGATCGCCGAGGCGGAGGCTCAGTGCGAAGCGTGGATGAGGCGCCGACTGGCGGAGATAGACGCCAGTGAAGACCGAGGTGCCCGGCGCAGTCCTCATCGTCCTCAACGCCCTGGATAAGTACCGTGAGCAAGTCGCCAGGCTGGAACAGCCTGAACCACAGGGTGATTGCCTTGCAATATGCACAGGTTGCGGCGGAACCAGGACGTACTTCGACAAGCAAAACATTGAGCGCTGCCTTGGGTGTAGGTCCGAGGCGTCCATATCAATGTCATGAGGGAGCACGATGAATAAGACCTGTGAGTACGGCTACGGCAGCACGGCTAAGTGGAGCGGGGGCATTGGTGGACAGACCATCACCGCCTGCGGGTTGCCCGCCATCAACATCGAGGGCGATGCGCCCGGCGTGTGCATTCGCCATTGCACATCGGAGCGCATTGCCATGAGGGAGCTGACCAAGGTGTATGCCAGCCTGAGTAGGGCGACAGCCATCTTGGAGCTGGACGGTGAGCAAGGCTGGTATCGAGCCCTGCTGTGCCTCAGAGACGCGACACCATGAGGTGGTTCCGCCGCAAGCCGAAGTGTACGCACAGTTGGGGTTTTTTTGCTGGTGTCGGCGAAAGGTCTGGCGTGAACGGCACGTACTGCATCCTCCTGGTATGTCGCCATTGCTTGAAGGAATGGAAGGTGGGCACCTATGCTTATCGCGCTGATGCATGGGACGGAATGAAGAACTGGGAACAATGGCAACGAGAATGGAGGAGGATTACAGACAGTGAGCCACATTGAGAGAGTTCTCCATGAGCATACATGGAATGTGAACAGCCACAGGCTCCCTACCCCCGAAGAAAAGAGTCGAGGAATCCTGATGATTACGCATTACAACTGCTGGTGCGGTGGGCGCAAGGAGATACACGAGGTGATGCACGATGACGACCTCGACGAGATCAAACATGTAATGGTGCGCAAGCCATGAGGCGCTGGTTCACCAGTGACCAGCACTTTGGTCATACGAACATCATTGCGTTCTGCGACAGGCCCTTCAATTCCGTGTGGCACATGCGCACTGCGCTCATTGAGAACTGGAACGCGTGTGTGCAACCAGACGATGAGGTCTATGTGCTCGGGGACTTCACCATGGGCAGCGCAAACGACCTGTTGAACATTGGTCGCGAGCTAAGCGGCGTCAAGTTCCTGGTGCCCGGCAACCACGATCTGTGCTGGCGCGGCAAGTCTCGACCTCGGCCGGCCATGTACATAGAGGCGGGGTTCGCCGTCCTCGATGACGTCGTGGACCTCACCCTGGAAGACGGGAGGGCGGTGCGCCTGTGCCACTTCCCGGTGGCTGGGGACCACACGGTCGAGGATCGCTTCACGCACTACCGGCCCACCGTGGGTGAGGGCCAGTGGCTCCTGCACGGCCACGTCCACAACGCCTGGGGCCTCAAGGACCGCCAGATCAACGTGGGTGTCGATGTGTGGGACTACTACCCCGTGAGCGAGACCGAGATCCTGAACCTCATGGACCTTCGGGACCTCATTCGCGGGCATTCCGCAGCACCACCTCGCTCCACCGGACCACAAGATCACGGGCAACCGACGACAGGCTGACCCAGTCCCCGCGGTTGGCAATCTCGCACTCCACCGCCAGCTCGAACTGCTCGCGCTGCTCGTCTGTGAGGGTGAACCCCAGGCGGGCGGCGAGCAGGGGGCGGCGGGTCACTGCTGCGCCTCCGCCAGAAGCTCCACGTAGGCCCAGAGGGGCATCGTGACGTACGCCTCGGCGGTGGGGTGCATGCGGCGCTTGTGGACGGCCACGTAGTGCCGCTGGCCGGCCGTCTGGGCCTGCTTGCGGGCGGCGGCGAGGGTGCCGGCCAAGTTGATGCACTTGAGGTTCTTGCACTGGACCGTGGCCGGGAGGCCCACGAGGTCGCCCCGGTCCAGCGCCCCCTCCAGCGCCGGCCGCTCGCAGCCTGGCCAGCCGTGGTCGCGGAAGTAGTCGCGGACAGCCACCTCGAAGTCGGTGCCCAGCCGGCGCGCCCGGTTCACCGGGAGGCCACCGAGAAGGCGATACCCGCCGCGAACAGCACGAAGGCCACCGCCATCGAGGCCACCCAGGGCGAGACGTACAGGGCGAGGCCGACCACGCCCAGGGCGAGGAGCACGCTCCAGCCCAGGCAGGTGCAGGACTGGCTGGTGGCGATGAGGGCCTTGCGGCGGTCTGTGTCGGTCATGGCGAGCCCCCTCCCTGGACGGGCTGCGGCACTGAGTCGCCAGCCCAGACGGATCGTATCTCGACCGCCAGGTCCGGGTGAGCCCCGAGGAGCTGGTCCAGCGAAAGCCCGCCACCCAGCTCCAGGGGCCTCCTAGCCCGCTCTACGAGCTGTTTCGCCTCCTGGGTCCGCTCCTGGTCACGACGGGCCTTGTAGGCCCTCCCAAGGGCCTCTACGGCCATTTCAGCGTGGGCCGGTGCCTCCGGTCCGTCCCACCGCTCGGCGATGTGGCGGCAGACCTGGACGATGCCGTAGCGGTGCTCGCGGTAGTACCGATCGGCGGCAGCCCGGCGCGTGGCCACTTCAAACGCCTCAATGTCGCCATCCAGCCAGGCCCACGCCTTGAGCATCGCCCTGACGACCTCGCCGTCCTTCGGCCGCTTGCGCAGCGTTGGCAGCGGCGCACAGGCGGAGTTCCAGGCAGCGACCAGGGCGTCCAGCGCCGCTGCGTCAGCCTCAGTCACCTCCGTCGCCCGGGGTTTGGGGGGGTCTGACTTCCTTCCCCCCACACCCCCCTTCCTAGTTCCTAGATCCCTATTCCTAGATCCTATTTCCAAGGGGGTAGGATCGCAGTAGGGCTCCGGTAGGACTACCGTAGGACTACCGTAGTCCTCACGTAGTCCTACGGTTTCAAGAGCGGGCGGGTCGGGAAAACGGGACAACTTGGCGGGGTTGTTGATGACTTGGTGCTCGTTGAACCGTGGTATCCACAGGTAGGCATCGTCATCGACTTTGTAGAGCTGCACGCGCCCAGCAGCGGCCAGCTCTCCCAGCATTTCGGTAACCTCACGACCGCCAACATCGTCGTCGTGGGGGAATGCGAAGCCGGCCAGCTCCTTGGGGATGGCGCGGCCTCGGCCGTGGTCGTCCACGAAGTTCCAGAGGGCCATGTAGAACAGCCGGGTTCGATATGGCAACTCCGCCATGCGGCGGTCCGACCAGAACTCAGGCTTGACGGTGCGGATACGCGCCATCAGCGCCGCGCCACAACACGGTGACAGGCAGCCGACAATGTAGGCCCTGTGGTATGCTTTGCGTCCACCTAGCAAGGTCCCTCCGCGAGTTTTCGGTCCGTTTCTCCAGTGTCCCTTTGGGGCGGATCGTGAGTGTGCCGAGCGGAGAGGCCAAAAGACCAAGGACCGGGGTGGTCCACAAACCGCCCCGGTCCCCTCTCCCCTTCCACGGCACCCTCCCGGGATTCTAAGCCCGGCATCTACCCCCTGTGCGTGTCGTCCTGTATATTCGCTTCACTGGCGCGAGCTTTCCGCGAGGCTCCTGGGGGAGTTGTGCCCTCCAGTCGGAGGGTGATTGTGTCCCACCCGACGGCGCCAGGACACCCCCTTCACATCCCTCCAATGAACGATGCGATGGCCTGGGGGAGCGCTGCGTCGAGGCCAATGCACTCCAGGGCCAAGGGGTCGGTTTCGTCCGACAGGCGCGTGTTCGTGGCTGTCATGGCCGCGTTGACCATGCGCGCATCGGACACCATCGTCTGGCGGTAGTGGCGCATGGCCTGGAACGGATGCCGCCACCCGCACCACGTCTCGCCGTCGGTGTAGGACACAAAGGCATCCGCGTGGATGCCCTCGCGCTCGGCGTAGGCGAAGACCGATGCGAAGTCGGTGGCGCCGCCCGTGTACTTGCGCGTGATCCGCATGACGTCGTCAATGCGCTGGGCGCCGGAGATATTCAGGGGGCGCGTGTCGGTGTCGAAGCCCACGACGTGGACATTGGGCTCCGTCTTGACCACCACCAGGGCCATGGCCGCCGCCAGCTCAGCCGTGGACATGCTGCCGTCGCCACCGTAGGGCTGCCAGCCGCTCATCGAGCCCGACGTGTCGATCGCCACCACGATGCGCTTGTTGGTGGGCTCGACGTTGCCGAAGGCCGTGTAGAAGGCGGCGTTGAGGGCGTCAATAACGGGCTGCACCGGGGTCCACCGGCCCTTGCCGCGGTCGCCGTGACCCTGAGCGTAGGTGCGCAGGGCTAGGAGGATGGCAAAGGGGTGCACGCGCGACTTCTGGATACGCGTCGGCGAGCCCAGCAGCTCCAGCGTGCGCTTGGTGCCGTCCGACAGTGGCGCGATGACGCCGGCCTTGGTCAGGTTGCCTAGGTTGCGGATCAACGCGAACACCGGCATGTCCTGAAGCAGGGCCTCCCAGACGGCGGGGTCGTGCAGGTGCTCGGGCTTCACGGCCTCGCGGGGCAGGCGGTACTCGCGAATGAGGCGCGCCGTCTCCTTGGCCGTCATGGCCGCCTGAGCGTGCTCGAAGCCCACCACGACCGGGGGCGCCAACCAAGCCTCGTCACTGGGCTTGCCGGCGGCCCAGCCCAGCAGGGGGCGTGGCGTGGCGTGCGCGAGGCGCAGCATGTCGCGGTGGGTCCAGCCGTTGCGCTGGCGGTACTTCACGAGCTGGTAGCCCAACCGATCGTCGGGCAGGCTCTTGTACCACTCGTCCACCGCACGCCGGGCGCCACGAGACCACCCGCCGAACGTCTGGATCATCTCGGCCCAGGCGAACAGGTCGGTGCCGGTGCGCGCGACGGTGGGCAGGCTCTTGTACGCCATGCGCCGCGTCTCGACCCCAGGCGCCTTCTTGGACACGTACGCCAGCGCCACTATTGCGGCTGTATTGCGGATGGCACGACCGCGCGCCGACACCTCCACAATGCGCTGCACGAGCCGGGCACCGTTGGCGTCGTCGGCCGTCAGACGCATGAGTGCGTCGGTGGCCAGCACGGTGTGGTCGCGCTCGTTGGCGTAGTACGTACCCCCCTCGGTGCCAAGGATGAGGAATCGGTCGAGGAGGTTCCAGTCGTCGAGCTGAAAGACGTAGCCGCCCGCGGCGTTGCGAACCATCTCCGCTTCACGACCCGGGACCGGCCGGCTCTGCGGCGTGGTGCTCGGATTGAGTGCGTTGCGATACGTCTTGATGGTCATGTGTCCTTCCCCTTTGTGTTGGTGCCGAAAAAGATCGCGGATGAGATGGTGGAATCGGCCGTTTAGTGCTCTACCAACTGAGCTACAGCGTCCGAAGACACTGGCAAGACTCGAACTTGCGACCACTCTGTCCAATGCAGATAACCGACCCCGGCCGACCCGCGATCAATGAGCCGAAAGAAAACCACGGATGAGGGTTGGGTGCTGGGTTACTCCGACTGTGAGGAGGGAGCGCCGCTCAGCCACTTGCGGGACAGTCACACAGGGTGACTGACAGGATTCGAACCTGCGTAAAGGAAAAACCTTTCGATAACCAGCGTCCCGGCCGACCCGTGGTTGAAAGTGGAACGTGGTGTCACGGATGAAAAAGTGGTGACGGTTGGCACTTACGTGCCAATCCGGCGGGTATCGAAGCCCGCAAACTCAAGCGTGAAAAGCTCGTGATGTACCATTCATCTACGGTAACCGTCAGCCGGTCGACCCGTGACACTCTATTCGTGGGGTGTGGAATGTGCAAAAGATGCTGGATGAGGTGTCGCAACCGGCATTTCAAACGAATTGGCTGTTCGGTAACCGGCCGCGTCCGACCCAGCGCCGGGCACCATAGCACGTCTCGCGACGTTTGTGCTAGGTTGTCCGACCCGGGATTTGCAGCAACGCGTCCAGTCGTTGCAAGGCGAGCAGTTCGTCGTCCGTCTTGTTGCTCTTGCTTAGCCGACCCATGCCGATCATGCGCTGGCTTGGCGCCACCCGAGACCCATTGTGGACGGGGCACTTCGCGCCGATCTCGCGGACGGCATTGCCGCACTTGGGGTGCGCGCAGTTGATGCCCTTGCTACGGTGCCACGTCATGTTCATCTTCTCCGCAGTCGCAACACGGTGTGTTTGTCACCGTCACGGTGACTGGATTGGGGTTCGAGGTGGCGCTGTACCCCGAGGTCCAGGTGATGGGCGACTGGAACGGGTAGTACGGGTACGCGTAGTACGGAAGCATGTTGCCCGTGTGCCCACAGGTGGGGCACCGCCCGCAGGTGGGGCAAGGCTTAGGGGCGGGATGCACGGCTGTTTCCTCCCGCGAGATCAATGCCCGGGACTGGCCTGCCGGTGACGTGCACGGCCATCATGGCAGGTGAACCAAGTCACCGGGGTAGACAAGGTTCCACTCGTGGGGTGAACGGCGGAGCTGCGGGTTGAGCAGCTTCAGGGTGGCCAAGGACACGCCCATCTTCCCGGCGATCCCGCTGAGGGTGTTCGTGGGCGGCGCGGCCGTGACCACCACGCTGCGCCCGCCGCTCGGGTGGGGGGTGACGACGGGTGGGCCGGGTACATGCAGGACCCAGCCGACAAGGATGAGGTTGGGGTTCTTGATGATGGGGTTGGCCGCCATCAGGGCGCTCACGCTGACACGGAACCGACCAGCGAGGGCGCTCAGGGTGTCCCCAGGCTTGACCACATAGGTCTGACCCACGGGCGGTGTCAGGGGTGAGGGGTGCGTGACGGGTGCGACCGGCGGCGGCTCCACGGGAACGGGTGCTCCACCGAGGCCGTACTTGAGGAACTGGCCGAGGTCACCCTGGAACACGTCCTCGTCCACGCGGCCCGGGATGCCGGGCACGGACCCCGCGTCGGTGTCCTGCCAGACGGCCCAGAAGGGCCACCCAGAGGCCGGCGTGGGCATCGACCCCCACTGGGCCTGCCACAGCCCGTACGGGCCGCCGATGCCGTGAGGAACGTGTGCGCGCAGGAAGGATGTGGAGCCGTAGAGCATGCCCGCGGGGAAGCCGTGAGCTTGGACCAAACGATCCAAGAACCCTCGTGCATACGCGGTAAGGTCTCCGCCCCCGACCTCCAGGTCGGCAGCCACGACATCGCCGGGGCTCAGCTTCACAACGCTGGCGAAGTGGTCGGCCTCGGCGGCGGGCAGCAGGCCCAGGTCAGGGCGAAGGAAGTGGTACGCCGCGCGAGCCACGCCAGCCGCCTTGGTGCCCGCCCAGTTGGTGGCAAACAGGGGGTCGGTGAACCCTGTGCCCTCGGTCGCCTTGATGAAAGCGAACTCGACGCCGTTCTGGTGTGCCACCGCCCAGTTGATGAGACCCTGGAACTGACTGACGTCCACACCCTTGGTGAGCGTCACGGCTTGGGTGCTCCCAGGAAGCGGTCGATGCCGGCGGCGATGGCGGCGGCGGCGACCACCACGGCCCCCGCGGCGCCCTGCGCACCCTCCGGCAGCAGCGCAACGATGGCACCCCCGATGACCGAGATGGCGAGGAGCACCTGCTCCAGACCTGTCAGGTCATTGCGCCAGTTGCGCAGGAACGCCATAGCGTTCACACGCGTGTCCCCCGTGAGTGAGCCGATCCACCTAGCCTGGGAGTGTAGCACGGGTTAGAACGGATGTACTATATGGCCCAGGGATGCTGGACGCTGAAGACGCGTTGGTGGAGCAGGGCTACCGCGATCTCGTGGGCTGCTGCCTTGCGTACCTCGGATGGCCGCACGGCGGACCAGAGCTGCGGGCAGGGGAGGAGTATTACCGCAGCTCTCTTGCGCCGGCTGCGGCCTGGGGGTCGGTGGGGGGTGGGGGTGTGCCGGACCGGCGTATGCGAGTGGCGGTCACAGAGGCCGACTTGCACCGGGCGATGATGGCGCTACCCCCCATGCTCCTGACGGTGGCCCAGCTCTCCCGGACCTCACGCACGGCGCCAGGGTGGGTGCGCACCTGGGACGAGCGCCTGGGGCACCTTCACACCAACGACTGGTACGGGCACCGCGATGAGCGCCTGACCGGCTGGACCACGCGCACCCGGTCCATCGGAGTGGCGCGGATCATCGGCAACCTCGTGCACGACGCCGCGCATGGGATGGCCGGCCACCTAGGAACAAGCTGGATGAACCTGTGATCGGTGTCGACCACCCCAACCGCAAGCTCTCGGTGGAGCGGCCCGGATTCGGTCACATCTACGTCGCCCGCCTGCGGGACGGCTACACCTGGGTGGCGTGGAGCAACGACCCCCGCCAGTCCGTGGCTCGAATGCAGCCCTATTGCCCGCAGCGCCTTCACCTCGTCGCCAGCCACCTCGGCTCGGTACCCCAGGTCATTGACCTCCACGACGAGATGCGCCACGAGCGCGTCCGGGGTGATACCTGCTGGTTCCGGCCCACGGAACACACGTTCGAGATCCTGGCGAGACACGGGCTGGGTTGCACCGATGTGCAGGACCCAGGCTAAGAAGGCGCGCGTGCGGGAACCGTTGGAGAGACTGGCGATCAACCGCCCTGCAAGGTTCCCTTCGCGCGGACCTCGTGCCTCCACCCGGGCGTAGCTTCTGTTAGCCGGATCTCTGCAACGGGGCCACTGTCCGAGGACGGAACATGGTGAAGCATCCAAGTCCGGCCGAAGGGCGCGCGATGGCCACATCATATACCATTCCTGGCCATGCCACAGGTCATCACCGCCAACGACGTCGTTCTTCGCCTCATGGAGCTGGGGCGTGAGCTGGACGCAGCGATTGACACGCTCAAAGACGCCGAACTTGATGCCGTCACCAAGCGCAATGCAGCCGACTTGGCCGAGTCTCATGCCTTCGTGAACGCGGACGGCGCCATGGACATGCGCAAGCACCTCGCCAGGATTGAGGCTGCGGACGCCGAGCTGGCGGCCGTGATCGCCGAGGCGGTGCTGCGCCACCTGCGCGCGCGTATCAAGGCCATTGAGATCCGGGTGGACCTCGGGCGTAGTCTCAACGCCGCGCTGCGAGCAGAGCTGGGCACCTTCGACGCCGGCCAGACATGAGGTTCACCGCCGAACCCTCCTTTTCCGCCTTACAACTGCTCGGCCGCGCCGGCCGCCAGCGTCGAGCACAGCCGTTGCAGGGCGTCCACGTTGCGCCGGTAGGGACGGCTCTCGCCCCTGAACCACCGCCCGACCGTGTTGGCCTCCACGCCCAGGTGCTGGCCGAGCGAGTAGTTGTTCCAGCCGGCCGCGTACAGCTTGCTTTGCAGCATGCGCATGTCCAGGGCTGACCACATGGACGCCTCGACGACGGCACCGCTCCATTGACCAGCGGTCACCGTGTCGCCCGGCATGGGCGTTGCCTCCGCGTCTGCGTCCACTTCAACCACAAGCCTGTATATCACTGATATGTGCCTCCGGGGAAGGATGTTGTGCCCGGCCATTCTACCCCACAAGATGCCGTAGATGATGTAGAGTGCGCGGCGCACATTCACGGAGGGACCATCCCAATGGGGGACGAGGTACACCGGCTCGCCAATGATTTGCGGTGGGGCTATCGCGACACAACGGCCATGGACGACATCGCTCTGATCCTGGATCGCTCCATGGGCCGAGAGGGGGCCACCGAGGACGTACTCCACCTCACCCTCGCCGAGATCGTTGGAGTGGTACGGAGGACGGGGCGTTGAGCACTCACGCTGAAGTTCGCTACTCGCGGCGTCGTCGCTACTGTGACGCCGGACACCCACTTGTCGCGGGGTTGTGCTTGCACTGCACCATGACCCTCCAGCGCGCCCTGCGCATTCGTCGCAAGCTGGCTCGCATGGCCAAGCAAGACCCGCCGACGCACACCACATGGCAGCGCGAGGACGGCAAGAAGCGCAACCTTCCCTACCTCCTCGGTGATCGGGTGGACGTGCCTGAGTGGCATCCACTCAGCGGGCGCCCGTCATGAGGGTGAGCCGACATAGCTGGCACTATCGTCTCTGGCGGGTTGAGCAGATGAAGGCTCATCCCACCAGTCTGTGCCCCTACTTCTGGGCTGTGGTGGCGCGACTGGTCGTCTGCCTTCTGGGTGCGGCCATCCCTATCGCCCTGGTCGTCCTCTACGTGGTGGCCTGGATCAACCACCCTGCGGAAACGGCAGTTGATACTGCCGTCATTGCTGGTGGTGGCGTGTCGGTTTGTTTGATGCTCGTGGCTGCGATTGCGCTCTCCGAATGGTCCGATCGTCGGCGTCAACGCAGGCTTTATGGCCCCACCGTCATCCGCGAGCCCAACGTCTTCACCTCCTACATCAAGGCCAAGAAGGAGAAGGTCTGCCCACGCATTGAGATAGTGGATTAGCACTGTGTTCATCTGCTTCCATTGCGATCAACCCATCCACAACGATTCCGATGACTTCGCCATCGATGTCCTCGGCATACCCACGCATATCCAATGTGAGCGTCGCCGTCAGGAGGACGGACCCACCGACATGGAGATCAATGGACCCACCTATCCAGGGGTCAACGGGTGTCCCCATGGCCACCTGATCCCCCGTGTCGGACCCGACACCTGTGCGTACTGCTCGGGGACAGAGTAGGATATGGTCAGGAGTTGGACCAAACACCATCACAAGAGGTTATCATGAATTGCCATTGTGGCAGAGGTCTGCCCACCGCCGAGGCCCACACGCTGCTGCTCTGCAAGTACTGCGGGGCTGCCTGGACGGGGGGATACAAGAACTGGAAGCCGTACAAGGCGGATACCTACAACGGCCCTGTGCTGAAGCTCTTTGAGTATCCCTCAGGTTGGCGCCCCAAGAAAGCGCGTCCAGCCAAGCGGCAGCGCAAGCCACGGGAGCACGGAACCAGGGCTTGTTATGCGGCCGGGTGTCGAGAGCCAGAATGCAAGGCCGCCAACGCCCGCAACTCACTGGAATACAAGCGCAAAAGGCTGGAACGAGTAAAGGAACACGGAATCCCTGGCCATGTTGACCACGGCTCATATTCAACCTATACGAACTGGGGGTGCAAGTGTACTCCGTGCCGCAAAGCCTCGAATAAGATGGGTCGGAAAGCCAGGGCTAGACGTGCCGAAAACACTCGCCTTCATGGCCTCCCCGAGCACGTTCAGCATGGCACCGTGACGGCATACGAAGCACACGGGTGCCGATGTGCACCGTGCATCAAGGCCAGCCTTGAAAGAAGGCTTGACTACGTCAACAAGAGGATAGAGCGTGAGCGACAAAGCTCTGCGTCGTGAGCTGGAGCGATGTCTCCCGCACTGCCTTGACGAGATGATCGGGCTCATGGCCGCTGTGGACACCGTCATTGACGTCGTGGAGAAGGCGTACGGAGATGAGACCTACTCCTTCTATGCCCTAAAGAAACTACGTGATGCGCAAGAGAGGCTCATCACGGCAATAGACCAATCACCCAAGGAGGGAACCACCAATGCCTCGTAAGCGAGGAGAACTGCAGTACGTGAAGCTCAAGTATATTCACGTCAACGACGCATACCAGCGTCCACTTGGAGAGAAGCGAGTGGAGAAGCTGGTGCAGGAGTGGGATGACGAGAAGGCGGGCGCCATCACGCTGGCCAAGACAGCCAACCGCTTCTATGTCATCGACGGACAGCATCGAGTGGAGGCGGCACGACGTCGTGGCCTGGATGATCTCCCGGCGGTGGTCTTCTTCAACGACGAGACCAACCGTCAGGCCCACATCTTCCTGGCCGTCAACAAGGACCGAGCCGCACTGACCTCAGCGCAACTCTTCAAGGCGGCCGTGGTCTCCGGTGAACCCACGGCCAACGCCGTCTCGGCCCTGCTGCGACGCCATGGCTTCGGCGATGGTTTCCGTGCCTTCTCGGCTGCATCCAAGGCCTACGAAATGCATGGCGGAGAGTGGCTCGATGCCTTCTTTGCAGTGTTCCGCCGAGCCTGGCCGGATGCCACCAATGTGGATGCCATCATCATCAACGCGACCGTGCTCCTGCAGCAGTACGTCGTCGTCACGGGCATGGTGCTGGACTGGGAGCGCTACGAGTACATGCTGGAGCGATTCCCCCAGACCACCTTGCGCGCACGCATAGATGAGCGAGGGGCAGCCTGGACCGGGCAGAAGGCCGGTGCCGCAGCGATGACTATCATCGACTGCTACAACAGCTCAGCCATTGGCGGTAGCCGCAAGGGCAAGATCCCCATGCCCGTCTCGCCCAGCCAGATCGCTCGATTCGGCAAGGGTGGACATAACGCCATGAGCCCCATCCGGTACCGCAACGAGCGCAAGCGTATGGCCCGAGCCGAAGCGGCCAAGGCCCAGCCCGTCGAAGGGGCAACCCTGAAGCCCCGTGTCCATAAGCGTGTCCGCGAGGAAGCGCCTATTGTGGCAACATTTGGCGGGTGATGACACTCGATCCAGGACCACCGACCACCACCCGAGAGGCCACCATGCTATCCAGGGAGTCTGCTCGGGAGGTGGCGGCCTGGGTTGAGGGCCACCGCGATGAGGGCATCCATTGCCCTGGCTGTGGCCAGCTCGCCAAGGTGTACCACCGCCGCATAAACAGCGGCATGGCCCGATCCCTGATCGCCATGTATCGCAAGGCAGGAACAGACTTCCTCCACCTCCCCACCGCCATCAGCGCTCGCTCCCGTGAAGAGGGGCGCCTGCGCTGGTGGGGCCTAGTGGAGGAAGCCACCGAGCCCCGGCCTGACGGCGGGCGGGCGGGCTGGTGGCGCGTCACAGATAAGGGGGCCTCGTTCATCAAGGGCCACGTGGCCGTGCGAGAGCGAGCCCTGATCTACGACAACACCTTGCTGGGCCTAGAAGGACCATGGGTCA
>Ga0070710_10000404_pt1 | contig 20239 bp, 17 predicted proteins | sample LARL52metaG_FD_65454 | JGI IMG/M metagenome (GOLD analysis project Ga0070710, IMG submission 65454) | Corn, switchgrass and miscanthus rhizosphere microbial communities from Kellogg Biological Station, Michigan, USA - LAR L5-2 metaG | ecosystem: Host-associated > Plants > Roots > Rhizosphere ... | reverse complement strand
AGAACGCCGGTCACGTCCACGTTCCCGCCCATCGCGTCGACCACCAGTTCACGCTCCAGCACGCTCACGGTGTTCGTGTAGATGAGCCGCGCCGGTAGCCGAGCGCCGCGTAGTTCCCCCAGAGCGACGCGAGGTTCCTCCTGGTCATCTCCGTGCGGTTCGGGTCGTCGCGCGGTGCCGGGTGGGCCTGGTCGAGGAAGTCTCCCTCGAGGTAGCAGTGGGAGACCTGCGCCTCCTGCAGCTGAGCCGAGATCTCCCAGGCGACGGTCGACTTGCCGACGCCGGACCGGCCGCCGATCAGCAGCACGGAGAACGGGTCGTCACGGCGCATTCCAGCTCCTGCTCCGGTTGTCTCGGTGTGCAACGGTTTCCCTGCGGAACGCCAGCCCCTGGCCCGTCGCCACGAGCAGGTTCGCGACCGCCAGCGCCACCCACAGACCCGTCAGGCCCGCGTGCTCGGCGATCGGCACGGCGGCCAGGGCCAGTGCGCCGTAGCACGCGGCGAACACCACGAAGCTCGGCGTCGAGCGCTTCAGGCCGGTGAGGCCGAAGCCGAGGATCGCCTGCAGACCGTCGCCGAGGACCACGAGCACCACCAGCACCAGCAGGGTGGTGACTGCGCTCGTCACCGCTGGGTCGGAGGTGAACAGCCGCACCACGAACGCCCGGAACGCCATGATGACCGCACAGATCACCGTCAGGGTCGTCATCGCCGTCAGCAGGCCGGCGGAGATACCTCGTCGCACGCCGCGCGGGTCGTTGTGACTCGCCCGGATGCTCACGATCGGCACGGACGCCTGCCCGATGGCCACTGCGGCGGTGAACATCAGGCTCACCAGCGATGTCGCGATGTTGTGGACGGCGATGTCGGTTTCGCTCAGGCGCGCCGCCGCGAACGCGAGGACGCCGAGCACGCCGAACTTGACCAGGACCGTGCCGGCCATCGGGAGGCCCACCTCGGCCAGGCGCAGCAGGTGTCCGAAGTGGACTCGGGGGTCGAACGCCTCGGTGACTCGGACACCGAGGCGGCGGCGGAGTCCGAGCAGCGCGATGGTGCTGCTGACGAGGTTCGAGGTGAGCAACGCGATGCCCGCGCCGTTGAGGCCCAGGCCCGCCGCGATGACCAGCAAAGGGGACAGCACGGCGGTGCACGCGGCGCCGGCCAGGCCGGCGTGCATCACGACCTTGCCGTGTCCGAGGGCGATCAGGCTGGACGTCGCCATCGAGCCGAACCCGTTGAGCAGCACGCCTCCCGCCATCAGCAGGGGGAACGGGCCGAGCGGCGCGACGGCGGCACCCGTTGCGTTCGCGAGGAGTGGTACGCAGGCCACGGCGGCCGCGCCCGGTACACCTGCGCACAATGCGAGCCAGGTGCCGTTGCGCACGACGCGCAGCACGCCGGCCCGGTCGGCCTTCTCGGCGGCGATGAACGGCATCACGCCGCGCACGGCACCGGAAACCGCTGCCATCGCCGGGAAGTAGACGGCCACGGTGAGTCCGAACCCGGCCAGCGCGGTGGTGCCGAAGCGTCCCAGCGCCGCAGTGTTGACCAGCGCGCTCGACGACACCGCGATCATCGAGAGGTACAGCGGCAGGGCGACCTGGACGATCTCCTTGACGTCGGGCCAACGACCGGTGGCGGCGTCGCTAGTCATGAGCACCATGATCTCGCACGGTGCTCACCAAGCCGTGGAGCGGCTCTGACGGTTCGGGTCAGTCGGCGATGCGGCGGATCACGCCCCGACCGGCCTTCGCCTGCTCGTAGCCGGTGCGGCCGATCTGCATGGTCGCGTGGCGGTAGGCGGCCTGGACCAACGACGAGCAGTCCCACGAGTCCGGGCCGCTGGACCTGTAGACGTGCGGTTTGTTGCGTTGGGCCAGTGCGAACTCCAGCACCGCGACAGCGGTCTGGGCGGTGACCGGGGTTGCGGGGCACATGATGCCCATCGCGGTGCCGACCCGTTCTGTGTCGCAGGTCACATGATTGGGAGAACCTGAGCCGCCCTCCCGGCGTCTTGCGGAGTGTGAGAGCTGTCCGGGGTGAGCCCGCCGCCCTCGACGAGGAACACCTCGTGCGCCGTGTCGCACGAGGTGACCGCCGTGCGTTCGAGGAGCTCTACCGCCGCACCTCGCCGTGGCTCACGGTGCGGCTGCGCCGGCGCTGCTCCGACGAGCAGATCGTCGCCGAGGTCCTGCAGGAGACCTACCTGGCGGTGTGGCGGGCCGCTGGGGCGTTCGCCGGCACCGCCACCGGTGGCAGCGCCGTCGGCTGGCTGTGGACCATCGCGGCCAGACGCCTCGTGGACGCGTTCCGCCGCCGCGCCCACCACGCCCAGCCGCCTGCCGCCGCCGCGCCCGCGCACACCGCACCCGCCGCCGACGAGCCGGTGCTGGACGGGGTGGTCGGCGACGAGGTCGGGGACGCGTTGCGCCGGCTGGCTCCTGAGCTGCGGCAGGTGTTGCTGGCCATGGTGCTCGACGGGCTTTCGGTGCGGGAGACCGCGGTGCTGCTCGGGGTGCCGGAGGGCACGGTCAAGACGCGCGCCCGGCGGGCGCGGATCGCGATGAGGGAGGCGCTGACGTGACCGCTGGTCGAGACCGGAGTCCGCGAGGTGAGCGCGGACCGTGGTGGAGCAGCTCTGGTGAGGCGAGCGCGGACCATCCGAGCGAGCAGCTGCTGCGCCACTACGCGCGCGGCGACGACCTGGCGGCGGACCAGCTGTGGGCCGTCGAGTCGCACCTGGAGACCTGTGCCCCGTGCCGCGGACGGCTCGCGCCGGACCCGATCGCCACGGCGGTGTGGGCCGAGCTCGCGCCGATCATCGACCGCACCCGCCAGCTGCCGCGCACGCACGCGTGGTGGCGGTGGGTGCACGGGTGGGTCTCGCCGGTGGCCGGGCCGTGGCTCGCGATGATCCTGCTCGTGACCGCCGCGGCCGTGGCGCTGGACCGGCTCGGGTCGGTGGCGGGCGGGCGGGTGTCGCTGGTGCTGCTGATCGCGCCGGTGTTGCCGGTGCTCGGGGTTGCCGCGTCGTGGGGACCGGCGCTCGATCCGGTGCACGAGCTCACCGCGGGCACGCCGCGTGCGGGACTACCACTCGTGTTCCGCCGCACCGCGTCTGTGCTCGCGGTGGTGGTGCCGGGCCTGACGGTGGCGAGCCTGCTGACCGGGCTCGGGCTGTCGCGGTGGTTGTTGCCCTGTCTCGCGTTCACCGCCGGAACGCTCGCTCTCAGCGCCCTGGTGGGTGTCACCCGTGCCGCGATCGCGTTCGTCGTGGCCTGGGTCCTGGCGATCGTCGTGCCGACGGTCGCGTTCAGCCGCACGGCCGTGGCGCTGGCCGTGACGCCGTTGTGGGTAGGCGTGTTGCTGCTGGGGCTCGCGGTGATCACCTTGCGCAGAAAGGCTTTCACGCGTCTGGAAACGTGAGGTGTGTTCCAGGTCACGGAGATTCGAGAACCGCGGCCGCGTTTTCGCCGTCTAGCCGGTTGTACGTGCGGATGACTGGAGGGAGAACGGGATGCACGCGATCACAGCGGAGAACCTCGTGGTCCGGGTGGGCGGCAGACGCGGCCGCAACGCGGTCAACGGGCTGGACCTGCGCCTCGGTCAGGGCGTGCACGGGCTGCTCGGACCCAACGGCGCGGGCAAGACGACGCTGATCCGCACCCTGGCGACGGTGCGCAAGCCCAGCTCGGGAACGCTGTCGCTGCTCGGCACCGCGGTGAACGACAGCCTGCGGCCGGTGCGCAGGCGGCTGGGCTACCTGCCGCAGCACTTCGGCTACTACAAGCGGTTCAAGGTGCGGGAGTTCGTCGAGTACCTGGCGTGGCTGAAGGAGATGCCGGCGGCCGAGATCCCCGGCGCCGTCGACCGGGCGCTGGAACGGGTCGGGCTGACCGACCGCGCCGAGGACCGCATGAAGTCGTTGTCCGGCGGCATGATCCGGCGGGTGGGCATCGCGCAGGCCATCGTCAACGAGCCGGAGATCCTGCTGCTGGACGAACCGACCGTGGGCCTGGATCCCGCGCAACGGCTGCGGTTCCGCGAACTGGTCGTCGAACTGGGGCGGCAGTCGTGCGTGCTGATCTCGACGCACCTGGTCGAGGACGTCGCGGCGGCGTGCACGGACGTGGTGCTCGTGTCGGAGGGATCCCTTGTTTTCCAAGGTACTCCAGCCGATCTGGCCACGGCGGGCACCGGCCGGCACGTCGGCGACAGCCCGATCGAACGCGGCTACTCGGCGCTCATCAGCCAGAACGCGGGAGGGTCGTGGTGACCGCACTGCGCATCGAACTGCGGCGCTCGACCGCGCTCTGGGCCGGGGTGCTGTTCCTGGTCTCCGGCACCGGAATGCTGTGGCTGACCAGCTCCGGCGGCACGAGGTGGAGGGACAACTCGACGTCGGCGGTGCTCGAGCTCCGCGTGCCGCTGGCGTACGTGTGGGCGCTGGTGGTCGGACTGGCGGTGCTGCAGGGCATGCGGGACAGCCGGGCTCACGTGACCGAGCTGTTCTCCTCGGCCCCGCGCCCCGGCCGGGCCAGGCTGGGTGTTCTCGCGTCGGCCGTGGCCGGCGTCGTCGCGGTGGCCGCGGCTCTGCTGTGCGCGGGTCTCGTCGTGCTGGTCGCCGGTGGCGGTGGGTTCGTCTCGGCGGGGTTCGTGCCGCTCATGATGACCGTCGTGCTCGCGTTCGCGTCGAGCGTCCTCTTCGGACTCGCGATCGGACGGCTGCTGCCCCACCCGCTGACCGTGCCGGTGGCGCTGGTGGCGACGTTCACGGCCGCGGCCACGGCCGGACAGGCGCTGCAGGCCAGCTCGCCGGACGACGAGATCTCCCGGTTCGCGTTGCTCACGCCCGCCTTCGACCCGCCCAGCTCCGACCTCGTGACCACCTCGAACTCTGTCGACATTGGACAGATGGTGTGGTTCACCGGCCTTGGGGTGACGGCGTTTCTCCTGCTGGTGGCGCGGACTCACCGCGGGCGACTGGTGGCGCTGGTCCCGGCCGGGCTCGCGGTCGTGCTGGCCGTGTCGATCCTGCCGACGAGGTTCTCCGACGTGCTGGTGACCGACTCCATCGCGAGCAAACCGGTGTGCGACGGCCGGGTGTGCCTGAGCCGAGTGCACGAGAACCACCTGCCGGCGGTGGCCGCGGTCGGCAAGGAGGTGCTGGCGAAGCTCGCGGTGCTGCCCGACCCGCCCACCGAGGTCCGCGAGGACACCTCGGCGATGGCCCACCTCACCGCGCCGCTGCGCAACCCCAAGATCGTCTACCTGAGGGCGCAGGACAGCTCCCGGTTGCCGGCGGCGCCTCCCGACCGCCTGCGGCTCGAACTGCTCGCCGGCGCGGGCGTTCCCACCTGCTCCACGCCGAACTCGGTCAGCGCCAACGAATCCGTGGTGCGCTACCTCACCGCCGGCTACTTCAACGGCGGTCTGGCCGAGCTCGCGTCCGATCCCCACCTGTGGCGCGACGACCGGTTGCGTCGCGAGCTGGAGACGGCCTGGCAGGCCCTGCGCGGCCACTCCGCGCAGGAGCAGCTGAACCGGATCGAGAAGGCACGGCGGATGCTGCTGGCGTGCGAGGACTCCGAGCGCGTGCTCGACGTTCTGGTGGCGACGTGATGAGACTCCTCACGTTGTACGCGCGGTCGCGTGGAGTTCCCGCGGCACTGGTGCTTCTGCCCGTGGTGGTGCTCGCCGCGTGGTCTGCGCTGCACTCGCCGTGGACCCCGTTGAGCGCCACGCTGACGTCACTGGCCGCAGTGCTGGTGATCACGGTCGGGCTCGCGGGCCAGGACCCCGAACTGGACGCGACGACCGCGGTGCCGTGGCCCGTGTGGAGGTTCGGGCACCTGCTGCTCGCGAGCGTGCTCGCCGCGGCAGCGGTCCTGCTCGTGCAGCACCTGGGTCAGGAACGGTTCGACGCCGCGTTCGTCGTGCGGAACACGGCCGGTCTGGTCGGTCTCGCCGGCCTGACGGCGACCGTCGCCGGAGCCCGGTTCGCCGCGGCCGCACCGGTGCTGTGGTGGGCGGTCAGCGCGATCATGCCTCCCGGACCGGAGTCGGTGCCCGGCCGGATCGTCGCGTGGCCGTTCGGGCCGTTCGACGACCGCGTGGCGACGTGGACGGCGGCCGTGCTGGTGGTGAGCGGGATCGCCGCCTACTCGGCGCGTGGCGGCCGTCGCTGAACGAGCGCTACTTCTGTTCCGTTTCCGTCGGCTCCAGCAGCCATTGGACGGGTGACAACGGGTCGTCGGTCGCGAAGTAGCGGACGCGGGTGAAGTGGTTGTCCGCGGTGTTCACCAGGTCGATGTGGCCGTGGTCGAGCAGCCACTGGCGGGACGGCGGGTCGGTGAGGACGACGGCGAGCGGGATGGCGGTTCCGCACGTTTCGGTGAGGACGTCGATCGCGGCGTCCAGGACGGCTTTCGGGTTCGTGCGGGACCGGTCCACGACGAGGATCAGACCGTCGGCCCGGCCGTCGAACGGCCAGTCCTCCAGGCGGACCCGGCTGTCTGCCGACGGAACGGCCGACCTGTCGCCGATCACCGGGAAGTGCGCGGCGGGGACGGGTGGCAGCGGGGCGTGGCAGTGGCCGCAGAGGGCGGGCAGGGCCTGTTTGCCGGTGCGCAGCAGGGTGGGGAGGCGGTGGCCGCACAGGCAGGTTCGGCGCAGGACGCCCTGGCGGCCTGGGGTCAGGTCGCGGTGGATTCGGCCGCACCGGCAGCGGAACGCCGGTCGGTGCAGGCGGCGGCACGTGTCGCACTCGACGGGGACGGACTGGGCGGTGTCGAGCCACCGCAGTGCGCGGGCCGTGGCGCGGACGGCCAGGGCCGCCAGGGTGGCCAGGAGTGCGTGGGCGGCCGTGGTGGTGGCGATCAGCAGGGTCGCGGTGGCGAAGCCGAGGGCGTAACCGCCGGCCAGGCTCGCGGGGAAAAGGATCAGGGCGCCGTCGTCGACGACGGTCGACTGGCGGCGCCACAGGCGGGCGAAGAGCGAGTCGCGCGACGCCGGGTCGGGCAGCGCCACGAGCCGGTCGTGGGCCGCGCGCACCGCGGTGCGGCCTCGGTGCCAGGCCGCGCGCGGGGTCGAGCCGGTCAGGTAGGCGGGATCGAGGCCCGGTCCGGGGTGCACCGGTGCCGGGCGGGTCAGGGTGCGTGCCGCGGCGGCCAGGCCGATGAGCGTGCTCGCCAGGGACGTCACCGCGAACAGCAACAAAGCAGGCGGTGCGAGGAAGATGAGGAGGATGGGCACGGGCTAGCTCCTGGCCACGCCGTACGCGCCGAAGGTGGCCAGCAGCCACAGCAAGGGGTCCGCGACCCGGTAGCCCGCGGACCTCGCCGACAGCGCGAAGCAGCGGTGCCGGGGCGGGGGAGGAGCGCCGCCCCAGCGGGCCAGCCACGCCGTCACCTCGTGGTGCACGTCCAGGCCGTCCGGTTCCACGTAGGCGGTGGCGTGTGGGCTGGGGCGGCGCAGCGGTGAGCCGGGCTCGACCGCGTCCCACACCAGGTCCAGCTTGCTCAGCGTCACCGCCACCGGGAGGTGCGGCGGCCAGGCCGGGGTGGCGGGTGGTGGTTCCGCGCTCCAGCCGAACAGGGTGCGCACGCCGGGCAGGTGGGCCGGGTCGACCAGATGCACCACGCCCGCCGCCGTGGGCGGGATGTCCTCTGCGGACAGTTCGTGCAGTGCCAGCACCACCGGGGCGGTGTTCGCCCGGCGCAGGCTGATCAGCACCGGGGACGCGTGGTCGCCGAGCAGGCGCGTCGACAGGCCCGGGACGGTGTGGGCGACTTCGCCGGTGGACAGCCGGCGGAGGAGCTCCGCGAGCCACGTGCTCCTGCCGGACCGGGGCGCGCCCGTGACGAGGATCGTGTGGCTGGGGCCTTCCGCGTACTCGCGCGGCACCCTCCGCGCGCAGGCCGGGCAGAGGCGCCTGGGCTGCGGGAGCCGGCCGTGCGGGCATCTGTTGTGGCGCAGTACCTTCGCGGGGAATGGCGGGATCGCCGGGCACCGCGGTCCGCACTGCATCAGCAGGTCGTCGCCGGTGCAGTGCCGGTGGCAGTACGGGCAGATCACCGCACGACCAGGTCACGGGGATCGGGATGGCACACCCACGTCGAGTCGTCCAGTGCGAACGCCCGCAGGTGGACCGGGCCGCGCAGGGTGGCGGGCACGGTGAACTCGGCTCGGCTGGTGTGCTGCCCTCCCGGCAACGTCGCCAGCACGACGCCGTCGTCCGGGGTCAGCGGGCGGCGGGCCGACTGGGCGAGGACGACGACGTCGGGCAGGGGTGCCGCGCACTCCACCAGCACCTCGCGGGTGCGCGCCCGTCCGCGCAGGTGGTAGCGGAGCTGGACCGGGCAGGGGCACTCGACTGTCGCGAGTGGACCGAACTGGTCGTCGTCGGCGGTGCAGACCCCGAACCAGTGCTCGCCCGGTTCGGCGGCCGTCACCCGCAGGCCTCTGGTCAGGTAGGCGGTTCTCGTGACGCGCAACCGGTGGGCCGCCGGGTCGTCGGGGCCGGTGGGCGGGGTGCCGTGCCGCCAGACGACCTGCACGGCACGGCTCCAGGCCGGCCAGTGCCACGAGAGCTGGACTCCGGCGCCGAGCCGGACCGCCTGCAGACCGGTGACGTGCTCGGGCGGGATCCGCACGTGCGCGGGACGGCCGATCGCGGCGAACGCCCCGGACGTCGTCACCGGGACGAGGGTGCGGGCTCCGGCCAGGTCGGCGGCGGCCACCCGCGCGCGCCCGGTCCGGCTGGTGGCGACGAGCGGGCCCACCGGCTCGGCCTGGTCGAGCCGGACGACGCCCGCGGGTGCCGCCTCGGGACGGGTGAGCACCCGGATGCCGACCTCGTCCCCGGCGGCCAGCGTCCACGACAGGTCGACGACGTCACCGTTCGCCACGGCGTGCAGGTCGGTGACCATCTCGGGTTCGCCGAGGCACACCACCGCGACTTCGATGCCCTGGCTGCGCCCCTCGGGGTACTCGACCAGCACGAGGTAGGTGACCGTGGCGCCGGGCCGCACGCCGGCGTCGGTGAAGCCCGTCTCGGTCGCGGCGATCTCGGCGCCCGCCCGCAGGACCACCGCCCGCACCGCCCCCGCCGGCAGCCGCCACCGGCCCAGCACGACGCCCGGCTCGGTGGTCAGCCGCAGGTCGGTCACCTCCGGCAGCACCGCAATCGCTTGCGCCGCCGTGGTTGCGCCCGCCGAGCCTTCGCGCAACGTCGTGACGCGGTAGACCAGCGGCCTCCCGACCGGGGCTTCCCGGTCGACGAACGGCGGCGCGGTCGTCTCCTCCGCGAGCACGGTGGTGTCGCGGCAGACGCGGTAACCGATGCGGCCCGCAGTCGACGGAGATGGTGACCAGGTCACGACGACTTCGGTGCCGGCCACGGCGGCGTCGACGGTCGCGGGCGCGGCGGCCGGGCATCGCAGCAGGCCCTCGGTGACGGCCGGGTCCACGAGCTCCCGGCTGATCGCGAGGTAACCGGCCGCGGCTTCTTCCGGTGCGTGCGCCTCGGCAGCGCGGGCGTCCGTCAGCGCGACCCGCAGCCGGTCGGTCTTCGCCCGCAGCCCGTCGCGGACGCGGATCCACGGCTCGGGCAGCGGGCGCGAGTCCAGCGCGGCCAGCGCGGCGGGCAGCCGGTGCTCCGCGAGCGCGGTGAAGTACGGCTCCGCCCACGACGTCTCGTCACGCGAAACCCATGCCGCGTACGCGATGTCCTCGGGATCGGCGGTCAGCCCCGCCGCCGCGCACCGTTGCGGCTCGGCCACCTCCCGCACGGCCGGGTAGCCGCACACGGCGGCCGCGACCAGATCGGTCATGAGCTCGTACGCGAGGACGGCGGCCAGACCACCCGGCTCGGCCGTCCACGGGCGCACGAGCGCCAGCACACCCCGTTCGGCATCGGCCGCCTGGTTGCGGGCGACGACCCGCAACCGTTGCCGCCGCAGCTCCACCTCGGCCGCCGTGGTGTCCACTCCGGACAGTTCGGGCGTCAGCGAGAGATACTCCCACAACGAGATCTGTGAGAGGTCGGCCAGGTGCTCGCGCAGCGTCGGCCACCGCTTGGGCGGAACCGGCTGCGGCAGCGCGACGGGCTCGCGCACGGCGGCGCCGACGGCTTCCAGTGCGGCCAGGACGTCCGGCCTGCTCCACCGGTCCGCGGCGGAGCGCACGAGCGCGGCGACCTCCTGGGTCGTCATCGCGAGTGCGCCGTGCAGGCGATGACGCACCACCTCGGCCAGCACCTCGTGCTCGTGCTCGACCGACTCGCGATGCCGGGCGCGGCTCACCGGGTCGCGCAGCACCGCGGCGGCCGTGGCATGGGAGGCGTGCAGGCGTTCGCAGGCCACGGCGTACTGGCGCGACTCGGCCGTGCCCCACCGCGCCGGCTGCCCGTCGAGCGCACCGTCCACTTCGGACTGGGTCGCGTACGGGGAAAGCCGGTACACGCGGAAGTAGTTGCGGTGCGGCGACCACCCGGTCTGCACCGGCACCAGCACGTCGTCGGTGTAGGAGGCCATGTCAGCGGCGGATTCCCGGCAGCGGAGCGCCCATCTCGTCCTCGGTCATCGCCCCGGCCACCTTGGCCTCCAGTCGCAGGCTCGCGTCCCGCGCGCGGACGTGCACGTGCAGAACACCGTCACCGCCCAGTTCGAACTCGATCTCCACCGGCTCGCCCTTCGGCACGCCGGCGGGCAGCCCGGTGATCTCGCCGTCGACCAGGGCGGTGTGGTCCGCCGGGTCGTCGGCCAGGTCGCCGAGCACGAACCCGGTGGCCGACTCGTACACCCGGACGGCCATGCGGCGCTGGCCGTCCCGGATCGTGCACACCTCGTGGTGCCGCACGACCGGGACGTCGGTGCCGGGCGGGATCAGCCACAGCACCCCGTGGCCGAGTGACGGGCGGTCGGCGTCGCGCACCACCGCCACCCCGTAGCCCTTCGCGGTCACGGTGTCGACCTCGTCGGCGGAGTCCTGTCCCAGCGCACGTTTCGCCAACCGGGCCGCGCCTTTGGCGACGGTGTGGTCGGCGTCGTGGGCCAGCCGCGCCGGTGGCAGCTCGGGCAGCTGCTCGGCGAGCGTGCGCGCCACGGCCGGACTGCGGGACATGCCACCGGAGAGCAGCAGGTCGTCGATCTTCTCGACACCGCTGCGCCTGGCGAGTTCGAGTGCGTCGCGGGTCAGCTCGACGGTCCGGTCGAGCAGGTCCGCCGTGGCCTCCTCGTACTCCTCACGGGCCACCGTCACGGGATGCGTCGCGCCGTCCGGGCCCGGGATCAGCGCGGTGTGCCGGTCGGCGCCGGTGAGAGCGATCTTCAACTGTTCCACCTGCCGCGTCAGGCCGCCCATCGCCACGGGGTCGCCGCGCACGGCGTCGCCCACCCGCGACAGCACCAGCGCGGTGAGCCGCCGGTCCCAGTCCGCGCCGCCCAGCCGGTGGTCGCCCGCGATGGCCACCACCTTGGCGGGCACGCCCTCCTCGACCCGGATGACGGTGACGTCGAACGTGCCGCCGCCGAGGTCGTACACCATCGCCGTGCGTGCGCCGCCGTGGTGCAGCCCGTGCGCGACGGCCGCCGCGACGGGTTCGCTGACCAGGTCGAGCAGGTTGAGCCGGGCCAGCGCGGCGGCCTGGGCGGTGGCGCGGCGCTCGGCCGCGCCGAAGTAGGCGGGGACGGCGACGACCGCGTCGGCCACCGGCCCGCTCTCCGGCACCGGGAAACCGAGGTGCCGCAACGCGTCCTGGACGACCTTGATCAGGATCACCGCCGACACCTGCTGCGGGTGGTAGCGGCGGCCGGCCGCGTCCACGGTGACGTCCGCCCTGCCCATCTCGCGCTTGATCAGCGACACGACCCGGCCGGGCTCCCGGTCGCGGCGGGCCACGGCCGCGCTGCCGACCACCGCGGTGCCGTCCTCGGCGAAGTAGACCACCGACGGCGTGGTCGACTCGCCGTCGGCGTTGGGCAGCACGACCGCGCCCTGCCCGCGGATCGACGCCACGCAGGTGTAGGTCGTGCCGAGGTCGATGCCCAGCACCGGCCTGGCCGGCTCAGTTCGCGTCACCGGACTCCGTTCCTCCGTCCGCGGGCGGCAGCACGCCGGGACTGATGTCGAACACGTCGATCTCCGCCGTCGGGTCGTAGGCCGGTACCGCGATCCGCTCCGCCGGCCGGTGCGGCGCAACGGGAACCGCGCTCGCCGTGGCGCCGTTGACGATCACGGTCGGCTGGTTCGCGCTGCCCAGGATCGCCTGCAGCCGTTCGAGTGCGCGGCGGTCCAGCCCGTACAGGTCGGACAGCGCCTGCTCGTGGGCGACGAGCTCCTCCCTGCGCACCTCCAGCTGCCTGCGCTGGATGTCGTTGATCACGTGCTGGTTGACCAGCTCCTGTTCGAGCTGGCGGAACTGCTGCTGGCGCTGCACGTACTTGCGGTACTCCTGGTTGAGCTCGTCGGAGGCGAACCGGATCGCGCCGATCGTCGTCTCGCGGGCGTCGACCTTGAGCTCGGCCAGCGCCTGCGTGATCTGGATCTTCAACTTGCCGCGCACGTCGGCGAGCTGGTGGATGAACTTGTCGATCTCGCCGCCGCTCGTGCGTTCGGTGAAGTAGCCCTTGACCTTCTCCCCGAGCACCCGGCCGACGAACCGCTTGACGGCCGCGGACTTGCGGCCGCCGATGTCGCCCTCCGCCTCCTCGCCGAACCGCTTGACCAGGTACGGCGCGGCCTGCGGCGGGATGGACAGCGTCTGGCTCAGGTCGACCTCCAGCTCGAAGCCCTGGATGGTCACCCGCAGCGGGCCGAGCTCGGAGTCGTAGCGGTCCTCGTTGCCGGACTTCTCGCCCCACGTCAGGGTGAGCTCGCGGACCGGGATGTGCACGACCCTGGCGAACAACGGGTTGATCGCGTACTTCGACCCGCCCGGCAGGATGTCGGTCTGCAGGCCGCTGCGGCCGCCACCCGCCAGGAACACCCACGGCAGCTGGAAGTTGTCGTGACCCGGCACCGAGGGCGAGGGGACGTTCGGGTCGTCCGGGGCGGGCGCGTCGGTGACGATGACGACCCCGACGTCCTCGCTGTCGACCGACAGCAGCTCCAGGTCCTTCGCGCACACCGGAAACCCGCTGGGCAGGTTGTCCACTGTGTACACCTCGAACAGCTCGGGGTCGATGGCGTACTCCTCGCCGCCCCGCAGGATCTGCAGCTGCATGCCCTTCTCGCCGCCCTGGAGGAAGGCCGTGACGTTCTGGAAGCTGTCGCACTCGACGTACGCGGCCAGGTCGCGGCTCGCCGGCACGCTGTTGCCCATCCTGGCCTTCACCAGGCCCATCGTGCCGACCGGGATGCTGATGTAGTCGTACTCGCGGACGTTGTACAGCCACGACCACAACGGAAACATCTGCCCGCCCCGCAGGACGCGCATGGTGCTCAGCACGTACTTCTCCCGCGTCAGGTTCGGTTGCGGCAACACCCACTTGCGGGTGACCACGGCGAACCGGTGCAACGAGAGGTGACGCATCCGGCGCAGCACCAGCACGCCGAGGCCGATGAACAGCGCGGCCAGCACGATGAAGATCACTAAGCCTTCGATCATGAGAGTTCGCTCCGGATTCGCCGGTATACCGCGGAAACAGTGACGTTCCAGGTGTCGAACCACGAGCCGGCGGCCCGGTCGTGGCGCAGGGTCGGGAAGAACGCGGCCCCGGCGCCCGCGACCCAGCTCGCGTAGTCGGCGGGAATGGTCAGCGGGTCGCCCCAGCCGAACAGCTCCGCGAGGTCGGCCACCTCGGTCCCGGTGCGGTCCGCCAGGAGACCGCGCTGGGCCAGGAAACCGTGCTTGCCGTCCGTGCCCTCGTGCCAGACGCGCGCGCAGTCGCGCAGCAGTTGCCCGCCGATGGACGCGACCTCGTCCGGCCCCGCCCAGCCGAGGTCCGCGCAGCCCGCCGCGGCCAGCAGCGCCGCCGTGGTGCGCCGGTCCGCCAGCACCAGGTCGCCGTCGGCGAGGGCGGCGGCGATCCCGGCCACCGCCGGGTCGGTGAAGTCGTTGGTGCTGCCGGGTTTCCCGGCCGCACGCTCGCGCAACGCCCGCAGTTGCGCGGGGGTCGGCAGCGCGCCGGTGCGGGCGTCGAGGAACGCGCCCGGTTCGGTGCAGGCGCCGACCAGCACCGGGAGCACCTCGACCCCGCGCTGCCGGGCCGCGAGCCGCATGTCCCGCACCGCCGGGTCCGGCCGTTCGGACACGACCACGACCAGAACCGTCGCGTCGGCCAGGGAGTCCGGGTCGGCGGACGTCCGCACGGACAGCCCGGCGTCGACCAGGCAGGCCCGCAGCCGTGCGGTGTACCCGCGCCCGTTTCCGCCGCACAGCACGACTTCCGCGCCGACGGTGGCGAGGTCGTCCAGCACGTCCCGCACCGAGGGGCGGTGTTCCGGCCGTTTGTCCAGGGCTCGTGCCACCAGCTCGCGGACGGTTCCCGGCACGTCCCTGAGGCTCGGGGCGTGCTGGGTGAGGGTGCTGCCCACGCCGGGGAAGGCGGGACGGCCGGTGGCGGCGTAGTAGATCAGGCACCCCCACGAGAACACGTCCGACGCGGGCGACGGCTGTGCTGCCGCGTGCGGGTCCATCAGCTCGGGGGCGAGGTAGGGCAGCGTGCCGACGACGTGGTCGGTGGTGGTCAGCCGGACGAAGTCGGAGAGGTCCGCGGCGATCCCGAAGTCGATCACCATCGCGCGTTCGCCGGTGATCATCACGTTGGAGGGCTTGAGATCCCGGTGCACGATGCCGCGTTCGTGGATGTCCCGCAACGCCAGCGCCGTGTCCTCGGCCAGCGCGAGCACGCGGTCGTCCGGCAGCCGGTCGACGTCCGCGAGGCTCTTCCCGTCGACCAGCTCGGTCACCACGTACATCTGGTCGGACTCCAGGTCCGCGTCCAGCACCCGCGGGACGTACGGGGACCTGATCGCCATGGCGGTCCGGAACTCGCGGGTGAACCGCGCGCGGTACTTCGCGATCGCCGAGTACGCGGGGTTGATCACCTTGATCGCGACCTCCCGGTCCGTGCCCGACCACGTGGCCCGGTACACCGCGCCCATGCCACCCGCGCCGAGGCGGCCGAGCACCCGGTACGGCCCCAGCCGGCGCGGATCGTCGGGGCTCATCCGTCACCCTCTTCCGGCCGGAGCCGATCGGTGCGGGCAGCGTAGGCCGTACGGCCCCGAACCGGCGGCCGTGCGGAGCTTCTGTCCACCAATTGGCCACTCACGGCCACCACCGGTGCACGTCGGCCAGCGCGTCCCCGAGCCGGTCGGCGACGTCCTCCCCGGCCACCTGACCGAGCCTGCCCAACGCCGCCGCCAGCACCGCCGTGCACGTGGCGCGGCTGATCCCGCCCCGCAGCACCCGTCGCAGCAGCGCGACGAACTCGGCATCGCCCGCCACCTCGTCGGCCCGCAGCACCACCGCGCACAGCAAGTCCCGGTCGCCGTAGGGCGCCGCGTCGAGCGCGTCGTGCAGCTCGGTGGCGGACAGGTGCGGGATCCGGTCGCTCAGCGCGGCGGACCGGGAGCGGGGGTCGTGCGGGTCCCCGGTGCGCAGGCGGGCGGACAGGGTGACCAGGGTTTCGGGCCAGCTGTGGGTTCTCGTGGGGCCGGGCCAGGGCAGTCCCGCCGGCAGATCGCGGTTCTCCGGTGGCACCGCGGTGGCCGCGGCCAGCGCGTCGAGCAGGGCCTGGCGCCGTGGTGCGGCGGGCAGCAGCGGCGCCAGGCGGGTCAACGCCTCCGCGCGGTCGTGGGCGTCGGTGATCGCCTTGGCCGCTCCGTGCGCTCGCCGGAGCGTCTGGCGCGGGTCTGGCAGGTGCCGGGCCAGGGTGGTGAGGCAGTGGGCGCGGGTCCGGGGGTCGGCCGTGCGGAGGGCTTCGGTCAGCTGGGGCTCGGTGAGCAGTGGGGCGAGGGCTTCGGCTCGGCTCGGGTCTTCGGTCACGGCCGCCAGGGCCGGTGCGATCGCGGCGGGCAGGTGGTGGGCCAGGGCGGTGTAGATCTCGGCTCGGTGGTCCTGGACAGGGGTGGAGAGGAGTTCTGTCAGGACCTCGTCGCGGTCGGGGAGGCGGGACGCCAGTGCGGCGATCGCGATGAGGCGGTGCGGGCCGGTGATGGCGTGGGCCAGGGTCAGGGCGGCGGACAGGTCCGGAGTGCGAGGTGCCAGCGCGGCCAGGGCTTCTGCCCGTTCCTTCTCACCGCTGATCGCGCGCACCGCGGCCAACGCGCCCGCGTGGTCGCCCAGGGCGGTCAACGCGCGTGCCCGCGCGTGCGGCTGGGTGATGTACCGCGCCAGCGTCAGTGCGGTGTCGCGTTGGTCGGCGGTCAGCCACGGCGCGAGGTCCGCGAGGGTTCCGGCGCGCTGGTGTTCGCCGGTGATGCCGGCGGTGGCGTGCAACGCCTTCGCCACCAGGTCCGGGCGGCGGCCGGGGTCGGGCGGGATCAGCTTGAGCAGCACCTCGGCGCGGGCGTACGCGGACTCGATCCGAGCGGCTTCGGCGAGGGCCAGGTCCGCCACGCCGAGGACGGCCAGCACGTGTGCCCGAGCGGTGGCGGTGGGCAGCCTCAGCGCGTGCGCGACGGCACGGGCCCGGGTCCACACGCCGCCGGAGACCAGGGCGGCCACCAGTTCGGCGGAGATCGCGTTGGTGCGGCTGGCGATCGACGCCACCATCAGGTCGTAGCGCACCTCGTCGCACAGGCTCGGGGCCGGCCGCCGAGCGGCCAGTGCGCGGTCGGTTTCCCGTGCGCACACGGCACGCGCCAGGGCGACGCCGGACAGGTAGTCGTCGATCGTGTCGGCGTGGTCGTGCGCGGCGAACCACGAGGGCTCTCGCAGCAGGCGGTGCAGGTCGTCCTCGCGGCCCGCCGCCACGAGGTGACGTGCCAGGTGCCGCAACGCGTAGCCGTCGGTCCGGGCGGAGGCCAGGTAGTGGGAGCAGATGCGGTCGTGCGCGGCGGTGGCGGCCGAGCTCAGCACGTCCCACCACTTCCAGTCCTGCTCCTGGCCGTCCTCGCCGGGGTGCACGCCGGTGAGGAACTCCCGCAGACTGGCGTGGTACCAGGCGAACTCGCGGCCGTCCGGGCCGTCGGTGGCGCTGAGGAACGGCCGCAGGGTCCGGTGGCAGTGTGCCCCGGCGGAGTCCACATCGGACAGCACGGCCAGCTGCCGCGCGCTGAGCGGTTCTCCGGCGACCGCGAGCGTCGAGACGAGCGGCAGGATCGAGTTCGGCCACGACTCCAGGACGCCGGTGTAGTACCGGGACAGGTTGGCGGGCAACGGATCGCTCGCCGCACGCAAGCCCTGGCGGATCTCGTTCAGCACGTAGCGCAGGTAGATCCACACGCCTCCACAGCGGGCGACGTCGGCCAGGTCGGGCTGGACGCGGGCCGCGTGCGCCACGACGTCGGCGACGTTGCGCGGGTCCGCGGCCGCCAGGCGCAGCACGACGGCGGATGACCCGGGCGGCGGACTGCCGGTCCGGTACGTGCCCACCACGAAGACGCCCGCGGGCAGCTCGTTCGGCAGGCCCCACGGCTGCGCGCCCGGCACCCGTTCCGCCTCGTCGGCGCCGTCCACCACCAGCACGACCGGCGGTGCGAGCCGGGCCAGCAGCGTCTCGAACCCCTCCGGCGTGCCCCACCGTCCCGGCAGCAACCCGTCCGGCGCGAGACCGCGCGCCACCGCCAGCTGCCCCGCCAGGTTGCGCAGCGCGACCTTGGCCGAGCCGCCGCGGGTCAGCCGCGAGAAGTGCCCCGGCCAGCCGCGTTCCCGCACGAGATGCGCGGCCAGCGCGGTCTTCCCGACGCCCGCGTCGCCCTCGATCCACAGGTACCCGCTCGGCCGCGCGGCCAGGAACCCGTCGATCCGCTCGATCAGCCACCGCCGCCCGGTGAACCCGTCGCGCAGCACGTCGGCGCACACCGGGTCGAGCGAGCGCACCGCCTCGCCGACCGGAACGTCACCGGTCGCACCGAAGATCAGCGTGCCCGCCTGCACGACCACGTCCGCGCGTCCCTCGACGGAGTTCCACACGCTCATCGGGCACGCAACCGCACGGCGTGGGCGATCGACTCCGGTGGCGGCCAGCACAACCGGGTCTCCTCGCCGAGGTCGGCCACCTGGGCGGTGATGTCGTGCAACGCCAACGGGTCCAGCGTGGCGAGGTCGTCGCAGAACCGCCGGACCGGCTTGCCGCCGACCGTGCGCGCCGACATCAGCGCCCGCACCTGCCGGTCGCGGCAGCGCACCGCGTCGAACGGCGTGGCGTGCCGGGCCAGCTCGCGCTGCCAGCTGGTGCCGAGCAGCAACGCGGCGTTGTTCCCGGCGGTGGCGGCGATCCGCAGCCGGGACCGGTGCGGCACGTGCCACGCCACCACGAACCGCGCCTGGTGCCGGTCGCGCAGCGCCGCCACCGCCGAGAGCACGTGGTGGCCGTCGTCGGGCAGCGAGTCGGCGGGCATGAGCAGCACCACGCACGCCCTGGGATGCGCGGCGATGTCCAAAGCGGACCCTGCCACGGCGACCATTCCGGTGCGCTCCAACGCGGAACGCACCACATCGCCGCGGCCGGCGCCGGACCCGTCCACCACGACCGCGTCCGGGCCGCGCCGCGACATCAGTGGCCCCCGTTGAGCAGGAACAGCTCGACCTTGACGTCACCGGGCGCACCGTCCGATCCCAGATAGGCGCGCATGTCGTTCATGGTTCGCAGCTGCGGCAGGCCCGCCGGCACCACCAGGTCCTTGAGCTGCTGGGACACCACCGTGCCCTGCGTCGGCGTGAACGGGTCGCGCGACCGGCCGAACAGCAGCACCAGCCCGACGCGCCCGTCCGCGCCGACCTTCGCGGCCAGGTCGCGCCGGAACTCGTCCACCACGCCCGCGCCGGAGGGGTCGACGTGCATGATGAACGACTCGGTGGTGAGCGAAAGTCCTTCCGGAGCGGCGGAAGAGCTCGTCGTGGGTGGTGGAGGAGGAGCCGGTTCGGCCACCGACGGGTGTTCCTCCGAGCCGAGCGCGACGATCATCAGCAGCAGCGCCAGTTCCGCGAAGAGCCAGCCGACGACGCCGAGCGTGCTGACCGGGCGGTGCCTGCGCGCCATCAGGCCACCTGGTCCGACCCGACCGGCTGGTCCGGGTGCTCGGCGGGGTGCCGCAGCCCGTCGGACACCATCGCGAGCCAGTTCACCTCGCGGATCGTCTCCCGCAGCTTGCCGGTGATCTCCTGCAACGTGGTCGTGGTGGCCTGGAACTTCTCCGCCGCGCCCGCCACCGAGTCGGCCGCCGCGGAGAACGGTTTCCGGGCCTCGTCCAGCAGCTCGCGGTGCGCCGCGTTGCGCGTCGACAGCTCGTTGGCCGCCGACAGCTGCACCGCGGCCTCGCGCACGACGTCGCCGGACCTCGCCGAGGCGTCCCGGGCCAGCGCACCGGCCGCACCGACGTCCGCCACGACGTTCTCCAGCGGCGCCACCGCGGTGACGATCTGCGCCGCCTGCTCGCCGAACCGCTGCTGCACCGCCGAGAACGCCTGCACCTGGCGCGCCAGGTCGGGCAGTGCCGCCACGAGCTCCTGCGCCACCGCGCCGAGCCGGTCCACGACCGCCGACGCGGCCGCGAGCCGGGACGACGCCTCGCCCAGCCGGTGCGCGGCCTCGGACAGGGTCGCGGCGGCCTGCCGCGTCTGCTCCTCCGGTGACGACCCGACCAGGGCCCGCAGGATCGCCACCGGCTCCAGCAGGTCCACCTCCAGCTGGTGCGCGACCCGGTCGATCGCGTCGGCACGGCGCTGTGACGACGAGGTGCGGCGGTGGTTGAGCATGATCCACAGCACCGTCACGACGATGACCAGCGACAGCATCACCGGACCGAGGTACCACGGCTGCGCCAGCCAGTCCGCGAAGAACGACGGGCGCGGGCCGGTGCCGCCCGACCGCACGTACCGCCACTCCGCCACGCCGAGCGCGGACCAGGTGAGCACGACGGGCAGCAGCACCAGCACGGTGTTCGGGTGCGTGACCGGGTGCTCGCAGATCGACCGCAGGTAGCCGGGTTCGCGCAACCGCCACAGGTCGGCGTCGGGGTCGGCGGCGGCCGGGTTCAGCTCGATCCGCTCGGCCTGCCGTGCCGCCACCGCCAGCACACCGCCCAGCTGGGCCAGGTGCGGCGGCCGGCGCGCGGGGGTGACCC
>Ga0070710_10000403_pt1 | contig 20257 bp, 25 predicted proteins | sample LARL52metaG_FD_65454 | JGI IMG/M metagenome (GOLD analysis project Ga0070710, IMG submission 65454) | Corn, switchgrass and miscanthus rhizosphere microbial communities from Kellogg Biological Station, Michigan, USA - LAR L5-2 metaG | ecosystem: Host-associated > Plants > Roots > Rhizosphere ... | reverse complement strand
GTCATGAGGTTTCCCCCCTCGTTTGGACTATTTACTTCCCATCCCCCCAGATGGGCGCGTCAGAAAGAGTCGCACACACAGCTACGGGTATACGTCTCATTTAGCTAACAGCCACTCGGTCGGCCTAAGATCACAAAGGGTCACCTGCACAAACAGGTGACCCTTTGTGATTTTTACTTCGATTGTGTATCTACGAGCAGCGTGCCAGCACGATCTCGCGCACGCGGGCCGCGTCGGCCTGCCCCTTCGTGGCCTTCATGACCGCGCCGACGATGGCGCCGGCCGCCTGGACCTTGCCGTCACGGATCTTCTGGGCCACGTCCGGCTGGGCGGCGAGGGCCTCGTCGACGGCCTTCTCCAGGGCCGAGTCGTCCGAGACGACCTTCAGGCCGCGCTTCTCGACGACCTCGTCCGGGGAGCCTTCGCCTTCGAGGACGCCGTTGACGGCCTCGCGGGCGAGCTTGTTGGTCAGCGCGCCCGAGTTCACCAGCTCGATCACCCGCGCCACCTGGGCTGGGGTGATGGCGAGGTCGGTGAGCTCGACGCCCTTCGCGTTCGCCTGCTGGGCCAGGTACGACACCCACCACGAGCGGGCCTCGTCCGGCTTCGCGCCCGCGACGACCGTGGCCTCGATGAGGTCCAGCGCGTTCGCGTTGACCAGGTCGCGCAGGACCTCGTCGGTGAGGTTCCAGTCCTTCTGGATGCGCGCGCGGCGCTCCCACGGGAGTTCGGGCAGGGTGCCGCGGAGCTCCTCGACCCACTGCCGCGACGGCGCGATCGGGACCAGGTCGGGCTCGGGGAAGTAGCGGTAGTCCTCCGCCGTCTCCTTCTTGCGGCCGGACGACGTCGAACCGGAGGACTCGTCGAAGTGCCGGGTCTCCTGGGTCACCGTGCCGCCGGACTCCAGCACCGCGGCCTGACGCGTCATCTCGAAGCGGACGGCGCGCTCGACGCTGCGCAGCGAGTTGACGTTCTTGGTCTCGGTGCGGGTGCCCAGCTCGCCGGTGGTCTTCGGCGACAGCGACACGTTCGCGTCGCAGCGCAGCGAGCCCTGGTCCATGCGGACGTCGGACACGTCGAGCGCCTTCAGCAGGTCGCGCAACGCGGTGACGTACGCGCGGGCCACCTCGGGGGCGCGACGGCCGGTGCCCGGGATCATCTTCGTGACGATCTCGATCAGCGGCACGCCCGCGCGGTTGTAGTCGAGCAGCGAGTGCTCGGCACCGTGGATGCGGCCGGTGGCGCCACCGACGTGCAGCGACTTGCCGGTGTCCTCCTCCATGTGCGCGCGCTCGATCTCGACGCGGATGACCTCGCCGTCGTCCAGCGTCACGTCGAGCCAGCCGTTGAAGGCGATCGGCTCGTCGTACTGCGACGTCTGGAAGTTCTTCGGCATGTCCGGGTAGAAGTAGTTCTTCCGCGCGAACCGGCACCACTCGGCGATCTCGCAGTTCAGCGCGAGGCCGATGCGGATCGCGGACTCGACGGCCTTGCCGTTCACGACCGGCAGCGAGCCCGGCAGGCCGAGGCACGTCGGGCAGGTGTGCGTGTTCGGCTCACCGCCGAACTCGTTGGCGCAGCCGCAGAACATCTTCGTGTTGGTGTGCAGCTCGACGTGCACCTCGAGGCCCAGGACGGGGTCGTACTTCTCGATGACCTCGTCGTAGTCCATCAGCTCAACCAGAGAGGTCATGCCAACTCGTCCTTCCGCAGAGCACGAACGGCCAGCGCCGCACCGGTGAGCGCCACCGCGATGCTGGCGATCGCGTTCGCCAGCAGCAGTTTGTCGTTCTTCGCACGGGCGTTCCGGAAGCCGGAGAACGCTCCCACGGCTCCGGCGACAGCACCCGCGAGGCCGAGGAGGCCCCTTGCCTTCTTGATGTTCACAGCGACGGACCTCCGAACGCGCCGCGCGCCGCCTCGTACGCGGCCGCCACGCGGTACATGCGGTGGTCCTGCAGCGCCGGGGCCATGATCTGCAGACCGACCGGCAGACCGTCCTCATCGGACAGTCCACTCGGGACGCTCATGGCCGGGGTGCCCGCGAGGTTCGCGGGAATCGTGCAGAGGTCCGCCTTGTACATGGCGATCGGGTCGTTCGCGCGCTCACCGATCTTGAACGCCGTGGTCGGCGTGGTCGGCGAGATGAGCACGTCGAAGTTCTCGAACGCCTTCGCGAAGTCCCGCGTGATCAGCGTGCGGACCTTCTGGGCCGAGCCGTAGTACGCGTCGTAGTAACCGGACGACAGCGCGTACGTGCCGATCATGATGCGGCGCTTGACCTCGGGGCCGAAGCCGGCCTCGCGGGTCAGCGACATGACCTCCTCGGTGCTGCGCGTGCCGTCGTCGCCGACGCGCAGGCCGTAGCGCATGGCGTCGAACCGGGCGAGGTTCGACGAGCACTCGCTCGGCGCGATGAGGTAGTAGGCGGGCAGCGCGTAGTCGAAGCTCGGGCACGACACGTCCGCGATCTCCGCGCCGAGCTCCTTGAGCTGCGACACGGCGGCCTGGAAGCTGCGCAGCACACCCGGCTGGTAGCCCTCGCCCTGGAACTGCGTGACGACACCGACGCGCAGGCCGGACAGGTCGCCGTTCAGGCCCTCGCGAGCAGCGGCGACGACAGGCGGCACCGGGGCGTTGATGGACGTCGAGTCCATCTCGTCGTAGCCCGCGATGACCTCGTGCAGCAACGCGGCGTCGAGCACCGTGCGCGCACACGGACCGGCCTGGTCCAGCGACGACGAGAACGCCACGAGGCCGTAGCGGGAAACGCCGCCGTAGGTCGGCTTCACGCCGACGGTGCCGGTGACCGCGCCGGGCTGGCGGATCGAGCCACCGGTGTCGGTGCCGATCGCGAGCGGCGCCTGGTACGCGGCGAGCGCGGCGGACGAGCCACCGCCGGAACCGCCGGGGATGCGCTCCAGGTCCCACGGGTTGTGCGTGGGACCGTACGCCGAGTTCTCGGTCGACGAACCCATGGCGAACTCGTCCATGTTCGTCTTGCCGAGGATGACGACGCCGGCTTCCTTGAGCTTGCGCGTCACCGTGGCGTCGTAGGGCGGCAGCCAGCCTTCGAGGATCTTGGAACCGACCGTGGTCGGCACGCCCTCGGTGGTCATGACGTCCTTGAGCGCCAGCGGCACACCCGCGAGCGCTCCGACGGTCTCACCCGCCTTGACGGCCTCGTCGACGCGACGGGCCTGCGCGAGCGCGCCCTCGGTGTCGACGTGCAGGAAGGCGTTGACCTTCCCGTCGGTCTCGGCGATGCGGTCCAGGTGGGCCTGCGTGACCTCGACGGACGAGACCTCACCGCTGTGGATCTTCGCGGCGAGCTCGGCCGCGGTGGCGTGGATCAGGTCGTTGGTCATGCTTCCTCACCCAGGATGCGGGGCACGCGGAACCGGCCGTCCTCGGCTTCAGGAGCGCCTGAGAGCGCCTGCTGCTGACCGAGGCTCGGACGGACCACGTCCTCGCGGAAGACGTTGGTCAGCGGAACGGCGTGCGACGTCGGCGGGATGTCGGCCGTGGCGATGTCGCCGACGGTCGCCACCGACTGGAGGATCACGTCGAGCTGGCCGGCGAACAAGTCGAGCTCGTCCTCGGTGACGGCCAGCCTGGCGAGCTTCGCCAGGTGCGCGACCTCGTCGCGGGAGATGCTGGGCACTCCTGTCAACCCCCGTAGGGTCGGGATTCGATTCGGGAACCCCGTGAGTCTATGGGCAGGTCAGTGCCGTCCTCGAACCGGTTACTACCTGACGAATCAACTTAACCGTTCCGCAACGCGGACAGCAGGTCATGCGTTGAGGATGCGTCTGCGAGAATCACCGACCGGCAACGGCGCGAGACGCGGGGTCTTGCGCACGAGCTATGGAGGCGTTCACCTTGTCGTTCCTGATCCGGGTCCAGCTCCCGGACCGTCCCGGCACCCTCGGCGCGGTCGCAACGGCTTTGGGCGAGATCGGGGCGGACATACTCAGCGTCGACGTGGTGGAACGCGGTTCCGGCGTCGCCATCGACGACCTCGTCGTCGAGCTGCCCTCCGGCCGGCTGCCCGACACGCTGATCACCGCGGCCGAGTCGGTCGAGGGCGTCGAGGTGGACGCGGTGCGGCCGTACGCGGGCATCCTCGACACCCATCGCGAGCTGGAGCTCGTGGAGGAGATCGCCGAGGAACCGCACAAGGGCCTCGAAGTCTTCACCGAGGGCGTCCCGAAGATCATCCGCGCCGGCTGGGCCCTCGTGGTCGGGCCGGAGGGCACCGGGATCAACCGGCTGACCGCGTCGTCCGCGGCCCCGGAGACCAGGCTCGCCGACGTGCCCTGGTTCCCGCTGGAGCGCGCGACCGTGCTCGACGGCGAGGAGGAGTGGGTACCGGAGACCTGGCGTGAGCTGGGCACCGAGCTCGCCGCCACGCCGCTGGGCAAGCCGGACCGGGTGCTCGTGGTCGGCAGGCCGGGCGGGCCGATGTTCCGCGCGGCCGAGGTGGCGCGGCTGGCGCACCTGGCCGGGATCGTCGCGGTCGTCCTGCCCGACTAGCTCGGGCCCCGTTGTCGATGAAGGGAACCTTCATCGACACCAGGTGGATGAATGTTCCCTTCATCGACGGCGACAGCTCCGCCAGGTGCTCAGCTCGGGGTCCTGGACCTCTGGTTGCGGCGGGCCATCGAGATCAGCTCGGCGTTGTTCCTGGCCCGGCGTCCGTCCGGCATCCGCAGCGTGTCCTCCAGCCCCATGCGCACCTGGTGTTCGAGCGTCGCCGCGTAGGTGAAGACCGGCCACGCGTCACCGTTGCGACCGTGCAGCAGGACCGGCAGGCCGAGCGGTTCCACCTGCCGCAGCAGGGTTTCGGCGTTGTCCCGGGTCGCGGTGACGGTGATCCGCGTGGTGCCCGCGGGCAGTTCCCCCAGCTCCTCCGGCACCTCGACGACCAGTTCGACACCGACGTTGACCCGGTGCAGGGCCCCGGCCAGCTCACGCCAGCCGGGTTCGGCGACGTGGACGCTCGCGATGTCGGGACGCCCGGACGCGAGCGGCGCCCAGCTCGCGATCAGCGCGGCGCGGTTGCCCGGGACGTTCGTCGAGACGCTGATCTCGATGCCCGGCACCGCCGCCCGCACGGTCGCGATGGTGGTGGCGATCTCCGGTCCGGCCAGCGTCGGCGCGCCGACGACGTCCCTCGGGTGGATGTGCACCGAGGTGACGCCGAGCGCGGCGACGTCGGCGGCGTCCTCGGCCAGGCGCTCGGGGGACAGCGGCAGGGCCGGGTGCTCCTCGGCTGCGCGGGAGCCGTTCAGACAGGCTTGCAGCACATGTCATACGGTCCCACACAATCTTCGCCGCCGCGTTGCTCCAACGGCCAGCTTTCTCGTCCTGCGGAAGTCGGGAACTGACCCCAGAATCTGCCGTGATCGCCCCACTTCCCGGAGGTATGAAGATCATGGCCGTCACCGTGAACCTGGACCTGCTCCTCGACAAGGCATACGAGAACCTCCCGCTCAGCGAGATCCTGGACGCCCCCGTCGACGCGCTGCAGGGCGTGAGCGCGGGCGACGCGGAGAAGCTCAAGGCCGCGTTCAACATCAAGACCGTGCGCGACCTGGGCACCAACAAGTACTTCCGGGCCGCTGTGACGTTGCTGGACCTCGAGTCCACGGCCCGTTAGAACACGATGCGGTAAGTGACGAACGGCGTCTTCTCCGCGATCTGGCCGTAGAGCCTGCGAGCGGTCTCGTTCCACTCGCTGGTGTGCCAGTACACGCGGCAGCAGTCCTGCCGCTTCGCCCACTCCGCCACCGCCTCGACGAGCGCGCGGCCGACGCCCCGGCCGCGCGCCTCGGGGGCGGTGAAGAGGTCCTGCAGGTAGCAGACGTCCGGGCCGGACGTGCTGGGGTGCCGAAAGAAGTGCGTGATGCCGACGACCATGTCGCCGTCGCGGGCGCACAGGGCGTGGATGGCCTTGTCCTCCTGGAACGCCTGCCACTTCTCGTCGTAGGTCTCCGGCGGCAACGTGCGTTCGTAGAAGGTGTTGTAGCCCTCGAAGAGCTCCTGCCACCGCGGGCGGTCCGCGGGGCCGAGCGGGCTGATCTCGATCATGCTGATCCCTTGTTGGTTCTTCTTGGGGTCACCCGGTTGGATGACGTCCGTGTCGACGACCCTCACCACCGAGCTGCTGTTGCACCGCGCGGGCACCAAGTCGTACTGGCGCGGCCTCACCTATCGCGACGCCGTGCTGTCCCTGCGGGTGCACAGCAGGCACGTGGCGGCTCGGGTGCGGGGCGGCGACGGCGCGATGTACGTGGTGGAGCTGTCGTGGTCGGGCACGCATCTGGTGGGCGAGTGCAGCTGCCCGCACGGGTCGGAGGGCTTCTTCTGCAAGCACTGCGTCGCCGTCGGGCTGGTGTTGCTGGACCGGGGTGAGACCGTGCCGCCGCCGGACGCCGAGGACGTGGAGCTGCGCGACGTGCTGAGAGCGCTGCCCGCGGACGTGCTGCGCACGCTGCTGTACGACCAGGCGGCCGGTGACCTCAAGCTGCGGACGCGGATCATGTCGTCGCGGCGCTGAGCGTCAGAGCGGCAGCCCGTACGCGTACGCCATGAGCTGGACACCCGGCAACGGCGTCCAGTCCCGTTCCGGCAGCCGCGTGAACCCCATCCGCTCGTACAACCGGTGCGCCGCCAGCATCTTCTCCGACGACGACAGCACGACCCGGCCGAGTCCGGCGGCACGTGCCCGGTCGATCACCGCGCGCACCAGGGCCTCGCCCACGCCGCGCCCGCGGGCCGCGGCGGCGACCGAGAGCATGCGGAACTCCAGCTCGCCCGGCCGGGAGATCTCGGCGTACGGCGTGCCGGGGTGCACGACCGTCACGGAGCCGAGCACGGCACCGGAGTCGTCCGCGGCGACGAGGATCTCGGCGTCGCGGAACCGGGACGCCGAGTCCGCCAGCTTCCTGGCGTAGTCGTCGTGCTCGCCCACGTACCCGTCGGCGCGGTACGCCTCGACGGTGATCGCGCCCACCGCCGGCAGATCGGCTTCGCGCGCCGGGCGGATGATCAGTTCAGCCATCTGCACCTTCCTCCCCGATGACGGCCACCTCCCTCGCCGCGTCCGGGCCCTGGTCCAGCAGGACGCGGAAGCCCGCCTCGTCGAGAACGGGGACCTTGAGGGAGATGGCCTTGTCGTACTTGGATCCTGGCGAGTCGCCGACGACCACGAAAGCGGTTTTCCTGGAGACCGAGCCGGCCGCCTTGCCGCCGCGGGCCAGGATCGACTCCTTGGCCGAGTCGCGGGAGAACTCCGTGAGCGAACCCGTGACCACGATGGACAGGCCCTCCAGGTTGCGCGTGATGGACGCGTCGCGCTCGTCCTCCATCCGCACGCCCGCGGCCCGCCACCGTTCGACGACCCGCTGGCGCCACTCGGTTTCGCGCCATTCGACCACGGCCGCCGCGATCGTCGGGCCCACACCCTCCGCACTCGCCAGGACCTCCTCCTCTGCGTCTCCGATCGCGTCCATCGAGCCGAACTGCAGGGCCAGCGCGCGGGCGGCGGTCGGTCCGACGTGCCGGATCGACAGGGCGACCAGGACCCTCCACAGAGGACGGGACTTGGCGGCTTCGAGGTTGGTCAGCAGCTTCAGCGCGTTCGCCGACAGCTCGCCGTCCTTCGTCTTGAACCGCTCGATCTGCTGCAGCGCGTCGGCGTCGAGGTCGAACAGGTCGGCCTCGTTGGTGTACACGGTGGACTCGGTGATCGCGGCGGCCGCCTCGTCGCCGAGCCCCTCGATGTCCAGCGCGTTACGGGAAGCCAGGTACGCCAGCCGTTCGCGCAGCTGGCCGGGGCACGTCTCGGCGTTGGGGCAGCGGATGTCGACGTCGCCCTCCTTCATGGGGCGCAGCTCCGCGTTGCACTCCGGGCACCGGGTCGGCATGACGAACTCGCGCGCATCGTCCGGCCGTGCGGCCAGTACCGGCCCCAGCACCTCGGGGATCACGTCGCCCGCCTTGCGGATGACGATGCGGTCGCCGATCAGCACGCCCTTGCGCTTCACCTCGGACGCGTTGTGCAGCGTGGCCCGCGCGACCGTGGACCCGGCCACCTTCACCGGTTCCATCAGCGCGAACGGCGTGACGCGGCCGGTGCGGCCCACCTGGACCTGGATGTCCAGCAACGTCGTGGTGGCCTCTTCCGGCGGGTACTTGTACGCGATGGCCCACCGCGGCGCACGCGACGTGGTGCCCAGACGCCGTTGCAGCGACACCTCGTCGACCTTGATCACCACGCCGTCGATCTCGTGGACCGCGTCGTGCCGGTGCTCGCCCCAGTACTCGACGTGCTCGCGGATGGCCGCCGGGTCGGCGAGCACCTTGGTGTGCGAGGAAACGGGCAGGCCCCACGACTTCAGCGCCTCGTACGCGAGCGACTGGCGGGCGGCCTCGAAGCCCTCGGTCTTGCCGATGCCGTGGCAGATCATCCGCAGCTTGCGCGACGCGGTGACCTTCGGGTCCTTCTGCCGCAACGAGCCCGCGGCCGTGTTGCGCGGGTTGGCGAACGGCGGCTTGCCCTGCTCGACCAGCGAGGCGTTCAACGCGAGGAAGTCCTCGACCGCGAAGAAGACCTCGCCGCGCACCTCGACCAGGTCCGGCACCGGGTACTCGTCCGAGCCCTTCAACACCACGGGGACGTCCGCGATGGTGCGGACGTTCAACGTCACGTCCTCACCGGTGCGGCCGTCGCCGCGGGTCAGCGCGCGCGTCAACCGGCCCTTCTCGTACAGCAGGTTGATCGCCAGGCCGTCGATCTTCAGCTCGCACAGGAAGTGCGTGCCCTCGCCGATGTCCTTCTGCACGCGCTCGAACCACGCCGTCAGCTCGTCCTGGGTGAAGACGTTGTCCAGGCTGAGCATCCGCTCCAGGTGGTCGACCGCCTTGAACTCGGTGGAGAACGTGCCGCCGACGAGCTGCGTCGGCGAGTCCGGCGTGGCCAGGCCCGGATGCTCGGCCTCCAGTGCCTCCAGCGACTTGAGCAGCGAGTCGAACTCACCGTCGGTGACGATCGGGTCGTCCAGCACGTAGTAGCGGAACTGGTGCGAGCGCACCTCTTCCACGAGCACGGCATGCCGCTCGCGCACCTCGGCCGGGACGTCTTCAAGGCTCTCGCTGGTCACGCCCGACAGCGTAGTAACGAGTCGGCCCACCAGCGCGAGAACACTCGGGGAGGCTGATGTGATGCGCTCTGCCGGGTACTCGCTGTCGTCCCTCACGTTCGGTGCGGTGCTGGTGTGGCTCGGCTGGCACGCCGGTTCCGCGAACCCCGCCGCGCCCTTCGACCGGGTGGCCATGGTCGTCCTGGTCGTCGTGCTGGCGGTGCTGCCGCTGGTGCTGGGACCGGTGGCACCCAACCGCACGGCGCGGATCGTCCGCGTGGCCGGCTACGTCTCGATCTACGCGCTGCTGGTCGCGCTCACGGGACTGTCGCGGTACGCGGGCAGCCGCTTCGACCACTTCACGGCGTTCGACCAGGCCGACTGGGAAGCCGACATGCGCAGCGGCGCCGTGATCAGCGGCATGCTGATGATCGGGCTGATCGGCGGGTACGCCGTGGCGGTGCTGAGGCTGACGTCGCAGCGGATGGCCGTCGAGCCCAGGACGTTGGTCATCGGCACCGGATGCGGCCTCGCGCCGGCATTGGCCGTGTACGCCTTCATGCCGGTCGGCAACACCTCGCACGCGTTCGTGCTGGCGGTGCTGCCACCCGCCGCGCTGCTGGCGGCCGGTGTCCTGGCGCCTCGGCAAGGCGTCATCGCCGGTCTGTGCGCCGGCGCGACCGCGGCCCTGCTGCTCGCCACGCTGACCATCGCCACGATGGTGCTGCTGCCCGGCCAGGTCGACCTGGAGTGGGCGAACCCCGACCCGTCCGTGCCCCACGGCACGCTGTTCGAGCTGCAGATGAGCGTGAGCGACGCGGCGATCAGGTATCAGCTCGGGCTGCTGCTCGGGCCCGCGGCGGGGCTCGCGATCGGCTATCTCGGCAGCTCGTTCAGGCGTCCTGGGCGAGCGTCCGGACGAGCGAACGCAGCTCCAGCAGGCTGATCGTCCCCTCCGGTTCCAGCTGCGCGGTCTCCACGCGCCGCAACCGCTCCCCCGCCAGCCGTTCGCCGAGCGTGACGTCCAGCGGCAGGAACGTCATCGTCTGCCGCTGCTGTTCCGACAGCTCGGACAGGGCCGGGTGGTAGACCGCGACGTCCACGACGTCACCGTCCACCTGGGCCACGACCCGGTAGTCGCCGAGCCGCATCCTGACCTCGCCGAGGTTGACGACGACCTCGGTCGGGTCCGGCACCGGCGGCACCGAGTCGTGGAACTCCCACACCATGTCCGACGGCGGCGCGGCCTTGATCCACGCGTCGGTGTACGGCCGCAGCCTCGGGTCCTCCTGGCCGGTGATCACCAGCGCGTACATGGCCAGGTGGCCCTGTTCGAGCGAGAAGACCAGGTCCGGGTGCAGGTCGCGGACGAGGGCCGTCAGCTCGTCCTCGACGCGGTGCGGCTCGCCGTCGCCGAGCGCGGAGCTCACCACCGGCACCAGCTCGAACCACCGCTCCCAGAAGCGCAGGGCGGCTTCCTCGGCGTTCGGCACGTGCACGGGAACGACTTCTTCGGTCTTGCGGCGGCGGAACCACTTCATTCGCTCAAGCGTAGAGCTTGCGCCCTTCAGCCAGCATTTCGACGAACTGGGCGATGCGCCTCTGCCTCGTCTCCGCGCGTTTCGCGTCGTGGATGCGCAACAGGATCGCGTACCGGTTCTGGCTGTTCAGGCCTTCGAACGCGGTCCTGGCCGCGGGGTTGGACTTGAGCGCTTCCTTGAGGTCGTCGGGCACCTCGATCGTGGCCGGGCCCGCGTAGGCCGCCTCCCAGCGCCCGTCCGCCTTGGCCTTCTCGATCTCGGCGAGCCCCGCCGGCAGCATCTTCCCCGCCGCGATCAGGTCCTCGACCTTGGCGCAGTTGCGCTTGGACCACCTGCTGCGCGGCTTGCGCGGCGTCCACCGCTGCGAGTAGTAGGTCTCGTCGATGGACCGCACGAGCCCGTCGATCCACCCGTGGCACAACGCGATGTCCAGCGCCTCGTCGTAGGTGATCGTCTTGAGTCCCGACCCCTTCTTCGCGTACTTGATCCACAGCTCGGTCTCGCTGGAACCGTTCTCGTGCAGCCAGGCGTCGAACTCGGCGGGATCTTCGAAGAAGATCAACGCACCCTCCTCAGGCAGAGCGTCATCTCCTCATAGGGAACACCGAGTTCGGCCTCTTCGGGGCAACTTTCTTTCGCCGTGCCGACGACCTGCACGTTCACCCGCGGCGCCGCGCAGTCGAACTTGGACACCACGGACCGCTGCAGGTCCGCGGTGTCGAGCTCGAAGCAGTCACCCCGCCGGGCGTTGGGCAGCAGGCACAGCGCCGCGTTGTGCCTGGTGTCGCGCAACACCTTGTAGTCGCCGCGCGGGCACTCGCCGGACGTGCTGGCGAGGACCGCGCCGATCTTCAGCGCGGCCCGTTCACCCCCGCAGTCGATGACCGTGAGGCCCAGGTCGTCCTCGCCGGGCCCGGTGAACTTCACGCAGCTGCCCTTCTCGGCCTTCGAGTAGTCGGTGAGGAACAACGACTCCGGTGCTTTCGGTGGCGGTTCGCCGGTGTCGCTGAGCAGCCACCACAGAACGCCGTAGGCCAGCACGGCGAGTACGCACACCATCACGGTCTGTCTCACCACCACGCCGCGGATTATGGCGGCGGAAACCGGGTGGCGCTCGCCGACGCGGTTGGCCACAGTGTCCGGTCATGCTGATCCGCCGGGAAACACCCGCAGACATCTCCGCCATCCGCGACGTCACGAACCTCGCGTTCAGGAACGGGCCGGAAGCCCCGCTGATCGACTGGCTGCGGGAGGACTCCGGGTGGATTCCGGAGTTGTCGCTGGTGGCGGATGGTGTTCTCGGGCACGTCGTGTGCACGCGCGGGTACGTCGGGGAGGTTCCGGTTCTGGGGCTCGGGCCGATCAGCGTGCACCCGGACCACCAGCGGGCCGGTGTCGGCAAGGCGTTGATGCACTCGGTTCTCGGGGCGGCGGAGGCACGGGGTGAGCGTGCGGTCATCCTGTTGGGCGACCCGCGGTACTACTCGCGGTTCGGGTTCCGGCTCGCCGACGAGTTCGGGATCACGCCGCCGGTTCCCGAGTGGGCGCCGCACTTCCAGGCCCGGCTGTTCGCCGGCGTGCCGGCGGGGCCGTTTCGCTACGCGGAGCCGTTCAACCGACTTTGAGCACGGTGCCGTCGGCCTTCCGCGCGTACACCGTGCCATCGGGCTGGGCGGACACGGTGTCGATGAAACGGCTGTCGCCCAACGGTTCCCAGGTCGTGGTGAGGCGGTGCGGGCGGCCGCCGAGCAGGGTGAAGACGCCGACCGTCCCGTCTGGACGGAGCACCGCTTCCGGTGAGGCGTCGAGACCTCTGGCGACCTCCCGCCAGCCGCCGGGCGCGCTGACCACGAGCGCGCTGCCGGATCTGACGTACACGGCCGCGGACCCGTCGGGGCGCGCGATCACGGACGGCTTGCCGGCGGCGAATCCGCGCGGGCTCAGCGGAATCGATCCCGATTGGCCGGCCCCCTGGGGGGATGCACCCCCATCCCAATCATCGCAGGAGGGTCTGACAATTTCGCCACGCTGCCGTCGGCCAGCACCGCGTAGAGCGCGACCGTCCCATCGGGACGCAACACGGCCTCGGGGTCGCCGCCCACCCCGGACCAGACCGGCCGCCACACCCCGTCGGCCAACGCCATGACGTCGCCGCGAGCGGTTCGCGCGAACACGAACCGCCCCGCCACCGAGGGACGGCCGACGAAGTCACCCGACGTGCTCAACCGCGTGCGATCGACCCAGACGTCGCCGTCCTCCACCACGTACACGACACCGCCGACGACCTCGGGCCCGCCCTGCCAGGCCTGCCGCAGGAGGAACGAGGCCCGGCCCACCGCCAGGTCGTACCGCTGCGGGCAGCACGACCGCTGCACCTCGTCGGCGAGCAGCCCCGGCGTGAGATCCGGGCGGTCCACCTGCACCGCCCGCTCGAAGAACCGGTGCGCGGCATAGGACACGTCCATGATCTGCTCGGGCGTGCCCCAGCCCGTCGACGGCCGCTGCTGGAAGACGCCGAGCGAGTCCGCGTCACCGCAGGCCAGGTTGTTCATGTGCGACTCGACCCACCCGGCCTCGAACCCGGCGAGCATCACCTTGTCGCTCACGCCCAACGACAACCCGACGGCGTGCACGGCACGGATCACGTCCGGGTCGTGCCCGCCCGGAACCCGGCAGGAGGCGTCGCGCGGCAGGGCCTCGGCCGTACCGGCCATCACCAGCAGGAACACCAGCGCGAGCCTGAGCACGGTCCGAATTGGACACCCAGGCCCGCGCCGCCGCCACTCAGCCGTTCGCGATCAGCGAGAAGCCGAGCACGCCCGTCGCCGTGAAGTCGATGGCGGGCTCGGAACTCGGCCAGGACCTCAGGTCGTCGGCGAACACGGACTTCGCCGAGTCGAACTCCTTGGTGTAGGGCTTGGTGCAGCTCACCGAACCGGCCGGCATCTCGCCGAGGTCGGAGAACAGCGCGGCGTCGTTCGGGCCGTTGATCACCGCGCCGGCCAGCACCTTCGAGCCACCGCCGGTCGAGCCGGAGAGGTTCGCCACCTGGTGGTGCGGGCACTCCGGGAACTTGGCGCCGACGCCGACGACCAACGAGGTGCCCCAGGCGTTGGTGCCGAGCGCGAAACCGCGCTGCTGCGTGCCGAACGTCTCGTACTTCCGGTCACCGGTGAGCTTCCGGTACAGCGCGGCGGTCGTGATGAAACCGAACGTGCGCGAGCCGACGTCCCAGGTCTCGACGTTGGCGGCGGTGCGGAACGGCGAGTGCTGAGCCGCGTCGGCACCCTTGCGCAGCTGGCGTTCGACGTCACCGACGATCTGCGCCTCGGTCACCTCGGCACCGGGCACGCCGTCCCTGAGCAGCTTCGCGAGGTCGGCGTGGCCGAGCGCGGAGATGTTGTAGACGTTCAGCGTGTCGGGGTCGTTCGTGGCCAGGAACTCCTTGGCCCAGTGGGTGGCGGCACGCGCGAACTGGCCGAAGCGCCTGTCGTTCAACGCCTTCGCGGCCAGCGCGAGCTGGGTCGCGCCGAACTCCAGGTCGTCGGTCCACGACGACTCGGGGTAGTAGGCGTGCGGGAACGCCGTCACGAGCTCGCCGACGTCCGAGGTCTTGGCCAGCGCGAACAACGACGCGGCCTTCTCCAGGTAGGCGCACGCGAGGCGCGGGTTGCGGCGAGCCTCGATCTGCGCGGCCAGCGCGAACGAGCCGGCGACGCGGCCGACCAGGTTCGGGCTGATCTTCTCGCCGGCCTTGTTCGCCCGGAACACCGGCCGGTACTTGATGTAGTACTGGCTGTCGCCCGGCTTCACGTCGAGCTTGTCGTCGGCCTCCGGCAGGCGCCACACGTCGTGGTCGCCGACGAAGCCGAACTGCTCGGAGCCGGTGCCGATGCCGACCTGCGCGTAGAGGGTGCCGGTCCGCTCGTCCCACGCCTTGTCGAGCCACCTGAGGCCGAACTTCGCCTCTTCGTACAGCGCGTCGTTGTGCTTGTCGCGCAACGCCAGCAGCATCGACGCGGTGGAGTACGACGAGGCGTGGGTGAACTTCACGAAGTCCCCCGCGTCGAACCAGCCGCCTTCGAGGTCGACCTTCGCGCCGGTGGCCCGCAACGGCGCCGCGATCTCGTCGCCGCCCTCGCCGGAGAACACCGGCTCCTCGTAGACCGTCGCGTCGCGGTCGGTGAGGTGCGCGGGCTTGCGGTCGAGCCGCCCCGGGATCACCTGAGCGCCGTCGCGCTGGGCCTGGAAGAACTCGACGGTGTTGTCGGCGACCGGCTGGAACAGCTCGTTCAGCGCGGCGATCCGGAACGCCGGCGAGGTCGCCGAGCCGACCTTGATCCGGTACGTCCCCGCGGTCTTCAGCGCCGAGAAGTCGATCGGGTGCACGGCGGGGAACTTGGCGCTCCACGACCCCGTCGAGGCGCCGGTCTTGCCGGTCAGCACGGTCCGGCCGCGGCTGTCGACGACGGTGAACCTGGTGTTCGCGGCGCCGCCGAGCACGTACGCCTGCTTCGCCTCGGCGGTGCCGAAACCGATCTGGTCCAGCCTGACGTGTCCGGCCGGAGCCGCCTGGGCAGGCGCCACGACCACACCGGACAGCACTGCGGCGACGAGGGCCGCACGTCTGATGCGCATGAGAGGAACTCCCGGTCCAGGCCTCGGCGGACGGCCTACGGTTAAGAAAGTTTCCTAATATTTCGCAGCAGACTAGCCGCCCAAACCGGACCTCACCAGCCCTCAGGCGGTTCCACGAAGGCCGAGGAGAGATCACGGGTCAGCGACAGCGCGCGCTTGACCCAACCGGCCGTCGCGCCCGCGAGCCCGCACGTCGGGGTCGGCAGCGCCTTCTCCGCGAGGATCGACCGCGGGAAGCCCAGCCGGTCGACCAGCGTGAACACCCGCTGCCCGACGTCTTTCAACGTCACAGGCGTGCCGGGATCCACGCTCGGCACGAGGCCCAGCGCCAGCGTCGTGCCCGCCTCCCAGGTCTCACCGATCTCGTCGAGGGCCTCCGCCCCCTTGACCAGGGTCACGTCGAACGCAATAGCTTGCGCACCCGCCTCCCTGAGCAGCGTCAACGGCGGCTGCGGTGCGCAGCAGTGGACCAGCACCTCGTGGCCCTTGAGCGCGTCGACCACCGTCGCGAGCACCGCGCGGGCCTCCTGTTCGGGCACGGCGGGCACGGTCCCGAGCTTCGACGGCGTCGGCAGCAGCCCCCGCAGCACGGCCGGCAGCCCAGGTTCGTCGAGCTGCACGACCACCTTCGCACTGGTGCGCTTGGCGACCTCGGCGGCGTGCTGCTTCAACCCCTCGGCCAGCGACTCGGAGAACTCCTTCACCGCGCCGCGGTCCGTGAGCACCCGATGGCCGCGCATCAGCTCGATGTTCGACATCAACGTCCACGGCCCAGCGGCCTGCACCTTGACCGTCTCGGGCTGCGCACCCGCCCGCTCCAGCGCTTCGTCGAACGCGTCCAGGTCACCCCTGAGGAGGTCGACCGCGCGGCGGTGGTCCCGTCCCGGCCGCGGGTTCACCCGGTAGCCGGACGTGATGACCTCGACGGCGAGATCGACGAGCAGGCCGGCGGTGCGGCCGATCATGTCCGCGCCGACGCCCCGCGCGGGCAGTTCCGGCACGTGCGGCAGCTCGGGCAGCTCGCCGACGACAACCCTCGCCGCCTCGTCGATGTCGGTTCCGGGCAGCGATCCGATTCCAGTTGCTCCACGCACCCGCCGAATTGTTCCACTGTCCTGCGGACAAGAAAGGTCTAGACCTATTGACGGCATGGTCTAGGCCACTTACCGTGATTGAGCAGGTGCTCTGCGCACGAGCACCTCCCGGCACGTGGGCGGGCACGCGACGCGCCCCGCGTTCCCGCCCGCGCTCTTCCCGGTGGCACGCGGGTCCTGGGCGGAACAGACGAAGGCCGGTGCGGGATCTTCCGTCCCCGCACCGGCCGACGCCTGTTCGTCCCGGCCTGCTAGCAGCTGCTGCAGCACCCGCAACCAGGACCCGTGCAACCGCCGCAGCAAGAACATCCACCCATGGTGACCACCTCCGACGTTGAGCGATCAAGCACTCGGACAGTAGGGCGGGCCTGACGCCGCGTGACACCACCGCCAGAGTGATTACGCTGCCACGAATGAATGACGGTCCCGCTGAGATGTTGGCCGCCGACAAGGCCTCCACCGCGCTCGGCATCGAGCCGGTCGAGCTGCGCGACGGCTACGCGTTGCTGCGCATGACGGTGACCGAGAACATGATCAACGGCCACGGCATCGCGCACGGCGGGTACGTCTTCCTGCTGGCCGACACGGCGTTCGCGTGCGCCTGCAACAGGGCCGGGTCCGTCACCGTCGCCGCCGCGGCCGAGATCGACTTCATCCGGCCCGTGCACGAGGGCGACGAGCTGGTGGCGGAGGCGGTGGAACGGACCCGGTTCGGCCGCAGCGGGATCTACGACATCACGGTCAGGCGAGGGACGGAGACCGTGGCCGAGTTCCGCGGCCGGTCGCGGACGTTGCGCTCCTGAGGCCGATGAACTGCAGGACCGCGAACCCGAGCACGGCGAGCCCCTGCGCGAGCACCAGCGCGACCCCCACGCCGGTGAGCGGGAACCACTTCAGCTCGGCCGTGAGAACGCTGTCGAGAGCCCACGCCAGATTGCCGATGACGACCAGCAGCACAATTCGGCGGTCCGGCACCTCTCGGGTGCCCAGCGCGAAGACGAGCACGCCGTAAACGACGCAGAAAAGGCCGAGCCCGAGCTGCCAGCCCGTCGGCATGCCGACCTCCGGGCGAATCAGCACGGTCAGCAGACCGAGCAGGGAAGAAGCGACACCGTCGAGTTTCAAGGCGAATTTCAACATGGCCCGACCATCGCCGGTCCAGCGCTGCCAGAACCACGTCAAGCGCTGCCAACTCCTGCCATCAGGTCCGCCGCGACCAGGCGTGCGGCGGCGTTCTGCCAGTTGTGGAGGGTCCGCTCGGGCACCTGTGACACGAACCACTGCAGCGCCCGCCGGTCCTCCGCGTCGAGGTCCTCGCGCTTGGTCCGCACCGAGTACGGCCGGATTCCCTTGACGTAGTAGAAGTACAGGGCGTTGTAGTAACGCCATTCGTCGCTCGTGCCGAAATCGCCGTCCGCGGGCTTGAGCCGTTGAATGCTGGTCAGCAACATGCTTTTCAGCTGCGCGGCCCGATCGAGCGGCGGCGCCTCCTCGGTCAGAGCGATCAACGGACTCGCGACCAGCTTCCCGAGATCGCCGTAGTGGCTCAACGCCTTGCGCGTCAGCCGCGCGAACTCGGCCTCGTCCTCGGTGACCAACGGCCGCCGCTTCGGCAAGGCCTCCGCCGCCTCCCGCAGCTCGGCCCGTTGCGCCGCCACCGCCGGCACCGCGAGCCGGTCCACCACGGCCGCCAGCGGGTTCGCCAGCACCTGCACCGCGACGGCCGCCGCGACCGTCGTGTAAGCGAGCAGCTCCGGCCCGCCGAACACGATCACCTGCGATCCGAACAACACCGCCGTGAAGCCCGCGATCACGAACGACCGCAACATGTCCGCCCGGATCGCCTCGCCTTCCTCGACGGCGTCCGTCACCGCCACCAGCACCCCGAACACCACCAGGTCGAAGCCGATCGACGGCAACGTGATCGCGTCTGGCAGAAGTTGCAGCAGGAAGGCGGCAGCCGACAGCCCGAACATCACTCCGACGAGTGAAAAGTAAGTGCGTTTCCTTATGGCTACGACCACCGATGCGGCCAAAGGGAGCAGCACGAGCCACGGCACCCAGAAGGAAGCCGCGAAGAACACCGGCAACCCGACCAACCACCACCTGATCAACTCGGCCCGCGAGAGCAACAGGATCGCACCCGTCCAGGCCAGCGCCGGTACGCCGAGCAACACGGGATGGGGCACGACGACCGCCGCCGAATAGCCGAGCAGCCCGGCACCGGCCCACCACAACAGCGGCTTGCGCGGATCGCGGGCGAGCAGGTACAGCCCCAGCCACCAGGCGAGGCCCGAGACCAGCAGCGATAGGCCGAACACAGGTCAAAGCTAGCCCTACCTGCAAAACTAATCTTCATGCCGGTAGAGCTGACGCTCCACAAAGCGGCCGAGGAGTTGCGACGAGGCGACCTCGCGAGCGTGCTTCGCGCACGTCAGCGAGTCGCGGGACTGGTCGGCACCTACCCGCACCGGCTGGATCTCCGCGAACGCCTCGCCGAGGTCTACCGCACGCTGGGCCAGCCGGCCCAGGCAGGCCGCTGGGCCTACCTCGCCGACGAACGCGACCCGGCCGAAACCGAGGCGTTCGAACGCGCCTACCGCAAAGCCCAGACCCGCCTGATCGCCCTGTGCTGGCAGGGCCGGGTGGACGAGGCCCCCACCGAAACCGCCAGAACCCGCCTCACCTCCCTCTACCTGGAAGCCCGCATCGAACTCCAGCGCGAGCTCGACGCCACCCAGCACGAGGAAACCTCGTGGGGTGCCTGCCTGATCGTGATGGTCGGCGGCACCTTCGTCCTCGTCTGCTTCCTGCTGGGCATCGTCACGCTGGTCCAGTTCGTGTGGAAACTGGTGTCATGAACCCGCTGTCGCAGTACGTCCGCCGCACTCCCACCATGCACGTGACGGTCGACGGCCGCCCCCTCGTGCTCAAACTGGAGCACCTCCAGCTGACCGGCTCGTTCAAGATCCGCGGCGCGGTCAACAAGCTCCTGTCGCTGGACGCCTCCGAGGTGGTCACCGCGTCCGGCGGCAACCACGGCATCGCGGTGGCCCAAGCCGCCCAGCTGCTGGGCGCACACGCCACCGTCTTCGTCCCGGTGACCGCCCCGGAGACCAAGACCAGGCGCATCGAAGCCCTGGGCGCCAAGCTGATCCGCCACGGCAACACCTACGCCGAAGCCGCCCTGGCCGCCCGCGAGCTCGGCCTCCCCTACGTCGAGGCGTACAACGACCAGAAGGTGATCGAGGGCCAGTCGACGGTCACCGGGGAGATCGTCGAGGACGTGCCCGAGGTGGACGCGATCGCCATCGCGGTGGGCGGCGGCGGCCTGATCGCGGGCACGGCACTGGCTTCAGGAGGTCGTCACATCATCGCCGTGGAACCCGAGCACTGCTGCGCCATGCACAACGCGCTGAAGGCGGGTGCGCCGGTCGACTCGGAGGTCGACTCCGTCGCGGCCGACGCGCTGGGCGCCACCCGCGCGGGCGAGCTGCCGCTGGAAATCCTGCGACAGCACCACGTCTCGTCCGTCCTGGTGTCCGATGAGGACGTCCTGGCGGCACGCGACCGCCTGTGGGCGGACTTCCGCCTGGCGGTGGAACCGGCGGGTGCCGCGGCCTTCGCCGCGTTCGTCAGCGGAGACGTGCCGGGCGAGCTGCCCTGCGTCGTCCTCTGTGGAGCGAACTCGGAGTGGCAGCCCAGGTAGCGGTCAGCTGGTGGCGTCGATCGTCGCGCTGGCCAGCACGACGTCCCCCGCCGCGTCCTCGCGGTAGATGGCCACCGCCTGCCCGGGAGCCACGCCCTTCAACGGCTCCCGCAGCTGCACCCGCAGCAC
>Ga0070710_10000401_pt1 | contig 20287 bp, 20 predicted proteins | sample LARL52metaG_FD_65454 | JGI IMG/M metagenome (GOLD analysis project Ga0070710, IMG submission 65454) | Corn, switchgrass and miscanthus rhizosphere microbial communities from Kellogg Biological Station, Michigan, USA - LAR L5-2 metaG | ecosystem: Host-associated > Plants > Roots > Rhizosphere ... | reverse complement strand
CGTCGGGATGTACGCAGCGCCGCCAGAAATCCGCGCTCTCCAAGTAGTCGCTCGGCTCATAGCCCAGCAGATCTTTGATGTTCTGGCTGACGAAGGTCGGTCCAAAGTCGCCCGTGGCCTTGAAACTGTAGATGACCGCTGGCGATGAGGCGAGCAGCTGTGACAAGCGAAGCCCGGGCGCATTCTTCTGCGCCTCCGCTTCCTTGACTGCGCTGATGTCGCTCCATGACCCCATGACTTCCAGGGATTCGGTAGCTGCGTTGCGGGTCAGACGTTGCTCGTCTTTCAACCAACAATAAGTGCCGTCGTTCCGGCGAAACCGATACTCCAACGCATTGACCCCACTTTCAAAAGTGCGAGAAATCTCGGTTTCGACTCGGGCAACGTCGTCGGGGTGAATCCGCTCCCGCCAAAAATTGGGATTCTCGAGGTAATCAAGGGGCTCGTACCCAAGCACTCGCTTAATGTTGTCGCTCACGAATGTGGGCGTTCCTCTTACCTCGAAGCTGTAGATCACGGCAGCTGACAAACCCAGCAGTTGCGCGAGACGCTCCTGCGCTGCAGCCTGCATTATCGCCGCCCGCTCGTGGGTCCGCGCGGGGGCAGCGACAGGTCCGCCTCCGACCTCAGAAGTCGCGATTTCGGCTTCGAGGTCGAGGATCTGCTGCCAGGCCAAGCGCGTCGGTTTGGACTGGCCGTTCTCCCAGCGATTCACGGTCGCAAAGGAAACGCCGATTCGCTTTGCGAGCTGCGTCTGAGTGAGCTCGATACACCCCCTGAGGGACCTGACTCGGACCGAGTAATCTTCGGGAACTTCGATCCTTGTCAGCACGGGCGTGCCTCCCGCGAAACAGCCTATGTTCTTGCGTTCGGATAATATTTCAAATGCTATATAGCACATGTTATGCATACCGTGCAAAACAAAAAACGGTCCCTGCCCGTCCCCAGCAGAGGGGAGGTTTTTTGGCGCCGTGGTACCGTTGCCACCAATATTGCAGGCGATCTCGTTATGAGTCGTACCGCGACGAGCGCAGCCGTCACCGTCCTGAAATCGACCCCAGTGCTGCAATCCGTTTGCCGATTTGGCCACCAGCACTTACGGCATGGGGCGCGAGCGCGGGACGCAAGCCGTTGCCCCGGCTTTTGGCCGAGGCGCCACAATCGGACGAGCTCGGCATTGTTACCGCATTCGGCCCCGAACACGTGACAATAACGACGCGATTTCTTTCAAGTAGTCTTGTGGCCTCTGCTGCTGCGAACGTTGTTCGGCGAGAAGCCCAAGCAGCCGCGCGAGGAAATTGGGCCGCACGCGGCGCGCAGCGTGGCCTTCTTCGGTCGCATGAATTTTTCGGTCGAGCGGTATGCGAGACCATGGTTGGTTTCCAATTGGGACTTGGCTTCCAAACAATTCCTGCTTGTGACACCGGAGAATGGCATGGCTGAACAGAACGACCTCGCCAGGCTTTATCGTGAATTCGAGGAAGCATTCGTTGATGTCCTCACGGCGAAGGGCGAACTTCTTTTGCCTCGGCGCACTAAGCTGTACCAGGCGCGAATCCGGCTGCGTGCCCATAGAGATTTAAAGCAGCGGGAGTACCAAGCTGCCGTGCTTAGGGCCGAGGCCCGAGCATGGGAGACTTTGGGCTTGGCTTGAAGGGCCTTGGGCTTCAAGGACCGGCGGCCTTGCGCGGCGAATCCGGCTCGCCCCCACGGGTGGACGGAAAAACCCGTTTGAACCTCTGAACTCAACAAACTCAAGTCGCACGCAAGCATCCGCCGCGATCATGCGATGATTCTGCCTTACGCGATTCCAAAGCACGGATGAGATTTTGGAAAGGACAGGACTAAAAAAAGCGTTTGCGGCCTGGAATTCTGGGACGGCAATCCTAGCGCTCACTCGTCGCTTCTTCGGTCGCAGTTCGAGCAAGCCCTGGGAATGCTCTTAAGTTGCCAAGCGAGCATGCGTTCCCGGCTATAGCTTTATTCATAGTTCCGACCGTCGGTTTTATCCAACTCTACGTCTGGCTGGCACGACACGGGGTGACTGGATCAATGTGCTAGCGCACCCGACGGGAGCATTGGTCGCGCAGCATCGGAAACATTCCCCTCGAATGAGGCCCCTACATTATGCGTTCGCGATCGGGACGGGGTCTATGGCGCTCCGGCGGCGCGCCAAATACGAGCATGGGCATCCGCGACAAACCGTTGCTGGACAGCCAAAGTATTCTTATAACGTTAGACTGCAGCGCTCGGACCGTGCCCGCATCGACAAATAAAGAACGTCGGAGCTTACATGAAGAAGTTCAACAATACGCTTGAGGGCACGGACTGCGGTGATGCCGGATTGCCTGCGAACAGCCATGAGATTGCAAAGCCAAAGACCATGCTTCGCGTCGTTCCGAAGATCCCGGAAACCTCCGCGCGCGACCACTTGTCCAAGCCTGAGGCAAACTCGACCATCGCTTCGCATAGTGAACGAGGCTCGGGGCCCCCCGAACCTCGCTGACGCCGCTGAATTTTTGGAGTGTTCAACGCCGCGCCATGGCTCGACGTAACTCTCATGCTTTGCTTGGATGATGAGCGGGAGTTGCGGTCGGCGAGAGATGTCACTCCTCGCCTCACTTGATCTCGGTAATGTACACGGCGAGGGTCCCGCCCTCCGCTGTTTTGCGCTTTGATCCAAGCCCATCGCTGCACTGAGTTCGTTCCTTATGACGGCGAAGCGAGGTAGGCGAGCGCGGCGGCCGGGGCGCAATGGGATGCCCGGTCACGGGCATGGGGTGCAACATTGATTACGTTATCGAATGCTACATGCTTGCGCCCCAAACGACGGGCGACCTCCCGCACCACTATATTCCCGATGCCTGCTCCGACAATCGGCGCGCTGGCGGGCACTCGTCCGTACGACAGCACCAGCATCGCCCCGTCGATGATCGCGCGAATCTGCCCTTCGGCGAACCATCGCGCCAGCATTGACCACGCAGTCTCGCTGGCATCATCCATGTCGCATCCGATCATGCGCGCAAGCCGAGCGCGCGAGGCTTCAATTGACTTGGCGCGGCCGTCCGGCGTCGCCATCTGGTCGACGCCGTCGGGCAATTGACCTAGAATGCGGTGAACATCCGCCATGGTGGCGAAGTTTTCGTTGATCAGCGGCGACCAGCGGCCAGCGAACGGCGCGCGTTCAGCCACCGCCATCGCGAAGCTGCGCACCATGCCGGTATAGACGAGCTCTCCGGCGGCCAGGCGCTCGGCATCGGTGTAGCCGTGCGCTGCGACTGAGCCCGTCACGATCGGCACCAGGTCGGTGGTGGTCGACCCGATGTCTACGAGCAACGCCGTGCGGACGCCACGGGCGGCGAGCGATGCGGTAGCATACCAGTTGGCCGAAGCGATGTCCTGCCAGTGCCTGTGCGCGTGCTCCGGCGCGACGAAGCCCGCGCGTCCGGCGTAGAGCGAGACCGTCGCCGGCGCGAGCTCGCTTGCGGCGAGCGCCGCCAGCGCTTGGACACCTTCGGCGCGCGAGGTGAACGTATCTGCCAGCTCGCCGGTCATGGTAACGACATGAAGGTCGCCCGATCCGATCCGCGCCTTGGCATCGACAAACGCCTGCGTCAGGCGCTCGAGCCCCAGGCGCAGGGGCGAGGCGACCTGGACTGCATCCACGATGCAGCCGTCCTCGGCGCGCGCAACCTTGAGATGAGCGCCGCCGACGTCCCATCCGATCACAACGCGCATGATCCGTTCCGTGCCACGGCTATTATACTCCCATAGCGCTTCGTCATCGATGTCGGAAAGTCGCCACGGCCATGGATATCATCCCCGTGCTAGATCTCAAGCAAGGCATGGTGGTCCACGCCCGCATGGGAAGGCGCAATGAGTATCGCCCGATCGAGACGCCACTCTCGCCAACCAGCGATCCCGTCGACGTGGCGCGCGGGCTGCTCCGGGTCCATCCATTCGCGACGCTCTACGTCGCGGACCTCGATGCGATCGCGCGCAACGGAGACAATCATGCCGCGCTCACGCGGCTGCGGGCCTCATTTCCGCAGGTTACCCTCTGGGTCGACAACGGCATTTGCGATTGCTACAGCGCCTGGGATTGGCTCGAAGCCGGATGGGGGCATCTGGTGCTAGGCAGCGAAACTCAACGTGATCCTAAGGTCGTTCGCCACCTTGCAAGGGATGCGCGGGTTGCGCTGTCGCTCGATTTTCGCGGCCCATCTTTCCAAGGCCCGCGCGCGCTGCTCGACGATGCCGCATGCTGGCCGCAAAAGGTAATTGCCATGACACTCGCGCGCGTCGGCAGCGGCGCTGGCCCGGATCTCGAGCGGCTGTGCGCCATCCGCGATGCCGCGCCGGGACGACAAGTTTACGCGGCCGGTGGTGTGAGAGATGCCACCGATCTCGTTACCTTGAAGCGCGCCGACATCGCGGGCGCGCTCGTGGCTTCAAGCCTTCACCAGGGGCGCTTGACCGGCAAGGAGATCGACGAGCTGCAATCGTGAGCACTCCGCCCACGCGGATCAATGCATGGGCAGATGGCACGACGCGGAGTCGCTAGGCGGCGAAGGGATGCTTCACTTGGTCCCGCTTGGCAACGACCTCGGCGACTTTCGGCTCGCCATTAACGGCGCGCGCGATTGCCTCCTTGGTGGCTCGGTAATTGTAATCCTGGATCTTCTTGTCGTCGGCCGCCTCCCAATGGATGAACACGCCGACACAGATGAAGAGGTTGTCAGCCTCCTCCTGTGGGATAACTCCTTCCGCGACGCTGTCGGCCACTGCTTTAGCCACCGCGTGCTGGGCCGGGCCGAACATCTGCACGGCCTGCTTCGCACCCTTAATGGTCACCTTGTTGAACAGGATCGTGGGAGGCTTGCACAGCAAATTCGGCGCCACTACCGCTAGCAGCGATGTGAACCCGTCCTTGTTGTTGGTTAGAGCATGGGCGAATGCCGATTCTGCGGCGCTGCCCCTCGGCCCCATGATGAGGTCGATGTGTGCCACCTCGTTGCCTTCACCGACGAGCGATTCACCGACGCACAGTCCGTTCACCTTTGCCATCACATCTCCTCCCAACGAAACGAGCTCTCCCCCAACGCCGAAGCCGCCGGCATTCGGCTGAACGGCTATCAATTGTCAGCATCCGGTTCCACGGCCTGGACCGTTACCCCCAGATAACGGCGGACCCAGACCCGCGCCACAAGTCAATCACTGTTACGAGCCGACGGCAAGATGGTCCGCAAGCGATGGGCAAACAAAGTCGCAACAGTAAGATCTGCGCTGGTTCCCGGATTGATGCCCCGCCGCTTGAGCGATGCGTCCCATTTCAGCAGATCGGGCAACAATGCGCTGGGGGCCTCCCCTAACTTTATCCGCGCATTTAGAGGCCGCGCGGCTCGGCACACGTCGTCCGCTGTGTCGGCGCCGTATTTGCGAACGATGTGGCTGTCCGGGAATGCGGCGAGGAAGTCGAGATAGAGCGCGAGCGTCGCCCACGAGCGGTCGGTCGAGCGCGCCAACGCGGCGGCCAGCACGAATTCGCCGCGCCCGAATACATCTTCAAAGTTGCAGACGTATTGTCGCGCAATGCGATCGCGCTGCGCCGCCTCAGCCATGGCCGCTTTGAGCGTGACCGCGACCGGCGCGAACACATCATGCCGTTCGCTCTGTCCTAGTCCCGCCGGCGCTGCGCGTACGATGGCGCGGAAAGCAAGTTCGGCGTCGCGCACGTTCAGGCGATCGAGCACCTGTGCGAGGCCAGCGCACAAATCTTCAGGCTTTAGCTCCGCCGTGGCCGCTAGGGGCGCGCACAGCAGGATGATGCCCAGATTAGTGTTGCTTCCGACCGCCGCCGCCGTGGCTTCGACGGCACCGAGGATGCGTTCGCCCACACCGGCGCTGGGCATGGTGAGCGGTCCGGCGGCAGCCTCGGCGCTGCGGACGAACTCGAACGCGGTCATGCCATGGCCCGAAGCGAAGACGTGAACGTTCCCGGGCTTCGGCGCGTCGAGCTCGTCGCTGCAGGCGGCTTTGAACGCTGCGGCGATTTGATCCGCGAGCGGGTTCACACCGTCGCTCCCCGCCGCGCGCGGGTCGCGAGCGTGGCGATGAGGTCGCTGGCGAGAATAGCGGCGATACGCGCGTGCGTCACCTTCTGCAGGCCCGACCAGGCGGGCATGCTGTTGACCTCGAGCACAGTCGGGCGGCTGTCATCATAAAGGATATCCACCCCGGCAAAATTGGCCCCGACCGCCGCGGCGGCGTGGATAGCGAGCTCTTTAAGCTCGCTACCGGCGACGATAGCCATCGGCCGTCCGCCCTGCTTGACGTTGGTGATCCAGCTCGTGGCCTGTCGCGCCATGCCCGCGACTATACGTCCTTGCGATACCAGAAGGCGGAAGTCGCGAAAGCTGTGCGCACCTTCGACCCCGACGTAGCGCTGCAGGTAATAGACGCCCGCCACGGCATCGGGGTTTGGAAGGTCGTCCTCGCGCCGGATCAGTTTGAGACCGCGCCCCTGAGAGCCGAACAGCGGTTTGAGCACCAGGGGCCCGCGCGCGCTCTCCCGCCGCACGATCGCGCGGGCGGCGTCTGGTGATTCCACCGCCCAAGTGGCAGGCGTCGGAATACCGGCATGTGCGAGCAGAAAACTGGTCATCGACTTGTCAACGCAGCGCTCGATGGCGCGGGCGTCGTTCCACACCAGGACGCCGTTCTCCCGCAGGGCGTGGAGAATGCCAAGCCGCATCGTCACCGCCTGGAACGTTCCGCCGGACATGGTCCGCACCAGCACGGCATCGGGAAGACAGTCTTCCATCCCGTCGATGGCGAGCCCGCCCGAGCGCTGTGTTTCAATCGCGCATGCGCGTAAGTCTACTGGCCGCGTGCGCACGCCGAGTGCGGCGAACGCTTGTGCGAGCATCCGGGCGTGCCAATCGATGCCCTCAACAACGAGAGCAACCAGCGGCGCTCGGGCAGCCGTAGGCTCGGCGGCAAACGCATCAAGCAAATGAGGCATCGAGCAGCTGCAGATCGAGGTGGCCGCGATGGAAGCTCTCGCCGGTCTCGATGGCTGTAACTATCACCTCGGCCGGACTGAACAGCATCGGGTCAATGGCGTAGAAGTCGCCCTTGAAGCGCTTAAAGATCTCCGCAAAGGGTTGGCCGTAATCGCGGGAGCCTTCGCTCGGTAGTGCCTGCGCGAGCTCGCGCGCCTCGCTCGCCGAACCGGTGACGAACAGATGCACGCGGCCAGCGTAGATGATCGCGTCGTTGGTGCGGCCCATCGCGGTGACCAGATCCGGATGTGGCGGCGAAAGCGGCGCGGCGCCGACTCCCTCCACGACTCGTTGCAAAGGAAATCTCAGCTCGTGAGCTTTGTGCAGCGCGACCTCGAGCACCCGCGCCACCACCTGCACGCCGCCCGCCAAGCTCTGGGTCGGGGCGTAGATGAGCGTCAGCCGCTCCGGCTCGACCCCGCAATCGCGCGCGATGCCCGCGACCACTGTGGATGGCGGTGGGTGGCCGCTTTCCATGACTAGTGTTGCGGTTGCGGCGCGATCCCGGTAGCCGAGCTCTTCGAATAGCGCTTCGCTGCGCGCGAGCGCGCGCGCAGGCCCCGACCCGAGCGCGAAGAAGGCATTCGCGCCTTTGCCCTCGGACAACCGCCAGCCGGCATATTGGCTGGCTAGGCAAGCGGTGACGGGATTGGATGAGCGCACCAGCAGCGTCCAAGGCCAACGCGGCGTCGAAGCGCTTTCGGCCAGCGTCACCGTCCCGAGCCCGCCCATGCATATTTCGGCAACTTGCAAGCCCGCGGCAATGCTGCCGGGAGACCGGCTTCCGGCGTCGATCAGCGTCTCACCAAGTTCGCCGCGGGTGATGGCGATCTTGAGCTCGGCCGCGGCTGCCTTGATGCGCTCCACGAGTTTTGCGGCGCCTGCGTTCACGCTCAAGCTCTGCATCGCGTTCATGGTAAGCCTACAATGGTGAGGGACAGAATCATCGCGATTCTCCGCTCGGCGAGCGCCCGCGCCTCTGCCGCCCCCGTGGCGCAAGCGAACACCGTGCACAAGGGATCGCCCCGAGCAATGCGGCTTCCGATCGCCGGCCGATCCGCTGCCCAATGCGGCCAATCGAGCATAGGGAACGCCGCAATGTCGCGTTCGGCATAGACGATCGCAGACGCCCTCGCTCGCTCGAAGCACGGGGCTTTCGCTGGCAATATATTCCCGCATGCCGCGATGTGCATCGCGAACAGCGAATCATCGACGGGCTCGAAGATGTCGAGCGTCGCCCCCGGTCGCGGATTGATCTCCAAAAACTGGATACCGCGCTCGTCGACGAGAAAGTCGGCACTGTTCAGACCGACTAGCGACAGCCCCGCTGCGAGCTTCTGCACCGTCTCGGTCATCGCCTCGATGGCCGCGCGGGCGAGCGAGGCCGGCTGGACAGCGCCACCATAGCGGAAGGGCTGTTCGGACGCGGGCGACGACCATTGAGCGCTGAAGCCGAGCACCAGAGCGCGATTCTCTTCGGCGAGGAAGAGGGCGGACGTCGGCGTGCCATCGACCCGGCGCTGGTAGTAGAACGTCCCGTCGCGGGCATCGCCATCATTGACCGCGGCGCGGATGTGCTGCCCTCCCGCACCACCTTTGCGTTTGCGTAGCCAGTTGTGCGGACCCGATGGTGGCGAGAGGGATATGTCGGGGTGCGCGATCCCATTGCCACAACAGAGTTTCGACAGCCCGAGAGGGTCTTTCGCGCGCGCGACGACCTCGGGCGGATTTCCCAATAGCTTCCAGCGCCGTCGGATGCTGCTGATGAGCTCGGGCCGATCCTCGAAACCGGTGCCATAGACGATCCCAGCCGGTTCCTGCCGCGCGGCCAGGCTCTCGAGCGCAGGCAAAATGTTATCGGATCGCATGCCGCGCTCGAGTCCGTCGCGGAGACGAACATGCGCCGCCGCTACTGCGATCGTGTCCTGATCGCCGAAGAAGTCCGCGACCAGCGGTACGAAGCCGCCGCGGCGCGCGGATGCGGCGAGAGCGCGGCCCGAGGCGGCGACGATCAGCACGGCGCCCGTCCTAGGCATTCAATTCACGCGCGAGCTGGAACGCGTCACGAAAGTCGAAGTTCACAGGCTTGGTGGCGGCAATCATCCGCTGGAACAGGCCAGATTCGGTCTTGTACTTAATATTCCCGATCGCGAGCGGACCAATACCGAGCGTGCCGTTTGGCGTGAGTTCGGCGCCGTTTGCCATCACGTCCAAGCCTTCGACGCCCGCCGGCGGCACGGCGTTGACGTCCGCTACGACGAGGAGACGGCTCGAAGCGGCAAGCTGAGTGGCGGAGAGGATGCGCACCCCTGCGCGCCCCGCGCAGAAGGCCACCTCGCTTTGCGCCAAAATGTCGAGTTTCTTTTGTTCGTCACTGCCGTCAATAACGCCGACATTAACCTGGAACCGCGATTTGATTTCGCGAGCCGCGTCACTGACCCGCTTGACCCCGTCATACCCAACGAGCATGACATCGGCGCCTTCCAGTGCGGCGATCACTCCGGAGGAGAAGCCGACGACGCCAGTCGCACCGAAAATGGCGACTTTCAGTCCTTTTAGCTTGCGTTCGTTTTTCTCGATCAGTGTTTTCTCGACGCAGGCAACCATGGCCGCCGCGGTGGTGAATGACCCTGCCGGATCGGCAAACAGCGAGATGCCGAATGGCGGTACCATTGCTTTCTTGGCGGCGGCGAGCATGTCGAGCGCGAGGATCGCGTTCTTGCCGCCAATGAATAAACCCGTCCGCACCCCAATCTTCGGCGGACGCGAGAAGATCGCATCCTGCACCAGACCAGCCACCTCTTCAAGCGCGACATTGGTGTAAGTCGCCGCCGCTTCGTAGCCGGCGTCCAGCGCCAAGTTGACGTCAAACGGGCTCATGTGCTTGAGCGGAGTCAGCATGTGAAGGATGTTCTTGTCAGTCATGGCGTCACCTCCCGGCGCGCTGTCATTTCCACTGTTGTCGCTCAGGCTTGTCTGCGGCCACGCGCGCGATGATGTCTGCTCCGCGATTGAGCCCGCTATAAGAGTGCAGATCCAAATCTCGACACCGCTCGTCGCGGCGGGCGTGCGAGAGCAGTCGCTCCGCCGCCTCAGCGGATGGCGCAAAGGCAAAGCCGGTCGGACCCCAGGAGCTCTGACCGATGCCGATCGCACCCTCTCGCTCAAGCAGATCGAGCGCCCCCGCGACGTCGGGACTGCAGAAACGGCTGCCACCCTGCAGAGGAGCGAAATAGTCGCCCATGCACCCTTGTATGTCTTTGATCGCCGAGCCGAATGCAGCGATGTCGCAATCCACCAGCGCGGGCAAAGCCTGCATCAGGACAAGGCGGCAGAGGTGCCCCGCGTCGCTGTCCGAGAACGGCGCAAGCATGTTGAAGCTCTCGCGCTCGGCCAGCCCATGCACTCCTTGGCAATGACGATCCAGCACCAGAAGAATACGCCAAGGCTCCGGGAACGGCATCCGGCTGACGATGGGCGCGGCCGTCCGCGTGGGTCCTCGCCCGCCGTCGACCACGAGACCGCCGTGCTCGAACACACCGATGCCGACTCCCGAACGCGCGCCGCGTCCGAGCCGGACCGCATCGCGCGCGACGTCGAGGGGCAAGCCATGCAAACGGCGAAACGCAGCCGCTACCGCGAGCGCAAGCTGCGTCCCGGAGCCGAGTCCGGCATGGGCCGGAACGACCTCGTTGATCCTCACATCGTAGGCGCCGGCAATACCGAGCGCGCGCCGCATCGTCTCGACGTGACTCCCGACCCGTTCCCGTTCGGAGCCAGTCACCCGCATCTGCGGCGCCGCGCTAATGGTTATGCTGGTTTTCGGGCCGTTGATGGCCAAGCCGATGCTGCCGAAGCGCCGGCCGAGGCCGCCGTTGAGATCCAGAAAGCCGAGATGCAGCCTTGCCGGTGCTTGCACGGTGACATCGGCGAACAATGGGGTCGGGCTCAACCATTCTCTCCCAAGATTTTTTCGTAAACAGGTTTTTTGAACCCGAAGACGGGACTAAACTGCGGCACCTCGCGCGCGTTTGCAATCTCGGACGAAACGCAGCACACGTCACATCGAGGATGGCACGCCATGACCGAACGCAGCAACAATCGCACCTACTCGGATGAAGAGGTCAAAGAGCGGCTCCAGCGTGTATTGCCGCATTGGTACCTGGAAGGTGGCTGGATCCGGCGCAAGTATCGTACCCACAGTTGGAAGGGAACTCTGATGGTGATCAACGCTGTCGGCCATCTGGCCGAGGCCGCCTGGCATCATCCGGATATCACCGCATCTTATGCATGGGTGGAGGTGCGTCTGCAAAACCATGCGGCCAAGGGGATTACCGACAAGGACTTCGAGCTGGCGAAGAAGATCGAGGAGGTCGTTCACTGGCAGCCGGCCAAGGAAGGAGGATCGCTCGAAGGCACGCCGGAGGCCGATCCGCGCTTCGCTTACGTTAAGTACGACAAGTGACCGCTGGGCCGGGTGCACCGGCCACGTGGTGAGGGGCAAGCCGGACATGGGCCACGCCTGGATCGACGGCAGACCCGTGGTGTTGCAGGCCGCGATATCTGAGGCAGCAAAGCTGCTTGCTGCGTGCCGCGCACCGGTGTTGGCAGGGCTAGGGACGGACATCGCTGGCGCGCGCGCGGTAATCGCGCTTGCACAGCGGCTAGGTGGCGCCGTGGATCACAGCCATGCGGGCGCTGTCCTCCGCGATCTTGCCGTCACGCGCGAGGCCAGCATGATGGTCACGACGCCGAACGAAGCACGCCTGCGCGCCGATGTTCTGTTGCTTATCGGCGCCGGTGGGGTCGAAGCTTGGCCGCGATTGGCGGACCGCCGGTCCCCGGTATCCGCCGCTTCTCCGACCGATCCCGATACCGCGCGCCGGATCATCTGGCTCTGTCCGGGGCGGGCGGGAGCGAAGGACATCGGCATGAAGCGGCCGCAGGTCATCGGTCGCAGTCCGGCGGATTTGGCCGTACTGCTAGCGGCATTGCGTGCGCGGCTCGCGGGACATCCCGTCGGCAAGACCCGGATCGCCGCCAAGCTACTCGACGGGCTCGCTGCCGATCTGCGCGGTGCGCGCTTTGGCGTTGCGGTCTGGTCGGCGGCCGAGCTCGATGAGCTTGTTATCGAGATGCTGTGCGGTCTCGTCGTCGACCTCAATACGAAGACCCGCTTCACCGGTTTCAGCTTTGCGCCCGCTGATAATGCGCTCGGCGTGCTGCAGGCCTGCGGATGGATGACCGGCTTTCCGATGCGCACCGCCTTCGGCCGCGGCTATCCCGAGCATGATCCCTGGCGCTTCGATGCCATCCGTCTGGTCGAAAGTGGGGAGGCCGATGGCGCGCTATGGATTTCCGCCTACCGAGCGACGAAGCCGCAGTGGAGGCGGCAGGTGCCGATGGTCGCGCTGACCGCAGAGGGCACGAGCTTTCACTACGCGCCGCGCGTTCACATCGATGTTGGCCGCCCCGGCACCGACCACGATGCGGTCGAGTATTGCCCGGCCACTGGGACGCTGATAGCCGTGACGGCCTCGCAACAAAGCGACAGGCTATCGGTCGCGGATGCCATCACCCAGATCGCCGTGGTCCTGCCATCCGAGGGAGCATGGCCGTGCTGACACAAATCAAAGGTGGTCGCGTCATCGACCCGGCCAACGGCCGAGATGACATTAGTGATGTCTGGATTCGCGACGGCCGCATCATGGCTGCGCCTCCCGACGGCAGCCGTGCCAACGACAGCTACGACGCGACCGGCAAGATCGTGATGGCGGGCGCTATCGACATCCACTCCCACATCGCCGGCAGCAACGTGAACACCGCCCGTTTGTTGCTACCGGAATCTCACCGCGACGCGTCTGCGCCCCGGCCACAGACCCCACTAGCGAACGCCGACTGGGGGACCTTTCAAACCGGTTGCCGCTACGCTGCCATGGGTTTCACCATTGTGGTCGAGCCAGCAGTGGCGCCGGACTATGCCTTGCACGCGCACCTCGAGCTCGCCGATATTCCGATCATCGACAAGGCGACCTTGTCGGTGCTCGGCAACGACGATTACCTCTTGAACCTCATACACGCGGGCGAAAGCCCATCGGCCGTTCGCGACTATGTGGCGTGGACACTGGCAAACTCACGCGCGCTCGGCATCAAAGTAATCAATGCCGGCGGCGCCATGGCCTTTAAGTCCAACCTGCGGGCGTTTTCGCTGGATGATTTGGTACCGCTCTACGGCGTCTCATCTCGCGCCATCGTCAAGACGCTGCAGCGGGCGGTGCATGAACTCGGCGTGCCCCATCCTCTGCACGTACATTGCAACAACCTCGGACTCGCCGGCAGCGCCGAGACGGCACTCGCAACCATTGCCGCAGCGGAGGGGCTCCCACTCCATCTGGCACACCTGCAGTTCTACGGTTACGGCAAGGAGGGTGAGCGCAGGTTCTCGTCGGCCGCGGCGCAGGTTGCGGAGGCGGTGAACGCCGCCAAGAACGTGACCATCGACGTCGGCCAGGTGATGTTCGGACAGACCGTGACGATCTCGTCCGACGTCCTGCGTCAGTTCAACGCTCGCAACCAGGCACGTCCTAAGAAATGGCTGATCTTCGACGGCAATGCCAATGGCGGCGGCGTCGTGCCCTATAACTATAGGGCGCAGGATTTCTACAATGCTGTGCAATGGTGCGTCGGGCTCGAGCTATTCCTGCTCATCGATGACCCCAGCCGCGTGTTCTTCACCACCGACCATCCCAACGGCGCGCCGTTCACGACCTACCCCGACATCTTCGCGTTGCTTATGGATCGAGAGCTGCGGGCGAGCTGGGTCGAGAACTTGCCTCCACAGGTGAAGGAGGTGACGACGCTGTCATCGATCAAACGCGAATATTCGCTCAACGAGATCGCCACGATGACCCGTGCTGCTCCCGCCAAGCTCCTCGGGCTCGCCGATCGCGGACATCTCGGGCCCGGCGCCGTCGCCGACGTCGCCGTTTATACGGTGGATGCCGATAAGGCGAAAATGTTCCGCACTGCTTCGCTCGTTTTCAAAGACGGCGATCTCGTCGTTCGAGACGGTCAGGTGATCTACTATCGCTGGGGCCGGGCGCTCACGGTTGCGCCGGGGCACGATGCGGCGATCGCGCGCCGCATGCACGACTATTATGCCGACCGCTACGGCTTGCCGGTCAATGTCATGGCCGTACCCGCAACTGCGATCGGGCGGCCGCATCCTTTCGAGCAGGTGCCATGCACACGCTGACCGTCAAGGGCATACGCATCGACGACACCTTTGCCGAGGCCTTCACCATGCGCGCGACGGCGGTTGTGATCACCGCCGACACCGCGAGCTGGGCGCGGCAGGCCGCCGTCACAATGACCGGCTTCGCCACCTCCGTCATCGGCTGCGGCTGCGAGGCCGGTATCGACAGCGAACTCGGCCAGCGGCAGACGCCGGACGGCCGACCCGGCGTCCGGGTGCTGTTGTTTGCGGTTTCCACTAGCGAGTTGCAGAAGCAGCTGCAGAACCGGGTTGGGCAATGCGTGCTGACCACTCCCAGCGCGGCCTGCTACGGAGGCTTGGACGGCGAGGAGCTACTCAAGCTTGGCAATGCGCTGCGTTTCTTCGGCGACGGCTGGCAGATCTCCAAGCGTTTCGGCGGCAAGCGCTATTGGCGCGTGCCGGTGATGGACGGCGAATTCGTGTGCGAGGCGGCAACGGGACTGACCAAGAGCGCGGTCGGCGGCGGCAATCTCTTAATCATGGGCCGCAACGGGGAATTTACACGCGCAGCGGCAGAGGCCGCAGTGAAGGCGATCAGTGCCGTTGCCGACGTGATTGTACCGTTTCCCGGCGGTATCGTGCGCTCGGGCTCCAAGGTAGGATCCAAATACAAGGCTGGTGCCTCCACCAATGAAGCCTATTGCCCCACGCTCAAGGGCGCGGTGAAGAGCGCGCTCGATGCGGATATCGAGTCGGTGCTCGAAATCGTCATTGACGGCTTGACCGCGCCGGCGGTAGCGACGGCGATGCGGGCGGGACTTGCCGCCATCGTCAAGCTCGGTCCCAAGCGCGGCGCGCTGCGCGTCGGCGCCGGGAATTACGGCGGCAAGCTTGGCCCGCATCATTTTCATCTCAAGAACCTCCTGCCATGAAGCCGCTGGTGCTGGTCATGCATACCAATCCGCAACAGCGGCTCGATCTCTCGCCGTTGGTTCCCCCTCGTCTGGCCGGGAAGACGGTGGCCGAAATCGGAAAGCTCGAATTGCAGACAGACCGAGAGCGGGTCGCGGTCGGCGACATTTTCCGCCTGAGCGGAAACGATACAACCCGTGTCCGGATCGAGGGCGCGACCGACCGGCTCGACCAGATCGGGCACGAGATGAGTGGCGGGGAGATCGTAGTCGAGGGTGATGTCGGCAATCAAGCAGGGCGGCTGATGCGCGGCGGTCGCTTGATCATCAAAGGCAGTGCCGGGCATTGGGCCGCGTCTGGGATGCGCGACGGATATGTCGAGATCACAGGCGCCGCCGGCGATCGCCTCGGCGGCCCGCTCGCCGGCGAGATTGCGGGAATGCGCGGTGGCCTGGTGGTGGTCAGAGGCGACGTTGGCGAGCGAACCGGCGACCGTCTGCGCCGCGGCACTATCGTCGTGGAAGGGCGCGCTGGTGCCTATGCCGGCAGCCGCATGATCGCCGGAACACTAGTCTTGCGCCGTCGCGCCGGGCAGCTTCCGGGCTATCTGATGCGACGCGGCACCATTGTGCTGGGCGATGGCTGCGATGAACTGTTGCCGACTTTCGTCGACTGTGGGTTACACGACCTTGTGGCCATGCGGCTGTTGGCGGCCTTCGTCAAAGCGCAAAGCGCTGCGGCCGCTGCTGCCTTTCGTGTTCCGCTGCGGCGGTTCGCCGGCGACATGTCGGTGCTGGGAAAAGGTGAAATATTCTGTGCAACAGGGTAGAAGCCTTGGACTTTTGGACCTCGTCAAGCTGGCTACTTGCGGATGGTGACTGGCAATGGATTTCATCGAGATCGTGCTGACGGTATGCGCTTTATCGGCTCCCGATCATTGCGAGGATCGGCATCTGCAATTCGCGGCGCATATGTCGCTCAATCAATGCGCCATGACCGCGCAGCCTTACATCGCGCAATGGATCAATGACCATCCGGAATGGATTGCGGTGCGCTGGCATTGCGAGTATAGCGGCGGCAAAGAGAAGATCTGATGCGAGACGAATTGCGCGCCAAGCGTGATGCCTTTTTACATAAGATCAAGTCTCGTCCGGTCTTCATGGGGATTCTGAATTTGACGCCGGACTCGTTCTCCGACGGCGGTCGATTTCAGACTATCGATGCTGCCGTTGCACATGCAAAGGTCATGATCGATAAGGGATGTGACATTGTGGACGTAGGCGCGGAGTCGACGCGGCCGGCAGCTATTGCCGTGCCTGAAACAGAGGAACTCGCGCGCGTCGAGCCTGTTTTGACCGCATTGACGCGAGTTCTGGACGTGCCACTCTCGATAGATACTTATAAGGCAGCGGTTGCCGCGAGAGCCGTCGAGATCGGCGCGGCGGTGATCAACGACGTATGGGGGCTGCAAAAAGACTCGAAGATGGCCGGCGTGGTCGCTGAAACGGAAGCGGCCGTCGTCATCACCCACAACCGAGCGGAAAGAGACGCGACAGTCGATATCTTCGCGGATATGCGTCGCTTCTTTGATCGCTCACTCGCGCTCGCGGCCGCGGCCGGCATACGCAACGAAGCCATCATTCTCGATCCCGGCGTGGGCTTCGGAAAAACCGCGCTCCAAAACGTCGAAGTCGTGATGCGGATCCCAGACCTTAAGAATTACGGATTCCCGATTTTGGTCGGTATCTCGCGGAAGGCCTTTCTTGGTTCGCTGACCGGTGACGGCATCGAGGGAACGCTCATTGGAACCGTGGCGGCCAATCTCATGGCGGCAGTCCAAGGCGCCTCAATCTTTCGGGTTCATGATGTCTCCGAGCACGTCGCGGCTCTTAGGGTCTTCCGCGCGTTGCACCACAGCGTCGCGCCGAGCACCGGCGCCTCCTCCACCTCGAGTTCTTGACTGTGCGAGCCCAGTGGGCCGAAACTTTGCGTCTTAGCGGCCTGGCCCATGCGGGTACTCCGCGGGTCGCTCGGCGGTCCGCAAGCTTTTGTCGATCGAGACGCCAAATATCTTTTCCCACCGGCGACATCTGCAAACCGGTGATTGATGTGCAACCGCGACGCGATATCGCCTGGACATGGCGCCTCGGCGATTGGGTGCGGTTGACTGTGTCAAATCTGAACCTTCCGCCGCCCGATCAATCCCTCGACCGCCATTGGCAGCTCGGCCATCGAACGGATGACGGTCTCGGCGCCGGCCGCGGCAAGACGTCTAGCCAGCTCATCGCTGGCGTGGCTGGCGCCTGCGAATCCAATGGCGGCCATGCCGGCAGCCCGGGCCGCCTCGATGCCCAAAACGGAATCTTCTATTACTATGCAACACGATGGATCGGTCTCGAGGCAGCGCGCAGCTAAAAGGAAGAGATCCGGAGCGGGCTTGCCGTTTGCTACCCGCGTGGCGCTGAAGACATCGTTTCCAAACACAGACGAGAGCCCGCTCACCTCGAGCGAGAGCAAGAGACGTTTGGGTCCCGATGACGAGGCAACGCATCGTCGGTATGGCAACGCTGCTATCGCCTCCTTTACGCCCGCGACCGCCATCAGCTCCCCCCGTAGGCGCGCCATTAGTTGCATCGAGGTCTGCTCTCCCATGCGTTGGGGAATGGGGCCTGACAAGAGTTGTTCCGCTCGAGAGAGGACATCGCTGAGACTGCTTCCGGCAAAAGCGAGCACGGCCTCTTCTGTCGTCATTGCATGGCCGAGCGTGGTCATGAGCTCCGCAAGCGCCGAACACGCGAGACGCTCGGAATCGACCAGTACTCCGTCACAGTCGAAGATGAGGAGGGTCGTGGTCTTGTCGAGATGATTGTTCGGAGCCAAGTTTGCACCATTTCGCTAGTAGTGGCCAAAATAAGGGAGGAACGGACCGCGGGCATCTTAAGATTCCGGCTAGATGAAGGTGTAAGTTTTTGGCCATGATACGCGCCGGTGCGGTCGTGAACCTGTTATAGATTGTCTAAGTCATGATATGTCTGCGCATGTTATTGTGGGAGCCTTACAGGGGATGACGACTCGGCAGACCTCGCCTGACCGGATGCGCGCGAAGCGGACGTGGTGAGAACTACACGGGATAATATTATTTTGCCAACGCCCCGAAGCGGAGACCAACGATGACGTTGCTCCTGGCGAGTGTGACCGGACCGGAGGAGGCTGCGCTCGTCCTTGCGCACGGCGCGGACATCATCGACTTGAAGGATGCCTCACAAGGTGCGTTGGGTGCGCTCCCGCCGGAAGTAGTACGCGCAACCGTCGCTGCCGTCCGCGGCAGACGACCCGTGAGCGCGGTTATCGGTGATCTTCCGATGGAGCCCGACGTCATTGCTGCCGCCGTCGAGAGCACGGCGCAGACCGAGGTGGATTATGTCAAGGTCGGACTGTTCCCGGGTCCCCTGCGAGCGCAGTGCGTGCGCGAATTGTCATCACTGGCGCGCAAAACCAAGATTGTGGGCGTGATGTTCGCGGATGGCGGTGCCGATAATGCCCTTGTGCACCTCATGGCCGAGTCCGGCTTCGCGGGTGCGATGCTCGATACCGCTGACAAACGCGGCGGACGGCTGCTCGACTGCATGGATATCGCATCGTTGCGGGACTTTGTAGCCGCTTGCCAGGAGCACGGCCTGATGACCGGCCTCGCGGGTTCTCTGGAGGCCCCCGACGTGCCTCGGCTCCTCTTAGTGGCGCCGCACTATCTTGGCTTCCGGGGCGCGCTTTGCGTCGGCCGCGATAGGACCGCCCGCATCGATCCGCAGTCCGTCAAGCTCATTCGCGCGCTCATTCCGTTCGAGTCCCGTCGCGCCGAGCGCGCGCCTGACGCGATGAGGATCGATTATCGACTGCTCGCGGCGCGTGGATATGGGATCGATCCAAGCAGTGGTGACACCGCGACCGACCACATCTTTATCCGCGATTTCGTGATACCCGCTTGCGTCGGGGCTTATGCGCGCGAACGCGAGAAGCCCCAGAATGTTCGTTTCAATGTCGACGTCAAGGTCCGCCGCAGGGCACATTCCGTAGAAGATATGCGAGACGTGTTTTCTTATGACGTGATCACCGATGGCATCCGGATCATTGTAGCGCAGCAGCACATCGCGTTCCTCGAAACGCTCGCCGAGCGGGTCGCCGCCACAGTGCTGCAGCATCCGCTCGCGGTTAGCGCGAGGGTGCGCGTCGAGAAGCTCGACGCAGCATCAGGCGGAGTAGGTGTCGAGATTGTACGCGAACGGCCGGACGACGTGGCGCAGATCCACGATCTCTATCCTGCCGCAGTACGCTTTTAACTGGCCCAGTGAATGCGCGAACCGATTGATCTGACAGTAGTCAAGCTCGGTGGAAGCTATGCCTACTCGGGTAATTTGAAGAATTGGATCGATGCGATCGCTGCTGGCGCCGGGCGCGTGGTTCTGGCGCCAGGAGGCGGTCCTTTCGCCGATGCGGTTCGCATGGCCCAGGCCAGAATGGGATTCGACGATCGCGCCGCCCATCGGATGGCGCTGCTCGCCATGGACCAGTATTGCTACGCGCTCGCGAATCTCCGAAGTGAGCTGAAGCTTGTAGCTTCCGCGACGGCCATTCGCCGCGTGCTGCTTGATGGCGGCGTGCCGGTCTGGTCGGCAACGCGAATGGTGTGCGCCGCGAAGGACATTCCATGGTCCTGGGAGGTGACAAGTGATAGTCTTGCCGCCTGGCTCGCCGGCAGGATCGGAGCGAAACGCGTGCTGCTGGTCAAGCACGTTGAACCGCCCGCTGGGCCGTTGCGGGCGCACGAACTGGTCGCGAACGGGATCGTCGACCAGGCTTTTCCGCGCTTTCTTCGCGCGAGCGGCGCCGAAGGCTTTATCGCGGGTCCGGCCGAGTATGCGGCAGCGGCTCTCGCCATACGGAATGGCGGGGGGGTCGGCGCCCGCATCGACTTGTGTTAGCCGCATATCAGGGCGTTAAAAGCTTTCACCATGGTCAAGGTCGTGACACCACGCTGGGCATGGGCGCTCACGGGATCAGGACATTTCTTCAGGGAATGCCTCGTGGCAATCCGTAC
>Ga0070710_10000398_pt1 | contig 20320 bp, 26 predicted proteins | sample LARL52metaG_FD_65454 | JGI IMG/M metagenome (GOLD analysis project Ga0070710, IMG submission 65454) | Corn, switchgrass and miscanthus rhizosphere microbial communities from Kellogg Biological Station, Michigan, USA - LAR L5-2 metaG | ecosystem: Host-associated > Plants > Roots > Rhizosphere ... | reverse complement strand
CGGGCTCGGAGCGCCGTGGTGGAGCGTGCCGCGACGTACGCGGAGCGCTGGTCGGACCACGCCCCGGTCACCGTCGTCTACTCGGACTGACTCAACGCTCAGGATCAGGCACAATCCTCCCCGAGGAGGTGACCAGGTGCACGAGGTTGTGGCTGCCAAGCTGACCGAGATCGAGGAACTGTGTCGAGCTCTGGGTGTTCGGCGCCTTGACCTGTTCGGATCGGCGGTCGGTGACACGTTCGACGCGGCGACCAGCGATGTGGACGTCCTCGTCGATTTCGCGACCGGGGACGACTTTGATCACTTCGGGACCTACTTCGCGTTGAAGGAAGGGTTGGAGCGCATCCTCGCCCGTCCAGTTGACCTGGTGATCGGCGAGGGCATCCGCAACCCCTACTTCCGTCAGCAGGTCATGGACACCAAGGAAACCTTGTACGCGGCGTGATCCCCGCACTTACCTGTGGGACGCCTTGCGTGCTACCGAGCTGCTGGCCGAGTTCAGCGATGGCAAGTCCTTCACGGACTACCTGGCCGACGCGATGCTGAGGTCGGCGGTCGAGCGACAGTTCGAGATCATCGGTGAGGCCCTCAACAGCCTCTCGAAGGTGGACCAGGCGCTCGCCGCCTCGATTCCTGCCCTGCCCCGCATCGTGGCCTTTCGCAACATCCTCATCCACGGCTACGCCAGCGTGGACGACGCACTGGTGTGGCAGGTGCTGGAGGAGAAGCGTCCTCAGCTGGAGGGGCACATCCGTCAGCTGCTCGCTGGGCTTGGTTGAGTGCCGCTGTTCGTCAGCCGTTCGTGGAACCAACGACTCGGGCTGGCGGATCGACTACCAGGTGGCGACGGACGGGCTGGCGGCGCGGGCTCGGAGCGCCGTGGTGGAGCGTGCCGCGACGTACGCGGAGCGCTGGTCGGACCACGCCCCGGTCACCGTCGTGTACGCCGACTGACCCAGTCCGACCAGCCTTTATCGCTCCGGTCCCCGGCCTGACCGCTCGATTTCACCTGCCGGCTCCCCGAATCTGAACATGATTCACCATCGATGAGATCGGGGCGGCTCATGGCGGGTTTCAGCAGGCGGTCATTCCTCCTGGCGATGGGCGTGGGCGCGGCAGGCGTGCCGCTCCTGGACGCGCAAGCGATTGCGTCCACCACCGGCACCACCCTCGAAACGGCGGCCGCGCCCATCGACACCAGCGGTTACCGCAGGCTCGCCGCCGGACCCGGCTGGCTGACCGTCGTGCGCGGCGACCTCGTCCAGGCCAAGGCGGGCCGGGAGGCGCGGCGCCGGGCGCTGACGAGCTTCGTGCAGTTCAGCGACATGCACATCTGCGACGCCCAGAGTCCGCTGCGGTTCGAGTACCTGCACCCGATCACGGGCTCCAGTGCGCACCGGCCGCAGGAGGCGCTCACGGCGCAGGGGTCGACGTCGCTCGTCAAGCGGGTCAACGCGGTCAAGAACGGCCCGTTGACCGGCAGGCCGTTCGACTTCCTCATGACGACCGGTGACAACACGGACAACCACGAGAACGTCGAACTGGACTGGTTCCTGACGATCCTCAACGGCGGCCGCGTCACGCCGAACACCGGCGACAGCCGCTACGAGGGCGTGCAGAACTCTGGCGTCAGGACGTTCTGGCAGCCGGACATGGCAGGCGGCGACGACTACAAGGCCGCGGGATTCCCACAGCTCAACGGGTTGCTCGACGCCGCGGTCCGGGAGTTCACCAGCCCCGGCCTGAACATCCCGTGGTACTCGACGATCGGCAACCACGACGACAGCGTCGTGGGCGCCCTGCCGGACGGGCTGCTCGACAGCTGGTACACCGGCCGCAAGAAGATCGTCGGGTTCGGCGACCCCGTGCAGAACGCCAAGGTCGCGCGGGCGTTCGACGACCCCAACGCCGTCCCGGAAGCGATGGCCATCCTGGCGAGCGGCGGCGTCGTCCGGACCGTCACACCCGACGACAGGCGACGGCTGTTCGACACCGGTGAGTTCGTGCGCAAGCACTTGCCGACGGGCGGGCACGGGTACACGGACGCCAACGCGGACGGCAAAGACGTCTTCTACACGTTCCGGATGGCACCTGGCGTCATCGGCATCAGCATGGACACCACGAACCTCGCCGGCTTCTCGACGGGCTCGATCGGCCTGCACCAGCTCAACTGGATCGGGAAGACCCTCAAGCGCAACAGTTCGCTCTACTACGACTGGATCGGCCTGCCGCAACGGCAGAACGTCACCGACGAGCTGTTCGTCCTGTTCAGTCACCACACCAGCACGACGATGGGCAACGTGCTGCCGGACAAGCGCCGGCCGCTGGACCCGCGCATGAACGGCGACGCGCTCGTCAGCCTCCTGCACCGGTTCCCGAACGTGCTGGCGTGGGTCAACGGGCACACGCACCGCAACGTGATCACACCGCACCGGCACGACACACCGAGCAGAAGCTTCTGGGAGATCAACACCGCTGCCCACGTCGACTATCCGCAGCACGCCCGTGTGATCGAGGTGGCGGACAACGGGGATGGCACGTTGTCGCTCTTCACTACGCTGTTGGAAGCCGACGCTCCGTACCAGGTGGACTACGACGACAGGTCGGACACGGCGCTGGCGAGCCTGTGCCGGGAGTTCACCTACAACGACATCCACACGCGGACGAACCCCCTGGGCACACCGCTGGACCGGAACACGGAGCTGGTCGTCGCCGTCAGGTGAACGAGAATTCGCAGGCGCACCAACAGAACTTGACCCGTTGGTTGGTTCCGCGACCGTCTATTTGACCGTTTAACTACCTGGCGCCGCCTGCGATCATGGTGGTGATGAACGAGCCTCGCGGACCCGCCGACGCGATTCGCGCAGCACTGCGGCAGTTCGGGGAGATCGCCGGGCGACAGCCGGACGGTGTCACCGGCGTACGCGCCGCCGAAGGTGGCGGTTGGTCCATTTTGGTCGATGTCGTCGAGCTGGAACGCGTGCCCGCCAGCACAAGCGTGCTCGCCACCTACCGGGTCGACGTCGATCGCGATGGCGTCCTGCAGTCCTACGAGCGGCTGCGGCGATACACCAGAGGTGCCACCGATCACTGACCCCAGGAGGCTGCTGTGGAGAGCACATCGAGCTCGCTCGCCGACGTGCTGGAGCGCGTGCTCGACAAGGGTGTCGTGATCGTCGGCGACATCGCGGTGAACGTCGTCGACATCGAGCTGCTCACCCTCAGGGTCCGGCTCTTCATCGCGTCCGCCCAGACGGCGCGCGAGATGGGCATGGACTGGTGGACCGGCGACCCGTTCTTCGCGCCCCACAGCGCACGCGCGGAGCTGGACAGACGGACAACCGGGTTGGAGGCAGCGGAGAAGGTGCCGGAAAGAGCCCCGGAGGCGGTCCATGAGCGCTGAGCGCGGCCTCTGCGCCTACGCGATCACCCGTGGCGCGCGGTGGGACCTGGTCGGTTCCCCGGAGCTGCGTGCGGCCGGACCGCCCGAACTGATCAGGCACGACGGACTGGCGCTCGTCGTGACCGAGGTGGACACCGCGTTGTTCGGCGGGCTGGACGCCGAGGAACCGGCGGAGGACGGCCTGCTGGCCACGCTCGTGCGCGACCACGACGCCATCGTCCGAGCCGTGTTCGAGCACGAACCCGTGCTGCCGCTGCGGTTCGGCACGGTCGTCGCGGACGAACCGGCGGCGCGCAGGCTGTTGTCCTCCTCGTGCGACGAGGTCACCCGCTGGCTGGACCGCGTCGCCGGGCACCGCGAGTGGGGCGTGCGGGTCGATCATGGCGCCCAACCGGCGGAGGAGACGCCGTTGACCGGGCTGTCCGGTGCGGACTACCTGCGCAGGCGCCGGCAGAGCCGCTTGGACGACCGGCAGCTGAAGGATCACCAGTCCGACGCCGCACGGGCGCTGCACTCAGCGTTGGTGGATCTCGCGACCGATGTCGTGCATCGCATCCAACGGCCGCAGACGCTGCTCGACGCCGCTTACCTCGTGCCGGAACCGAACGAGGACGCCTTCCGGCGCGCGGCCGCCGAGCTGGGCGAGGAGGCACGTGGCCGGGGTGCGACCGTGCACGCCACCGGTCCGTGGCCGCCCTACTCGTTCACGCGCCTGGAGCTGGGAGTCACCGGATGACCGAGAACACGCTGGTCGACCTGCTGGACCGGATCGTCGACAGCGGCGCGGTCGTCACCGGTGACGTGATCATCACGCTGGCCGGCATCGACCTGATCCGGCTCGACCTGCGCCTGCTGCTGGTCGGCATCGACGAGTCGCTGTGATGACCGGCGCCAGGGTGCCCGCCGACGCGGGCAAGGGGCTCGGCCGGATCGTGCTGGCCGTACTGGAGATCCTCGAGGAGTTGCTGGAACGCCAGGCGATCAGGCGGATGGACGCCGGGTCGCTCACCGAAGACGAGATCGAACGGCTCGGCCAGGCGCTGATCGCCCTGCGCCGCCAGTTCGCCGAGCTGCGTGCCGTGCTCGAAGTCCATCCGGAAAGGACCGAACTGTGACCGCTCCAGCCCCGCCTGCGTCCGGTGGCCTCGCCGAAGCGCTGAACATCCTGCTGGACAAGGGACTCGTCATCGACGCGACGATCAGGGTCTCCGTGATCGGCATCGAGATCCTGACCATCGAGGCCAAGATCGTGATCGCGAGCGTCGACACCTACATCCGCTACCTGGAGGCGATGCAACGCCTGGAAGCCACCCGGCGTGCGGTGCCGGGCGTCGTACCGGCACCCGGCACGCAGGGCATCCTCGGCACGCACGGCATCCTGCCGCTCACCGCGCCCGTGGCGGCCGCGGTCATGCCGGCCGAACACCTGGAGCGGGTCGAGGTGGAGGCACCGGAACGGCAGCTGTGAGCCTGCACCTGTTCGGCGTCGTGCGCGCGGCGCACGAGGTGCCGGCGGACCGGAACATCCGGCTCGTCGTGCTGGACGATCTCGCCGCCGCGGTCCGCGAGGCACCGGTGGCGGCGATGCCACACTTCGAGGCGCTGTCCGCGCTCGTCGCGACCGGTTCCGTGGTGCCGGTCGTGTTCGGCACGCTCGCCGAGAGCGAAGAGGCGGTTCGTGCCGACGTGCTGGCGCCGCGGGCGGACGGTTTGCGCGCCCAGCTCGATCGGCTGGCCGACGTCGTCGAGGTGCACGTCTACCTGCGGCTCGGTGCGTGGACCAGCGCGGACACCGCGTTGGCACCGGTCGGCGCGCTGGCGGAGCAGGTCGTCGAGCTGCCTTCGGAGCGGCAGGAGGTCCGCAGGGCGTTCCTGGTGCCGCGCCGGCAGCTGGCCACCGCGCGGCAGGCCGCCGAGAAGGCGGGAGGGAGGTTCGCGGGCCCGCTGCCCGCGTTCAGCTTCCTGGACGAGCGGCAGGCACCGGCGTCGCGCTGGGGCTGGTGAACGGTCCAACTGGGAACTTGGTCACACCGCCGGAGAGGCGAACAGGAATTTTCGCCGCCTAAGGTCGTTGACGTGGCAGTGGACATCTCGCTAACCCCACCGCAGCCCCGTCCGAGCGCGGCGGCCATGCGGCGTGCGCTGCGCCGGGCCGCCGACGGTGCCGTGCTCGATGCGACCGAGGCCGCCGTGCTCCTCCACGCGCGCGGGGAGGACCTGGACGCGCTGTTAGCTGCGGCCGGCCAGGTGCGCGACGCGCACCTGCTCGCCGAGGGGCGTCCCGGGGTCGTCACGTACAGCCGGTCGGTGTTCATCCCGCTGACCAGACTGTGCCGGGACAGGTGCCACTACTGCACGTTCGCGACCGTGCCGCACAAGCTGCCCGCCGCGTTCCTCGAACGCGACGAGGTGCTGGCGATCGCCCGCGCGGGCGCCGAACAGGGCTGCAAGGAGGCGCTGTTCACGCTGGGGGACCGGCCGGAGGACCGCTGGCCCGCCGCGAAGGAGTGGCTGGACGCGCGCGGCTACGAGTCCACTTTGGACTACGTGCGCGCGAGCGCCATCGCGGTGCTCGAGGAGACGGGTCTGCTGCCGCACCTCAACCCCGGCGTGCTGAGCTGGGAGGAGCTCACCCGGCTCAGGCCGGTCGCGTCCAGCATGGGCATGATGCTGGAGACCACGGCGGAACGGCTGTGGAGCGAGAAGGGCGGGCCGCACTACGGCAGCCCGGACAAGGAGCCCGCGGTCCGGCTGCGGGTGCTGACCGACGCCGGACGCGTCAACGTCCCGTTCACCACCGGCATCCTGATCGGCATCGGCGAGAACCTGACCGAGCGCGCCGAGTCGTTGCTCGCGATGCGTCAGATCGCCAAGCAGTACGGGCACATCCAGGAAGTCATCATCCAGAACTTCCGCGCCAAGCCGGACACGGCGATGCGCGGCATGCCCGACGCCGACCTGACCGAGCTCGCGGCGACGATCGCCGTGGCACGCCTGGTGATGCCGTCGACCGTGAGCGTGCAGGCGCCGCCGAACCTGGTCGGCGAGGAGTTCGGCCTGATGCTGCGCGCGGGCGTGGACGACTGGGGCGGCGTCTCGCCGATCACGCCGGACCACGTGAACCCCGAGAAGCCGTGGCCGCAGGTCGACAGGCTCGCGGACATCACCCGCGAGGCCGGTTTCTCGTTGCGGGAACGGCTGAACGTCTACCCGCGCTACGTCCGCGCGGCGGCGGGGCAGTGGATCGACACCCGGCTCACCGCGCACGTTTCCGCGCTGGCGCTGGAAAGCGGTCTCGCGAACCCGGACGCCGAAGTGGTCGGTCGTGAGTGGCAGGAGCCTGACGGCGGCCTCGACACGTTCGGGCGCGCGGACCTCAACACCGCGATCGACACCGAAGGCCGCACGAGCGACCGCCGCGGTGACTTCGACGAGGTCTACGGCGACTGGGACGAGCTGAAGGTTCCCGTTGCCCCGCAACGGCTTTCCGAAGACGTCCAACGTGGACTGAAGATCGCCGCGAACGACCCGGCCGCGCTGCTCGAAGACACCGACGCCGCGATGGCGCTCCTCACCGCCGACGGCGACGCGTTGGAGGAGATGGTGAAGCTGGCCGACGACCTGCGGCGTGAGGTGGTGGGCGACGACGTCACGTACGTGGTCAACCGGAACATCAACTTCTCGAACGTCTGCTACGTCGGCTGCCGGTTCTGCGCCTTCGCCCAACGTGAACGAGACGCGGATGCGTTCAGGTTGAGCGCCGAGGAGGTCGCCGACCGCGCCCAGGAGGCGTGGGACGAGGGCGCGACCGAGGTCTGCATGCAGGGCGGCATCGACCCCAAGCTGCCGGTGACCTACTACGCCGACGTCGTGCGCGCGATCAAGAAGCGTCTGCCCGGCATGCACGTCCACGCGTTCAGCCCGATGGAGATCGTGTCGGCCGCCGCGAAGGCGGGCGTGAGCGTCCGCGAGTGGCTGACCGAGCTGAAGGAGGCCGGCCTCGACACGATCCCCGGCACGGCGGCCGAGATCCTCGACGACGACGTCCGGTGGGTGCTCACCAAGGGCAAGCTGCCCACCGCGACCTGGCTGGAGGTCGTCGGCACGGCCCATGAGGTGGGCATCCGTTCTTCGAGCACGATGATGTACGGCCACGTGGACCACCCCGGCCACTGGCTCACCCACCTCAGGGTGCTGGCGAAGCTGCAGGACCGGACCGGCGGGCTCACCGAGTTCGTCGCGCTGCCGTTCGTCCACCGCAACGCCCCGATCTACCTGGCGGGAGTCGCTCGGCCCGGCCCCAGTCGCCGCGACAACCGCGCCGTGCACGCGTTCGCGCGGTTGGCGTTGCACGGGCGCATCGACAACATCCAGTGCTCCTGGGTCAAGCTGGGCGACGAGGGCACCGCGGAGATCCTCAACGGCGGTGCGAACGACATCGGTGGAACGTTGATGGAGGAGACCATCAGTCGCATGGCGGGGTCCGAGCACGGGTCGGCGCGTACTGTGCGTGAGCTTGAGACCCTGGCTTCGCTCGCAGGGCGTAACGCCCGTCAGCGGACTACGACATATGGGCGAGTGCGAACCGATCGCGAGTGACCGATAGTCTGATTCGGCGCATCGACGCTACCGGTCATCGGTAGCTTGGCGGCCAATCAGTCAGCAAGGTTCACCCTTCCGGGGTGAGTCTGTGCCTTGGGGAGGCTCGGCAAGTGCACGGCATGAGTCTGGTACTGAGCGCTGCGGTTGAGAGCAGCATGACCGGTACCGCTGCTGGTCCCGTGGGTCTGATCGCGGTCACGGCGGGTGTCGGCGGTCTGGTGTACGGCCTGGTGAAGCGGCGCAAGCCCGCCACGATCCCGGCGGCGAACCAGCGCATCGACCTGGTGCAGCAGGACACCGCGCAGAACTGACTCGCCTGGTCTGAGAAGATTCGTTCGTGTCCACGGAGAGCGCACCCACCAGTCGTCCCCGAGTGCTGTCCGGCATCCAGCCGACGGCAGGCTCGTTCCACCTCGGCAACTACCTGGGCGCGGTGCGGCAGTGGGTCGCCCTGCAGGAGGACCACGACGCGTTCTACTGCGTCGTCGACCTGCACGCGATCACCGTGGAGCAGAACCCGAAGGAACTGCGGCAGAACACGCGCGTCTCGGCGGCCCAGCTGCTCGCGCTGGGCATCGACCCGGACCGCGCGACGCTGTTCGTGCAGTCGCACGTCCCGGAGCACGCCCAGCTCGGCTGGGTGATGCAGTGTCTCACCGGCTTCGGCGAGGCCTCGCGGATGACGCAGTTCAAGGACAAGTCGTCGCGCTCGGAGGCCGCCGTCGGCGTCGGTCTCTTCACCTATCCGATCCTGCAGGCCGCGGACATCCTGCTGTACCAGGCGCACTACGTGCCGGTCGGCGAGGACCAGCGCCAGCACCTGGAGCTGACCCGCGACCTCGCGACGCGGTTCAACTCGCGCTACGGCAAGACGTTCCGCCTGCCCGAGGCGTACATCGTCAAGGACACGGCCAAGATCTTCGACCTGCAGGACCCGACGGCGAAGATGAGCAAGTCGGTGCCCGGCGGTGTCGTCGAGCTGCTGGAGGACCCGAAGCGCTCGGCCAAGAAGATCCGCTCCGCGGTCACCGACACCGGTCGCGAGATCATCTTCGACGTCGAGAACAAACCGGGCGTGTCGAACCTGCTGACGATCTACTCGGCCCTCACCGGCCGGTCGATCGACTCGCTGGTCGCGGACTACGACGGCAAGGGCTACGGCGACCTGAAGCAGGACCTCGGCGAGGTCTTCACCGAGTGGGTCACGCCGGTCCAGGAACGCGTCCGCACGTACCTCGACGACGTGGCCTCGCTGGACAAGATCCTGGCCCGCGGTGCCGAACGGGCCCGCGACGTGGCGTCGGTCACGCTGCGCCGCTCGTACGAGAAGATCGGGTTCGTTCTGCCCGAGTAGTGCGCTTGCACTAGCGTCTCGTCCGTGGACAAGTGGCGGCGGAAGTACGCGTGGCTCGACCACATCCTGCTGGCCTACGAGCGCTACACAGAGCGCTACGGCACCCACTACGCGGCCGCGGTCACGTACTTCAGCGTGCTGTCGCTCGTGCCGATCCTGATGATCGGCTTCGCGGTGGCCGGCTTCGTGCTGCAGTCCCAGCCGGACCTGCTGGCGCAGCTGCGCGCGAGCATCGCCGAGGCCGTGCCGGACAAGCACCTGGTCGACCAGATCAACGACGCCGTGAACAACGCCCTGGACTCCAAGGGCACGGTCGGCATCATCGGTCTGCTCGGTGCCGCCTACTCCGGTCTGGGCTGGATGAGCAACCTCCGTGACGCGCTGACCGCGCAATGGGGGCACGCCAGGGAGAACCTGCCGTTCTTCGGCACGTTGTGGCGCGACCTGCTGGCGCTGGTCGGCCTCGGGCTCGCGATCGTGCTGTCGTTCGGCATCACCGCGCTCGGCTCGGGGTCCGCGAAGCACGTGTTGGAGTGGCTGGGGCTGGACGACGCCGGCTGGGCGAGGGTCCTCGTGCAGATCGCGTCGATCATCCTGTCGCTGCTGGCGAACTGGATGGTGTTCCTCTGGGTGCTCGCCCGGTTGCCGCGCAAGCCGGTCGGGCTGCGCAGCGCGTTGCGCGGGGCGCTGGCGGCCGCGATCGGGTTCGAGGTGCTCAAGCAGGCCGCGACGATCTTCCTGTCGTTCGTGACCCGCTCGCCGACCTCGGCCGCGTTCGGGTCGGTCATCGGTGTGCTGGTGTTCGCGAACCTGGTGGCGCAGTTCCTGCTGTTCATCACGGCCTGGACGGCCACCGCGCGGGAGAACCGGGAGCCGGAGGTCGTCGCGGCGCCGCCTCCTGCCGTGATCCAGCCGGTGATCTCGGTCCGGCGCGGACCTTCGCCGTCGTTGCTGCTCGGGGCCGGTGCGGTGGTCGGCGCGTTGCTCGGGATCAGGTGGCGCCGGTGAGTGCCGCGCGCTTCAGCGTGTGGATCACCGGGGCGGTCTCCATCCGTTCGATGCCCTCGATCGTCGCGACCCGTTCGGTCAGGTACGCGTAGAGCGCGTCGATGTCGCGGCACACGACCTTCGCGAGCAGGTCGGCCGGTCCGGTCGTGATCGCCGCGAGCGCGACCTCCGGTTGCCGGGCAAGGGCTCGCGCGGCGGTCACCAGGTGCCTGGGCCGCACCGACATCCACAGGATCGCCTGGGCGCTGAACCCGAGCACGGCCGGATCCACGTCGACGTCGAAGTAGAGGAGCCCGCTCGCGCGCAGCTGGTTCACCCGGCGGCGCACGGTCGGTTCGGACCACCCGGTGGCCGCGGCGAGGTCGGTGAACGACGCACGGCCGTCCTCGCGCAGCAACGCCGCCAGGCGTTCGTCGACCTCGGGCTCCTCGGCCGCCTCGGTGTCGAAGGACGGCGTGAGCTGGGCGACCTGGTCCGCGGTGAGCGCGCCCGCGCGGCCGTGCCAGCCGACCGGGCCGCCGACGAACGACCGCAGCAGGCAGTGCGCGGACACCGACAGGACCTTCGGGGTGCGCGGAAGTTGTTGCAGCAGCAGGGCTTCCGGCGCGTTGTCCGCGCGGATGACGCACGAGATCTCGGTGCCGCCGGACGTGAGCTGCACCCACGTCGTGTCCGGTCGGGCCGCCAGCGCCCGTGCGACCTGCACGGCCGTGTCCGGAGCACAGCTCAACCGCAGGAACCACTCCACCTGCCCGGCCCTGCGCGCGTCGACCATGCCGACCACCCGCAGCGCGCCGCTCTCGCGCAGCTTGCGGTAGCGCCTGGCCACGGTCTGCTGGGACGTGCCGAGGACCTTCGCGACGTGGTTGAACTGAGCACGGCCGTCGATGTGCAACGCGTGCAGCACCGCGCGGTCGAGATCGTCGAGTGTCACATTTTCGATGCTAGACCCGCCTTGGTGGAACTATTCGTCGTGCTGTGCTCTGTTTGAGGTAGTTCTGTTCGCCAGTACCTAGCTTCGCGGACATGACACAACCCCACCGCTGGCGGTGGCCGGCGCTCGCCGCGTTGCTGCTCGCCGAAGCCATGAACCTGTTCGACTCCACGGTGATGCCGATCGCGGCGCCCGCGGTCCGCACCGACCTCGCGATGAGCGACACCGTGCTCCAGTGGCTCACCAACGGGTACACGCTCCCGTTCGGCCTGCTGCTGATCGCGGGAGGACGACTCGGTGACGTTCTCGGGCGCCGACGGGTGTTCGTGCTCGGGATGCTCGTTTTCGTTTTGTGCTCCGCGTTGTGCGCGTGGGCACCGCACGCCGTGGTGCTGCTGACGGCCCGCGTGGTGCAGGGCGCCGGCGCGGCGATGATCATCCCGCAGACGTTCGGCCTGATCCGCGCGATGTTCGACGGCGACGAGGTGCCCAAGGCGCTGGGCGCGATCGGGCCGGTCATGGCGTTGTCGGCGTTGTGCGGGCCGGTGGTCGGCGGCCTGCTGACCGACTCGATCGGCTGGCGCTCGGTGTTCCTGGTGAACGTGCCTCTCGGGCTCGCCGTCCTGGCCGTCGCGCCGCTGATCCGGGAGGACCGCTCGGCCGTCCCGCCGAAGTTGGGAGGGTTGCTGCGCGGCCGGGTGTTCCCGGCGTCGCTGGCCGGTTCGCTGCTGTTCTTCGCGGTGCTGAACGGCCTGGTGTTCGTGCTGGTGCTGTTCCTGCAGCTGCGTTCCGGCCGGACGCCCACCGGCGCCGCGCTCACGCTGCTGCCGTGGTCGGCGGGGCTCGCGCTGGGTTCGTGGGTCGCCGGGTCCGTGCTCGTGCCGAGGTTCGGGACGCGGGTGATGCGCGCCGGGCTCGTGCTGGTGCTGTTCGGCCTGGCGGGGATCGCGGTGTCGTTCACGCCGGTGCCGCTGCTGGTCGCCGGTATCGGGCTCGGAGTGTTCACCGTGCCGTTCTTCAGCAACGCGCTGTCGGTCGCGGCCCCGTACGAGACCGGCTGGGCGTCCGGTCTGCTGAACGCCGTGCAGCAGCTCGGCGCGACGGTCGGGGTGGCCCTGCTGGGCGCGGTGTTCTTCCGGTTCGGCACGACCGCCGCGGTGCTCACGTCGATGGTGCTCATCGCCGGTGTGCTGGCGCTGACCGCCGTGATGGTCCGGGGGACTGCGGGAAGCGCAGCAGCCCTGTCGGGTCGTGGTGCGCCTTGATCTCCTTCAGCCGGACACCGGCGCTGATCACGGCCATCCCGTTCTGGACCGACACGTCGTTCATCGGCGTGAGATCGAGCACGATGCCGTCGGTGTTGAAGCAACGCACGATCGCACGGACTTCCCCTGGGTCGATCATCGCAACCCCTTGGAAAGCAGAACGGCTCCCAGCGGGCGCCGGGAGCCGTTCTGGTGTGCGCTCAGACGCTCTGAGCCGCCTGGCGGCGTGCCCGTGCCGCCTTGGCCCTCTTGTTGCGGATGTAGAGGAACACGGCGGCCAGCAGGGCGACGCCCGCGATGGCCGTGATCGGCAGGCCGACGGTGCCGAACGCGGTGGGCGTCGGCCGGCCGGAGCCGGAGTCGGAACCCGCGGCCGTGTCGGTCGTGTTGCTGTTGCTGGTCTGGGTGGAGGTGACGTTCGGCTTGGGCTGCGGGGCGCCGTCGACCAGCTTGCCGACGCCACCGGGACCCATCGCGAAGCCGTAGTCGAGGAGCTTCGCGGCCTGGTTGGTGATGTGCGTGGGCTGCTGCTGGCCGCGCAGCAGGACGACGACGAGGCGGCGGCCGTTGCGTTCGGCGGCGCCCACGTAGGTGTGCTGGGCGTCGTCGGTGAAGCCGGTCTTGCCGCCGATCGCGCCCTCGTAGCTCGTCATCAGGCGGTTGTCGTTCGTCAGCATGATCGTGCCGCCGTTGCGGCCGGGGAACTGCGCCTGCTGCAGCTTGATGGCCTGCGCGAACTCGTCGTACTTCATCGCGCCGCGGAAGATCAGGGCGACGTCGTAGGCGGAGGTGCTGGTGCCGGGGCTGTCGAGCCCGGACGGCGTCACGGCGCGGGTGTCGAGGGCGCCGAGCTCCTTCGCCATGGCGTTCATCTTGCGCAGGGCGTTCGGGACGCCGCCGAGCTGGCGGGCCAGCGTGTGCGCCACGTCGTTGCCCGACGTGAGCAGCAGGCCCTGCAGCAGCTGGCGGACCGTGTACTGGCCGCCGTCCTTGAGCCCCACGCAGGTGCACTCCTGCTGGGTGTCCTCGGCGGAGGCGGTGACGACGAGGTCGCCGCGCAGCTCCTTGGCGACGACCATCGCGAGCAGCACCTTGATGACGCTTGCCGGGCGCTGACGGCCGTGCGGGTCGTACGCGGCGATGACGGCGCCGCTGTCCATGTCCGCGAGCATCCACGACGCGGCGGTGATGCCGCTCGGGGGCTGCGCCTGGTTCGGCGGCAGGATCAGGCCGCACTCGCCCAGCCGGTCACCGCCGACGGGCTTCTCCGGCACCTCGAGCGGGGCCGGGGCCTTCTGGCCTGGCGCCGGCTGCTCGGACGTGTCCACCGGTGGAGGCGGGGTCTCGCGGTTAGCGCACTGCGCCGAGGCGGCCTGCTGTGCGGTGCCGGTCGGTGCGGCGAACGCGGCTGTGGCCGTTGCTAGGACCAGGGCGACGATGAGCCGTTTGGTGAAGGGCACGGCTCCAGGCTATCCACCCCCGTTCAGCGCCTTGCACGCACCACGTCCGATACTGGTGGACGTGAAGCTCTCGCGCCCGATGTCACTCTTTCTGGTGGCTTTCGGAGTGTGGTCATGGGTGATCTGGCCCACGTTCCTGAAAAACATCTGGAAAGATCCACGTTCGTTCAGCGACGGACCTACCGCTTTCTTCACGGTGCACCTGGTGCTCGTGATCGCCTCGCTCGTGTTCGGCACCGTCATCGGCGTGCTGGGCGTGCGGGGATTCCTGGCCACTCGACGTCGATAGGAAAACGCTGTGGAGTTCGTACGCCTGCTGCTGGTGTTCCTGCACCTGCTGGGCATGGGCCTGCTCGTCGCGATGATCATGCTGCAGGCCAGGGCCGGCAAGGACGCGCCGGTCAACAAGGGCTGGCTGCACGGTGCGGCTTTGCAGCTCCTGACCGGTGTGGCGCTGGTCGCCATCGACCCGTTGGTCGACTCGGTGAAGTACGACCACATCAAGATCGGCGTCAAGCTGCTGGTCCTCGTGGCCATCGCCGCCGTCGTGGCCGTCAACCTCAACAAGCCGAAGGCCCCGTCCTGGCTGCTGCCGACGGCGGCGTCCCTGGTCGTGCTGAACGTCGGTGTCGCGGTCTTCTGGACCTGATCGAGCGATGTCGGGCGCACGGGTGGGTGACTTGCGCTCGCTGCCCGTGCGACGCGGCGTGTCCCGGCCAACCATCGTGGAATGTCACGTATCGCCTACATCGGTCTGCTCACCGCCGGTGCAGTGCTGACGATCGTCGCACTGCACGGTGCCGCTCCCGAGGCCGAGGCCGCGGGGGATGGCCGGGTGTGCGTCAAGGCGTGGTGCCCGAAAGACCGTCCTGGACGGGGAGTGCCGGTGCCAAGAGGTGGCGACACCTCGACGACCACGACCGCGTACACCACCACCACCACCACCACCACGCCGCCGTGCACCACCACGACCACGACGCCCACCCCGCCTGGGTCGACCACGACGCCGCCGTACACGACCACGACGACGACGCCGCCGTACACGACCACGACCACGTCTCCGGTCACGACCACGACGACGCCACCGGTCACGACCACGCCTCCAGCCACGACGACGCCACCGGTGACGACGCCGCCACCGGTCACGACCACCAAACCGCCGGTGATCACGTCGCGGCCGGTCACGACGCCTCCAAGTCAGCAGGAGAACCGCCTCGCGAGCACAGGCGCCGACGTCGGCTGGTTGCTGGTCCTGGGCGTGCTGTTCGGCATCACCGGCGTGCTCCTGATGCTGGTCGGCCGCAGGCGGCTGTCGCGGCGCTGACCGTCGAAAACTGTCGGTGTCGCTCGTCACACTGACTCCATGCTCATCGAACACCTGCGCGAACGCAGCGAGCTCGGAGTCATCAGCGCCACCGCCCTGAGGTCGCTGGGGGTCTCGAACCCCTGGCGGCGCTGCGAGCCGGGCGGGCCGTGGCAGCGCATGCACCCAGGCGTGGTGCTGCTGCACAACGGCCCGCCCACACGCGACCAGCAGGTCACAGCGGTCCTGCTGCGCGCGGGCCCGGAGGCCGTCCTGACGGGCGCCGAAGCCTGCCGCCGCCACAGCCTGCCCGCCACCGGCACCGAAATCCACGTGCTGGTGCCAGGCCGCTCCGCAGGCTCCGGCCAGCTGATCGTCGAACGGGCCTCACCGATGCCCGCTGCTCGCGAGGTGGGCGGCTCGGTCGTGTCCGTGGAGCGCACCGTGGTCGACGCCTGCCGCCGGCTGCGTTCCGCGGACGCCGTCACCGCCCTGGTCGCCGCCGCCGTCCAACGTGGCCGCTGCACCCCGGAGAGCCTCTCTCTGGAGGCCCGCACCAACCGCTACGGCACCAAGCTGGTCCGCGAGGTCCTGAAAGAACTGGGCCGCGCGCAATCCGTGGCCGAACGCGACGCCCGCCGCCTCTCCCGCCGAATCCGGCTGACCACACCGCACTGGAACGTCACGATCGCCGACGCCGACGGCCTGATCATCGGCAGACCCGACGCGTGGTTCGACGACGTGGGCCTGGCCTGGGAGATCGACTCGAAGGCGTTCCACCTCGGTCCGCGCGACTACGAACGCACGCTTGCCCGCAACAGCCGTTACGCGGCAGCGGGAATCCTCGTCCTGCAGACGCTCCCGGCCCGCCTGCGCGACAGCCCGGAGGCAGTGGCGCGGGAACTGCGGAAGGCGCACGGGGCGGCCGCGGCACGGTCGAGACCGCCGGTGCGGATCGTGGAGCCGTGGTGAGGCGGGACCGTTGCGCCTGTATGGGAGCGCCGCGTCTCGGCGCTGCGGAGCTCAGCAGGTCTTGCTGGGAAGCCGAGAGGCGGTGGCGCGAGAGCTGAGGCGCATTTCGACTGTCCGCAGCTCGGTTGAGGCTGCTGACGGCTTGCTCAGGGCCGCCGGTGTGGATCGTGTAGCCGTGCGGGAACGGCACCTCGAAGCTGAACCGCTGCGGCCCAGCCGAGGCCGCAATGACCAGAAACCGAAAGCGCCGCGCCCCCGGCGGGAACGCGGCGCCTCGAAAGGAGAGCCGAAACTCAGACGCGCTTGAACAGCAGCGCCCGCTTGACCTCCTGGATCGCCTTCGTCACCTGGATGCCACGCGGGCAGGCGTCGGTGCAGTTGAACGTGGTCCGGCACCGCCACACGCCGTCGATGTCGTTGAGGATGTCGAGCCGCTCCTCAGCGCCCTCGTCGCGCGAGTCGAAGATGAACCGGTGCGCGTTCACGATGGCCGCCGGGCCGAAGTACGAGCCCTCGGTCCAGTACACCGGGCACGACGTGGTGCAGCACGCGCACAGGATGCACTTGGTGGTGTCGTCGAAGCGCTCGCGGTCGGCCACGGACTGGATGCGCTCGCGCGTCGGCTCGTTGCCGTAGGTCACCAGGTACGGCTTGACGGCACGGAACGCCTCGAAGAACGGTTCCATGTCGACGAGCAGGTCCTTGTTCACCGGCAGGCCCTTGATGGGCTCGATGGTGATCGTGGTGGGCTTGCCGGAAGCGGCCAGCAGGTCCTTCAGCAGGACCTTGCACGCCAGGCGGTTGACGCCGTTGATGCGCATGGCGTCCGAGCCGCAGATGCCGTGGGCGCAGGAACGCCGGAACGTCAGAGTGCCGTCCACGTACCACTTGATGTAGTGGAGGAGGTTGAGCACGCGGTCCGACGGCAGCGCGGGGATGTCGAACGAGTCCCAGCGGGGCTCGTCGTCGAACTCCGGGTTGAACCGGCGGATCTTCACGGTGACCGTGACAGCGCCGTCCGGAACCGGCGGCTGGGAGCCGCGCGAGCCAGCAGAGGTTTCAGCGGTGGCGGTCATCAGTACTTGCGCTCCATCGGCTTGTACCGGGTAAAGGTGACGGGCTTGTAGTCGAGGCGGATGTCCGCGGCCAGACCGTCGCCCTGCTTGTAGAACATGCTGTGGCGCATGAAGTTCGTGTCGTCGCGGTTCGGGTAGTCCTCGCGGGCGTGGCCGCCGCGGGACTCCTTGCGCGCCAACGCGCCGACGACCAGCACCTCGGCCAGCTCCAGCAGGAAGCCGAGCTCGACGGCCTCCAGCAGGTCGGTGTTGAAGCGCTTGCCCTTGTCCTGCACCTGGATGTGGGCGTACCGCTCCTTCAGCGCCTGCACGTCGTGCAGCGCCTGCTTCAGCGTGTCCTCGGTGCGGTACACGGACGCGTTGGCGTCCATGGTGGCCTGCAGCTCGGTGCGGATGTCCGCGACGCGCTCCTGGCCGTGCTCGGACAGCACCAGCGCGACCTGCGCCTCGACGGCCGCGGCCGGGTTCTCCGGGAGGTCGACGTGCTCGGGGCGCGACAGGGCGTACTCCGCGGCGGCGATGCCCGCGCGGCGGCCGAAGACGTTGATGTCCAGCAGCGAGTTGGTGCCCAGGCGGTTCGCGCCGTGCACCGACACGCACGCGCACTCGCCGGCGGCGTACAGGCCGGGGACGATGTTGTCGTTGTCCCGCAGCACTTCGCCGTGGATGTTCGTCGGGATGCCGCCCATCGCGTAGTGCGCGGTCGGGTACACCGGGACGGGCTCGACGACCGGGTCGACGGCCAGGTACGTGCGGGCGAACTCGGTGATGTCGGGCAGCTTGGTCTCCAGCACCTCGGCACCGAGGTGCGTGCAGTCCAGCAGCACGTAGTCCTTGTTCGGGCCGGCGCCGCGGCCTTCCAGCACCTCGAGAGCCATCGAGCGGGCCACGATGTCGCGCGGCGCCAAGTCCTTGATGGTCGGGGCGTAGCGCTCCATGAACCGCTCACCCGAGGCGTTGCGCAGGATCGCGCCCTCGCCGCGGGCGCCCTCGGTCAGCAGGATGCCGAGACCCGCGAGGCCCGTCGGGTGGAACTGGTAGAACTCCATGTCCTCCAGGGGAAGGCCCTTGCGGAAGACGATGCCCATGCCGTCACCGGTCAGCGTGTGGGCGTTCGACGTGGTCTTGAAGACCTTGCCGAAACCACCGGTCGCGAACACGACGGACTTGGCCTGGAAGACGTGGATCTCGCCGGTCGCGAGCTCGTACGCGACGGCGCCGGTGCAGACCGGGCCGTTCTCCGTCTCGGTGAGGCAGATGTCGAGCACGTAGAACTCGTTGAAGAACTCGATGCCGTGCTTGACGCAGTTCTGGTACAGCGTCTGCAGGATCATGTGACCGGTGCGGTCGGCGGCGTAGCAGGCGCGGCGCACGGCGGCTTCACCGTGGTTGCGCGTGTGGCCGCCGAACCGGCGCTGGTCGATCTTGCCCTCGGGCGTGCGGTTGAACGGCAGGCCCATCTTCTCGAGGTCGAGGACGGCGTCGATGGCCTCCTTCGCCATGATCTCGGCGGCGTCCTGGTCGACCAGGTAGTCGCCGCCCTTGATCGTGTCGAAGGTGTGCCACTCCCAGTTGTCCTCCTCGACGTTGGCGAGGGCCGCGCACATGCCGCCCTGGGCCGCGCCGGTGTGCGAACGCGTGGGGTAGAGCTTGGTGAGCACCGCGGTGCGGGCGCGCTGGCCGGACTCGATCGCCGCGCGCATTCCGGCACCACCAGCGCCGATGATGACTACGTCGTACTTGTGGAACTGCATTGTGGTGGGCTCCCCGCGCGGGTCAGTTCGAGATGTTCGGGTCGAAGGTGAAGATCACGAACGTGCCGAGCGAGACGATCAGCACCATCGAGACGTAGAGCAGCATCTTCAACCAGAACCGGGTGGAGTCCTTGCGGGCGTAGTCGTTGATGACCGTCCGCACGCCGTTGCCGCCGTGGATCTGCGCGAGCCAGAGCATCGCGAGGTCCCAGAACTGCCAGAACGGGGACGCCCAGCGGCCGGCCACGAAGCCAAAGTTGATCTTGTGGACGCCTCCGTCGAGGATGTTCATGATGAACAGGTGGCCCAGGACCAGGACCACGAGCAGCAGGCCGGACAGGCGCATGAACAGCCAGCTGTAGAGCTCGCCGTTGCTGCGGCGGGCCGCGGGACGGCGCGGCTGGCGGGGCTTGTCGAGTGCGAGAGACATGGTCAGTGACCCCCAACCAGGCCGGAGATCGTGCGCTGCATCATGAAGTAGAAGCCGGGGATCATCACGACGACCCAGACGGCCAGCACGGTCCAGAGCATGACCCGCTGGTACTTGGCGCCCTTCTCCCAGAAGTCGACCAGCATGACCCGGATGCCGTTCAGCGCGTGGTAGAGCACCGCGCCGACGAGGCCGACCTCGAAGAGGTTCACGACCGGGTTCTTGTAGGTCTCGATCACCGCGTCGTACGCGTTCGGTGACACTCGGACGAGTGCCGTGTCGAGCACGTGGGTGAAGAGGAAGAAGAACGTGAGGACACCGGTGATCCGGTGGGCGACCCAGGACCACATGCCCAGATCACCGCGGTAGAGCGTCCCACCCCCTCGGGTGGTGCCCGACCGCTCGGGTGCGCCTGCGCTGGTCATGCGCCGAGGCCTCCAACGTCAGTGGTGGTGGTCGGTGAACAGTTCCTTCCGACCATGACCGGGAAATGCTAGTCCCGCACGTCGGAAGCGACCCAGCAGGCGCACCCGCTCTGTGATCGATGAGACACGCTGTCGATCGGCCAACCGGTCTTGATCGATCCTGAAATGCGGCCCACGCCACACCTCGACCGCACGCGGGGAGCTTTCGTACTCCAGGAGAGGGCGCGGGGGCCCCGCGTGCCGTCCGGAAACGAGGACGGCGGCTCGGACCTCCGCCTTGGTCCGGGCCGCCGTCGATGGCAAGGGCACTTGCCACCCCCTACACGACGAGTGG
>Ga0070710_10000394_pt1 | contig 20364 bp, 41 predicted proteins | sample LARL52metaG_FD_65454 | JGI IMG/M metagenome (GOLD analysis project Ga0070710, IMG submission 65454) | Corn, switchgrass and miscanthus rhizosphere microbial communities from Kellogg Biological Station, Michigan, USA - LAR L5-2 metaG | ecosystem: Host-associated > Plants > Roots > Rhizosphere ... | reverse complement strand
GCTGTGAAGAACAAGATTCCAGCACAGTTCGACCTGTTATTTGTCGATGGCGATCATCGCTATGAGGGATTGAAATCCGATCTTGGCAATTATTCCCTGATGGTAAAACCTGGCGGTCTGATATTGGTTCACGACATTATCCCAATGCCTCCCGAAAAATGCGACGATCCGCGGTGCGGTTGGGAAGATACTCGGCTGGCCTATCAGGAATTCATAATGCAGTTTGGTAAACCTCACTTCGACCTCCCCGGTCAGTTCGGCATGGGCATGATCTACGTCTAATAACAATCTCTCGCAATCATGGGCCTGACACTTCAATCACCGCCGGGATTTGCCGATCTCGCCAATTCTGCCCTTGCGCAGGATCAGCCAGCGTTCGGCATCAACTTGGCGAAGATCGCGCAGAATGCAGCCTTCGGAAAGGTGCGCGTCGAAGTCTTCCAGGAGCATTATCAGAACGGCGACACGGTTCCGACCCCTGTTTCGCCGATCGATGGCTATGTCTATTCGCGCAATGAACTGATGTACGTGTGGGCAGTCGAATCGACTGCTGATCTTGCAACCGGATGGATGAGCGATCCGCAAGATACCCTCTGGTATTGCGCTTGGAAGGTGGATCAATCCACCGGGCAAGTCTTCTCGGACGAATGGTACAGAACATCCGGAAACCACTACAACCCCGTCCATACCAATGACGGCGTTCTTCGCGTCTTCACTATCGCGCAGCGGCAACTTGCATCGCTAGTCATGGCGACGGCTCCTTCGTATTCTGCGGTCACTGCGGGATGGATGGCGCAAGACGCTCCGTTTTCTCAGCAATTGGCGCAAGGGCTGAACGGCAATGCGAAGTTCTCGGTCGTCAATCGAGAAGTGTTCTACCTCGGGGAATATTACAACGCGCAAACCGTCCCCATGCCCGTTTCCCCGATTGACGGGTATCACTATTCAGCGGCGGAATGTCAGTTCCAGTTCTCATGGAGATGGACGAGTTTAGGCAATACGAGTCAGCTCACCGCTCCCCAAGTCTTTTATGGGCAACTCGCAAGCCAGGTCGCTTCGGTCAACTCCAGTGGGGTGGTGACGTGTCTTGTATCGATGGTGCATAACGACGGCGCGTTTGTTACCCATACGGACTTTGGGCGAATCGCCGTTTTCGCGTTCTGCACCCGGACCGGAACACCTTCTGGACTGGCTTCTCCGCTCACCGGCTTCTCCGAGATTTCCTACGATAATTTCATGCCGGGAAGCGTTCTTCCATTCGATAGCGTTTCCGAAGTCATCAACGAAGACATCCTCGAAGCCATTGGAACACCGGAATTCTTCGGGCCTACCGTTTACCACAATGGCGACGTTATCCCGCGTCCGGTGTCGGTCATCGACCCTAGTTATACGTATCCGCTCAGCGAACTGACTTACATTTACGAGATTTCCGACACGACGAATGCCAGCGGATCACATTTGCGCGTTCCCATCTGGTTCTCAAGTATTGCTGCAACGGGGCTCGTTTTTCTGAACGTGTGGCGGGAGCCGCCAGGCGGTCCACAGGTTCCCGGTAACTATGCGCTCGGCACGATTACGGTGATGATCGTCGCCCGACGTCAGGCGCAGGCAGCAACGGCGATCACTCCAGGAAGTACGAATCCATCACAGGATTCACAGAGCAACACGCCGAACGCGGATATCCCGACCGTGAGCACACTGGTGGGAGTTCCTGCAGTCGGATCTATCAACAGTTCGAATCAGGCATTTACGCTCGCCAGTTCCGCAACGATCATATTTTTGGTGTGGAACGGCCAGGTCAGATTCGACTTCACGCAAAGTTCGCCGCCCTCGACTTCTTTCAGTACGACCTTCACACCGGATACAGGAGACACTCTCTATGCAGTGGTTTCGACGTAGCCTTTTTGTCGCGCTGGTTTTCTCAGTTGCCGTAGTCGCGCAGAATTTCAACCTCGACACTCAGGTTAAGGGCTCGCGTCTCCCGATGTGGAGCGTGGATTCGGGAACTGCGAATGCATATGTCATCACGACAACCGCTCCGCTCGGGCCGTCGCTTCGCACAGGTTCGCGGTTCATGTTCATTGCTACCCATGCGAACACGACAGCGTCAACGGCTGCTGTAGATGGCGGAAGCGCGATCGCAATAAAGAAGAACGTCTCGACTGCTCTCGCATCAGGGGACATCGCGCTCAATCAGGTGATCGAAATCACGTATGACGGGACGAATTTTCAGCTTGTGGGCCCGGGGGCGATTCCCACTGCGATTACCCAAACCATAGCCAGCGGAACATCAGCACTCGGCACTAGCGCGATCTCGTCTGCGTCTTGCGCGAGCGTAGTCACCACTTCTGCGACCGGAACGCTCACAACCGACGTAGTCACAGCAAGTTTCAATGGCGATCCGACAGCAGTGACCGGGTATGTGCCGTTGACCACTGGGATGCTGGTAATCTTCGTCTACCCAACCACCGACAACGTGAATTTCAAAGTCTGCAACAACACGGCTTCTTCCATTACTCCCGGAGCGATCACGCTGAACTGGAGAGTGGCGCGATGAGAACACTCGTCGCTGTTGCGATATTGCTTGCCAGTTCTTTGTTGGCTCCGGCTCAGGTCGGGTTGCCGTGGCCGGGGCCGGGAGCGTTCGCCGCCCCGCTCAGTCCTCAGCTCAGAGCCACCAATAGCGTGGTAGGCACCGGCAGTTCCCTCACGATCAATCTCCCGACTGGTAGCCAGACCGGGGATTTCGCGGTTGTCCTAGTTGGACATGGGTTCAGCGTCAATACTATCACTGGATACGGAACCTGCTGCTGGACGTTGATGTATCAAGATGTCGGCGCCCAGTACGTGAACGGCGGTGGTTGGTACAAAACGCTTACCAGCGCCGACGTGAGCAATGGTTCTATAACGTTCAACTTCTCCGGCAGTTATGAAGGCGTGGTGGCGATGGCGACCTTTGTAGGCGCCACGGGCGGCGCAAGAGGGTGGCTGGAACTGCAATCGGGGACTGGATCATTCACGTCTCCGGTAACGGGGCCGAGTGTCAGCGCGGTCACCAATGACAGCGGGCTCTATTTCACGATGAACCGTGGAGCGTCTACCGACACTGTGAACCGAGGAACGTTGAAGGAAACCCAGAACAACGGCGCCAATGCGTCTGGGGTTTTATATTTCGAAACCATATCATCCACCGGTACTGTAACTCCGACATTTTCCTACACTGGCACACTCGGGCCTGGATACGTTGTGTGGAATGTCATAGTCAAACCCTGACCGCGCGGCTTATTTAAGGTACTGAGACGCCGTCAAGAAAAGCTGAGTCAACCAGTTCTTCGCATGGGGAGAAAGAGCGACGAACAAAAGTATGGGAATCTGCGCGGCAAGCAGGTAGTTGATTACGTCGAAAGATTGGTTGCGACCGCTCACTTCAGAGTTACGACCAAGAACCAAGCCACTGACGCAGCGGCTGGAATCGCCCAGAACCAAATGAATATCCGTTTCCAGACATATTTCGCATCTGCTGAGATATCTCTGTGAGGATTGAAAGGTGAGGATTCAGTTTTCTCAATCGTGCGCTTTTTCAGTCGTCGATCTGCTTCCGCAAGAATTTCCGGCTTCAATCGCGCAAGATCGTCGTTGGCGAGTGCAGCCATCAATTCGTGGTTTGTAGCATTCTGAATGTCGCTGGCTAACATTTGGCGATTCTGCCACCTAAATCACTGAAAGTAAATACGCCTTTCCTTCGCCCTTGCAAACAAGTTCAGCTTTAGAGCAATTCCATTCCACAAAATAGCATGGAAAATCCTTACCTGTCCGAGGGGAGCAATGAACCATGAGTGGTTCCAGTTTGCAGTCACTATTGCCTTATCTCTTGTTGGCATCGTTGCTGGTGTTATTGGCTGGTTTCTTAAGCGTCTCGTGGGCGATTTGGACGATCTCGAAGAGGATGAAAAGGACTGCCGCGACGAACAGGGAAAACACTCGCGCGAAATCCGCGACACGCGGCAAGCAATATCCCGTATCGAAGGACATCTCGGCATGGTTCCCTTCCCCTATACAAGCGAGTGAGTTATCGCGCATGAGCAAACCGAACGGCGGGACGAACTGATGTCCGCAGATTACGTTATCGCCTTCAACTACCTGATGGATGATGAGGACCGCTCTCGCTCAGGCCATATTGTTGCCGACCCGGAGCCCGACGCGCCCGAAGCACGCGCAAGGTTCGGCCTGAATTCCCGCTGGCATCCCGATCTCTTGGATGCTGGATTCTTCACCTTCAACCCGGACGCGAGTCCAAAGATCCCGAACGATGAAGCGCTGCGCATGGCAGCTACAGCCTACCGACTGGGCGAGTGGATCCAGATCCACGGCGACCGAATAATCTGCCAGGACATCGCGAATAAGTTCCTTTCGCTGGCGGTGAATTGCGGATCGAGCCAAGCAACAAAGATCGTGCAGCGTGCAGTGAATAAAGTTCTATTCAGCCTGCCAGGCGAAAGCGGTTTACATGTGGACGGGGCGTGCGGAGAGCAGACCGTCACAGCAATCAACAAGGCGAATCCGGAAGACTTGCTCCCGCAGATCAAAAGCTACGCGGTCCAGTTCTTTCAAGACTGCTTCCACAATCCGAAACTGAAGTGGACGCAGCGCGATCTCGACGCGCACATCACCCGCGCCAATCGCTGAACCAAATTTCCGAAGCTACAATTCCAAGGAGAAAACACATGCGTTACCTCTCTCTTCTAGTGGTTCTCTGTGCTGGCCTGATGCTTTGTTCGTCGGCCAGTGCGCAAACTGCAACCTGTCCTTCTGGGGTCCTCCACTGCGCAAACCTAACGTGGAATGCGCCAACTGCCGGCGGCGCGCCGACGGGATACAACGTGTACCGCTCATCGGTCACGGGCGGATGCGCGAATGTCACTGCGGCAAGCTGCACGAAAGCTGGGAGTGCTGTCGCTACGGCTCCCAGTTTCGTTGATTCTCCGCTGTCCCAGAGCACGAAATACTTCTGGGTAGTGACGGCATTCAACGCCTCCGGTGAATCCGGCCCGTCCAACGAAGTGACGGCTACAACTACGCCCGATCCCGCTCCTGCTGCACCCGCTGGGCTGACGGTGACGGTGAAATGAAGCGGGTCTTCATAGTTAGTGCGATCGCTGCGGGGATGTGCCTTTGTACGGCATGTCCTCCGCAGAACACACCAGGACATTCGGCCACGCTAACTTGGCGCCCTGGGGGTATATATGCTCCTTCGGTGCAATACCGCATCTATCGAGGCGCGACTCCGTCAGATCTCGTGCTGGGATCGACTGTGCCTAAGATCACAACGACGGTCACGGATACCGCAGTCGTGTCAGGTCAAACCTATTGTTATGTCGTGGCAGCCTATGACACCGCGACTGGACTTGAGAGCCGCACAGCCGCGCAATGCAAGGTGATCCCATGAAACCCCTAATCACAATGCTTATGATTCCGATCCTTGCATTGGGGCAGACTCCATCGGCTCCAGTTGGGCTCGGAGTAACAACAAACGGCACCCCGAAACTGTCAGCAGGTAATCAGTATTGCTCCCCGTCGGGGACTTGGATCGGCGCTGCTACCGATGGTCCCGCCAAACTTCCGAAACGCTGTGTAAACAGCGCACTTCAGAACACGCCATCGCCTGGCGCGACTCACGGGCCATTCACGACTTTGGGTGCATTACAGTCGGCCATCAATGCCGGCGCGTGCGGTGACATCTATACGATAACCGCAGGAACGGACTTAGGAACTGGAACAATCACACTGCCCCGAAAGAATTGCGATGATCAGCACTGGAACCTGATCGAATCTACTGGCATCACCAATCCTAGCTTCCCGGCCGCGGGCGTGCGCATGACACCGTGTTTTGGTGGTGTTGCGTCATTACCCGGAAGGCCGTCATATCCCTGCTCTGTGCCTGCCAACTTGCTATTCAGGATTGCCGCTGCTACTACGTCAAACGCGATAAAGGTGCTAGGCGATCACTGGAGAGTCATTGGAGCGTTGGTCACTCGCGTACCGACTCCTGGAGCGCAGATTTTTCAGTTGGTGGATTTCACGGTCGCGGGTGTCCCGCAAGCTGATCACATCATTCTCGACCGCATATGGTACGCAGGAATACCGGGTACGTTCCCAGTAGCCAGCGCAGCGACGGATACCAGTACGACTCGAGCGATTTATCTAGGCCAGTCAAACACCGTGGCTATGGTTGACAGCTACTTCAGTGATTTCTATACCGCTTCGCAGAGGTCGCCTAGTACCGACGCGCAATGCGTAGCAGGCGGCTTTGGTGGTCTCGCCAATACCGGATGGGGCAACTATAAATTCGTCAATAACCACTGCGAAGCTTCGAGTGAAGGTATTTTGATGGGCGGTGGCAACGGTCCACCACTGACGCCGGCGGGCTGCACGATCCTTGTGAATTGCAACGACGACACTCCCAGCGATATCGAAGTTCGTCAAAACTATTTCTTCAAGCCGTTGCAGTGGAACGGCAATACGACTGTTCCAGCGAGCGTCGGTTGGCCAGTAGTCAAGAATGGCTTCGAGATGAAGACAGCCATTCGTGCACTGTTCGAAGGCAACGTGATCGAAAACTGCTGGTACAACGCGCAAGTCTGCTATGCCTTCTCCATTGCGCCGGTCAACCAACAATCTGGTGGAACTCCGTCTGTTCCGACGTGCCCAACGTGCGTCATCAAAGATGTGACTTATCGAGCCAACTATTCCTACAACGTAGCATACGGAATTGGACTGTACGCATTTGCACCGGGCGGGTGCCCTGCGTGTGTTCCTCAGGGCGGTAACGGCGTCTCGATTCACGACAACCTGATCGGTGACAACCTGAACCTTGGGAGCTTGACGTCGCAAAACGCTGGCGATCAGATGGAGTTGTACGCAATCAAAGACCCGACGAATCAAGGTCTGGCTCAACTCAACAACGTGACCATCAGTCACAACACGTTCGTCAAAGGCATCCGCTCGATAATGGAGATCGGCATAGACGCTACCGGGCAGATGCACAACTGGACAGTGCAAAACAATATCTGGTCGAATGCGAATTTTGGCGTTCAGTCGATGCAGAACTCTCCAACAGCCTGCGATGCCGGGATCAATACTGGCAAACTGTTCCCCATCCTTCAAAATTGTATTTCAACTTGGACATGGGATCACAACGCGGTGTTCAACTGGAACCAGGGCGCACTCGGTACTAATTGGCCTACCAACGGAACGGGCGCCGGTAACTTGTTTACTGTCGGCCTCGGTTCGCCGTCGTGGTTCACGGGTTACGGCACCGGCGACAGCAATTTCAACCCATCCAATTACCTGGCGAATCCGTCCGGCCCGTTGCACCACGCGGCCTCGGACGGCGCCGATGTTGGAGCCGACATTCCTGCGCTTCTGTCACAAATAGCCGGCGTTCGTCAATAGCCGCAACCCAGAAAGGCACAGTTCAATGAACTTGGATGTTCTCACTCTCATCACGCCAGATCCTTCAATCATCAAGATGCAAGGGTTCAGCGGTTCCCATCCTGCGTGGACATATCTTGGTGACCCCGACGCCAATGGAGTGCGCGATCTCGTTTACATCAAGGGTCCGGGAGGATATCCGTGGGATTGGCTCAAAGTAGGGGAAGACTTCATCTATCAACTCCTGACTGAGAATGTTTGGGGCGATCCCTCAACCGGTAAGCTGAACTTCGGGCTCGGATCACCACGCCTGCCGCGATACATCGACTACAGCCCATCGCAACCGGCTGGCGCATGGTCATTCACCGTGCAGCGTCCGCGGACGGATTATGTGATCTACGGTCCCGGTGCCGTCCCGACTTCCCGCAACACTGACAACTTCGTGCGCAACACAATCAGTGGGCCATTTCCCGGCGCAGCGATCCTCGACCCCAAGACCGGTGATGTACTTCTACCGCCAGGAATTGATTGGAAACTGGATTATGAGTGGGCCGGCAAGAGCGCAGCGATGTATGGAGTGCTTGAACGCATCACCTGTCGCCAGGGCATCGGTCGCTATATGTGGCAGTCATTTCCAAGCGATGGTCACGGCGGATATGCGCTCGCGCCGACTTCGCAAAGCCAGACGGCTAAACCTCTGATGCAACCGTGCCCAATGCCCGTGCAGCGCATCTTCTAAAACATTTACGACAAAGGGGAGAATCAATGTTCAAGAACTGGATGACAACTCTGGCCGGCATCATGGTCGGGCTCGGGACGTTGCCGATGCTCGTCACGGCCTCGCATGTAGCGTTCCCTCTCTGGTGGAATGGCTGCCAGTTTCCGCTCGTCCTCATTGGCCTGGTAGGAGGGATTCTCTTGGGCGTTGCTTCTAAGGGAGTTGACGAGCACAGCACCAACACCGAAGTACAAGCAGCAACCGTGAAATCGGATTCCACAGGAGGAAAGTAAATGCGTCGTACCCGAATAAGCCTAGCAGTCCTACTGCTCCTGGCAACCGTCGCCTGTATTCACAAGACAGGCGGAACGGTCACGCCGATGGAGCGCGTCACAACGGACAACGCGCTATTTGCGCAAATCAATAACTCAGTCGAACAGGGAGCCGAAGCCGTCGCCGCATCGGGCCTGCTTACCCCTCAGCAAGTCGCGCCGGTGATTGCGTGGACCGGGCAGGTCGCCCAAGCCCATCAGCAGATCACTGCAATCATGGCGAAGGGTGACATCAGCGCCGCCGATCTTGTAAGCGTTCAGGCACTCGTCGCGCAGATCCAGCAATCTGGTCTGGCACTGGTGAACTCGGGGACCATCGGAATAAAGAATCCGAAAAGCCAGCAGACCATCTCTGCGGATGTTACGGCTGTCACAAACTTAGCCGAAACCATTCTTGCTGAACTGACGCAGATTCGAGGTGCAAATTGAATCCACAATTGATCGAGGAAATCATTGCTCTGATCGTGCAGGGCGGTCCGCTCGCCTTCCAACTGTTCCTGAAGCTCGAAAGCTACCTAAACCTCGGGAGCGACGAGAAAGCCAACATCGCCAACGCGATCGCCGCGGCGAATACTGCAGATCAGGACACCATCAACAAAGTAGCCGCATGGATGGCTGCGAACGGCTTCAAAACCCAAGTAACTTTCGTGCCACATGCGAATTGAACAGCACATCGAACCGGGCGTGGACTATTCCGTTCGAACTCCGAGCGGAATAGTTCTTACCCTGTGCAAGCCAGCGGCGGCGGGAGACTCGTCATCGCTTTACGAGTATTTCATCCATCGCTGGAACGATCCGAAAACCAATCACGACCGCTCGGGAGATTGAGCGATACAAAAATCAGACGAGGAACTATAACAGCCGTGGCCTTCGGGTCGCGGCTTTTTGTTTCTTGTTCCGAATTCGTAACAAAGGCGCACATTTCCACAGGAAAATTCCCGAATTGCAACTTTCGCAGTGCGCTTCTACAAAGAGTCAATACCCTGTTAGTGGGATTTGGAGCGGTGAGACATAGGTTACTCTCGGGGAACCCTAAACTTCCCCGTTAGGCCGTGAGTCCGAGCGCACTCAGGCGGCAGAATTTGGAGAGTGATCCTGACCAACTACCGTGAAAAACCAGATCGCGCAACTCCTACTCATGTCCATCGCCGCGCTTGCATCGTTACCATTTACTGAGGCCTGCGAAAACTGGCTGGAAAGCCGCAAATACCACATTTCTCCCCGAACCTCGACTGACTACAGTCACTACATCAAGACGCTGACTCCGTTCTTCGCTTCGCTGAAGCTGACGGATATAGACGGCGACATGCTGCGGTCCTACCAACACGAACGCATGAAATGTGCAGGTCCGGGAACGATCAACAAAGAGCTTGGAATAATCATCCAGGTACGGAAGCGGATCAACCAGCCAGTCGAGGACTACCAGCCCTTGCAGATGCCTAAGGACTATGAGAGTCCAGGCAGAGCGCTGACCCCGACTGAGGAAGCCGCACTGGAGAGAACGTGTAAAACCTTCGCCAAGCACGAAACATGGGACGTGGCCGCGTTATGCCTTCTGCTTGCCATGCGGACGGGAATGACCAGGTGCGAGATTCTCTCACTGAAGCTGAAGGACATCACCATCGGGGAGCCGTCCGTTCTTGAGATTCCTCGACGCGGCGCCAAGCGAGTCTCCCGCGAACGTCCCATCGCCCTGATCGGAGATGCGGAATGGGCGGTCCTCACTCTGATCGAGCGCTGCAAGTCCAAATGCGGCGGATTCCTGCCAGATCACTTCCTGGTGCCAGCCATGAACCGGGATCACTCCTATGATCCCGAGCGGCCTGCGCAGAGCTATCGCAGCGGAGTCGAGCACCTTCTAGCCGTGGCAGACATCAAATGCCGACCGAACGACATGCGACATCACGCCATGTCTAAAGCGCTGCGAAACCCGAAAGTAACGCCAGCAATGGCACGAGAGCAGTTCGGCCACGTGAACTACAAGATGCAGCGGCGGTACTACCACGGGAGCCTCGAAAACCTGATTGCGGTGGCGAGAGCAATTGACGGGAATTCTCAGCCCAAAAAGCCGTCTAGTTTTGCACAGGATTACAGGGAAAACCCGACGCGCTCTAAGACTATGAATTCACGCGGAATATAATCCTTGACACATAGTCTTATGCTGTCTTACAGTATTCCGGTGATGGCAAAGAAACAAAAACCGCTGCCAACAAAGACTTGGCGGCCAACGTTTGAAGATGCCAAGCTATTTGAAGAACTGAAATCTAAACTCGGCATCGTCAATGATTCCGACCTGGTGCGCATGGGCCTTCGTGCGCTGGCAGTCAAAGAAGGCGTTCAGCAGTGAATTCCGTGGTGACTGAGATGGGCAAAAACGCGCAGGCCGCAATACTCGGAATAGGAATGCAATACTCGCATTTCTAATCCGAGGGTTGCAGGTTCAAGTCCTGCCGCGCCTACCAATCTCATTCATCACAAGCTAAGAGGCTTGTGGTGCAAGAACTTACGAACAATCCGCCGAAGAAGCAACTTGCAAGCATCGGATTTGATCGTCGTACCTACCTAAAAGCTGCCATCCGAAACCTGCTAGTCAGGGCAGACCACGAACCCAACGAAAAGATAGCATTCGAGGAGCACCTGGCGCGGGTCCGCGATCTGGCGAATCGGTTGCGCCGTGACGTTGGATTCGCGCCGTGGTGGTCTGTGGGCTTCGCCAGCGCCGCGTGCGTTGTCCTGCTGGCCATGCTGATCGGCAGCCGTCCGAAGGGATACGTTTATTCGGCTCCGCAAGACTACTTCAGAATCATCGAGAAAATTGACGACTCCCGATTCGTGATGCAGTTGGTCCACGAAGGCCGCACGCAGATCCCAGTCGTCCTGCACTTCTGCCAAGACTACACACCGAAATTTGAAGCGGGAATGACTCTGCAATGGTTCTCCTACGAGGACGATGGCAAGTGCCAGTCGCTAGCTCCAAAGAATCGCGGCTACGTATTGGTACGCGGAGCCGATCACAGGCCCCTTCTGGCAAAGAACTGCCAACCCGACTTTGTAAATGACCGAGTAGTGTGCGAAGGCGGTAAAGCTCGATTCGACTGAAAGGGAATGAATGGCAGAGAACGAAAAGCCCGAGAAGCCAGAAGAGAAGCCACTTAAACCTGGCGACGAACCTCAACCCGAACCCAACATCGTTGATCCACCAGACAAGCCGGGACACTGAATCAACATGGAAACCAGCGACATGACCGAAACAGTTTGCGAAGACCGTGAGTGCCGCTGGTTTTCTGAAACAAACGAACATTACGTCGTGGATCACGAGCAGATGGACGAGATAGAAGAACAGGAGCGCGTGCGATGAACCCTGTCGAGGTGTTAAAGGATTTCGTTATCCAGGTTGGCGGCGGATTGCTGGTCATCTTCTGTATTTCGTTGGTGGTCGCTGCGTTCCGAATTCGGAGGGTGCGGTGAGCCAACGCATTGGTATCTTCCCGCGATTGACCGGAGAGACGCTGACCGATTGGACATTGCGTTATCTCTCCGAAACGACATTGGTACACAACTTTCCGGCAGATGGGAGTGTAGTCGCTGCCGAGACGGGCCGGGACAGCCGAGCGGCTGGGAGCCGTTTAGATTCGGCTGTCCCGTGCCATCAACGCGAATGGAGGGAGCGATGAGCAAGCCGACGATGGGGCTGCGCTTCAAGGATACGCGGATCGAGTTTGACGAGTGTCAGATGCGGGTATCGGCAGACGGGTATGTAAAGGTCATCACTCCGCAGGGCTGGAAATTCCGCGAACTTATTCTGACGTTTCCTGAGATTGAAGCGGCCTTACAGGAGGAGCGCGACCTGTGGCAGTGATCACTTCAATTCCGCACGAACTGACAGACATCCCTCGCGAACCGGTTGGCTTGCTGACAGACGAAGGACGACGTCGTGTTGCTCAGGTGATCGTGTGGGGCGGGAGTCAGGACAAGTTCTACGACCGAATTCAAATCCAGGCGCGTGTTGAGGCGTTGCTGGCGAAGATTGCCAAAGGAATTGAGGAAGGCAAGTATGGCCGTTAAAGGAAAGATCGTCTGCGACGTCTGCGGAGCCGAAAAGAAGGAAACGAATCATTGGTTCACCGTCAATCTGACGCTCTGGGGCGGAATCCGATTCGATCGATGGAACTACGAAAACCCAGGAAACAATCTAAGTGCTGACTTCCATCTGTGCGGAGAACAGTGCTGTCAGAAGAAGCTATCGGATTGGACGACGAAAGGCATAACGCAATGAGCGCAGCAATCGCAGAAGTTCCCAAAGCAGTAGCAACCAAGGTAGCTCAGATCGTTCCTGTGAAGGTCGGATTCTTTGGAGCGCAAGGTTCCGGGAAAACCACCTCTGCGGCTCTGTTCGCGGCGGCGCTCTCGAAAGAGATTTACGGAGGGGCTCCGATTCTCGTGACCGATACCGAACCAGGATGGCATTTCCTTCGCCGGCGGGTTTTCGAGGTTGAAGGCGTCGAACTGATTCAGCGCACGGTCCCGACGTTCAAGGGCATGATCCATGACATTCGAGAGGCTGAGAAGTTGGGCTGCTGCGTATGGGCGGTCGATTCCCTCACGATCATCTGGAACGAACTGATGCAGTCCTTCAAAGCCAAGAATAACGGCGAGATTCCGATAAACGTTTGGGGCGACATCAAGCAGATGTGGGGCGAGTACACGTCAGCTTTCCTGAACTCGAAGATGTGCTGCTTCGCCCTCGGTCGTCTCGGCAACGAAATGGACGAGATTGAGGATGACCGGCGCCCTGGAAAAACCAAGCTCATCAAGACAGGAACGAAGTTCAAGGCCGGCGGCGGGGAATCGTTCGGCTACGAGCCTCATCTGCTGTTGGAACTTTCGCTCGAAAAGAAAGCCAAGCGCAAAGCCGGACAGGAGATCGCAGGAGAGGGACGCATGGTTCACCGCGTGGATGTCCTGAAGGATCGCACCTGGGCATTGAACGGTGCCGTGCTTCGCTGGACAGACAAGGCCGGGTATTCCAGAGGCGGCTATCGGCAAGTGTGGACATCGCTAAAGCCTCACTTCGATGACGTTCAGGCAACGATGGCAATTGTGAAGATCGAAACCGGTCACAACTCAGAATCTCTCATCGCGGACAGCGGCAATTCGGAATACTACCGGCAGAAGCAGCGCAGGGACATCCTGGCCGAAGAACTTCACGCCGCGATGGAGCTGCTGTGGGGCGGCAACGGGCGGGACGAGAAGCGTATGCGCCTTCTGGTGTTCGAGCACATCTTCGGGTTCAGGTCTAAGGAAGCAGCGGACGCGGCAAAGTTGGAAACTATCGAACGCGGCGTCCGCATCCTGCAAGCCTTCGAGAAGCGCGTCAAAGCCGACCAGACGATCATCGGCGGCGGCGAGAACGAAGTCTTAGCGCACCTCGACATCGACATACGGGAGCATGACGAATCTAAGGCTGCCGAACAGGAGCTTCCGTTTTGAAGATTCACCTTCTTACATCCGAAGAACCACCAGAGTCCGGCAAAGATCAGACCGCCAACTGCGGAGCCTTAGTTTCTAAAGCCGCGGTGAAGTTCTGGTTTGATCTGGAGGACGCGGATGCAGCGCACCTGAACTCAATCCGCATATGCGGACACTGCTTCTCGACTCGCAAAGCGGGCGGAAGGTATTTGGCGGGGATTGTTAACGGGCAAGAGGCTCTTACAGAGAGGATAAACGCATGATTAAGTTGGGCGACAAAGTGAAGGATCGCGTCACGGGGCTAGAAGGAATCGTTGTGGCGCGCACGGATTGGTTGAACGGCTGCATTCGCATGGTCGTTCAGCCCCAACTATTGAAGGACGGAAAGCCAGTGGATACAAGCTGCTTCGACATCGAAGAACTAGTTCTGGTGAAAGCCGATGCTTTGCCACCTAAACCAGAGGAACGTCGGACGAACGGCCCGATGCCCTCAGTTACTTGCGAAGGTAGATAACGCGGCTCTTACAGAGAAGGTGAGCGCATGAGCACTCAGCAATGGCAGCTCGACTTTGAAGCCCGTCTCCCAGTGTCGGCTCAGATCGGAATGCAGCAAGCCGACCTGAATGCCGCCGAGGATTGGAAGCACTGGTTCGACGGATGTGTACTCGCCGCGGCGATGAAGAAGCCAGAGATTACATCCGACGACGTTTTAGCAGAGATCGAGGCGCTTCCCCGCCATCCCTCGACGCACAACTTGGCGGCGATAGGACCAGCAATGATCCGCGCCGCCAAGATGCAGATTATCCGGGGAACGGATCGCACAGTGCGGAGCAAGCGCCCCGAGAAGAACGGCAACTTTCACCGAATCTGGGAAAGTAAAGTTTTCCGGGTATGAACCTAACCATTGAACACCACGTTTTCATCCACGGCGAGGTGAAGCTCGACCAGATCCTCGCCCAACTCAAACAACTCACCCAACAGGAGAAACAAATAATGGCAACACTCGACGAAGCTCTTACCGATATTCAGTCCGAGGCTACCGTGGCAGATTCTTTGGTCACCCTAACCGCTTCAATCAAAGCGCAGCTCGACGCTGTGCTTTCCGGACAACTGCCGCCTGCCCAGCAAGCCAAGGTGGACGCAATTTTTGCAGCGGTTGAAGCCAACAAGCAGAAGTTGTCGGATGCTGTTGTCGCCAACACACCGGCAGCATAAACCAAGAATTCCGGCTCGGCTCAAACGTCGGGCCGGAATCTCAACTCTGTAAAAGGGATGGAATGAAACTAGACCTCTTACGAATCCAGCAGGAATCAGGCTTCTACGGTAAATGCTTCATCTGCGGGGAGCTAATCCATCCGGAGCGGTTGAAACGTGGAGCTGATACCTGCTCACCAGAACACCAGTCAGAGAAGCGCAAGGCTCAGAGGCGATTTGCCAAGTTGCTACAGCGCGAACGTCTGGTTGCATCACCGGGTACACTCCGCAAGCTCTTAGGGCAAGGGCGCAGTGCGCCAGAGGTATCCGATGTCGTGTGCTGACTGCGCAGTTGAGTTACAGGACGATGTTGTGGTTTGTGATGTGTGCGGGAAGACACTTTGCCGACCATGCTTCACCGTCTGGCACGACGGGAACACGCTGCCGCTTGGATTTGTTGAGGTTGTGAAAAATCTGTGAACCAGTTGGAAATCTTTTCGCGGCTCACCGACCTTTGCACAGCGCAATACGGGATTCACAGTAATTTTCACAAGCGAAATTAAGTACCGCATAACAGATTAGAAGCGAAATCGGGGAATCGGAGAAATCCGAAACGTTCACAGCAAACTACTACTGCTACTAGCTTTATGGGACTAATAGAGATTCTCTTAGAAGCAGGTACTTATGCCAGTTGAAAACTCGGAAAACCGCAGAGCGCTCGACCAGATCACGGAAGCGCGGGAACGGTTCAAAGACAGCAAGGGCATGTATCCGAGCGTGATCCAGGTTGGCGACGAACTGTTTCGTCGGGCATATCCGCACGTTAGATTCCCGCATCACTGCGGAGCAATCGAATCGACGTTGGTGATTCCGCGTCCGGACATATGCGGGAAGTTTGCAATCGTGTGCATTAAACCTCCGGAGTTGAAAGATGAAACGGCCGCCTGATGGGAAAAGACTCAAACGTCCGGACTGCAGCAAGTGTGAGGACGGCTGGATTATAGGAACGGTTAACGGTAAGCGTGTAGCTGTTGGCCGATGTTCGTGTGTGCGTTGGGTGGAATTCAGAAAGTCATCACGGTCTGGGGAGGCCGTCAAGGATGGCGTCATTGATCGCAAGTCTGCCGCGTGCGGGGATTCCGAATGAAGCAGCTCCGCAAGTATGGAACCACTGGCACGCCAAAGAACTACCAGCCAAGTGCCACTTCGAAGAAACTCTAGACGAACTCGGACTCGGGGAATGGGAAATAGAAAATCTCATCAGTGCCCGAAGCCACAAACACATTGCGTTGCGGATCTGGTGCCGACGAAACGCGCATCGCTACTACGTTCCGACAATACTGCTCAGTGCTTGGGGAATTGAGGAGTGGTTGTGAGATCAGTTATTCCAGAGCGGGTTACAAAGCCGATTAGACAGACGTTGAACACCTCGGGATTCGCTTTCCCGAAGCCGGTCCCGAGGGAAAAGTCTCAGCCGAAGGATGGGCGCCGAATTGAATCACCGCGGGAGTATTCGCGGACGAAACAAGCGATGCTACAGCATCAGCACGGGATGTGTGCGAAGCCAGGATGCAGCAACTACATGCCGACAGCAGCACATGGGCACCGTCATCATCCGGGCGGGCGCGGACTCGGCGGAGGCAAGCGGGACGATTCAAAGACGGTTTTATGGTGCTGGTCTTGTCACGACAAGGAGCATGAAAAGTTGCGCAAGGGAAAGCGATGAGCCGAGTACCGATACGTCTGAACTCGAGGAGCAAGTTCCACGCCAAGCGCACAAATGGCTATGCGTCGAAGCGGGAATCCACTCGGGCAGCCGAGCTCCATCTAGCGCAAACGTGCGGGATGATTTCGGATCTTCGCGAACAGGTGAGCTACGAACTCCTGCCGGCACAGCGCGAGATTGGATTTAACCGGCCACTGCGCTACGTTGCCGATTTCGTCTATCGCGATCGAGACGGGATCGAGGTGATTGAGGACGTCAAGGGATTCCGGACGCGCGAGTACCGAATTAAGAAGCGCCTAATGTGGCAGGTTCACAAGATCGCGATCAGGGAATCGTAGCGTTGCGGAGAAGGGGAGCAGGTAGAGCCATGAAGCCGTATAGACCTTCATCTGGGGAAATTTGCCGCCTAAATAAGTGGACAGCCGGGACCGTCCTCGTAGGAGATGAAGGCTATGGGCCGACGGTAATCAAGCTAACGGCGGTCGGGAAGGAAAGCGTTCTAGCTGAAACCCTTTCGCACAATGGAGATACAAACTGGGCACGCGGCGAATCTTGCTGGACTTTGGAATTTCGCGATTGGAAGAAAATCAAAAAGCCGAGTCCGGGGAGAAGGTAGAGAGTCAATCCCCATGAAACAGCTTACGCACGGAAGTTTGTTTGCAGGGATTGGCGGATTCGATCTGGGCTTTGAACGGGCAGGAATCAAGACAGTTTGGCAGGTTGAAATAGACCCATTTTGCAGGAGGGTACTTGAGCGACATTTTCCAGCAGCGCGACGATTCGAGGACATCCGAGAATGTTGCGGCTCTCCCTTGCGAATCAGTCACTCCGATGGACGTTGCGCGGAATGTGGCCGGCGGGATTTTCTCCCTTGGGTACACGTTATCAGTGGCGGTTTCCCTTGCCAGGATGAATCGCTCATGGGTAAACAGGCCGGACTGGATGGAGAAAGGTCAGGTCTTTGGTTTGAGATGCGGCGAATCATTTGCGAAGTTAGACCTTGGATCGTGGTTGTGGAGAACGTCGCAGCTTTGCTTGGACGGGACATTGGGCGAGTTCTCTCAGACTTGGCCGAGGTCGGGTATGACGCGGAATGGGATGTGCTTCCCGCTTGTGCCTTCGGCGCTCCTCACCGACGAGAACGAGTTTTCATTGTGGGCTACGCCGTCCGCGAGGGATTGGAAGGACTCACCGGGGATGTCAACAACCGGCAGGGGGGGGGCGAATCCGCCTAGATCAATTGCCGAGACAAGTGTACGAAGCGGAGCGAAAGCGAATGTGGCCGACGCCGAAAGCCTCTCCATCGGGACCGGACTATGCGCGGGCGAATCGCCCGAAATCAGGCGGAGACGATCTGGCGACGGCGGTAGCGCGGGAAACCCCTGGGCAGTTGAACCCAACATGGGTCGAGTGGCTCATGGGATACCCGCTCGGGTGGACCGACTTAAAGGACTCGGAAACGCCGTCGTCCCGCAAATTGCGGAGTGGATCGGAAGAAGGATCGTAGCTTGCCATGAGCAGGCTGAAAACGAGGACCTATGACAATGGCTGAGACGACGCAGGGAACGGCAATTCGACAAGCGGAATCCTTCGAGCTGCTGTATGGACTGTTTTCTCACTTTGAACTTCAACAGAAAGTGTCACCAGACGATTTTCAAAAGCTAGTCAAGACACATTTAGCTGCTGAGAAATTCTTGTACGGGGAGCGGGGAAGGATGTAACTCGCAGGGGCACTTATTGATGCTGAACAGTATCGCGCTGATGAGGCTATGAAAGCTGAGTTTCCAGGAATGTGCTACTTATGCGCTGCTCCAATCTATGTCGGTGATGCCATCCAAGAGTGGCAGGTTGAAACAACTCCAGTAGCCGCGCATAAACAGTGTGCTGAGAGAAACAAAGAGACTGCGAAACCCGAATACAAGACTTGCGACAAATGCGGAGCAGAATGGCTCGGGGAAATTATTACATGCCCGTTTTGTCGAGGCGGTGAACGATGAAGGGTGAACGCCGCAGAGGTATCAACGCAAGGTCATGGTTCTACAGCACAAGTTTTCACGGAGGCGGGTTATGGCTGCACTGGAGCAGCTTCATCGAGACTGGCAAGTGAAAGGGGAACGCTAATGGCTGACACGCCAAACGGGATGATCGACATTATTGCCAACGGAATCCGTATGACGCTGGTGCACATGTACGACGATTCCGAGCGCCTAGAGGAAACGTTTAGAGCGGGTTTCCGCACAGCCATCGAGGAGATGAGTGTCCGCTTCCTCTCTCAAGACTTCGACGCCTACGAAGATGCGGTTCGCAAACAGTTGCACGAGGAAGCGGTGCAATCACTGGCGGCGGAATTCGAGGATGCGCTGACTGAGGAAGTCGCTGCTGGGCATTATGACCTAATCATCGCTACGGACGGGAAACGCACATATTCAAAGCGCGGGGAGGTAGGGTAATGGATGACACTAAGTATCTCTTGGAACTGATCGACATTCTCGCCAAGGGGCAAGGGATGGCGGACTGTGCGGACTCGCCGCTGATGAAGCTGCGGGAGAAGATCGTCTCGCAGGGGACAGCGCCATTGAACCAATCGCACACAATTCACAATGAAGCCTGCGGTTGCTGGCAATACCCCGAACCAGTGACCGTTAAATTACCGATGGCCGTCGAGGGGACAGGCGAGGGAGCCGGGGAGAAGTCTGATACGACAGATCATTACTGCGATGTGTGTGGCACGGAGTGGGGAACTAAGGGCGGAGAGGACTGTCCAACCTGCCGTAGAAAAATCGCCGCAGCCACGTGTAAATGCGGCCACCCAAAGTATGCTCATCCAACCAAGAACAGAGTTGGTGACGGATACTGTATCGACTGTCGCTGCAATGAATTTGTCGCATGCGAGGCCAGCGCATCCCGTGAGCCGGGGCCGAGTGTGGTAGCACTTGGTCACGACGTCCAACTGCACGATTTAGCAGAAGAATTCCTGCAAGCCGTAAAAAAGCACGTCGTAGATGAGCCGATTGCAAACGCCATAGCCATTACCGCCTATGAGTTAATGTGCAGAGCATACAATCTAGCGGCGAACATTCCAGATGAAATCACAATGGATGAAGCCGTCGGAATCGCGGCGGGATTGCAAGATGCAGCGGCTGGCCGGACGAAGCCAATTGAACAGATTCGAGCGGAAGTGAGCGCAGAATCCATAGCCAAGGAAGCACCCGGCAGGCTTGCGGATGGACAGAAGCCATGATCGAAATAAGCCAATTCCGGCAAAATGAAGTTAATCGCGTCGAGTGCATCATCCAATCCGCCATCTCTCGCGCAGTGGAGGAAGCGAAAGAGGAGCTTACATTGAGAGCGGTTAAAGACGGAATGATTGCAAGAAACATCGCGCTAACGAAAGACGCCATAGTTCTAGGCCTAAGCATCGTAATTCTACTGATGGTCGTTTGTGGAATCGGCCTGCGCATAGAGTATCGTTTTGACCAACTTGAAGCACGATT